>Ga0210019_1000433_pt1 | contig 52503 bp, 56 predicted proteins | sample CryGeyCG2114_020_2_FD_183969 | JGI IMG/M metagenome (GOLD analysis project Ga0210019, IMG submission 183969) | Groundwater microbial communities from aquifer - Crystal Geyser CG11_big_fil_rev_8/21/14_0.20 (SPAdes) (version 2) | ecosystem: Environmental > Aquatic > Deep subsurface > Groundwater ...
TATTAGTTCCCTTTCCCCATCCACTTAAAAAGAGCTATACTTTTATCTGCATGAAATTAGAGGGTGATACTAAACTAGACTATATCGATGTCCTCATTCGTCCGAAAAAGAGCGCCCTTAGCAGTAGACAAGAAGTTAACCTAGAGAGAACCTTCAAATTTCCAAACAGTAATACTAGCTGGTCAGGTATTCCCATAGTTGCCGCCAACATGGATGGGGTGGGAACTTTTTCTATGATGCGGGCTCTCGGGAAACACAGGCTCGTCACTGCTTTACATAAACATTACGACTTGGATGAATACCGCGCGATGGATAAAGAGCATACTTTCTTTACCATCGGCATTAAAGATGGTTGTGAAGAAAAATTAGAGCAGTTTATTAGAAAATATGGTGAGCCGAGAATGTTGCTTATCGATGTTGCCAACGGCTACACGGAGAAATTTCTAAATTTTGTAAAAGAAGCGAGGAAAATGGCGCCGACAAGTATTATCATGGCCGGCAACGTCGTCACGGGAGAGATGACTAAGGAATTAATTCTCGCCGGAGCAGATATTGTAAAAATTGGTATTGGCCCTGGCGCTGTTTGTACCACGCGAGTTATAGCGGGGGTCGGTTACCCTCAACTTTCTGCCGTTATTGAGTGTGCTAAAGTTGCACATAAAGTTAAAGGGTTTGTGTGTGCTGATGGTGGGTGCAGAAATCCTGGTGATGTGGCAAAAGCTTTTGGAGCTGAGGCTGATTTTGTGATGCTTGGTAGCATGCTTTCAGGACACGAGGAAGGAGATCAGGATATTATCGAGATAAACGGAAAAAAATTCGCTGAACATTACGGCTCAAGCTCAAGAGAAGCTATGGACAAACATAATGGCGGACAGGCTTCTTACAAGGCCGCTGAAGGCAAAAAAATACTTGTGCCATATAAAGGTAAAGTCGAGGAAACAGTAGAAGAAATCCTCGGAGGCTTAAGGAGTGCTTGCACTTATGTCGGCGCTCGCAGACTTGAAGAATTGCCAGAGCAAACAACTTTTGTATTAGTCAACAGACAACTTTCTCCGTCTATATAAACATGAAGAAGAAAAACGGTAGACAATCAGCCTATTCGTGCGGTAGAAGCGCGCCTATGGCAAGCATCAAGACAAGACCGAAGAGAAACCAAATAAGATGCTTGCCGTAAAGCTGGTTATATTTTGATTCCCTGATTGAATGTGGGATAAGGTCTTGTAAAACGACGACTAGGAAAGCTCCGGAGGTCAGACCCAGGAGAGGAACTTCAAAAGCTTCGAAGCTCTCCAATAAGAAAAAGCCACCGATGGAGCCGAAAAGAATGGTACTAGAAATTGTAAAGTTCAAAGCTAAAGCTTTTTTAGTCGAATAACCGCCCTGTTTGAGAACAAAGAATTCTGACATTTCCTGCACTAATTCATGGACAAAAATACTTAAAGTGGCAAAGAAGGCCAGTGAGGAGCTGACGGCCAAAGAGGCGGCCAGAACAATGCCATCGCCAATATTGTGGAAAGCGTCGCTGGCCATAATTCGCCTAACATCAAGTCGAGAGTGATGGCGCGCCTCATGGGCCTCATCGTGATGATGGTGAGACAAGGGTATAAGTTTGAACAGTAGCCAAAACCCGAGAGCTCCGCTAATGACCCAAGCTAACCCGGAGGTTAAAGAACCCGAATGCTCTACTGCCTCAAACCCAAGTTGATAAGCGATGATGATAAAGACCCCGGCGGAAAAACTAACCAAGAGACTTAGATTACGCTCTATAACCTCCCCCGCTCGATGCCAGATGGAAAAGACTCCCACCAACGAGGCGAGCATTATAAGAAAGGAGTATAAAAGTATTTCGATCATTCTTTGTGTATCTGTATTGACATTATGGTTATGATATAATTTTTATAACTTATATGCCACGACCGAAATTTTTAATAGAGTGGGATGCACACGAATACGAACATAGAGAACGAAGCCCAGACTGGTTCTGGGCGGTAGGCATCATTTCTGTTTCTGTAGCTGTGGCGGCTGTTATTTTCGGTAACATTATTTTTGGAATTTTGGTAATTATCGCGGCCTTTACTCTCTCACTTTTTGCTCAACGCCCACCAAGCACACTACATGTCGTAGTAGATGAGAGGGGTGTTACTAGAGGCCGTGTTCATTATCCGTTTCAGACCCTAAAATCTTTCTGGATAGACATGGAACATCCACACAAAAAAATTATTTTAAGGTCAGAAAAAATGTTTATGCCCCTTATCATTGTGCCCCTTGGAGATGAAACAGATGTAGAGAAACTCCACGAAAGTCTCTCCCTGTTTCTTTCAGAAGAATTTCACACGCTCCCCTTCGTGGAAAAAATTCTCGAGTATTTAGGTTTTTGACTTACAAGCTTCTAGGTGTTAGCTTCTAGGTGTTAGCATTGCTCTCATCGTTCAATGGATAGGACATAACTTTGCGGAAGTTAAAATGTAGGTTCGATTCCTACTGAGAGCACCAAACGATAGACTCAATGTAAACTAAGAAAGTTTCTTCACTAATTTTGTCAGACGTGATTTCTTGCGTGAAGCGGTATTTTTCTTGATAGTCTTACCCTTTACGGCCTTGTCGAGCGCGCTTTGAACCTCGCGCATCATTGCTTCGGCCTCTTTTTTACTACCAGATGCAACTAGTTTCTTGAAAGATTTTATAGCGGTAGAAACCTTGCTTTTACGGCGGAGATTATGGACTCGCTTATTAAGCGAGCTCCTGTGGGCTTTCTTAGCTCCCTTGGTTACTGACATGGGAGCATCTTAGCAGATTTTCTATTATAATGGCAACTAATGATTGGAAGTCTTAAGGGAATAGTGCAATACAAAGACCTAAACTCCATAATAGTGGACGTTTCCGGTGTTGGGTATAAAGTCATGGTCACAACGGAGACCGCTCTTGATACCATGCCTGATTCACCCATCTTTCTATGGACACATCTCGCTGTAAGGGAGACTTCTCTTGGACTTTTCGGTTTTCTAGACAAAGAGACGTTTAATATCTTCGAACTTCTCATCACCATCTCCGGCATCGGACCTAAAAGCGCTTTGGGTATCCTCAACGTCGCAACCCCAACAATGCTTAGACAAGCGGTGGCCAACTCTGACACTTCTTATTTAACAAGAGTGTCTGGTATCGGAAAAAAGAATGCTGAAAAAATAGTATTGGAACTCAAAGATAAACTGAAAACAAGCATAGAAGACGGTAGCATAGATATGCGTTCAGAAGGCGATGCTCTTGAGGCTCTTGTATCTCTTGGATATAACGAGCGTGATGCACGCGAAGCATTAAAACAGGTGCCTAGAGAGGTTGAAGGAGCGAGCGAACGAGTCAAGGCGTCATTGAAATTGCTATCGAAGAGAGATTAGTATTATGCCTGAACTGCCTGAAGTCCAAACTACCGTTGACGGGTTGAATAAAACGGTTAGGAGAAGAAAGATCCTTGATGTTTCGACAACTTACAACAGTCGTTTTTACAAGGACAAAGAAGATATTAAAAACCCCGAGTTTTTCAAAATTTTCAAAAGAAAAGTTAAGGGTAGGAAAATTTTAAAAGCAGAAAGAAGGGCTAAAAATATTCTCATCCATCTCTCAAATGATTACACCATCCTCGTCCATATGAAAATGACTGGGCACTTCGTCTATGACCGGCCTAATTATCCGTACACACGATTGGATTTTAAATTAGACAATGGGAGGCATCTTTTACTCTCTGATATGCGCAAATTCGCTAAAGTTACTTGCCTAAAAACTTCTGAATTAAAGGAATCACTTCATCTGAAGCATCTTGGCCCGGAACCCTTGGACAAAAATTTTGTATTTAAAAAATTTAAGGCTCAAATCTTGAAACGACCCAAAGGAAGAATCAAACAAGTCCTGATGGATCAGAGCTTAATCTCCGGCATTGGCAATATCTACGCCGACGAGATCCTTTGGCGTGCCGGAGTCCACCCCTTATCACAGCCCGTTAAGATCCCGGAAAAAATTTTTCGGGCTATCTTTAAGGCTATTAAAGAAATCTTAAGAAAAGGCATTGCTTTGGGTGGAGACTCGATGGATGATTACCGTAACATTAAAGGGGAAAAGGGTGGGTTTCAAAATAGTCATCGTGCCTACCAGAAACACCAGAGAAAATGTTTAAAAAGAGGATGTGAGGGTGTGCTGGAGAAAATCCGGGTTGGCGGGCGCGGTACTCACTTTTGCCCTGTCCACCAAAAGTTATACTAGTAGTAGAACACTATGATATATCATAGCAAAACTAAAAAATGCGTCTTAATCTTAGAAAACATCAGGAGTGTCGAAAACACGGGCTCCATATTTCGCACCGCCCAAAGATTTGGTGTTTCAAAAATTATTTTGGTAGGTACCACACCTGCCCCCATAGACCGCTTTGGTAGGAGGCGTCAAGATTTCTCTAAAGTTTCTCTCGGAGCAGAAGATGTGGATTGGGAATATGTAAAAGAAATTGGGCCAGCTATTGATGAACTTAAAAACGGTGGTTTTCAAATTATCTCCCTGGAACAAGATCCAGAAGCTAAAAATATAAAAGATTTTAAAGCGCCAGAGCAATTTGTCCTAGTGGTTGGCAACGAAGTGACCGGAATATCTAAAGAAGTTCTAGAGATATCGGATACAATTTTAGAAATACCCGTAGAAGGAGAAAGAAAGTCTCTTAACGTCTCTGTGGCCACAGGGGTAGCTTTGTTTATGTTATTATAGATTGATGCTTAATCCATTTCCAGAACTTTTGACGTATTCTCTTTTGGGACCATTTCTTTTGAGAATAATTCTGGCATTTATATTTGTTAATCTTGGGATTCTAAAATTTCGTGGAGAAAAAGAGAGATGGATCGCTTCTTTTGAAACTCTTGGACTACGCCCCACATCACTCTTTGTGCCACTTTATGGCTTACTCCAAGTTATAGGTGGGATTCTTTTACTAATAGGCTTGTGGACACAGGTCGCAGTATTAGCTTTTGTTATTTTCACTGGTATTGAGCTCTATATTGAGTGGAAAGCCGGCAAAATCCTTAAACGTGACTTGGTCTTTTATCTCCTTCTATTTGTCATCTCTCTTTCACTTCTTCTCACCGGCGCCGGCGCCTTTGCAATAGATATTCCTCTTTAATTGGTGCGCCCACGAGGGTTCGAACCTCGGACCTTGTCCTTAAAAGGGACCTGCTCTACCAGCTGAGCTATGGGCGCAATCTACCCCGCTGTAGCGGGGAACGTATCCGAAAATATACCTTAAAAATACTCGCTAGTCGAATTACAATTTCAAAAGTATTTTCTCGATAAGTGTTGTTATCTCCCCTTCTCCGCGACGAGCTAAGTGGTAACCTATAACCAAATCTTCAGAAAGTCTTTCAATCTCTTCTAATTTAAAGTTCTTTAAAAAACCTTTGGCCTTATTGTATGGAAAAGTTTTCATATCTGCCTCCTCTGCATTTTTCGTCCTTCCCACAATAAGCATAGACTTTACTTGCCAAAAAAGTTTGAAGAAAATCTGATCAGCCGAAAGCCCCGCGGAAAGGGCTTTTTGGTATAAAACCCATGCCTCTTTTTTATTTCTATTACCTAGTGCCTCAGTTAATGCAAAGATATTAAATTCTTTCCCCTTTTTATCTAGTGGCAACTTTTCTTCATCCTCAACTTCTCCAAGGTTCACATCAACCACCGTCCCAAAAATATCTTTGTGATAAAACTCGTCTGTCATATTTGTTTCATTTCCCCCCAATTATCTCCTACCTGCGCCTCTACTAAAATAGGCACGTCAGAAGTCTCTTTTCTCGGTAAAATAGTCTCCATAAGTTTTTTGAAATGTATCACGACTTCATCTACCAAAGAATCTTTGACCTCGTATACTAACTCATCGTGAACTTGTAGAACAAGACGCATGTCATCTTCGTGTTTTTCTAATTTAATATGATCATCAATTCTTTTCATAGCAATCTTAGTCAAATCTGCGCTGGTACCCTGTATGGGAGCGTTGATAGCCATTCTCTCTGCTTGTGCCCGCACATATGGCAATGGTGATTTGAATTCTCTAAAATATCTTCTTCTCCCAAACAAAGTTTCTGTATAACCCTTCCTTTCGGTTTCCTTTTTTATTTTATCCAAATAGGCTGATAAACCTGCAAATGTTTTGAAATATTTGTCATAAAATTCTTGGGCTTCTTCACGGTCAACACCTAAATTAGCCTTAAGGGCATTCACCCCCATACCATACAGGATTCCGAAGTTGATAGCCTTCGCTTTAATACGCATGCCTTTGTCTACCTGCTCTTTCGGAACCTTAAAAACACGCATAGCCACACCAGCATGCACATCTTCTCCATTTTTGAAGATCTCAATAAGTTTCTTATCTTGAGAAAGAATAGCAGCAAGACGAAGTTCAATCTGCGAATAATCAAAAGATACGAGTTTAAATCCTTTTTCGGCCACAAAAGCATTACGGATAGCCCGACCTAGAACAGTTTTGTTGGGAATGTTTTGTAAATTGGGGTTATTGGAAGCCATTCGTCCGGTTGTGGTTCCTGCTTGAATAAATGTAGAATGCAGGCGAAAATTTTTATCAAGTTGCGGCGGTATGGCGTCAATATAGGTAGAGAGTAATTTAGCAAGTTCACGATAAGAAAGAATCATGGCTACAATTGGGTGTTTGTCTTTGAGTTTTTCGAGCTCTGATTCTTTGGTTGAGAGAGTGCCGGTTGGCGTCTTCTTCTGATTCTTCTCTGCTAAACCAAGTTTAGTAAAAAGAATATTAGAAAGTATTTTGGGAGAGTTTATGTTGAATTCTTCACCGGCTTCTTTCCAAATAGCTTTCTCAAGACGATTGAGCTCTTTATGGTAACCCAGAGAAAGGGCGCCGAGAATCTTTGTGTCAATTTTGATACCTCTTTCATTCATTTCCTCAACCACTTCTATAATGGGCTTCTCGATTTCTTCAAAAACTTTCCCCACTTTGCGTTTATCAAGCTCTGATTCAATAACTTCTTTTGCCTCTTTGAGATTATCGGTCTTAGTAAATCTAAAAACTTCCTCAAGTGTCGGGTTAGAAGTACTAGAATCTATAACCCAGAGGGCTAGTCTTAACTCTTTTTCTTGTTTGGCGAGAGCGGGGGAAATTTCGCCCGTCGTCGGAGCCCGGCCAGGCTGGGTTAAGACGGAGAAATTTAACTCGCTCGAGCCATTATTTAATAATTTTTTAACTCTCTCCCCCATGGTTCTAAATTCGAGCTCTTGGAAAAGACTTAGAAGTTTTTCAAGTTTCAAATTCTTTTTCCACTCTGGAGGTAGAACAAAGTTAATCGGCGCATCGTCTCTAATCGTCGCCATGTTTTTGGAAAAGAGGGCCCCTTTCTCGTTTTCAAGAAGAAGATTTCTAACACGCTCACTTGTACCCGCCTTCGCTAAAGCTTCGGCGAGGCGAGGCCCGCCCTTTTTCAAAGTTTTGTAAATTTCTTCAATAGGGCCAAAAGCGGTAATGAGAGAAGTTGCTGTTTTTTCACCAATGCCCTTAATGCCGACAATATTATCAGAAGGGTCTCCGCGTAGACCTTTGTAATCTATAAGAAGTGCGGGGGGGAATCCGAAACGTTCTAGAACTTTTTTCTCATCATAAAGAATGGTGTCATTAATACCTTTTTTCAAAGTATAAACTTGCACCTTTTTGTCATCCACAAGCTGTAGGGCGTCCATGTCTCCAGAAGCAATGATAATTTCTATGTCCTTCTTTTTCTTAAGGTTGTAAACAATAGTTCCAATGATGTCATCGGCCTCAAATCCGGGGTGAGAATATATCGGAACACCAAAGGCGGTGAAAACGTCTTTGGCCCGTTCAAGCTGTAGCACTAGATTGTCGTCTATCTTGACCCTACCAGCCTTATAAGTCGCATCAGCTTCGTGTCTGTGGGTGGGGCCAGGGAGGTCGAAACAGGCCACTAAATAATCTGGTTTTAAATCGCCGATAATCTTCAGAAGCATAGTTGTCAGTCCATACAAAGCTCCGGTAGGTTCCCCCTTGGCTGTAGCAAAATCAGGTAGCGCATGATAGGCGCGATGAATAATCGCGTGTGCGTCAAACAGAATTAGCTTCTTATTCTTATTCATAAGATTTATCCTGAGCCTCGTCGAAGGAGATTTCTCGAGTAGTATCGTCTATAAATTTAAAATAAATTTTTCTTGCTCTTTCCGGAACAATATCAGAAACATTTTCTGGCCATTCTAAGAAAATCAAATTTTCCGGCTCTTTAATAATCTCTTCCCAGCCGAGATGGAGCAGTTCTTGTTCTTTCTCTAATCTATATGCATCAATGTGTATCAAGCGCTTAAAGTTTTTAAAATCTATTGCATAAATTTTCTCTATAACAAAAGTGGGGCTATGCATATTTTCTTTGACCCCTAAAATCTTACCTACCTCTTGAGTAAAAGCTGTTTTGCCGGACCCCAAATCTCCTTGCAACGCCACCACATAGGAGTCTCCTATGTGGTATTGAATGGTATTTAAAAAATCTTGGGCAATCTGGTGGGTGTCTTGAGAACTTTTAGAGACATATTTCATAAAAGCATTTTAACATTTCAGACAACAAAAAGGGCGGGGTCGCATTATGCTAAACCCCGCCCTCACACTCATGCACATCCTCCTTTTCTATTTGGTAGGTTAAGCCTGTTGACCTCCCAGACTTCCCCCTTTGACCCTTGGCGGGTACTCACAGAGAACTCTTTGGTAATAGAACCTAGATATTCTCTGTTACGAGTATACCCCTTAGCCACCAGAGGCATCCTCCGATAACTGCCGGAGAACGGCTGGGACTGCATGGGGATCGTCGCTGACGCCCCATATTGCAGTCCCCTGACTACAACCCCGTCGACCCGTTCTAGATCGACAAATGGAGCGCAGTTGTTGATAACCCTCACAACCACACCCACCTGCAACATCAGGTAGCCACGAGAGCTACCGTTCGGGTATGTGTATGCCACACACCCGCTCATCGCCAATGCGATAAGTAAAACAACAAAGAACTTATTCATAAATCCTCCTTAAGGATTTGTTGTGAACCTGTTTACTCCTAACTATATTATACCATAGATAAATACTAAAAGTCAAGCACCTGAAATAGCTCTAAAATCAAGGGTTTTAGAGTACAATATAATCATGATTCAATTTGATGAAGAAAAGCAGAAGGATAGGGTCAAAACTCTACTTAAAAAAGAGGAGGAGGAGCTTGCCGCCACCCTCTCTGCGCACCACGGCATTCCTTATATCGACCTTTCCACCCACTCTGTTAACATTGATTCTCTGCGCATCATCAAAGAAGCTGACGCCCACGCCGCCAGTATCGCGGTCTTTAACGCTACAGACAAGAAAATTGATGTGGCTATTCTCTCTCCAGAAAATAAAAAAAGTGTAGAGGCAATTGAAGACTTAAAACGACGTGGTTATGTGCCAGAAGTCTTTATGGTCTCGCATCAAAGTCTTGAGAAAGTTTGGGATAGATACAAAGACCTCTCGTATTCTTTTGAAACTAAATCCGGTGCGCTCGACATCTCAAATGAAGAGATTCTTGAGATGACTAAGAGCGTGCGAACCTTGGATGACATTAAAAAACTGATCGAGGAGGTGCTCTCAATGAATAAAGCCCATCGTATCTCAAAAATTTTAGAAATTATTTTAGCTGGTGCGATAAGTCTTAATGCTTCTGACGTTCACCTGGAGCCAAAAGAGACAGACTTGCGTCTACGTTACCGACTCGATGGTGTTCTTACTGACATTCTACATTTTGATTCCAAAACATTTAAACTTTTACTCTCTCGTATTAAGCTTGTCAGCGAACTGAAACTCAATATTAAAGAGAAGGCGCAGGACGGACGTTTCTCTATCAAACTTGGTGATACAGAAATAGAAATTCGCACCTCACTTATCCCTAGTCCTTATGGGGAGTCTGTAGTTTTGCGTTTACTCAACCCCAATGCTATTGCGGTTGAGTTTGAATCACTTGGTATTTATCCGCGTCTGCTTGAAATTTTAAAAAAAGAAATAAGTAAACCCAACGGCATGATTCTCACTACAGGCCCCACTGGTTCTGGTAAAACCACCACTCTCTATGCTTTTTTGAAGAAAATTTATACACCAGATATCAAAGTTATTACGATTGAGAATCCTGTGGAATACCATCTCGCTGGCATTGTCCAAACGCAAGTAGCCCCAGAAAAAGGTTACACGTTTGCGGAAGGGTTAAAGAGCGCCCTGCGTCAGGACCCAGACGTTATTATGGTGGGAGAAATTCGCGATTTTGAAACTGCCACTGTGGCTATTAACGCCGCATGGACCGGTCACTTGGTTTTTTCCACACTGCACACCAACAATGCTGCCAGTTCGTTCCCTAGACTTATTGACCTTGGTATAAACCCCAAAGTAATTAGCTCGGCTATCAATGTTTCTATAGCCCAACGTTTGATGCGCAAACTCTGCCCAGAATGTAAAAAGGAAATTCTACTCGAAGGAAAGGAGAAAGAAATTATAGATAAAGTTTTGGAAAATATTACTGATAAAACCTATATAGAAGAAATACAGAAGGAATATGTTTGGGATTCTGTTGGTTGTATCAAGTGCGGTGGTCTTGGGTTTAAAGGTCAGGTGGGTATATTTGAAGCGATTCTAACGGATGAAAAAATAGAGAAAGCGATTATTACCAACCCCTCTGAACGCGACATCATGGAGGCGGCTAGAGATCAGAAACTCTTAACCTTAGCTGAAGATGGAATCATTAAAGTGCTTACCGGGGTTACCACGTTCAAAGAACTTGACCGCGTAGTTGGACTTTCATCAGCAAATTAAGTCTATTGAGAGATTGGCTTGCGACATTCCATTTTTCGTGAATAATGGAAGAAGATTCCAGTACATAAATCTCTAAGTAACACTTTCAGAATACACCAAAAGCTAAACGATTCTTTCAAGGATGGCTTCAGAAATCTGTAAAGATACCAAGAACGTCCTTAGAGAAAAGTCCAAATGCCCAAAGGGCACGTTGCTTAGAGATTTATGGTCTGGAAAGGAACTAAATATTTTCAACAGTAGTCTAGCACATAATATTTTATATGTCAAATAAACATTTAGAAGAAACCGCCGCTAAAGAGGAGACCGAGTACGCCTCTTTTCTAGACAATAAACTTAGGCCTTCCAATTGGCAAGATTATGTCGGACAAAAAGCTGTCAAAGATAATCTAAAAATCCTTATTCAGGCAGCCACAGAGCGTGGAGTCCCACCAGAGCATGTGCTCTTCTATGGCCCGCCAGGCCTTGGTAAAACTACTCTTGCCCACCTAGTCGCCAACGAAACTGGTCGAGCAATAAAAATTACTTCCGGACCAGCCATTGAGAAGGTGGGAGACCTCGCTTCCATCTTAACCAACTTATCGGCGGGCGATATTCTTTTTATAGATGAGATTCATCGTTTAAACAAAACCATTGAGGAAGTACTCTACCCCGCCATGGAGTCCGGGGTACTAGATATCATCATTGGCAAGGGGCCTTCGGCGCGTACCATCCAACTAGAGTTGCCCCCTTTTACCTTGCTCGCCGCTACTACCCGCGTTGCCATGATTTCTTCGCCATTACGTAGTCGTTTTTCCGGAGGTGTCTTTCGTTTGGAGTTCTATAGCGAGGAGGAAATTGCAGAAATCTTGCGCCGTTCGGCAAAAATTATTGGTGTTTCTATAGAAAATGACGCGGAAAAAGAAATAGCCAAGCGCTCACGCTTCACCCCGCGCACGGCAAACTATTTTCTCAAACGTGCCCGCGACTTTGCACAAGTTAAAGGTAAACCACTCAATCTAGAGACGGTAGGACTTGCCCTAAAACTTTTAGGTATTGATGAGTTGGGTCTCTCTCCATCTGATCGCAGATTCTTGGAGGTTATTGCTGATAAATTTTCTGGTGGACCGGTGGGGCTTTCCACTCTGGCGGCCGCTCTTTCTGAAGAAGAGGCCACTATTGAAGAATTTAATGAGCCGTATCTCTTGCAACTTGGGCTTATCGAGCGCACCTCGCGTGGACGCACGTTAACTAGTCATGCTTATGAACACCTCGGCAAAACTCCTCCAGCCAGTTTTCAAAAAAAACTACTATGAGCGGTCACAACAAATGGTCAAAGATAAAAAATAAGAAAGCGGTAACAGACGCGGCTAAGTCAAAGGTTTTTTCAAAAATGGCAAGACTCATCTCCACCGCCTCAAGACAAGTGGGGGGTGATACGAGCTCCCCAATCTTACGGGCGACAATAGAAAAGGCGCGGGAATATAATATGCCGGCTGACAATATTGACCGAGCTATTAAAAAAGGCGCTGGCTCGGAAGCAGAAAATTTGGAGGCTATTACATATGAAGCCTATGGTCCTGGAGGTTCTGCTCTAATCATTGAGGCCTTAACCACCAATCGCAATAAGGCCGCACAAGAAGTTAAATTTATTTTATCTAAACATGGATTTAGTCTGGCAGTCAAGGGCTCTGCTTCGTGGGCGTTCAAAAGAGAACCGACAACTAACGACCTACAACCTACAACCACCATTCAACTATCAGAAGAAGATGGGAAAATTTTAGAATCTTTAATTGAAGATTTAGAAGATAATGACGAAGTCCAAGAAGTTTACACCAATGCAATCTAAAAAGATTCTTGCAGTCGATCCCGGCTTTGACCGTATTGGTTTGGCTATAATGAAGCTTGAGAAAGATCGTCCTAAAATTCTGTTTTCTCAATGCTTTAAAACTGATTCTAAAAAAGCCCGAGCAGAGCGTTTACTTGCCATAGGCCAAGAGATAAAGAGCGTAATAAAGAAGTGGCAACCAGAAACACTTGCGATAGAAACACTGTTTTTCAATACCAACATTACCAGTGCTATCGGGGTGGCGGAGGCAAGAGGGGTTATCGTTTATGAAGCGACTGATGCGGGGTTGAAAATGTTTGAATATAGTCCACAAGCGATAAAGATAGCAGTCACAAGCCACGGGCAAGCCAGTAAAACACAGGTAGCCTCCATGGTAAAAAAGCTTGTAACGCTACCGGAGAGGCCGTTGAAAAGACTGGATGACGAGATTGACGCCATCGCCCTGGGGATTACCCATCTTGCAACAGAAAGGGGTATCTGATACAAATAAATGCGTTAGAAAAATGCCTAATTCAATGAAAGGCGTTTAATTAAAAATAACTGATTATTTAAACCATGCAAGACGAAGAGACCAAAGATGATGAACACGATGCCGACCTTCCTATTGATGATGATATAGACACTAGAAAAAAGCTCCTTGATGAGGACGTGGAGAGTCTTGATGATCTAGAAGAAGAGGAGCTCGATCTTGATAAAGAGGATTTGATGGATGACGTCGAGGAAATGTAAGATTAGATTGTCTTGATTCTTAGAAAACGGTGTTTGCCAATACGGTAAACGCCGTTTTCTATTTCTTTAATCGCGCCTTCTTTGTTAAGCCGATTAAATTCTGTTTTGGAAGAAACCAACCCTTGTTTAAGTAGTATCTCAACAAGTGACGTCTCCTTGTTCGCTCGCACAGTTTCAATATCCTTTGGAACACCGCCTTTAGAAAAAGTTTCTATAAAATTTTCTTGGGCTTTCTTGCTAGCCTCTTCTCCGTGGTACATTTTTGTAATTTCAAAAGCGAGGCGAGTTTTGGCATCCTTTGGATGAGCTTTTATTATCTCCCTGGCCTCTTCCGTGGGAACAAGAGATGCTAGTTTTAAGTATTTGGCAACAAGCTCATCTTTCACTGACATAACCTTCCCAAACATATCATTAGGCACATCTGTGATATTGATGACGTTACCCCAAGAAGAACTCATCTTTCTACCATCCATGCCTTCTAATAAATCCAACATGACAATGTCTTGTGGCTCTTGTTTGTATAGTGGTTGAATTCGACGTCCAGTCAAAAGGTTGAAACGTTGATCAGTACCACCTATCTCCACATCTGATTTAACAGCAACAGAGTCATAACCCTGCATTAAGGGATACATAAGCTCTTGAAAAGAGACCCTTTGTCCGGCCTTCATTCTTCTAGCAATAACCTCTCTTGATTCAAATTCATGTAGACCAAAGAGGTTTGCTATTTTCGCTAACTCCAGAAAACCAAGTTTAGACAACCACTCTGAGTTATAGTGGGTCTCCGTTTTTTTAGGATCAAGAATCTTAAAAGCTTGATTCAAATAATCTTTCAAGTTATCCTTAATTTGTTCATCCGTAAGCATCGGTCTTTCGGACTCCTTATCAGAAGTATCACCAACAACTCCAGTAAAGTCTCCAACGATAAAAACAGCGGTGTGACCAAGATCTTGAAAAGCCCTTAGTTTCCAAAGTTGAACCGCTCGACCAATATGAATATTAGGGCTTGTCGGATCAATGCCGAGCTTAACCCTCAATTTTTTACCAGAAACTAATTTCTCCTCGAGGTGTTTTTTGTCAATTATCTCACTTACTCCACGTGTTAATAGTTCTTCTTGACCTTTATTCATATCTGCTAATTTAACACGTTCGGAAGACAAAAAGAAATGTGCTAAAATGAGATTTCTTGTAAAAAGAATGCCCAGAAGGCCCCATCGTTCAAACCATTACTTAGCTATAGCAATAGTGGCGCTCTTAGCCTCGGGGATATTTATATTGTGGGTAGCCTCGCTTCGTATCCCCGCACTCGAAGACATATCTGAACGTAGGGTGGACCAGTCTGTAAAAATTTATGACCGCACTGGTGAAATTTTACTTTACGACACGTCTAAGGACTCTAGGCGAGCACTTGTCCCTTTTGATAGCATTTCTCCTTACGCCAGATTGGCGGCCATCGCCATAGAGGATAAAGATTTTTATTCACACAACGGATTTCAATTAAAATCTTTTTTTAGAGCCGTCTTGGTAAACTTAACTACCCTTTCCTTTAGCCAAGGTGGCTCCACAATCACCCAACAAGTGGTTAAAAATTCGATTCTTACAAAAGACAAAACACCAACCAGAAAACTGAAAGAGTTAATTTTGGCACTCAAACTTGAAAAAGTATTAACGAAGGATGAGATTTTATCCCTTTATTTAAATGAAATTCCTTATGGAGGAACTATCTATGGAATAGAAGAGGCGGCGCGAAACTTTTTCGGCAAATCGGCCATTGATTTAACTTTAGCAGAATCTGCTTATCTAGCCTCCCTACCAAAGGCGCCAACACATTACTCCCCATACGGACTTCATCGAGACGATTTAGAGGCTAGGAAAAATCTCGTGCTGAATGAAATGTTGACCAACAACCTCATCACTAAAGAGGAATACGAGGACGCTAAGGCTGAAGAGGTTACATTTAAACCGAAGCAAAACACTGGGGGCATCAAAGCGCCACATTTTGTTTTCTTCATTATTGACCAGTTGGCTAAAAAATACGGTGAGGATTCTTTGATTAATAGTGGCTTTAAGGTAATCACTACCCTTGATTATTCAATCCAACAACAAGCGGAGTCTGTAGCTAAAAAATATGGCGTGATTAATAAAGAAAAATTTAATGGGGAGAATAATGCCATTATTGTGATAGATCCGAAAACTGGAGATATTTTAGCCATGGTTGGTTCGAGAGATTATTTCGATACTGAAATTGATGGTAATTTCAACGCGGCCATGGGCTACAGGCAACCCGGGTCAACATTTAAACCTTTTGTTTATTCTGCATTATTTAATAAAGGCTACACACCGGACACGGTACTATTTGATGCCCCTATTCAATTCGCGCCAGCTTGTGAGCCCAACAACTTCACCACTGATGACAGATGCTACTCACCTGGTAATTATGACGACAACTTCCGTGGTCCGATAACGATTAGAAATGCGTTGGCCCAATCTGTTAACATCCCCGCAGTTGAGGCTCTTTATTTAGCGGGAGTAAATAATGCGATAGATTTGGCCAAAAACCTTGGTGTAGAGAGTCTGACAGAATTAAATGACTACGGCCTTTCTCTTGTTTTGGGAGGTGGGGCAGTGTCACTTCTTGATATAACATCGGCTTATTCAGTTTTTGCTAATGATGGTGTTCGCAATGCACACAACTCAATACTTCGAGTGGAAGATTCCTTGGGAAATACCATAGACAGGCAAACTGTTTTTCCCAATAGAGCGCTTCCTGAACAAACAGCCCGCACCATATCGAGCATCTTATCAGACAACGTTGCGCGTACCCCCGCTTATGGCCCAAATTCACCCCTATATATTGGGTCTAGAGAGGTCGCGGTTAAAACCGGTACTTCCAATGATTATCGAGACACTTGGATAATTGGGTACACACCAAATATTGTAGTGGGAGCCTGGGTTGGGAACAACAACAACTCTAAAATGGAAAAAAAGGTAGCAGGACTTGTTGTTTCTCCTTTATGGAGAGAACTTATGGATAAAATTCTCCCATCAATCCCCGTAGAGAGTTTTAAAAAACCTGAAGAAGAGGAGTTGTCCCTACTTAAGCCAATACTTCGTGGAGAACTTGGCCAGGAAGCCCACTCAATACTCTATTGGGTTGATAAAAACGATCCTCGAGGGCCAGTACCACAAGATCCTTCTCAAGACCCGCAGTTTAAGAACTGGGAGTACTCAGTGAATCTTTGGATGAGCCAACACAATATAAATTTTTAAACTAGAAACATTTAGGATTGATTCATTGGCATCATGAGATAGAGAAAACTGGTATCTCCGACACTTTGAATAATTATTGGCCGGGCCTGACCATTAAAGTTTAAAGAGAGGCTGTCGGTAACTGTGGCTTGAAAACAATCAGTGAAATACCGATTATTAATGTTTATAGAGATATCGTCCCCCTCTAGAACCGCGTCAACAAAATTAGTGCTCTCGCCGATTGTTGAATTTTTTGATTCTATTTCAAATATTTTGTTTTTAGGTGATAATTTAAGGGTTAATTGGTTAAATGTATTAGAAAAAATAAGGCTTGTTTTTAGTGAATTTATTAAATCTTGTTTGAGTACGGTCGCTTTCGAGTTCGTTTCTTTGGGAATAATTTGTTTGTAATCAGGAAAGACCCCCTCGATGACTCGAGATGTTAAGTAAACATTTTGTGAGCGGAGGGCGACTTGGTGTTCTTTTATTGAAATAGATATTTCCTCGTCCCCTTTGTCGAAAATCCTTATTATTTCCATAGCGTTCTTTTGAGGAATGAGGATTTGCTTAAATTGTGGATTCTTTTTTATCTTTATTTTCTTCTCTGCAAGTCTAAACGAGTCTGTTGCTGCAAAAACTAAAAATTCTTTTTCGTGTGTTATTGAGATTGAGGAGAGCTCTGGTTTAATGCTTCCTGTCGCTGCGGCGTAGATGACTGATTTTATGCCAAAAATAAAATCTCTTGCTGATATCGAGAACGCCTCATCGTCATCTATTTCTGGTATTAAAGGAAAATCTTCGCTGGGAAGAGTTTTTATATTAGTTTTAACTCTTGAGGTTTTTACCTCAAGAGTTTGATTTTTAACGCTTAGGGTAATATTTCGGTCTCTCTCAAGAGAAGAGACTAAAGGTGATATTACATTCGCTGGGACAACGACAATACCGGGCTCGGTCGTTTTTACTGGAATATTGATAGAAATACCGAGATCTAAATTAGTAGCTTTTATAGAAAGGGTATTCTTTTTTACTTCGAAGTATAAACCAGCCAATACAGGTAGGGTTATGTTTTTACCAGCAACTTTACTTGCCTTATTAAGAGCCTCTTCTAGTTGTTCTTTAATACACTCTATTTTCATATATAAAAATTTATTATTACTATTAGGGGTGTTGATATGTGAATAGTTTATTTTAATACTACAACAAACATTATTTTTCTTCCTTAACCTTTAATGACTTGTGGATAAGCATTGATTTTTATAAAAGGAAAAAAATAATCATTCAATTAACCACAACCACCAACAAGTTATTAACAGGTTTTTTGTTATTTCTCCACATAGTATTACACAGATAATAGGTTTCTAATCTGACCTATCTCTTCTAATAAAGACGGGTCAACCTTAATGTCGTTTTTCACCTTCTCACAGGAGTGGATAACTGTCGTGTGGTCCCTACCCCCCAACTTTTGTCCTATTGATGGGTATGAGATATTGAAATCCTCACGCAAAATGTACATAACAATCTGTCTGGGGCGGATAACTTCTTTGTGACGTGTTTTCTCATAAATACTATCTTCTTTAACACTATAGAAGTCGGAAATAATTCTCACCACATCTTTTACCGCCATAGTTTTCTTTGGTTTAACGTTGTTTTTTATGTAATCACGGACATCAATCATAGAAACTTCCTTGTTTTTAAGTTGAGCGTTACAAAAAACCGTATTTACCGCACCCTCCAGATCTCTAATATTTCCATTTACTGTGTGAGCAAGATAGTCGATAATTTCTGGAGAGAGAGAAATACCTTGACGGGAGGCTTTTGCTGAAATTATAGCCATTCGAGACTCTTTATCTGGCGCAGGAATATCAACCGTCATTCCCGCTGAAAGCCTTGATTTGAGCCTATCCTCGAGTCCAGTGATGAAATACGGGTGTTTGTCTGAAGAAAAGATTATTTGTCTATTATTGTCATATAGGGTGTTAAATAAATGAAACAATTCTTCTTGAAACTTTTGCTTGTCTGAGAAAAATTGAACATCATCAACAATCAAAACATCATACTTACGATACTTTTCCTTGAAACTAGTCATTTTCTGATTCTGAAGGGCATTCATACAGTCCTGACCAAACTGTTCCGAGGTCATATAATAAACCCTTTTACTGGGGTCAGTTTTTTTAATATGGTTTCCAATTGCTTGTATCAAATGAGTTTTACCATGGCCAGTGGACCCATGTATGAATAGGGGGTTGTACATGACCCCAGGCTTTTTTATCACCGCTTGAGCAGCAGCATGTGCAAGTTCATTAAAGGGCCCAATGATGAACGTTTCAAATGTATAGCGTGGATTCAGGTTGTCATCCTTATTTACCCGCGTTTCTTCTAAAGGAAGCTCTTTTGTATTTGATTCCTGATCAATTTTCTCCTCCTTTTTATGGGACTCCTCTTTATTTACAACATATTCTATCGCATGAATAGAGCTCTCAAGCCCTCTAAGGCTCTTAAGGATCATATTGTGGTACTTAGTGAGGAGCCATTCTTTAACAAAGGCATTTGGTACGGACAAGATGATTACTCCACTATCTTCTTTGACAACGCGTATATCTTTAAACCAAGTCGTGAAATTTGCACTCGAGATACTAAGTTCTATCTCTACCAAAACGCTTTCCCAAAGTTGCTTATAGTTAATCATCGGTTATTTTGTAGTACAGTATATCTTTTAAGAATCAGATAAAAACTTGTTAAAAGCTTAAAAAATGTTTATAATATGTTTATAACTTGTTAATAAAAAATGTCCACAACATACAAACCAAAAAAGCGCAAGAGAGCAAGAACGCACGGCTTCCTATCTAGGCAGAAAACTTCTACCGGCAAGAGGACTATTCGAGCTCGACGTAGAAAAGGAAGAAGTAAGTTGGCAGTTTAAATCCAAACCTGCTAATTACTGTTTACTATTTAGAAATGCTCCCTAAAACTCAAAGGATACCACGTAAGCTTTTTGGACTTCTCCTTGAATCAAAAAAATACCTTAACTCGGAACATTTTTCTTTACGTATTACTTCTTCAGAAAAGGCTCGTATTGCAGTATCTGTTTCTAAAAAGATTTCTAAGAAAGCAGTTGTTCGCAATAAGATTCGTCGTCGCGCCTATTCTGTACTTAAAGAGTTTATACCACTTCTTCCTCCAAATCTTTTTTTACTGATTGCAAAATCAGGCGCGGATAGAATGAAGAGTCAAGATTTAAAGAAAGAGCTATCTCTACTCTTTAAAAAAGTATAGAATAGACCAATGTCATTTTTCTACCACACCTTCTTTTTCGACCCCATTTATAATTTATTGATAACCTTGTTTAATGTTTTACCTTGGGCTGATGCGGGTATTGTGGTTATTATTCTAACTGTTTTAGTGCGTCTCATTATTTTCCCTCTCTCCAAAAAGGCGATACTTACCCAAGTTAAAATGGCAGAGATCGGCCCCGCTCTAGCAGAGATAAAGGAGAAATATAAAAACAAAACAGAAGAACAGGCCAAGCAAACACTCGCTCTTTATAGAGAGAAAGGGGTTAATCCTTTTTCCGGTATCTTTGTCATTATCATCCAAATCCCAATAATTCTAGCCCTTTATCAAATCTTCCTGCATTTCCCGGAGGTGAACGCTGTCATCCTCTATTCATTTGTAAATGCGCCAGACTATATCAATACCAATTTCTTGGGTCTCTTAGACATTGCGCAGAAAAGTATGATTATCGCCTTTCTCGCCGCCGTAACCACCTTTTTTCAATTTAAAATTTCCATGAAGAGTCAATTAAAACCTAAGGGCAATTCATTTGGAGACAATCTCACACGTAGCATGCAGATGCAGATGAAATATATTTTCCCCATCATTGTCTTTTTTATCTCCTACAGTATTTCTGGCGCCATCGCCCTCTACTGGTTGACCACAAACCTTTTCAGTATCGGACAAGAAATTTTTATTCGTAAGAAACTTAAAACTATTCAAGTTTAAGAGCCCAGAGAGAAAGGTCAGTTTTGTTTATAAAGAAGAGATAATCTTCGTTGGGAGAAAGTTTCGGCATATAAAAATCAATGTCGATTTCAAGGTCTTTGTTTGGTTCTGATAAAATTTGCGCAGTTTCTGTTTTTGTGTCAAAGAGCCAAATGCGATCGGAGAGATGTTTAGTGCCCCTATACCAACCATCCAAGTCTCCTCTTACTAAGGGGGTCTCCGGTGCCCCACAGAAAACTTTTTCCACACTTTTTATTCCCCATAGACATTTTTCTGCGAAAGTTGATGGAGACATTTCGAGAACGTCAGTGCCTTTAATATCTTTGATAAACAACCCCCTCGTGTTTCCATTAACGTACGAATACATTATTTTACTTCCAGAAGTGTTGGAGATTATCGTTAGACCATTAAGGGGGCCAAGAATTTTTGTAAGCGACCCTCCGGAAGCATTTAAGGTATAGGCATACCCTAGAGCATCATCACTTGCCTTGGTGTATACAACCAAGTTATTGCCAGCTGGAGTGAGACGCCAGTCTGTGAAAGCGGAGGTGAAGAGGGTTTTAGTACCAGAACCATTAAACGTATAGGACACGATGGAGAGTGTATCTTGTAAGACAAAGAAGAGGTTATTTGAGAGAACTGTGATAGCTCCCATATCTCCACGTAATGCCGTTGAGGAGGCAGTATAGAGAGTTTCACCAGAAGCTACTTTAGGTGGTGTGAGGGCTAGAGAAAGGTTCTCAACCGTATCTGAATCTTCTTTTAGAAGCCTTAAGAGAACAGTATTACCATCTGGTTTGAAGTAGGCCTCATAAACTTTCGGCAAGGTGTTATTGGTAACCTTAATTTTTTCAAACGGAAGAGAACTTGTGGAAGCGGGCATTAGGGCATCGTAGATATGTCCCGTAGCCCGGTCAACGTAACGTACGGTTAAACGGCCATTTTTTATAAAGGTTACAAATCCTGCAACAGGGGTGTTAGAAATTCTGAAGAGGTTTGACTTTGACGTTAGCAAGCCGTACTCATCTAACGCAGGCATACCATCTACCCCAAACAACTCATCGGTTGTCGGTTGTCTTGCCCCACCTAGCTCAGGCGGGGTGAAGTTGTCGGTTGTCGTGTCTCCCCCAGAGTTTACAGAATCATCAGACCCAAAAGGAAGACCGTCACCAGTGGGGTTTAATGTTGTTGTTTCAGCTCCTTCTCTAATAAAGAAGTACCATGCAGAAAAAATAATAAGAGCAACTAAGAGAGTCGATATTGAAATTATTAATACTTTTTTCATTATGGCGTGGTGGATGAAGTATCAGAAGTTGTTGATGGTTTAATGGGTTCAATGTTGAGATTAAATTTTACCAAATCAGGATTGATGGTATTAAGAATAAGCCACGCGCTTATAGCTAAAAGTAGTCCCCAGATGGCATTTTGAATGGTATTTTTTGCTTCACTCTTCCCACTTATCGCATCTGTGGACATGTATTGAATGCCACCCCAAATAATCATAATCACCGCCAATCCACCAGCGACGGCTATAGCCAATTTGAAGATGCTCGCCAGATATGAATTGGCTTGAGTTGTTTCTCCAACATAACCATCAATCGGCGCAAGAAGGGTGTAATCTGTTTGAGCTAGAACAATTGTTGCTGATGATAATGAACAGAGAACAATAATTATTAAAAAAGTTTTTTTCATTGATTTTCAAATTGTACCAAGAAACTTTTATTAGCTCTTTGGATGATTTCCTTTGTGTTTGAGAAATTAACCCCAATTTTTGATGAACCGGAAACATTTTCTGGAATGCGATAAGTAGCAGAGTTAGCACTTCCTGTAGTCTTGCCATTAGTTTCCCATCTGTAATTCAAAACATTATCAACACGACCTAAGGCACTCACAAAAAGCGGAAACATAGAAAAGGTAACTTCTTGCCCCTGAATGTCATATATCTCACCGACCTCCTTATGAAACATAAATCCATATAAAGGATTACTCTCGTAAACAGCAAGAGCGGGTGTTATTGGAACAATTAAGGTGGAAGTTTTTACTAAAACATTCCCTGAGCCGGAAACAATAGCAACTTCAATAGTTTGTGGTCTGGATAAAATTGAATCCACAAATGATAAATAATTTCTACCAATCCCATTGATATTACCCAGCACAGTACCGTTTTTTGTCCACTTATAGTTTAGATTAGCCGTATTACCGAGGCCCTGGGGAATAGCGACAAGGGTGACTCGAGACTGCTTAGACCAGAAAGTTTTTCCTTGGTAGAAAGGGGGCGTGTACACCTCCCCTTGCCAGAGAATATCAACACTTTGAGCGTGTGCAGAGCTAACTAACGACAAATAACTAACAACTAACAACAAAATAAAAATTCTAATCAATTTACCAGTTGTCGGTTGTCGGTTGTCGGTTGTCGGTCTAATACTCATTTCTTTATTATATCTAATTTAGGAGCTTTTTTCTTAGCGTTGGAGTTACGGATTAAAAGAACGACCGCCAAAGTCCATGCTGGTAAAATGTTTAGAAGAGGGGTGAGTTCGATAAGGAAACCGCCAGCTAAATATCCAGCCCGCTTGGGATTAACGAAATTAATATTATTTATCTTAAACCAGAGGTAGAAAGTCAGAGAGGCAAAGATGCTAATTAAAATAGATAAAATTTGTCCTACAACAGGAATAATTTGAATGAGAAGCTGAAGTCCGTCGAAAAAAATTGCGACCGCTACCATAAGAGCTTTTGTCGCCTCGCTTAATCTCTTTTTTTCTTCCACCATTACTAATTATTATTTTCAGCCTCTTCTAATTCTTTCCTACTAGCCTCGTAAGCAACCTCTTTGTCTTCTTCTGCTTCATGTTTAGCTTTCTTGATAGCGAGGACTTGTGACGGATCAGAAGTGATGATTTGGTCCTCTGTATAAGAAGCAATGTTTTTTATGGCCACATGCTTGAGTCCCGCAAAGAATATCCCCTCCCCCTTATCCGATTCCAGTAAAAGAAACTTTTCCTCATCTGTGAGATTAAAAGTTTTTTGAAGTTCATCTATGGTGGTTGGGGACTGTTTCAATAGAATCTGGATAGAAGAGTTAGTGATGATGGGCAGACCATAAGGAGATTTCAGGAAGTCTCCCACGTCTTGAGTAATAGTAGCCACCCCAAGGAAATACTTGCGCCCCCGTTTAACGAGACCCATAAGGAAGGAGGCGGTGTCTTCAGACTTCATCATCCACCAGGCCTCATCGATAACCAAAAGTCTTTTCTTCAACTCCTTTCTAATAGCATTCCAAATATAGTGAGTCACAATATACATGGCGATAGGCTTGAGCTCGTCCTCCATGTCTCGTAGGGAGAAAACAACGAACTTTTTATTTATATCTACATTACTTGGTCTATTGATAAATCCAGCCCAAGTACCTTTAGTATATTTACTCAAGCGTTGGGCGAGAGATTCTCCCCCCTCCATGCCCGAGAGAACCATTTCAAAATCAGACATAAGAGGCGGTTCAATAGTGCTGAAATCAGATTCGACCGTAATATCTTTTAGAGCATAAGTTTCAGTAATGGCCCTGTCTATGATGGCATCTTCCTCGGCAGTTAACCCCCCCATCATAAGACGGAAAAGACCCACAAGATTAATAATATTTGACCTAAGGACATTGGCGGCACTCTCGTCTGGCGCAGGTACAGGCAAGTCAAACGGATTGATGTGGTGTTCAGAGTTTAGAGAGATTTTGAAATACCTTCCTCCGGTAGCTTCTGCCATAAACTCATATTCTCGTTCTGGATCTATCACTATAACTTCTGTATCAAACATTAAGGTGCGCAAGATTTCTAGTTTTGCCGCATAAGATTTGCCTGCGCCAGCTTTAGCAAAGGTGACCGAGTTGTAGTTCTCAAGTGAGAAACGGTCGAAGAGAACTAGAGACGAGTTGTGTCTATTGATGCCATAGAGAATTCCTTTATCAGAAGTGAGATCGAAGGAAGTGAATGGAAAGAGCGAAGAAAGAGGCGATGAGTTTAATTTAGAGTGCACATTTAAAAGGTCGTTACCTAAAGGAAGGGTGCTTTTATATCCTTGTTCTTGTTGGAATAAGGCTGGCTTGATGTAGACCAGTTTGGCATCAAGTATTGATTTGATCTCCGATTCCGCCTTATCAAGTTCTAAGTTGCTATCTCCGTAAAGAGTGATGTATAGGCCCACATCGAAGAGCTTCTCTTGGGCTTGTTGGAGTTGGTCCCGAAGATTCTCTAAGTCTTGGTAGGCGACATCAAGCATGGGGTCACGGACTAGACCCTTCTCCTCTCTGCCGTGGATCTGGCTTTGGACTTCGGCCACTTTTCTCTGGAATTGGTGCAGGATTTTTGAAGTTTCTATAGGGTGAATAAAGATGGAGATATCAAAAACTTTATCCATATTGATGATGGGTGAGAACCAGTCTTCAGAAAGAAAGCGGGGGTATGAGATTACAAAAAAGCTTCGTAATATTTTCTCACCCAGATTAATTTCTTTCGGACTAATCTTGAGCGCTGAAGGAGCGATAATATCTTTGAGCTCAAGTACCCCTGCCTCGAAGATTTCTTGGGGCAAGATAGATGAAATGTCTGGTTTCTTCTCTTTTTTCTTAAATAATGAGCCAAAGATTGTCATATTTTTATAATTTAATAGGCTTTTCTGTCTCCCCGGGGTTAAAGGCTTTGTAGAAAAGCTCTATCACCTCTTCTGTGCCGAGTCGAGCCACGCGTATACCAGAGCGAATAAGTCCTTGTTCTACCACTAACAGGCGCTCTTCAAGCTGGCTACGGTTCTCACCAAACTCCCCCTCTTTACCTTTGGCTTTCTCTCTTTTGGTACCAAGCCCCAATCGTGATGTTATCTCATTGGATGCACCTGTAGATAATATGGCTGGGCTATAAGGCACTACAAGAAAAAAGTTTTTTGTCATAATGTTTGTATTCTCGGTAAAATTCTTTATGAACTCAATATATTCTCTCACTTGTATTCTCATGAGTTCATTGGTCTGATTTTTCTCTCGTTCCTCCAGGAGGGCAATATATGGACGGATATCAAGTTTGCGAGATTGGGTCACTATTTCAATAGAAAAGTCTAGGGAATTGAGAAAATCTTGGAATTGGTAGAGGATGGCTTGCTTCTCGTCACTTGATTTTAAGGAAAAGTTTATAGAAGAACAGAGAAGGACCGCCCGCATGCTATTGTCTTTGAGAATAATGACCCCATCGCGCACTTCTTTGATAGGAACAAATTCTTGAGTAGCATTCGTTGTCGGAGACATAATATTATTATAACCTACAACTGTTTAGATTCAGAATCATCTGTAGTGGGATTCTCTGACTCTTTAATATCTAGACTCCAAGTAAGTTCTTTGAGTTTGGATTCGGAAAGTTTCGGCACATATATTTGCTCAAGTGGTTTTCCTTCATCCGTTGTCTGTTGTCTATTGTCGGTTGTTTTGTCGATCTTCTTCCAAAGATAAAGCTTGTCGGTGAGCATATATTTTACAAAAGCTTCTGCGACCCCGATGAAGGGTTTGCCGTTGACCTTATAGAATGCCAGAGCCAAGGCAAAGAGGACTATTGGTAGAGAAATAAGAAATGCTAAAAACTTCGGTAGAAGAAGGAAGAGAACAGCAGATGCTCCAACTCCACCCGCAACATAAATAAACTGCTTGAAAGTTAAGGGCCCGAAAAGCTTGTCCTCAACCTCGATAAATTGTGGGACTTGAAATCTCATTTTAGCGCTTCTCTATAAGGATCTTGGCCATCCGGATACCTATAATCTGGAAGACTTACTTTCTCTGCTTTGGGCTGTTCTTGATTTATTGTCGGTTCACTATGTGGCACATCGTGCGCGGTTTCGCCTTTCTCTATCATAGGTAATGTGGTCGGCGGAATCTCTGGGACAGTTATGGGAGTAAACGATTGCTCAATTACTTGATTATTTATATTTGTCATTCCATTTACTTTCTCATCAATTACTGATAGGACTCTATCACTAACCACGTTAGCGATGAGTGTTGCCTTCTCTTGGTCTATTCCAACTTCTCTTGCTAGATTAGATAAATAATTTCTAGGGTTTTCAAATCCGTAAATGACAAGCATCGTTTCTTGTTCCAGAGAAACAGTTTGCTCTACACTAAGAAGGTTTGTTTTGCCGATATCTCTTACAATAGTTTTCCACGGCACAGCTTTAATAGCCCTCTGTAGATTTGGGGGCAATGTCTTGTATTGATCTTCTGTGAGCTTGTCTATCTCATTCATGTTGTTTTATTAGAATTTTCACCTTCAGGTTTTTCCTCTTTCTCCGTTTTTTCTGTTGAAGCCCCACCTTTTACACTCTCCTTTTCTAGAGCCTGAACTGCTTCCACTATCTTGTCTTTATTAGTTTTTACACCTGCTCTTATCTTGGCGGCGCCACTGTAGTTGTAGCCCGCTATTTTAGCCCAAGTAGATTTTTCTATAACATTAGCATACGTATTTCTTCGCGTTACTTTTCCTGTATCTATTATTTCTATATCTTCCGTTTGTTTTTTATAATTAGCTATTATTTTATCCTTACTTTCTTTTATCGCATATCTTAGAGAATGTGCGCCATTTTCAATTTCTTTTAGTCCATCTCTTGCTGCTAGTAATTCTTTTTTCTGCTCATCTGTTGCACCAGCTCCTGCGGCCTGAATCTCTGTTTCGATTCTAGAGAGAGTGTCGTGTGCGGATCTCTCACTGTTTTCCGCTTCTTTTAATTTCTCAGCATTGTCTCTATCTACAGTTTGAAGTTCAGCCGATTTTCTACTTTCTAATTCTGCTCTTCTGGTCTCAACCTCTTTTTTATTTCCATGAATTTCATCATGTTTTTGTTTAGCTTTTAGTAATTCTAGTGAATCTGGGTAGTTTTTGTATTTCTTTTTAGCTTCCTCATATTCCTTTTTAGACTTAGCTTTGGCTTTTACTGAAGCTTCTAATGAAGCGGCAAATTTATCTTTCTTTTCGTCCTTATCCTTTCTATATTGAGTATAGCCACCCTTCTGAACTTTACCTGCTCCCAGCTCTACGCCAATAGCCGTACCCCTACCATCGAAACTTGCACCTGCTGTTTTTCTACCCGTTGCTAACGCAAGGCGTCCGGTCATTCCAGTTAGCCCACCTTTTTCTGCCATCTTTTTAAATTTTTCACTGTCTCCTAAGGCCGCGCCTAACCTACCAACACTTTGTCTTCCGGCAAATCCGGCCACTCCGAAACTGGCTCCCCCTGCAAATTTGCCTGCCCACTTGTTCATACTGGTTACTGCCCCCCCTGCCTTGTTCGCCATACCTTTGGCGATAGTCAACGCGGCGATAAGAAAAACAATGACCACGATAAAGTTTATAAACAAGGCGAAAGGCTCTTGACTGATGGTTAGATTAGTAGCATTTTGAGGTTGTCCTAGAGCACTAAAGGCGGCTTTGGCAGTGGGTTTTCCTCCTATTACGGAATCACCCACTCCAGTAAGTACTCGAAGAGAAATCCATACAAGCATAAAATAAACAGGAGCAAAAAACGCTTGGCCAATCAGAGCGTCTTTCCATTTATCAGCATAGCTTTTAATACCTGGTAGGATGAACCCCATTAGAGCTAAGGGGGAAAGAATTAATACTAAAATAAGGACCGTATAGCGGACGATAAACATAATCGCCGCGGCGAAAAAGACAAAGGTTGCGATCAGAAGCATAATTGAGCCCATCACGGCGATGGTAAACATCTCCGGTACATTTTCTAGCGCGCTAATATCATAAAGACTGGTTAAGTTCATTGCATCCATAAACGCATCTGACATGCCGGGGTTCAACAACGCGTCTTTCAAATTGGTGGCGGCGAGCGCCCCTGGGGCGATGGCGTCGTAAAAGGCGATGGCTAAAATGTTGGAAGCATCTATGACTACTTGGGTGAAAAAGAGACTAAAGTTTATAAGGATGGCGACAATAATGACACGAATAATTAGTTTTTTTGTATCACTGCCCATACCTAAAATAGTTTTTATCGCCGCGTAAAGCAGGATGAAGATGAAGGTCATGTTGGCCAAATCGCGAATGGTTGTCCAAGTAGTGTCAATAGCATCTAAATCCCTGTAATTGTCCGCCATTTGTCCTACAGTGTAATAAATAACCCCGTTTAAAACCTTGCCGGCAAGAGCGGTCAGTAAACTAACAAGTTTTAAAATACCCAACGAACCTGGGACAAGGACGTATTTCATCAGCCAAGAATCACCTCCCACACTTGCTCCTTGGGTTTGGGCCGCAGGAGCAAGCTTCCATGTGGCGTCTTTTGGGCACGCAGCTTCATTAGGAACAGGTAAATAAACGTTGTCACTGTTACGATAGCACCCAAACTCAGCTGGCACATCAATCGCAGCAGATACTCTATAAGGCGTAAAAACTGCAATACCCACCACAAAAACTAGTGTGAGAGTGAGAAGGAAAGTTGAGATGTGTGGAAAATGTTTCCTCATTGTTATTTATTATGGAAAACCGCAAATATAGTGTGAAGCCGAAGCGTCTTCACTTATACCACCGCCATCCCCACCACAGACCAAAGCCACTGCTTTTATAGCATTGCTATACGTTCCCCCTATTGCGCGACCACTCGGGGCAAATGTTATGCCATCAGAAATCACTTGATTTACTAGGTTACATTGATCTTGCGTCATTGCCACACTAGTCCAGAACGAGGCAACAATATTAACCAGACAACTACCAGCATAAACTCCATTTATAGCTGGTTCACCAAATACGGTTTTGCCCACTCCGCAATCTGTTCCCGAACACGGCGTACATCCTATACCAACACAACCATAATTGTTTGCGCCAGTAGGTAGCCCACCTGTCCCCCTACTACCCGTGCCAGTACTTGTTCCCGTAGAACCGCCGGCGGAAGTAGGAGGACTAGCGAATTGGTCTCCATCTAGTTGATAAGGTGTTTCTTTAATGAGACCAGCATTGTCACTACCCCCATTTTCGATACCTGAATTGAAGATAACCTCATTGAGGAATAAAGAGATTAGAGCTCCCACTATTTCATCAAATTCATCTGCCAACTCCAGTTGAGAGAAGCCGGTACCCAGGACTTCGGAGAGCTGGTCGTCTATAACCTTCCCGGGCGTTTTAACCGGTCCGCGCTCCAAACAGACACCAGTGTCGGGATCATTTTTGATACATTCGGACCAACTTAAGAACCCTTGATTCCATTGAAGTTGCTTATTTTCAATTCCAAGTCTTTTAGCGAGACGGTTGTCCAATTCAATTTGAGCTGCCAGATAAGCGTCGTAAGGGTTATTGGCGCTATTTTGCGTCATTGCAAGCCAACCGTCCCATCCTCCCTGATTAAAATCGGAATAAAAGTTTTCCAAGTTGCCTACTGCTTCCGTAAAGGTACATTGGTATTGGACAGGAGGGGCGTAGTAAGTCTTTAGGGTCAGTCTGATCTGCGCCTGGAAAGGTGAACAGAGGAAATTAAGATCAGAGCCGGCGATAAATTCCCCCGCTATCCCATCGGCAATATCTGTAAAGTATTGCCCAGGGTTTGTCACATAAGCTGGGTTGCCCTCAAAGCCAGTGTTAATCCAGTTTACTGTGGAGTCAACTATTTGCCCTATCAGTATTTTGGCCGCGGTAATGATTAAAGAGTCCAAAGAAACACCAGGAACAGTGAAGCCGAAAATAGTGATACCCACCTCCTTGTTGCGTACGGCGCTGTCTGATACAGGAACTGGCGGGATAATATCTGTTTGAGCCAAAGTTTGGGTGGGGACTACTGAAAGGAAGACGAAAGCTATCAAAACAGAAGTTAAAATATGTTTTCGATAAGTCATAGACTGTTGTTAAAAATTATACCACTAGCCTGGAGTCTTACACGGATGTTTAAAATGATACCCGATTCTTTGCCTGTATTTTGCACATAAGAATTTAGAGCAGAGTAAGCGGGGACCGGGTCTTGGGAGAAATTGCTGACTGCTTTCATAATTTCGGCATTTTCCAAATAAAGATTGACGAAATTCAAATGGTTTTCAGCCAGAGAGGCGGGTGCTTTTAAGGCGATAAGTTCATTGGCGGCTACTTGGTAAGACTGGCTGACCGATGTCATAAAGGTGGAGAAGGCCGGGTCACTGATATCCGAAAAGTTGTTGCTACCATATTGAGAAGCCGTCAGGTTTTGATATTTACTAAGAAGACTACTGATAGCATTACCATAAAGGGACAAGTTCTCCTGGGAATCGGGCACAATAGTAATTTGGTTTATACTAATCTTGTTTGCAGGGACACTGATATTAAAAAGATTTTGGGCGTACTTACTGGCTATATTATTGGCATCGCTTGATGTAATCTTGCCTTGTGATTTGAGTGAGATATAATCCGAGAATAATTGTCTACTAAATAGGTCTGTTTGGGTGAGGGGCAGAGACGAGCTGGTGGTTGTTGGTCTTTCTCCCCCAGTGAAATCCCCTAAGAAGGTTTCGTCGGGGAATAGAGGACCATGTTCATTTATAGGAGTAATGCTCGATGAAGTATAGTCTGTTTTTCCAAATCTAAACCACATTGCCCCAACAATTAGAACAACGGCAAGGAAAAGTGCGCTTGTTAGACGAGCTCTAGGCATCATCTTCAGTATATCAGAAATTATTTCGTTTTTTTGTGCATAAGTGTACAATTGAATGCATGCGGCCTCTTTCTGTTTTTACATTATCGCTTGTATTATTTTTTAGTTTTTTCGCAACCTCGACAGCCGCATCTTTTACTCAAAACTTGACTCTTGGGTCAAGAGGAACAGAAGTTACAGCCCTTCAGCAATACCTCGTGGCCCAAGGTCGCCTAGTTATACCAGCTGGCGTAGCTTTCGGTTACTTCGGACCTCTTACCAAAGCCGCTTTAGCCTCATGGCAAGCCGCTAACGGAGTTCTTCCTGCAGTTGGTTACTGGGGACCAATCTCTAGAGCTCGCTATAACTCTGTAAACGTTTCGACCACTACCAATGACAACAACTTGTCTTCAAATTCAACAAACACCACTTCTACGCCACCATTGTTCAATAATGATACTCCTTACGCTTTTGGCATTAGGGCCGATAAAGTCATAATCTTTCGCGCCTTTCCTTTTGAAGTGCAATCTGGCGACATCATCACTCTAGAGGGCTCTGGTTTTAGCAGGACCGCAAATAACGTCTATTTTAATGGGGGATATTCACTTTCAGCCACCTCTACCAATGGAAAGATTATTCGAATACAAACACCCTCTAGTATCACCGAGGGAGAATATAAACTTTTTGTATCTAATCTTCTTGGTTCTTCTGAAAATTCAAATATCGAGGTTAAAGTTAAAATTACCGACAATCCGACACCTTCTCCCTATATTGAAAGTGCTTCTATCGTAGGTGACATTGTGACTCTGATCGGGAGTGGTTTTACTTCCAGAAATGATCTTTTGACTACGCTTGGGAATTCAGCTTCTCCCTTATCTTCAAGTGGCACCACTCTAACTTTTCGTCTCAAGGATCTCTCTCAATATGATCAGATTAGTCAGTTCACCCGAGGTCAATATAAATTTACTCTTTGGGTCTATGTTCAAAACGAGCACGGCATTAATAAGGATCCATATCAAATAGATATAACAATATGAAAAGTAAATTAATCATAGTTTCCATATTTTTTATAACTTGTGTAGGACTTTTCCTCCCCGCTTTATCGGTAAAAGCCCAAGTTCCAATCGTGGAACGACCGTTTGGGGGGGTTGTTTCTTTTTCTCTTCCCTGCACGTGTTCTGGTAATCTTTGGGTTTGGTTTACTCCTCTTTATCTTGGTGGCCCAGTGGTGGTTACGGGTCCTTTGGTTTACTCTCCATTCTACACCACCCTCTACGCTAATTTTAGGATTGGAGTGCCCACCACATGGCATCTCGGTTCCTATCTGCCTGGAGTGCAAGCCTGTTGGATGTATGCTGTGGTTGGGTGTTTTCCTTTTCCAGCTACTGGGCTCATGACTAAAGTGGGCACTAACTGATATTTACTTATTTTTTGGCAGTAATATTTTTGCCAATTTCTGCCAAATGTTGAGATGGACGTCTTCCGCCCGAAGGTTTTTGTCTAAATTGAGCTTTTCAAAGGCTTCCTCCACCCTCTCTTTTGGGAAAATTGTTGAGAGATTTGAAGAGAGCTTCTTGCGTTTGGACTTAAATCCCGCACGTACTATATTGAAAAAATCTTTTTCTGTAAAAGACTTAAAAAATTCTTTAGAAATATTTTCTATGGCAATAATCGCCGAATCTACTTGAGGCATCGGCACAAATGAGCCCGCCTTTACTGTTTCAATATATTTTGGTATTCCATACACTTTCACCGAGATAGACAAAATACTTTCTTTATTTTTATCTCGCGATACTATTCTCTCCGCGACTTCTTTCTGTACTAAGAGCACTATTTTCTCGGGTTGCGAATCTGTTTCTAGAAACTTTTTTATGATGACGCCGGTGAGATTGTATGGAATATTTGAAATTAATTTGTATCTTCCGAGTTGTAAGTTGTAAGTTGTAAGTTGTAAGTTCAAAATATCATCATGTATAAGGTTAAGTTGCCCAGAAGAAATTTCTTTTTCATATTTTTGTCTTAGCAATTCGAAAAGTTCATCATCTTTTTCTATCGCTAAGACCTGACAGCCAGTAGCCAAGAGTTTTTCAGTCAACGCCCCCATCCCAGGGCCAATCTCAAGCACTGTCTCATTCTCACGAATGTTTCCAGTCTCAACGATCAAGTTTAGCGCCCTCTCGCTTTTCAAAAAATGTTGCCCCAATGACTTTTTTACTCTCATCTTTTATATGACCCCCTATCGAAACCGGGTTTCGATAGGGGGTCATTATCTAGTTCTAGCATAAGAATTTTCCTGTCAACAATATCTTGAAGGGTTCTTTCAGCAAATTTTTTGTATTTCTCTCTATTTTTAAATTGCTCAAGTATTATTGATTTATCACAAAATTTTTCTTTCGATTCACCGATATATTCTTTCCAACTTGATTTGGATAATTTCGGTTTACTTTCGTGTGCGTGCGCTGCGTCGTTTAGATTTACATATGCGCTTAAATGGAGGAGGTACTCATTTGAATCGACGTGAATTGCCTTAAATCTACCCTGAAACAAGGTGCCAGTTCTGCTGTATTTTAAATTAAAGTATTTTGAATGAGATATCGTGAGCCTATGTATAAACCTCTCAATGCCTTTTTCTGTAAGTTGTTTCAAAATGAAATGAAAATGGTTGGGGTTAAGGTTATACGCGATAAAATCTACCAGTTTTTGATCTATCGAAACCGGGTTTCGAGAACGAGGTAGGTGCCCTATGGGTTTGAGGGTGTTGAAATTCTGCATACCATCAAAAAATCTCTCCAGATCTGATTGTTGCTGAAAAATTAATCTCCTATCAACCCCCCTGTTTAACACATGATAGATTTCACCCTCGACTAGTCTAATATTTCTCATATAATTTAGTATAACACTGTCGAAACCGGGAGTCGATATGCTATAATTGCCTAGAAATCTATTTCTAAAAGTGGTCTTCGGTATGGAAGAGACTCCTCTATTTCTTCTGCTAACAAAAGAGTCTCTGGTATGTCGAAAATAAATTCGGAGGGCATACTCACCTGCCTCCTACCAAAGACGGTGCGCGTCTCTGCATAAGATAGAAAAACTTTTTTACGCGCGCGAGTGAGCGCGACGTAGAAAAGTCTTCTCTCTTCCTCCACTTTTTCTTGGGTCGCATTGTCATCACTTACCCTCTGATGCGGAAAGAGTCCATCCTCAAGCCCTGCTATAAAGACAACATCGAACTCTAAACCTTTTGAAGCATGCACAGTCATTAGGCGCACGGCCTTTTCCCCATCTCTCATCTCATCTTGGTCGCTTTGTAGAGCCGCATCTGCGAGAAAATTTAAAATACCCTCTTCGGGCCCCTCTTTATCATAACGAGAAGCGAAATTGGCAAGTTCGTAAGCATTTTCTAGTCTGGCTCCACCATCTTCTCCACTTTCTTTCCACTCTTGTTCAAGGCCAGATTCTTTAATGATAAAAGATATTGTCTCGCTGGGTTTATTTTCTTTCGAGACGAGAGCTATTTGTGTGAGGAGGGTTCTAAAATTTTCCAGTTTCATTTTCATTGCTTGTGGAAGGGAGTTTTCTTCTCCAGAAAAAATTTTTTGCACAGTAGTTTTGCCTATCCCGCGTATTGGTGTGTTGATGATACGCTTAAAGTCAGAAAGACTTTCAGGATTCAATGCAGAACGTAGATAAGAAATAATATCTTTAACTTCCTTGCGTTCGAAGAAGCGAGTACCGAGGAGTTGATACGGGAGTCCGTGGTTCATAAACGCCTCCTCAAGCACGCGTGATTGGAAGTTTGCTCGGTAGAGGACAGCAATTTCTTCTGGAGGAACATGAGATTTTATTAGCGCCTCTGTTTTTAAAGCGATAAATTCCGCCTCGCTTATCTCATCGAATCCTTTGAACCAAGAAATTTTTTCACCAGAAGTATTACTGGTAAAAAGATTTTTTTTGAGTCTAATTTTATTTTTCTCTATTACGGCATTGGCTGCTTCTAGAATTGTTTTAGTGGAACGATAATTTTCTTCTAGAGTTATTATTTCTGCATTCGGGTAATCTTTTTCGAAGTCTAAAATATTTTTTATATCTGCTCCGCGCCAAGAATAAATATTTTGGTCTACATCTCCTACGACACAAATATTTCTTTTCTCTCCCACCAGCATTTTTGAGATTTCGTATTGAACACGATTGGTGTCTTGATACTCGTCTATGTGTACATACTCCCAAGTTTTTTGGTAAAACTCTCGTACCTCCCGATTATTGTTTAGAAGAGTCATGGTTTTAAGTAACAGGTCATCGAAGTCTAAGGCACTATCTCGCACAAGAATTTTTTCATACTTCGGCCAAACTTGTTTTACTACGTTGGGGAAGTATCCATGTTTGTTTGAACGAATATAATCTTCTGCACTATGACCACCCCCCTTTTCTTTAGAGATTATTCCCATAATACGACTTGGATCGTGTAGTTTGGGGTCGAGGTTAAGGTCTAAAAGTGTTTCCTTTACCGCCTTTTTACTATCGTCTCGGTCGAAAATGGTAAAATGCCTTTTTATGCCCGCTTTTTCTGATTGCTCTCTTAAGATGTAGACTCCCAATGAATGAAAAGTACTTACAAAGGGTTTTTCGTAACTACCAAGATCTCTATAGGTAGGCAGGTCACTTCGTAGTCCGTGTTCTATACGCTCACTCATCTCTCTTGCTGCCTTGTTGGTAAAGGTAATGGCCAAAATAGCTTGTGGATTGACACCAGTTTGGACCAAATGGCGTATTCTTTCTGCAATGGTTTTGGTTTTTCCCGCGCCGGCACCCGCTAATACCAACAACGGACCATTTATAGACGTAACGGCTTTTTGCTGTTGAGGATTGAGATTTTCCGAGATTTTTTGAGACATTTTGAACACTATAGCATATGTTGAGAACTCGATTGACGCGGGTGCCCTAAGGAGTACAATGAATTAAGCAGAACGAAAATATACCGTTATACGGCTCAACAGAGCCATGCCTATTAGAAAAGAGGCTATCCTGATCGACAGTTATACTGATGAACAGTTTAACCCTTATATATTAGTAAACGAAAGATTGAACCCAAAAAGAATATTTTCAGAGCAGTTTTGATACTTGCTCTTTTTGTCTTGGCGCCAGTTACTATCCAAGTATATGCCGCAAGCCAAGCGGGCGAGATCCTCCGCATGCCGGAAGTTTTAGAAATGGGCAATTCTCAGACCATGAGTCTTCTTGAGGGGTATTTAAATATTAACCCTACCGGCACCGGTGGTGCTGAAATCGCTATTGTTGATCAAGTCGCCCTTGAATCTAATGGCTCGGGTAATGAAGTTTTTATTGACCTCGGTAAATCAGGTACCGGAGAGATTAGTGTCTATGTTGTACGGAAAGGCGACACCCTGGGTGAAATTGCCAAGATGTTTGGAGTTTCCACCAATACTATTCTCTGGGCCAACAATATCAAAGCTAGTGCCATCAAAGAGGGTCAAGAATTGGTCATCCTTCCAATATCCGGTGTCCGTCATACTGTTAAAAGTGGTGATACGCTCAAATCTCTTGCCACCAAATATAAAGCAGACCTAGAAGATATTCTTTTATACAATGATTTGGCTTCTAACACCAAGATCAAAGTAGGTGATGTCATTATTATTCCCAATGGCGTCATTAGCGCCACTCAAGTTTCTAGAGCAAAGACTTCCCGGTCACAGATATCACAGAATTATCCAGTTTATGCTGGTTACTATCTGCGACCAATTGTTGGGGGTAGAAAGAGTCAAGGACTTCATGGTAACAACGGTGTTGATCTCGCCGCTCCGAAGGGTACCCCTATTCTTGCTTCAGCAGAAGGTAAAGTAATAGTTTCTCGTGCTAGTGGTTATAACGGCGGTTACGGACTTTATGTGGTTATCAGTCATGCCAATGGGACACAAACTCTTTATGCGCATATGAGTAAAAATAATGTTGTCAATGGCCAGCATGTTGACCAAGGGCAAGTGATAGGAGCTGTGGGTAGCACTGGTAGATCAACTGGCCCGCATATTCACTTCGAAGTTCGCGGCGCTAAGAATCCATTTTAGCGCTAGTTATACGTCAAACTTTTTAGGGCGATACTCTACCGCTTCTAAGATGTGAGTATTTTTAATTTCCTCATTACCTTCAAGGTCAGCGATGGTGCGAGCTACTTTCATCATCCTGTGATAGACGCGGGGAGAGAATCCCAATCGTTCAGCGGCGAGGTCAAGTGTCTTCCGGGACTCTTTATCTAAAGTAATAAGGGTTACCATATCTCGTGCGCTCATTTCAGAATTGCGCAATATTTTTTTTCCACTTTTATTAAAGCGATTTTTTTGCATCTCTCTCGCGCTCTCAACTTTTGCTCGGAAAATCTCACTTTTTTCACCTTCGGAAACGCCAGAGAGATCGCTTGGCAAAACTCTGTCCACTTCCAACCAGATATCTATACGATCCATGATCGGTCCGGACATTTTCCTTCTGTATCTTGCAAGGGTTGATGGTGTACAGACGCAAGGCTTACCTCGGAAACCATAATTTCCACAAGGACAGGGATTCATCGCGGCGATGAGTGAAACATTGGCTGGAAAAAGTGCCGTGCCTTTTGCTCGTGAAATGGATATCACCTTGTCTTCTAGGGGTTGACGCAAACTTTCTATCACTCTTCTTTCGAATTCTGGAAACTCATCCATGAAAAGGACTCCGCAGTGAGCCAGAGTAATCTCTCCCGGTTTTGGTGTCGCCCCTCCTCCGACAAGTGAAACATATGAGGCAGTATGGTGTGGGGCGCGGAAAGGAGGATTAGTAATAAAGGTTTCTAAAAGTGTCCCGGCTACGGAGTGAATACTAGTGGCTTCGAGCGCCTCTTCGAAAGTAAGTTTCGGGAGAATTCCTGCAAAGGCTTTGGCAAGCATGGTTTTCCCTGTCCCTGGTGGGCCGTACATGGCAGAATTATGTCCACCAGCGGCGGCTATCAGTAGTCCGCGCTTAGCCCTCTCCTGCCCTCTGATATCAGAAAAATCTATGTTTGAAAAAGATTTTATATCATCCACTATTGTCAATTCGGCCTTCTCTATTTTCTTGCTACTGGCTTGCCCCGAGCCACGTCGAGGGGAAAGATGTTCGATCAAGTCTGTAAGTGATGAGACACCGAAAATATCTATGCCGTCGATGATAGCCGCTTCGCGAACATTATCCATGGGGACATAAAGTTCTTTGAAACCATTTTGTTTAGCGAAACGCGCGACGGGCAGGATACCGCGCACTGGTCTTGTTTTGCCATCCAAAGATAATTCACCAAGAAACAATTTATTTTCAGGGTCGAAGATAATATCTTTATTGGCAGCAAGATATGAGAGGGCGATAGCGACATCAAAGGCTGTCCCCTCTTTCTTCTGATCCGCTGGAGCTAGCGAAATAATAATTTTGTGATTCTTGGCTTTGGGAGAATCGAAGCCGGAATTTTTTATCGCCGCTGAAACGCGGTCGCGCGCCTCCTCAACCGCCTTGTCCGCAAGGCCAACAATATTGAAAGCATTTAACCCGCGTGAAATATCTGTTTCAACAGAAATAGGAATAACGGATAAAAGGTTTGTTTGCGCGCTGTAGGCTCTAGAGAAGCTCATGCTATATGCTTGAGACAAGTGCGGGCTGATGGATTAGCTTCAAGTCGCTCGAGATCTATTTCTCCCCCGCAGACTTCGCAGAGACCATAGGTAGAGTTTTTTATTTTTTCTAAAGCGTTTCTTATATCAACATAGCGAGCTTCAAGTGTGTTCACTATTGCGGTATGCTCTTCGTAGTCCTCAATACTATCGGCCACCGTATTTTCATCTGCTTGAGAACTGTCTCGGTCGCTGGGTGTTGCTTCCCAATCGGCGAGGTTATCAGGGTTACGTCTACCAACCTTCTCCAGCTCCTTTCTTAAAAGAGCTTTCTCTTCCTCTAGTTTTTGTTCAAAGTGTTTGTAGTCTATTGCCATATGGTTAGTCTAGCAGAGAAACTATTAGCGGGAAAGTTTCTCTTTCGTGAGTCGGTCAACGACGACTCTTAGCGTTTCTAGATTGTCTGTAATGATTAAGGTGTTGTTGTCTAGAAATGAATAAATAAGAGTTACCTCGTCATAAAGAGAGAGTATTCGGGCGTCTTTGTTTCTGTCTATAATATCTGTGAAGATAGTGCCGGGCTCTATGTTTCTGGCAATTTCCGCCGTGGCTAATAGTGGTCCTATGTCTCTATTCAAATCTTTCTCCCATGCGAGCATTCCTGCAAAGGCATTTTCAAAAGAATCGAGCCTTAGGATAAGAAAAGTGCTTTTTCCATAAGCGCCCAGCATAAAGAGTGGGTCAAAGGCTCGTATCAGGTTACCGGGGGCTCTACTTTTTAATATGTTTAGAAATTCACTAGTGGGTAGAAGTTCTGTTCCTTCCAAAGTACTTTTTTCCAAGACAACATGTCTCACTTCTCCGTCCGCCACTTCTTCTAAGGCGCTGGATAGTGTTTTTATAAAATCTTCACGAGAAGTTTCGCTAATATTTAAAACAAGTTCTGCTTCCGAATAGATAAATCTATTGGCTGGCGTCGCGATAGGCGGTGTGCTGGTCTTTCTTACAAACTCGTTATAGGCATACCAGACACCAGTCGCGCTTAAAACAAACAATAGGAGACTGCCTAACAAGAGATAGGTGAACTCAATTCTTTTTTTAGAGACTTCCGCTGTTTTCCCACTAGACTGAATGGAATCTTTTTTTAGGTGCTCTACTCGTTGAATAGAAACCAGAGACTCATGCTGTTTCTCAAGGGCCTCTGCTACGTCACCTTGAAATGTGCGTATCTGTTTTAACGGAGACTTCTCTTTATCCATTTCTCCATTTTAACTTATTTGGGGCCTTTTTCGCGAGTCCTTATCACCGTTGGAAAAGCCCGTGCCTGATATCAGATATTTTTTTGAATTTTGATCAAGGTCGAGGAAGTCATCGGCCACTTCAATTAATTTGGTTGAAGATGATTTGCCAAATGAAACCACCTCGACTTGAGTGCCGTGGGTATTCTTAAGATATCCAACTAGAGAGACAAAATCCCCATCACCAGTGACGAGGATGATGGTATCTAGTTTGGGGGCAAGTTTAACCGCGTCCATTGCCATATCAATGTCCCAATTAGCTTTCTTTGCGCCACCAATAAAGACTTGGAGTGGTTTGGTGCGAGTTTCTATCCCCGCTTTACTTAGAGCACCGAAGAAGGCATTTTCTTCGCCTGACTCGGTGCTTGCGACATAAGCTATAGCTCGCACCAGAACGCGGCCATCGAGAGAGTCTTTCACAATGGCACTGAAGTTCGCCTTGGCGTGGTGAATATTTTTTGCACTATGATAAATGTTTTGCGTGTCTATAAAAATGCCGACCCGCTGGGCTTTGTGTTTAATTACTGACATTTAAATTTTCTAAAATTATTAAAACCTACTTATTTTTTCTTCAGACCAAGTTTTTTTTGTAAAGACGAAGCACGCTTCGGATTTATTTTTTCCAAATATTTCATATGCGCTTGACGATCTGCGACCATGGCGAGCAATCCTCGACGAGAGTGATTATCTTTGGCGTGTATTTTAAGATGTCGAGCCAATTCCTCAATACGCGTTGTCAATATGGAAATCTGCACTTCAGGAGAGCCAGTATCTTTGTCATGAATAGCGACCTCCTTGATGAGTTTTTGTTTCTTAGTCTTTGAAATCACTATATCAATATAGCACATTCATCTGTCTTTTGCAACCCAGACCGTGTGTAGAATTGACAATATAGATGTATTTGCTATACTTGTGAAGTAATAAGTTTCGAGAGAAGTTCGCCGGAAGGCGGACTTCTTTCATAGAAATTTAATAAACAAATCTTATGTTTGATCTAAAAGTAATCAATTCTGTCCTCGGCGAATTAGAAGAAGTTCGCGGTATTCCACGCGCATCAATTATTGAAGCCATAGAAGCGGCCTTGGCCACGGCTTATAAGAAAGAATATGGCAAAAAAGGCCAGATTATCCGCACCACCTTTGATGCAGATACTGGGGAAACGAACTTTTTCCAAGTAAAAATCGTAGTGGATGATTCGCGCGTCATCTTTGACGAGTCTGAAGAATTAAAAGAAGAAGACGCAAGAGTCATCTATAATTCAGAACACCACATACTCATTGACGATGCTCGTAAGATTAAGAGAGATGCTCAACTAGATGAGGAAATCATTTTCCCTATCGAGTCTAAAGGTGACTACGGTCGTATTGCTGCTCAAACTGCCAAACAAGTTATCACCCAGAAAATTCGTGAAGCAGAGAAGATTCACTTAGTTACCGAATTCGGTAAACATGAGGGTGAAATTGTAAGTGGAACAGTTCAGCGCGTCGAGCGGGGTAATATTTTTGTTGACTTAGGCAATGCCCCCGGCCTACTTCCTTATGAAGAGCAGATTCCTGGTGAACGTTTTAATCAAGGAGAGCGAGTTCGAGCCTATCTCTATAAAGTTGAAGAAAGTCCTCGTGGGGTATTCTTGCGCCTTTCTCGCTCCCATCCAAAATTTCTTGAAAAACTTTTCGAAGCTGAAACTCCCGAGTTAGCTAATGGTACAGTAGTGGTCAAGGCTGTGGCCCGTGAGGCAGGCTATCGTTCCAAAATCGCTGCTCAAGCTCTAGATAATCACATTGACCCCGTCGGTGCTCTTGTGGGGCAAAGAGGAGTTAGAGTTTCTACTGTGATGTCAGAACTTCGTGGAGAGAAGATTGACATCATTGAGTGGTCGGCTGAACCTATAAAATTTATAGAAGAAGCTCTTTCTCCCGCCAAGATTCTTAACATACAGACAAATGAAGAAGAGAAATCAGCGGTGGTTAATGTTTCTGAAGACCAGCAATCTCTGGCTATAGGCAAGGGAGGTCAGAACGTCCGTCTTGCGGCCAAACTTACCGGTTGGAGGATTGATATCCAGTCTGCCAAAGGTGAAGAGCTTGCGGTTGCTGAGGTTCCAGTGGATAATAAAACAATATGAATCTATGGCACGATATAGAGCCCGGAACTAAAGAAGCGATGAATGTCATCATCGAGATTAATAAGGGTTCAAAAAATAAATACGAGGTAGATAAAAAGACAGGGTTGATTGCTCTTGACCGAGTCTCATATACCACGCAAGATTTTCCTTTCGACTATGGTTTTGTCCCAAGATCTTATTGGCATGACAACGATCCTCTTGATGTAGTCTTACTCACAACGTATCCACTTATCCCGGGAATTTTGGTACGTGCTCGCCCAATAGCTATTATGGAGATGATAGATGGCGGTGAAAGAGACGACAAAGTTATTGCCGTACCTGTAGATGACCCGCGCTTTGACAACATCCAAGATCTTGGCGACGTCAATCCTCATACACTCAAAGAAATTAAGCATTTCTATTCAACTTATAAGAAGCTTCAGAATAAAGAAGTAGAGGTCAAAGAGTTTAAAGATAAAAAAGAAGCCCAAAAAGCCTTTGAAGAAGGCCTAAAAATGTACAACGAGAAGTACTCGCAGGTTTAGAGAAAATTGGTTATAATGTGCTTCTACGGTAACGGCTATATTACGAATTAATCAGTTACAAATGCAATATAAAAAAATTATTAGTTTAACTTTAGCGCTCGCTGTTTTGACTCCTGTCCTCTCTCTTTCTGCAGAAGACGGAGATGATGACAATGCGACTAGTTCCTCTTTCAGTGACCGCAGAGAAGATCGTCGAGAGGACAGAATAGAGAATAGAGATGATCGCCTAGCTTCAAGCACTCAGCGGAGAGAAGGTAGAATTGAAGATAGAGAGGAGCGCCGAGCCTCAAGTACAGATAGACGCATAGAAATACAACAGAGTCTGGCAAAGAGAAAAGCAGAAAACACCGCACGAGTGTTTACCGCCATGGTGGAGCGTTTTCACAAAATTATTGAACGTCTTGAATCAAGAATTACCAAGTTTGAGGAGCGCGGTGTTGATGTTGTAGAAGCCGAAGCCTTCGTGGTGGAGGCCCAAAGGCATCTTGATTTAGCGACAGGAGCCATTGACACCCTCATCACTTTTATTCCCAATCTGGAAGGAGAGAGTGCCCAGGAAAACTTTGAACAAGTTCGCGCTCTCGCTCAAGAAGTCAAAAATCATTTTCGTGAGGCTCACAGAAGTCTTATGAACGCCGTCCGCTCTCTTAAGGGTTCTCCTAAGTCAGACAATATTACTCCAACTTCTGAAGATTCCGATAACTAATTATCGTTAACCAATAAATAACATGGATGATCAAAACAATGTTAATGTCGAAGGGAGCGCGCCAAGTGGCACCTCTGCCGGTCCAGTCATTGGTATTATCGTTATCCTCGTAATTATTATTTTGGGTGGTCTCTATTTCTGGGGGCAACGCGAAAGTGATGATACGATTCTTAATGATACATTGGATACTATCAATCTACAGAGCGACTCAGACGAAGTCGATGCCATTGAGGCCGACCTCAATGCGACTGATATAGAAAGTCTAGACAGCGAAATAAACGCTTCATAATCCTCTCTCTATAGAGAGTAAGGAGAATACAAGAGACCCAATAGTTGCACTATTGGGTCTCTTGTTATAATCTAGACCCCACATGGGTTACTTAATTCCAACCGTTATAGAGAAAAGCCAGTTCGGTGAGCGGGCCTACGATATCTACTCGCGACTCTTGCGCGAGCGCATTGTTTTCCTCGGCGGACCGATTGATGATGATGTTGCCAATATCGTGATTGCCCAACTGCTTTTCTTGCAATCAGAGGACCCTAAGAAAGATATTTCTCTTTATATAAATTCTCCCGGCGGTTCTGCTTCAGCCACCCTCGCCATGATTGACACTATGAATCACATTAAGCCAGACGTTTCGACTGTTTGTATTGGTATGGCCGCTTCTGGTGGTGCTTGGTTACTTTCTGCCGGAGCAAAGGGCAAAAGATTTGCTCTGCCTAATTCAGAAATAATGATTCATCAACCCCTTGGCGGAGCGGAAGGTCAGGCTTCTGATATAGAAATTCGGGCTAAACAGATTTTGAAATTACGAGAAAGCCTTGCCAAGATGATGGCAAAAAACACAGGCCAAACTCTTACACAAATCCAAAAAGATATTGACAGAGACTTCTTCATGAACGCCGAAGAGGCCAAAAAATACGGCATTATAGACAAGATTCTATAATAGTAGTAAACTTCGGTTGTTCACTTATTTGTTATTTACCCTAAGTTTATTCTAGGGTTGAACCGTTTCTTATCCGCCAATTGGCGGACCCCGCACTACCTTTCTGACTGATTCGACGGGCTGACTCAACACGATATGTCTCTTAAATTGGCGCTACTTCTAGCATTGCTTGCTGCATCTGCCGGTATCGGCTTTGGTTATTTGTTGCGCCTTCTAATCTCCCTAGGCAAGAAGGGGTCGATGGAGCTCGATATCAAGCAGATGGAGCTTTCTTCTAAAGAAGAGGCTCAGCGCATTATTTTGGAAGCGGAAGCTAAAGGTGATGAAATTATCAATAAGAGTCAAACAGAGTTTAGAGAACGAGAAGAACGTGCTAAAAAAACTGAAGACCGTTTGGTTAAAAAAGAGGAACTTTTAGACAAACGCCAGCTAGATTTGGACAAAGAATTCGAAGATATAGAGAAAAAAGCCCAAGAAACGGGCACTTTCTTGGAGAAAGCGGAAACTCTTATCAAAGCACGTCAAGCAGAATTGGCTAAAGTGGCAGGACTTTCACAATCTGAAGCAAAAAATGAACTTTTGAAAATTGTAGAGAAAGAAGCCGAAGAAGATATTCTCATCCGTATGCAGAAACTGGAGACAGAAGGTGAAGAGCGTTTCGAGACACGGGCTAAAGAAGTCCTCTCAACTGCTATTCAAAGATTAGCAGCATCTACGGCCGGCGCCATGATGTCTACCTCGGTTACTCTTCCCTCTGATGAAATGAAGGGCAAGATTATTGGTAAGGAAGGAAGAAATATAAAAGCTTTTGAACGCGTCACCGGAGTGGAAGTTATCGTGGATGATACCCCCAACTCCATTACTTTGTCGTCTTTCAGTTCGGTGCGTAGAGCGATAGCAAAGCTTGCTTTGGAAAATTTGATTGCCGATGGACGCATCCAACCATCTAAGATTGAGGAGATGGTGGAGGACGCTACTCAAGAGATAAATAAAATTATCAAAGATAAGGGCGAGCAAGCAGCCATTGAGTGTGAAATTTATAATCTCGACCCCAAGCTTATTTCTATCCTAGGACGGCTCCACTTCCGTACGAGTTATGGTCAGAATGTGCTCAATCACTCAATAGAGATGAGTCATCTTGCGGGAATGATTGCTATAGAGCTTGGAGCTAATGTGGCAGTGGCCAGAGCGGGAGCCTTGCTTCACGATATTGGCAAGGCTTTGGACCACGAAGTTTCCGGCACTCACGTTGATATTGGCCGTAGAATTTTACAGAAATTTAATATTTCCGAAGATGTTATCAAGGCGATGCAGTCGCATCATGAAGAATATCCATATGAAACCGTTGAATCTATCATCGTACAAACAGCAGATGCTATATCTGGTTCTAGACCCGGAGCTCGTCGAGATACCGCGGAGCGTTATATTAAACGCCTAGAGGACCTCGAAGCCATCGCTCTTTCTTTCGAGGGTGTGGAGAAGGCCTACGCCTTGGCTGCCGGTCGTGAGGTTCGAGTTTTTGTCCTACCAGAGAAGGTCACTGACCTAGAGGCCAAAAAATTGGCTAGAGATATAGCTATTCGTATAGAAAACGAACTTAAATACCCCGGGGAGATTAAGGTTAATGTTATCCGTGAGGCCAGATCCGTTGAGTTTGCTAGATAAAATGGCTTAGTATATAATTAAATATGAGTCTATAGGTATTGTAGAGTCAAATTTATTAAATAAAAATAGTAGATAATGAATAAGGTAGATATTGCAAATGCAGTGCACGGCAAACTCAATGGCACGAAGGTGCAAGCTGAAGAAGTCGTGGACACAGTAATTGATTCTATAGTTTCCACTCTAAAGAAGGGAGGCGAAGTTTCAATCGCTGGTCTCGGTATCTTCTCCACTAAAGTTCGCGCCGCTAGACAAGCTAGGAACCCTCGCACAGGTGAAGCCATCTCGGTTCCATCAATGAGGGTGCCAAAGTTTCGTCCAGCCAAAGCATTGAAAGAGGCTGTTAGATAAACGAGCGTTTACTCAACAGTTTAAACAAAAATCCCGTTCACCCCGCCTGAGTTAGGCAGGGCGAGGACAGGATTTTTTGTTTGTTCGTCAGACAAGACTTTAGTCCACTTTATATTCCTCTCTAATCTTTCCCACTTCTTTTTCCTCCTCGCCTTCGTTTTTTATTCTGGCTTCTTTGCCCAAGACTGCCAATTCTTTTATTTCCAAGGCGTGTAACTCTAAGACTCTTTTCTCCAAATATTCTTTAGTATTGAGTTCTGGTTTTTCTAAAACTTCTGATAGAAGTATTTCCAATATGAAACCAATGTGCGGACCAGGGCCTGTGTTTGTAAGTTTCATTATTGAAGCTCCATTTAAGGCCAATTGTTTGACAGAAATAGGGTCACGCAGAGCCTCTTCTATCATCGACTTATATTTACGCAGACGATAAGGGACTTCTTTGGGGCGACCGGTTCCAATACGGTCTGAAGTGCGAAGATTGACAAGGTCCCAAATCAAATCAACTCCGACATTGCGGATGATACGACGGACTGCGCTTAGGCTGATTTGTTCTGTGTCAGAAAAGAACATGTGCCAGCGTACCAATTTGACTGTTTTGTCTATAGTTTCTTTAGGAAATCTAAGGTTTTCTAGAATAATTCTTGCGAGTTTTGCCCCAACAACTTCGTGGCCATAGAAGGTCCACTGATTGTTTTTCCACACTCTTGTATGAGGTTTAGCGACGTCGTGGATGAAGGCAGCCAAGCGCACGTGGAATGGAAAATTTTTCTTTGCAGAGTGATTAAGACTGCGAAGCAGGTGTTCCCAGACAGTATAGGCATGGGCTTGGTTTTGTTCTACTCCTATCCCCTTCTCAAACTCCGGTGAAATGTATTTCAAAAGTCCAAGACGGGCAGTTAGGTCAAGAGCAAGAGCTGGTTCGTCAGAGAGAATAATTTTACTAAACTCATCGCGGATACGTTCGCTAGAAATATGTTCTAGGAGTTTAGAATTTTTTTCTATCGCGTTTTGAGTTTCTAGTTCTATAGCAAAATTAAGTTCACTGGCCAGGCGCAAGGCTCTAAGCATGCGCAGGGCATCTTCTCCAAACCTCTCGTCAGGGTTTCCTACAGTGCGGATAAGTTTCTTTTCAATATCTTTTTGTCCTTCAAATAAGTCCAAGAGCTCTTCATTTTCGATACTGTAAGCAAGGGCGTTCACAGTGAAGTCTCTACGTGCCAGGTCGTCTTGGATAGTTTTGCCCCACTCGACACTATCAGGTCGACGGAAATCTGAATACCCTGATTCCAGTCTGTAGGGAGTCACCTCAACTGTACGCAGAGTCACATCTTCAACATTTTCGTCTACTACCCCGACAGTTCCATAATCATTTTCATAAAATGTTTTTGGGAAAAGTTTTATTATGTCTTCAGGTAAGGCAATAGTGGCGATATCCCAATCTTTTGGAGTTCTGCCAATGATGAGGTCGCGCACGCATCCACCCACTAGAAAATTTTCAAATCCGGCACGCGAAAGCACTTGCGAGACATTCGCTATTTCTTTTGGAATCTCAAACTTATGCTTATCTTGTTTCATTTTATTTGGGCTTGCCCTGAGCGAGCGAAGCGAGTCGAAGGGTGCCCCCAGCAGGAATTGAACCCACATCACTCCGTCCGAAGCGGAGTACTCTATCCATTAAGCTATGGGGGCGTTACTTTATTATAATATGTTTACACTGAGCGAGCGAAGTGAGTCGAAGAGTTTACACTGAGTTTATCGAAGTGTGCGACTAGGGAGAATCGAACTCCCATCTCGTCCTTGGCAAGGACGCATTCTACCACTAAACCATAGTCGCAGGTGAGAAGATAATAACTTATTTTGTTTGAGAAATCGATAGTGCGGGATGGGGGAATCGAACTCCCGACTACAGTTTGGAAAACTGTCGTTTTACCACTAAACTAATCCCGCGTTGCTAACTTTCGGAGTGCCGGGAGTTGAACCCGGGTTGCATGACCCCCAGCCATGAGTAATACCGTTATACCACACCCCGCCTTCGCTAAAGCTTCGGCGGGGCAAGCCCGCTTCCACTTAGACTATATTTTAATTCGGGCTGCTGGGAATCGAACCCAGACCTCATGCTCCCAAAGCAAGTATACTACCACTATACTACAGCCCGTAGTGAGGAACAGCGAGAATGTTTACATGCTCATTGTTTCCGAACGACCGAGCTGATGTACTCATACAGCCCGTAGTGAGGAACAGAAACTATGCTAGCACACTTTTGTTGGCATCGGGCTGCCGAGAATCGAACTCGGGTCTCACACTCCCGAAGCGTGTATACTACCGCTGTACTACAGCCCGTAACTCTAGAAGTCCTGCAGTTGCATATCCTAACACGAGAATGCAGAATTACAATCTAAATAATAATATTCTCAAGTATTTCTGCTCTCGCTTTCCTATTCTTCTGGTCTATTCTGACCGTTATGAGATCAAGTTGCCAATCGGTATCAATCTTCCTGTCTAATAAATAGGTTTGAATTACTCTTGAGAGCCGTTTCAATTTCCAAGGGTGCATATTGTCTTCGGGCCTATAATCTCCGGAGATATTATCAAAAGTTACACAAGAAACGCTTTTTACCTCTACGAAATGAATAACGTCAGCTTTTTTAGCCACGATATCTATTTCCCCCCATTTCCTTAAGTAGTTTTTTTCTATAATCACAAAACCATTTTTTTCAAGGAAAACACAAGCCACACCTTCTCCAATATCACCCAGCTTCCTTTTTTCTGTTCTTTTATCGGTTTCCATAATTATTATCTAAATAAGTTTCATATGAAACTCTTATTTTAAGAAAATGGCTAAAATCAAGGACATTTAAACTTTCTGCCTTTTAAATATATGTCTTTTAATACCCATCTTCCCCACACTTATCCACAGTTGTGCAAGTTTATTGTCTAATTCTCCCTTTAATTAACATCTTTTTACGTCTGATATTTTTCATTTCATAATTTATCAAAGACGTCTACCTACCTGCTGACAGACCTGAAAGACATTATAAACCATTCCGTGATATTTAGGGTAAACAAAAACCGTCCCTCGACTAGCTCGGGACGGTTTCCTATGTAGGTCGCCTTCGTTCGAAGAACTTTGGCGTACCGAAGGAAGATTGTCCCAGAATAAAGAGGTTGCTCAAGAGATGCCTTGGACCAAAAATAAAATAAGATTGGGGGTCCGTCATCTTTTCCTAAACTCTTAAACCAGAACCATCTTTCGATGTGCAAATGCTTGGTTTTTAATCTCAACTAGAGAGTCAAGAATGTCCACCAAGCGTCTAGCCACATTGTATCTTATAAAGGACAAATTACAATATCAAAACTGTGGATAACCATGTCCTTAAGATTATGGCTCTATTTCAACGTCAATTTGACAGGGCAATGGTCTGAACCAAAAATATTGTCAAGTATTTCTATTGATTTTATCTTTTTTAGCATCTCTGGTGAAGAGAAAAAGTAATCTATTCTCCAGCCCACATTTCTTTCTCGTGCAAAAGTTTTCATATCCCAATATGTATAGGCGTCTGGAAGGTCAGGGTAGAAATGTCTAAAAACATCTATCCAACCATGAGAAGTAAGCTTATCCATCCAAGCTCTTTCTATAGGTAGAAATCCAATATTATTCTCATTTTGCTTTGGTCTAGCTAGGTCAATCGTTTCATGTGCAACGTTAAAATCTCCGCATAAGATGATATTCCGTTGTTTGTTAGCCAACTTATCTATGAATTTTAGGAAATAATCATAAAAATCAAGCTTGTATGTAAGTCTTTCCGGTGCCCCTCCTCCGTTAGGGAAATATACGTTAATAAGCGTAAATCCGCCAGCTGGCGGAGCGTATTCCACCATAATTATGCGTCCTTCTTGATCTAAACGCTCTATTCCGATGTCACGTGAAACTTTTATAGGTTTCTCTTTAGAATATATGGCTACACCGCTATAACCCTTCTTTTGAGTGGGGAAGTGAAAATAAGAATGATAGCCACTTTTCACATGTAACTCGTCTGGGAGTTGCTCTGGAAGAGCCTTTGTTTCCTGCAAACAAAGAATATCTGGTTTCATATGGAACACTTCCGCGATGTTGCCCTTGCGATGAACTGCTCTAAGCCCATTAACGTTCCAAGAAATAATAGTTTTCATAATCTAGCGTGCTTAACTTTACTAGATTTTTACTAAAAAGCCTATATTTCACGACTTATGAGATAGAAAAAACCCACCGCGTTGCACGGTGGGTTTTTGTGAAAGTCTGACTTTCACATTCACCTGATGAGTCCGGACATCAAGGGCTCATTCAAGTCCTCGCAGAGCTCGACGTTGTCCTCGGCAATTCGACGAATGGGGATCTCGCCAGAGAGGCCGAGCGAGGGAATATCATAACTGATAAGGCCCTCGCGGCAGTCGGCGAACTCCAGAGTCATCGTGCCGTAGCCGTTCTCGGTTACTGCCTTGGGATTGGTTTGGTCAAAGACGCCGCCTTGGGTTAGCTCAATAACCAACTCGGCTGTATCATCAACATAATCGCCAAAGGCGGTCAACCAACGATGTCCCGGTTCGCCAAGCAGAGCAGTAACGCTTGTTGGCGGTCGCTCGACATCATAAGTAAACCATGCCAGGAAAACCTTCTTTATGCCCGGATAAACCGAGATGAAGAAGCCCTGGCCAGCGGTGGCTGGATTGAACCAAGCGTCATTCAAGCCGGCATTTATGAGGAACTTGAATTCTGCCAGAGGCCACGCATTCAAATGGAGACTGTCATAGAAAGCAATCCTGTTGGGCATGGTTTCGTTGACGGTCTTAGGCACGTCCGGTGACAACCTATCCGCCCGATAGCGAATGGCCAGATAGGCCAGAAAGCTCTCTGTTTGATCTTCCGCGGGGTTATCTCGTCCATAGGTGGAGATGTTTGCTCCATCGGCTCTCTGGGCTTCCAGCCATTGAGGAGAGTCGTAATACAAACGATCCAGACATAGATGTGAGACTTCATGGGACAATAACTCCTCTAGCGCGCCTCCAATGGCAACTTTCGCATGTTTCGTATGGATTAAGATGGCGCTGGCATCAAAGTCTAGGCCAAAGTTATGATCATCGGCGTCAAGCCAAATGCTACGCAGACAATGGCGACTAACAAAGGGTAGTTGTCCAATGATAGGCGCGTAAATCTCTACCTCTGTACTGGAAGCCTCGATGCTACCAAACTCGGGGCTAACCTCGAACTCAATAGAGGGTCTGTCGGAATAATTAGCTTGGAAAAGATAGACATCCAAGGTAATCTCTTCCCTATCCTGATGAACAGTGCGTTCACCCGTTCCCAGATAAACCGAATCAACAAAAGTTGTCGGATCGGTTTCGCTTATGGTGTTGAAACCGACTGTGTTACCAAATGGCGGTTCGGCCATCGCTAGCAATGGAAATAGAAATAACAAGACCAAAATGCTCGTCTTCATGTCGTTTCTCCTGTAATGTAAAGGACAAAGTAGTCTAGGTACTATAATACCACAATAGTCCTAAAAATGTAGAGGTTTTCTTGAGTGGGGGATAATTTGGTTTGTATTTGAATCTGGTTAGTTTACAATTAACTTATCTATAAATTTTCATAATAAAAATGAATAAAACAATTTTTGGATTTTTTGGACTTTTGAGTTTCTTGCTGGTTTTCTCTTTCCCCCTTACCACCTCGGCGGCGACTTTTAGCGCCAACACCGTTAACGTACCAGGTGAGTACGCCTGTGGTGATGGCATCGGCAATCAAGCTTGGAACAATCCCTTCATGAACAGCGCCTACGACTACGCCGAAGGGCAGGGTGCTTCTGCTTCTAACCTTACCACTTTCAATAACGCTATCTCCGCATTCTTTGACGGGCTGTACGGCTTTTACGGCAATGTACGAAACTCAAGCGGTAGTGCCGGAAGTATTTCTTGGTCTTTTTCTTCCGAACAGGGAAGCAATCAGGATCTAGTTAG
>Ga0210019_1000435_pt1 | contig 52486 bp, 51 predicted proteins | sample CryGeyCG2114_020_2_FD_183969 | JGI IMG/M metagenome (GOLD analysis project Ga0210019, IMG submission 183969) | Groundwater microbial communities from aquifer - Crystal Geyser CG11_big_fil_rev_8/21/14_0.20 (SPAdes) (version 2) | ecosystem: Environmental > Aquatic > Deep subsurface > Groundwater ...
GCTCTGTCTCACATGAACGAATTTCCGGGTTCTCTTCAAAGTCTTTCGCATGGCAGCTCTCGTGTCGACCAAAGCAGTTGTAGATACATTCGTTTCCAGTTTCCGCATCTCGATTGTCCCAGTATTCCCACCATTCCTCTGGTGTTTTGACACTTCCGTCCGGCGCTCCCCATTCAATACACATCCACATGGGCATCGTAATTTTACACTCGTATGGGTGATAGGCAGGAAACTGTGGATTACGCCAAATACACTCAAATTCGACCCCCTTGCTGCAATCTGGAACGCCAGAAGGCGGAGAATCTTCCTCTCCAGCAATGCCTCCCTCGTAGCTGCCATGGCTACCATCTGGATCTATACAAGCTGGAATTTGAACGCCGCCAGAAAAATCTGACAGTTCCCAGTCAGACCCAATCTCTGGAATATGTCCGCTGGCTGGATAAAAAGCAGATGATAACTCGGCTCTCTCAACTTCACTTGCAAAAACGACGCTTATAATCAATTGAAACGAAAAACTCCACATAGGTCAGTCTCCTTGTGGTACGAATAAGCAAGATTTGTGCAAAAAAAAATGAATCAAATCAGGATGATGTGAATAAGCTATGCAAAGTCTACCTTAAGAGATAAGCAACTATTTAGCTTTTCCAAAACGATCGGGAAAATCAGCTCACTTTTCAAACCCAAGGTCATCCGGGAGCCAAGTTTATCGAAATCGCCAGCTATTTCGTGGATTTGAGAAAGGCGTGGTTTAGTGAGGGCTCGATAATGAGCATTCTAGGCAGAAAAAGGAACATTTACCTAAATTTTCTCCAGAAAAGTGGATATTCTCGCAAGAAGCGATGAATAGGCGAAAACTTCTCAAGAAAGTCCTTCAGGGAAGCAAGAATGTTCGGTTCAAGGACTTTGTGGCCTTGATTGAGGGGTATGGATTTTCAGAGTCGCGGGTGAGTGGGAGCCATCATATTTTCAGCCATCCAGAGGTGGACCAGCTCGTCAATATTCACAGTGTAGGAGGGCAGGCAAAGCCATATCAGGTAAGGCAGTTCCTAAAATTGGTGGAAAAGTGTAATCTAGATCTTAAAGACGAATGAAGGACTATCATATCAACATTTTTTACAGTGAAGAAGACGGCGGCTATATAGCCGACATTCCTGATTTGGAAGCTTGTTCTGCTTTTGGAAAATCGACAGGTGAAGCTCTTGCTGAAGTCGAAGTAGCAAAGGCTGCTTGGCTTGAAGCTGCCAAATCAGAGGGCAAGCCAATTCCCGAAGCCAAGTATCGCCCTTTAATCTATCAAGCCGTTTCTTAGGTTTCGTGTTACCAAAAAGTTACCAGGCTTTGAAATGTGGTGAAATATTCCGAAATAGGTGATCTGAATCGCTCTCCAGAGGGTTGTTATTTAATGTTTTGTTTTTATTTTCGTGAAAAACTCTCATTCTGAATCCCCCAGGGGACGCCACGCTTTTTTGTGCCCCTAATCTGGGGTTTTAAGCGTTTCTGTTAGCACCTGTCCAACCGAAGGGCGCGGTAAGAATCTAAATATTTTAAACATCCGTATTTAATAATTTAGGCGTCTTACAGAGCAAAGAGTCGTTTGGAAGACAGCTCTACAGGGTTGGTACTTATTAAAGCCCAGGAATCCGAAAAAGCGTACACTGCCGAGCGGGGAGTTGGGTTGCGGGACGGAGTTTAGACTGCTAAAATGGAGTTGTGAAATTCATATCTTTTAGCCTCGTCGTTGGCGTTTTGTTCTCGATCTCTAATGCGGAAGCTGGTGAAAAAACGCGTCAGCTTAAACACCGGCACGATAACCGAACGGAAGCAGAGATCGAAAAAGAAGACGAATATTGGAAGAATCACCCAAAGGCTAAAGAAAAGATCGACAAATATACGGAAAAGCACGGAAGCGATAGTGTCGAAAGCCTTAAACATAATGTTAAGGCACGAAACAAGTCGAAGCGATACGTGGAGAACCATCCAAAGGCCCGTCGGAAAGTCTTAGAACGATCGTCAACTACGAATCCAAAAGCAAACCGAAAGATAAAAAGCCAGTTTAATCGATGAAAATACTTGGTTTGCTTCTATTGAGTTAATCTGAGCAAGGATGATCTTAGGGCCACTCTTCCAATTGCCCTTCGTACTCAGCAGTCCGAATTTCTGTTGCGATGTCATGTAATTCAGACGAGTGCCTCCAAGGGGATTCTTGTAAGAAGCTCTATCAGCCACTGCTTATAATCTTCAAACTCTCGCTGATCTTTAATGCCCCCATTTTCGTTTCATTCAACTGATGGTCGTTTTGGTTTTTGTGGTCTAAATCAGAAGTAGCATGAATTTCTGAAATCGCATTGGCGCTAACACGGGCCGCTAAGTCATTTGAACTATGCGCCTCTATAGGTGTTGACTGTACTGCCAGAGGCATATCTCCAAAGGAGCCGAAGCAGATTCATCAAAAGATTTGATCGGACGTGTTACCAAAAAGTTACCAAGTTTTGAAACGCGGTGAAATATTCCGAAATAGGTGATCTGAAACGCTCTCCAGCTTGTTGTTATTTAGTGGTTTGTTTTTATTTTGCTTTTCGATTCGTGTGAAAAATTCTCATTCTGAATCCCCTAGGGGTCGCCATTTCTCGGCTCTACGCCATCAATGGGGGCAGATCATATTGAGGCTCTACACCATCAATGGGGGCAGATCATATTGATTGACTGTTGATATACGATTCCATAGTCCGTCCCAGCCGCATAAGGCAATGACTCTTTTTCTTCTGTAGTTATTAAAGTTTTTAAAACCGAAGGCGCGTCTTGAGATCATTTCCATAACGGTGTGGAAGCCATCAAGATAGCGTTCTAATTTTTCTTTGGACTCTGGTTTCATTCGTTCTCGATGTTGTCGCATGAGATTGATTAAGCCGGGATGTTTGGAACCTTCAGGATCAAGTTCCTGCCAAAGTTTTAAAAAGTGATGTTGAACGAGTCTCACGACATGGAACCTGTCGGTAACAATTATACCTGGAAATTCCCAGCTTTAGGGAGGAAAGCAGCTTCCCTAAGCTAGATGAGTGGACCTTGGTGAGCATCCAGAACGTAAAATAAGGTGTGCATAAGTGCCTCAATTTTGATTTTGAGGCATGTTATGTACGGGTTCCGTCGTAATTAATTGAATCTATTGATTTAATTGATGGCCAACGAATTTATATAAGTATACACAAATATATGTTTGTGTATACTTATAGTATGATCGAGTGGAAGCAGCTAAAAAGACGTCTGAAAGCGGGGCCGGTCTCCTTTTCCGAACTCCGCGAAAGGGGAATGTCTCAGTACGACATTAATAACCTCTTAAAGGCAGAAAAGCTGTTGCGAGTAGAAAAGGGAGTCTATCAACTCGCCGAGCAAGATTACTCGGAATATGCTCAGGCCCAAACCGCTTCTCTTCAAATGGGGCAACCTTGTGCGGTTTGTCTGATTTCCGCTTTATCGCATCACGGTCTGACAGATAATATTCCTAATAAAGTGTGGTTGTTTGTACCTGAAAATAGGCCTACGGCTCATCAAAATATTAGGGCGGTGAGAAGTCGTTCACCCAGATGGGATGTCGGTATTATGGAAGAAGAAGGTTTTAAAATGACGAACCTTGAGCGTACAGTGATCGATGCTTTTCGTTATAAGAGAATTGTTGGATTGAGCACGGCTACTGAAGCACTTCGACGAGCTCTGCAAGGGAAGAAAACAAATGTAAATGAGCTTTATGACATGGCAAAAAAACTAAAATATTCGAAGCAAATCTCACCCTACCTTGAGGCTTATATATGAGCCTAGGGCAAAAGCTTCGAGCAAAACTTAATGAGGTGGCAAAGAACTCTAATCTTTCCGTCAATGAACTTCGTATTCTGCTGGCCTTAGAGAGAATTGTGGCTCGAATTTGCAGGGATGCCGTTTTATCAAAGTCCCTGATTTTTAAGGGCGGATTCGCTCTTTTTAAGTTAGTTGGAAACGAGCGCTTTACAAGGGATTTGGATGCTCTCGGACAAGGAATTTCTAAAGAAAAAGTCATAGAGCTTGTTCCCAGTGCTTTGAACGAAGATTTAAATGACGGAGTGTGGTTCGGAGACATAAAAGCCAGGTCGTTAGATCAATCAGGCGAGTACGGGGCTCTTCGGTTTGACTGTGCTTTTCAGATAGGTGAGCCTCCAAATGAAAAGACAAAACTGAAGAAACTCTCGCGCCTTCATTTTGATATTGGTTTTAGTGACAGAATTTCGTCTGAGATTCTGCCAAGTCAGTTTGACTCCTTATTGCCAGGAGAAGATCCGGTCAGCTGGCGAGTCTATCCGCTAGAGTTTATTTTGGCTGAAAAGCTTCAGGCGCTTGTAGACAGGGGGCAAGCTAACTCAAGAGCTAAAGATATTTATGATTTAACAGTCTTGTTCGATAGGGGCTTGGAACGAGGTGGGATTGCGAGTGCTATCGAGGCAACGTTTCAAAATAGAAAAACAGATATTCCCAACTCATTTTTCGAGGCAATTTCAGCCATCGAGACTGCTCAATTAGAAATGGCCTGGAGAAGCGTAAAACTTGAGGCTTCTGAGAAGAATTTTGAAAAAGTATGGAAGACGCTTCTTGGCCAGCTGAAGAGATTTGACGGTTGAACGACTGGCTACCAAATGGCCACCAAACTTTGAAATGTGCAGAAATACTCCGAAACACTGAAAGTCTAAGACTCGCTCAAAGTTTATTTTTTAACGTTTTAAATTGATTCTTGGTCTTAAACAAAATTTATTTTAGGTTTCGATCATGCCGAATAAGAAGAAAAGGCATCCTTGGCGAAAGTGTCCTCTCGGTGAACATTGGGTAAGAGAGCACGATCGACAAGTATCTGTTTCAGAAAGGAACCCCGATGGCACGACAACTGTAGACGGTCATTGTCGAAAAAATCCGAGTGGGCACGAGATATTTGTTCCAGATGAAATTTTAGAGATTTCTTCGAATCACTTTAAAAGTGTAAAGAATAGGCCAACATCAAATTCTCTCGGATATTTACGTGGAAATGACTTTGATGACCTCATCGCAGGATGGACACAGTTCTGGAATGACATTTTTGAACCGAAAGAGTCTCTTGACCCTGATCTGGTAAAGGTACTCATTGCTTCGGAGTCTAGTTTTGACGTCGGTGTGTCGGTTCCAAGCAAGTCTGGTACTGCAAGGGGTCTCATTCAAATAACAGAACAAACGAGAAAAATTCTTCGAGGTACAAAAGGTGAATTAAAGGATTATTTAATTGATCTTTCGAAAGAAGATTCACTTGATCCCAATATGAATATTTGTGCGGCGATTCGTTGGCTTCATCACAAAAAATATTTAGCTTCTCATAGGTTGAAACGGGAGGCCACCTGGATGGAAGCTATTGCTGAATATAAGGGGATTTTGAATCAGCTTGGACATGGGGGTAAACCTGACGAAATCATGTCAAATTTGGATAAGCTCTACAAAAAAATTAAACAACAAAGGGGGAGCAAGAAGTGAAAGGCAACCTCCTGCGGAGACTTAATATTTGTATCTTGGCGGTTGTTATTTTATCTTGCACCTCAAAAGGGCAAATTATTGAGTATAGAGAAAATTTTTTGCATGTTTCTATAAAGCCAGAGTGGACAGAAGCTGTTTGCGAGGGGGATGCGGATGCGACATTTTTTGGTGTTTACGCTGTTCTCGACGGGATACTCTACGATTTTTTTTTCCGAAGGCCATTGGACAGAGAGACATGCTTAAAAAGGTTGTCTGAATACAACCTTTTAACGAGAGGCGCATTGCGAATGGACCTCGTTGGCATTGAACCCTCTTTATCCAAACATTTCGATGAGGCTAAAATTGAAAACCCAAAGCATTTAGGAGAATATGATAAAAAAATTGCTGTCATATTTGTTCGAGCTCATGGAAATGGAAGGTGCATGTCTTATTTTACTGAGTACTGTAATCCCTCCAAATACTGGGGTGGAGTTATTCCGGGGAAGAAAATGACGAAATAGCAAAGGATCAGTTTTCAGGGAGGAGCGCTCTTCAATTTTTTAGGCTGTTTTTACTCTTTTTAAACCCTCTAAAATAAACAGCCGCATTAAGACTTGATAGGGAACGCCAATTTTATCCGCGATGGATTTTAAGTTTTTGATTGTCGCTGGCTCCAAGGCAATACTTGTGGGAACCTTTCTTCCTTTTTTTGCTCGCTTCATGGCTTCCAAAATCTTTTTGGTGTCGAATTCGAAGGCTTCTTCATACCCTTTCTGTGATTTGGCGTAGTATTTGCTCATAAGCGCCTTTCTCCTTTTTGTGAGTCGGTCTTGCACTAATCGGGCGAACCTTGCCTTCTCGAAGTGTAAAGGCAATAGCCAGCATTTTCCCGGTAGCGGTTGGCCCGACCAATCCCAATCTTTCTTCGTCGACCCTTGGGCTTTCCTGAATTCCCAACGGAACGGCAAGACCGCCCCGAAACACTGATTCTACCTCGTCAGTGCTTACTCCGTGCTTGGCGGTGCTCTTCGATCTATTGCCGGCATCCCATTCAAACTGAAATTCTGGGGTTTCTAAAAGCCAGTTCAGCAGCCATTCAACAAATCGAAATTTTGCCATACCATATGCACACTATAAAACACTATAGCATAGTGTAATATATGCGTGAAGATGGGGAATCTAAGGGGAGAAGCCATAAGGAGGGCGTTTATCGACTGGCTACCAAATGGGGACCAAACTTTGAAATGTGCAGAAATACTCCGAAACACTGAAAGTCTAAGACTCGCTCAAAGTTTAATTTATAAGTGTTTAAGTTGTTTGTTGTTTTAAGAAATTTGCATTTCTTCTTATTATGAATTCCCCTAGGGGTCGCCACTTCGCTTCGTACCCAATCCATGGGGGCAATTCGTTGGGCTCTCCCCGTGGTTGGCCATCGCTTTCTGAAGAAGAGCTTAAGTTTAAAATCGCTGAAAGGCTTTACGCTTCTGACAAAGAAGTCCACCACCTACTCAAGCGGGCCCATTGAAAATGCAGACCCAGGACTTAAACTCGACTCTCGCGAAGTATCGACATGCGGTCAGATACCGCCCTACCTTTGAGTTTAATTATTCAACCAGGGATCGGAATCATAAATGCCATGTTCTTGACCATCCAAATATAGATTTCAATTTCGAGATAGGCATAACTTCCATGCCACAAAACGAGAAGGGGCAGTAGACTAGGCCTTAATCTAAGATTAGAAACTTGAAATTTCTTCACAAGTGGAAAACCTCCCAATCGCTGTAAGGCAAGAGACAGTATAACGGGTTCCGGGAGAACAAATGAGGGAGTTAAAACCGGAATGCCATGACTCCAGAAAAAGCGCGGTGGGAATGATCCACAAGTATTGGAGTGCGGGCGGCTCTAAAGAAAATTATGACGATGATTTTGTCGAAGAAAGTCGAGAAACCTTAATCAATATGCTAATTCAGCATAAAATTAAACCATACCAAGTTTACGTCAGATTCTTTCCAGATGGTAATTCGGGATCGTTGGATTTGGATACTAACAACGGAAACCTCCTTCTTGAGTTTTTTGAAGATGACGAAATGATGTTTTCAGCTGATAACTAGAAATCAACCATGAAATAGTCTGATGGCTTTCGAGGGTTTAGCATAAAGTTAAATTCGGCTATGTCGATACCAACGTGATCCAAGACGCTATCACCAACTCGGATAAGTTGGCCGTTATTGAAAGCTTCTTCAATCGCGCCACGATTCATTTTCCTAAGAGCGCTGTTAACCATATTGACGGGGATCCCTCTAACCGCTTCCATCTGTTGAAAAATGGGAAGTTGATCTTCAAAGTCGAGGCCGCGTAACTGGTTTTGGAGCCGTCGAACTTCGTCCTTAACATATCTGTCCGCTTCAAGAAAATTTGGTGGGACCCTTCGCTGCACCAACATATTATGACTGAATATTCCGTCCGTCGAAAAAATTTCTGGGACGGGAATGGCATCGGGACCTTCACCCAAATGTCCGCCGAAGAATACATCCCTCTGAAGTGCAGCCGAGCCCTTTGTCGGGTGATCGGATATTTTTACAACTAGAGATTCATCGTAAGGATGCACAAATACGTTTTTGTAAGTACCTGAGCCGATTCTTCGGCCTCGCTTTGAGCCGATTGCCGCACGGAGCAATCCTGGACCATACTCGATATTAGATGGGATTTCTAAGCGCGTTCCAGTAGCGCGCTCTTTCTAAATACTGAGGGTTGTTTGCGATTTTCCAAGCTCGAAGCCTAGCTTTGTTCATCGCCCCAACAACCCCGGCAGTCGTAGGCTCCAGCATGACTCCCAAAAGCAAGCCTAGATAAATTAATCTAAAAATATTCCGCGCCACCCATTAAAATAATAACACGTTATAAGATTGCATGTTGAGAGCCAGACAACAGGATCTCTCTCTAAAATAGTCTTTAATTTCAATGGCTTACAATCTCATTTCCAAATTCTAGTTCTTTTCGTGGCCAGAAGTTAAAATCCTGAAATGCCCTTTAACCTCTTTAAATTCTTGTTTTCGGATAAGAAGTTATCAACTCAGTTTTTGAAATCAAAAGTTCGACCTTCAGGCTTGCTCTGGTTGGATATGGAGATGGGGGGATTAAATCCAACGAAGCAACCCATTTTGGAAGTGGCCATGATTGTGACGAACGCCGACTTGGAAGCTATAGATAGCTATCACAGTGTAGTGAAGCAGCCCGATAGCGTGATTCAAAATATGGAACCAGAAGCTCGAGAACTTTTAACGGCCAACGGACTTCTATCTAAACTTCATACCGGTAAAGACCTAAAGACCGTCGAAGGAGAGATGTTAGGGTTTTTAGAAAAATATTTTCCTAAAGAGCCTGCCCGGCTTGCAGGCAACTCCGTTTACTGTGATCTTGCTTTCTTAAAAATCTGGATGCCGGCATTTGCGGCAAGGCTAAATCATCGTCTATTGGACGTAAGTGCATTTAAGACATATTTTCAGCTCGCCTACGGAGTAGAAGCAAAGAAAGTCGCGCCTCATCTGGCCTTGGAAGACATTCGGGCCTCTATAGAAGAGCTCAAAATCTATCTAAAATGTTTTGATACTTCAAAGCTTCGGCAATTAATGAGAAACTTTAAGTCTTAAGCAGAAGCTATGGACGGACAAAAGATACATTACCATTTGGAATTCGAGGATAAGCGAACGATCGATCTTGATATCGTTCTGGATTCCAAGACTTTGCAGATTCTAGAGCCTCAGCCAAAAGCTAATCCTTCCGATTGGACCGGGCTCGAGACAGAGAAATGCTCTTGTTGTCCGCTAAAAGAATCTGAATCGCGACGTTGTCCCTTAGCCTTGCGTATTGAGGCCTTTATTGATGTGGTAAAAAATGAAATTTCACACACTCGCGTTAAGGTGACCGTTAAAACCTCCGAAAGAGATTATTATAAAGAAGTAGCCCTTCAAGAAGTTTTGGGTTCGATATTCGGCTTGATAATGGCCACAAGCGGTTGTCCTATAATGAGTTATTTAAAGCCGATGGCCAGGTTTCACTTACCCTTTGCCAGTCTCGAAGAGAGCATTGTCCGTTCCGTGTCGATGCATCTTTTGCGTCAGTACTATAGAGCCCTAGATGATGAAGAGGTGAGTTTTGATTTGGATGAACTTGATCAAAAGTACGAAGACATTCAAAAAGTAAATCTCGGTTTAAACAAGAGGATCCAAAAGTTAATTAAAAGTGGAGACGCAAGTCAAAACTCCGTGGCGGCTTTTCATGCCGTTTCGAAACTTCTCTCGATGAATATTCAGAGAAATCTTCAAAATTACAAATATCTATTTGAGTCTTAACCGTTTTTTTCAAACTTCCAAGTTAGATCGACAGGGCCTCGAGTATAGGGCCTTTCTGTTTTCCAATCTTTCATAATTGAGGCAATGCAATCAAACACGGCGTCAGAGCCAGGAAAGCTTTTGAGTTTTCGAATATTTGAAAACTCTCCATTTGGTAGATGGTCGGCTCGTATCATTAAGCTGCCCTCGCCGAGCTGAGGGTTTTGTTTGGCCTCATTTTGAAAGCAGAGATCGATTTCTGAGTGGTGTCGATTTACCAATTCATCAAACATTGCTTGATCTCTCTCCGCGGCCTGCTTGGAAGCGCAACCTACAATTGTTAAAAGAAATGCAGAGATAATACTTAGTTGAAAAAGCTTCATAGAAATAAATTAACCAGAGGTGGTCGGCTCGTACAGCATTTCTATATGTGGGATGCCATCTTCATCGTATTCCTTGCCCAATCGCTTAAAGCCAAATGATGTATAAAAATTTTCGAGATAGGATTGCGCTGAAATTCGGATGGGCTGATCTCCGTGAACGTCCTGGATATATTGGATGGCGCGCTTCGTCATAGCCTTGCCCATTCCTGAGCCCCTCACCTTTGGATGGGTAACGACTCTTCCAATGGAATATTCTGTAAAACGTGTACCAGCTGGAGTCACTCGGAGGTATCCGAGAAGTTCTTCTTTGCCGGACACAAGCAGGTGATCGGCCTCGTTATCGCGATCATCCAAATCTAAATAGGCGCAGTTTTGTTCAACAACAAAGACTTTTTGGCGGAGTTTCATCACTTCATAAAGCTCCTTGGTCGTCAGCTCCTGAAAGCGTTTCCATAACCATTTGATATCTGAGTCGTTTACCTGTTTTTCGGGGCTACCGGCCTTGCTTTCGGACATTTCTCCATTCATTACTGGGTTTAAAAGGAATGGCAAGCCCGCAAATTGGTCTCAAAAATATCGATTTCTGACTAAAAAGTCAGTCTATCGGGATTATAGAAGAAAATATTTGCTGTTAGGCTCAGTCAGGCGTTTAGATTTGTGGTTGAGGTAAAACTATGAAAATTAATAAATTAGGCTATTTGGTTTTGGTTGTTGTTGTAAGCGCGTTAAGTGCGGTCGGGACACAGCTTTATATTGAGAAGACTGGCCTTCCAAGTCTGGCGGTTTGGTCGAGTTCCGAACCAAGTATTTCCGAACAAGCCCCTATGACTCCTTCCACGATTGAGTCCGGGTTCGAACGGAAGGTCGATATCAAAAGTATTCGAGATTTGAACGAAGCCCTTGTGGCGATCTCGGAATCTGTACGGCCCTCTGTTGTTACCGTGTTTACCGAAAAAGTATTTAAGATACGACGTTCCAATCCATTTATGTCACCGTTTTTTTCAGATCCATTTTTGGAAAGATTTTTTGGAAGGCAGCCCCAAGGCGGTAGAGAGCGAGATGATGACAGCAATTTTGAAGAGCGAAGACAGCAAGGGATGGGTTCTGGCGTAATTGTATCGTCCGATGGATATATTTTGACCAATAATCATGTCATTTCGGAGGCCGATGAGATTCGAGTTCGAACTCTTGATAATCGAACATTAATTGCAAAAGTTATTGGAACGGATCCTCAAACTGATGTGGCGGTCATTAAAGTTGATGCCAAAGATTTAAAGCCGGTTGTTCAGGGAAATAGTGACAAACTTCGCGTAGGAGAAATCGTCTTAGCTGTTGGAAGTCCAATGAGTGCGAACTTGGCTCATACGGTAACTCAGGGAATCGTTAGTGCTAAAGGGCGCTCAAATGTCGGATTGGCCGAATACGAAGACTTTATTCAAACGGATGCGGGAATTAACCCCGGAAATTCTGGGGGCGCCTTAGTTAATCTTGATGGAGAGTTGGTGGGCATCAACACAGCGATTGCCTCTCGAAGTGGTGGTTCGGAAGGCATTGGTTTTGCTGTTCCGATTAATATGGCTCATTTGGTCATGGAGGCTTTAATCACAAAAGGCGAAGTGGTTCGATCCTGGCTAGGCGTTCAAGCGCAGGATATGACCGATGAATTAGCACGAGCGATGAGTATCAAGCCACAAGATGGAGTCTTAATTGCGGGCATTCAAGATGGTAGTCCAGCAAAAAAGGCGGGCCTTCAGGCTGGAGATGTAATTTATCAAATTAATGGTGATAAAATTGATTCAGCGGCTCAGCTTAGAAATAAGATTGCTGTGATGAGTCCTGGATCGAAGATCAAATTGAGCTTTTTACGTGATGCTAAGCAAAGGGATTTGGAGTTTGCCTTAGAAAAGCTACCTTCTCCTGAAGGTGCTACAAAGGTTTCAACTAAAGAAACTCAGGAAGTAAGCAAGCTTCTTGGTTTTCAGGTTTCTAATTTAAGTCCGCAGCTCATTCAACGATATCGATTGGATCGAAATACCAAAGGAGTTGTTATTGTGGGTGTCGATCCCGACAGTAATGCGGCCACGGCCGGAATTCGAGAGGGTGATCTCGTTCAGGCGTTAAATAAGAGGCCGATTGACGGACTTGAAGATTTTGTTGCGCAGACCAAAACGCTCAAAGAATCTCAAACGATCCTTCTCAAACTGGCACGACAAGGAGCTAATTTGTTTGTGGCCTTCAATTTGAGTTCTTAATTTCTGTCCTCTGAACTGCGGCAAATCTATTAAAAAGGTGAGTGAGGCTTATTCCACGGATCTGATTGCTTTGATCGGGATCGAAACTAAATAGCAGAGTGTTCTTTGAATTCAATTCCTGGCGATCAATTTGACAATCATTTTCGTTGGAACGCAGAATGACCTCAATATGATGTTTAAAGGGCTCGCTATTTCTTTGTCGATCGGCAGTGCCAAAGAATACGACACATTTCATTGGAAGTTTTTTATTTGCCAGTGTGATTTTGGAGCTGGAACTTAAAATATAATAATCAATCCAGGTAACTGAGTTGCCGTGGTCTAGAATTTTTGGCTCAGGCAAAATCGGGTGATCAAGTTGGAATTCGTATGTAAAACTTTCTTCTCCGGTTGGTGTGCCAATTGTGAGTTCGGCTTGTCGCAATGCTTTTGCGGCGAGATCCCGGGGCTCAAAATCCAAATGCGCCTGTGGATCTAAGGCTTGAATTAGAAATAAGACAGTTAAAATCATAAAGCTTCCCCCAGCCTCATTGTAGGAAAGCCTAATCAATTCATCGAGTACTATCGTCTTTTTTTCTAACGCACTGCGCTTAGCATTTGAGCAGCATTTTGAACAGCATGTGGACGATCTCCACTATTGTTTGAAGGGCTCTCAAGGTCCTTGCAGAGTTCTTGAAAGAATTCAACCGGACTGGTGGATAAATGGGGAATTAGCCGTTCAAGTGTGGCAACCGTAATATTTCGACGAGCTCGTTCAATGCCTGAAATATAGGTTCTATCCACCGAGGCCAAAAGTGCCAACTCTTCCTGGCTATGACTGCGTTTATTCCTTAGCCGGCGAACGGTTTGAGCAAGTACTGAGTTTAACACTCGATCTTTTTCACTTCTCATTTCCTTATTCCTTTTCTTCACTAAATTCCAATTAACGAATCCCAATTAGCGACATAAAATGCTGCTTATAATAGCCATTATTGGCCAGATGTGATTTATAGTCGATGGACCTAAGGCCAGGCGGTTTAGTGAGAGGAATTAACATGTTCGAAGATCTTAAATTCATTCATAAATTTGCCGATGCCTTTGTTCCTCTGTTTGTGGCAATCGATGCTATCGGAATGGTTGCGGTGTTTATCGCTTTGACCAATGGTCTTACCGACACGGTCAAGAAGCGCCTAGTTTCTGAAGCAACCTTAACGGCGCTTGCGATCAGCGTCGTGTTTCTAATTTTTGGAAAGATGATATTTAGAACACTTGGGATCACCGACAATGACTTTCGAATTGCTGGAGGCTTGGTTCTTCTCATCCTAGCGATTGTGGATCTTTTGTTTTCGCAACACGAGACTCGACGCGGAAGTGATGAATCGGTTGGTGTTGTGCCGATTGGGATCCCTTTGATTATGGGGCCGGCGGCCCTGACGACGATTTTAATTAGTCAGGAATCCTTTGGCTTTTGGGTAACGTTGATTTCACTCTTTGTGAATTTGGCTATCGCATGGCTGGTATTTCGTTATGCAGACGTGATGCTAAAATTAGTGGGTAAACCCGGAACGCGCGCCATTGCCAAAGTGATGGCTTTGTTTTTGGCAGCCATAGCGGTAATGATGATTCGTGTTGGAATTCTTGGAATTATTGCTGGCTAGATCTACTGTACTCTAAGAAGTGAATTGTGAATAAATGAATTCGACGAGATGGCATTGCCCGCGTAAATTGTCTTTCTATTCTTGAGATCAGTAAACTTTCCGCCCGCTTCCTCCAGACAGATTTTGACAGCTGAGATATCGTGAGGCCCAAGCTTAAATTCCATCATGGCGTCCAGATGCCCTTGGATAACAAGAGAGTGAGAAAAAATATCCAAAGATCCTCGATTGTCGTAGGCCGTTCGGCATATTTTAGAAACTTTTTTAATATCTGCAGGCTTCAAGTTTTTTAAACTTCCAAAGGCTACTGTGGCATCGCTAAGTTTTTTTATGTTGGAGACGCGACAAGTTTTTCCATTGGCAAAGCAGCCCAAGTCCTTGGCCGCCCAGATTCTCAAATCAATGGCGGGATGATTGATGAGTCCAGCAATGACTTCGCCTTGATATTCCACCCCAATGACAGAACCCCAAAACGGCAGTCCCCGAATGTATTGCAGAGTGCCGTCGATGGGATCGATCCACCAACGAAACTCGGAGTTTTTATCGCCCTCTTCCCCGAATTCTTCGCCCCAAATCCAATGACCCCTGAATTCGCTTTTAATCGTCTTGCGAATGGTTCTTTCGGCCATTCTATCGGCGACTGTGACAGGAGTTCGATCCGGCTTTTTAGAAAATGTCGGAGATTTGCCAAAATGTTTGAGACAAATTTTGGCACTTAGGTCTCCTGCTTGGTGTAGAACTCGTAGAAGTCTATTTTTGCTTTTGAGAGAAAGTCGATCGGCCAATTGATTTACCATTTCAGCAAGTAAGCAAAAATTAGCGGTGCAACTATCGTAGCATCCGACTCAATAATAAATTTGGAAGATTGTTTGCTCAACTTGCCCCAGGTGATTTTCTCATTGGGTACGGCGCCGGAATAAGAACCATAGGATGTTGTCGAATCGCTGATTTGACAAAAATAAGACCAAACATCGACCTCTTCTTTGAGATCATAATTGATAATGGGGACGACGCAGATGGGAAAATCACCAGCAATTCCACCACCAATTTGGAAAAAACCAATATCTGATTTTGGACGGTTAGTTTTGTACCAACTCGTGAGCTCAATCATATACTCCTGCCCAGATTTGACCGTGTGAACATTTTTCAGATCCCCCCGAATGATTCGAGCGGCGAAGTTATTTCCAAGAGTGGAGTCTTCCCAGCCTGGTACAACAATGGGGAGATTTTTCTCGGCTGCGGCTACCATCCATGAGTTCTTTGGATCGATCTGATATTCCGATTTAATATGCCCTTCGTTAAGAAGTTCATATATAAACTCATGCGGAAACTTTCTCTGGCCTTTTTCTTCCGCGCGCTTCCAAAGTTGGAAAACTTGTTTTTCAATTTTTCGAATAGCCTTTTCTTCCGGAATGCAGGTGTCCGTGACGCGGGCCAAATGCCTATCAAGTAATTTTTGCTCGTCGGCGCTAGTCAGGTCGCGATAGTTGGGCACTCGAACATAGGACTCATGAGCCACCAGATTGAAGATATCTTCTTCTAAGTTCGCACCGGTACAGCAGATAGCATGAATTTTGTTGGAACGAATCATTTCGGCCAAAGAGAGGCCGAGCTCGGCCGTACTCATGGCACCCGCGAGGGTCATAAACATCTTTCCGCCGCGGTCGATTAGGTCTTCATAAGCTCTTGCAGAATCGATCAGAGCGGCGGCGTTAAAGTGACGAAAATGTTTAGTAATATAGTCTCGAACGGGAGCGCTTGCCATAAGACAGATATAGAAAGCGGCGGCTCGAACCACAAGGAAAAATTCAATATATTAGCTCTTTTTTGAATTTTTCTGACGATAAAGTGCTTGGGCCAGAACATGCGCGGCAAAAGGTCCCGTAAAAAGTAAAATCAAAATCCCTAAGACAGCTATGAACGACCACGAAGATGTCTCTTCGTGATAAATAATGATATCTCCTAATATAAAAATTGCTAAACCAAAGAGGCTGACTTTTCCCGCGATATGAAATCGCTGAAAGCTATCCTCCGCCCGGTTGAGTCCAAGCGCACCTGAAAACATAAAAAACGCTCCGAGAAGCATCAAAAATTCACCGATCATCTTCGGTCTCCATGAGCAAGCTGACTCCTAAAATGCTAACAACTCCCAGGCCTAGAACGAGCCAGACGACATCGCGGTCCCACCCCCAAAACTTTTCTGTCTGTAAACAGAGAAGGCCGGCGACAAGATAAATCATCAGGAGATCGCTAGTAATAATTCGATCGGCCCAGCTAGGTCCTTTTACAATTCGATAAATCAGGAGGGGCAGGCTAAGAATTAATAGAATATAGGCAAGAGTTATCACTTTTGAACTCCCCATAATTTTCGAATCAAAGGTTCAACGCGGTTCGAAATTAAGTCCTGAGTAGATCGTTGGTCTCGATTTTCTAAAAAATGTACCAGGATACAGTTGTTGTGATGGTCGATTTCGATAGAAAGTGTGCCGGGTGTTAGTGTGATAAAGTGCGCAACGATAATTTGTTGCCAAGGCTTCGAGACAGCGAGTTTGACGGTTCCAAATCCGGAGCGATCTCGGCGCTTGGATCGGTAGATCCACAACAAAACATTAAACGAGGAAGTCGTAACAGCCATGATAAAGAGCAAAAGAAGCTCAACGGCGGCCAGAAGTCGCTTCGCGATATCAATCATTGTCCAACTCCGGCTGGGAAGTAGATTTACTATTGATGCTGGCTTCATGAAGCCGAACCGAATATAGATTTTGATCGCTTAGCTCTTTAGCAATGAACTGAAAGAAGGTGGGCTGTGTGGATACGAGGAAAGCATAGGCAAGACTGAGAGCAAGACAATAAAAACTTGGGAAGCTTATCCCAATTTTAGCCCCCGCAGCTTTATCAGAGGAATGGTCGTCGATGTTTACAAAGTATCGAGACCAAATCAACAAGCCGATGTAGACGAATAAAAACGCGCTTACGAGAACGCTGATAAAAATCATAGGTAGTTGAGTCGAAAACTTTAATATTTGAAGTTTCCCCCAAAATCCACTGAGGGGAGGAATTCCTGCCGATGCAAGAATCAGAATTAGAAAGATATAGGACACTAGACTTTGGCGATTGAAAATACTTCTGTTATTACGAGCGCTTTCGATATCATCACAAAGAAAGAAAAGTCCTGCCATAACGATCACATCATGGACAAAATAAACGAGAAGTGCTGTTAAGGCGTTGGTTGTTCCCACGGAAGCACAAAGCAGTAAGAGCCCGATATGACTTATGCCCAAATAAGCTAGGGAGTTTCTGAGAGATCTTTTGCCCATCGCGCCAAGTGCTCCGAGAAAGATCGTCATCACAGCAAGGCTGAGAAAAAGGTCCGCATGTCTGGCCAAAACTTCCCCTCCCACAATGCTTGTCCAGCGAATGAAGGCGTACAATCCAAGCTTGGTTCCAAGCGTTCCTACAAAGGCTAGAACGCTTGAGGGTAGGGCGGGATAACTTTGAGGCATCCAAACAAACAAAGGAAAGAGCCCGGCCTTGAGCAAAAAGACAAAAGAGAGTGTTAAAAAAATGATATCTTGTCGATCCATTGGCAGCTGTTCAAATCGCATAGCGATATCTGACATATTGACGGTGCTTAAGTTCTGATAAATATAAGAGATTGCAAATAAATAGACGGCCGACCCAAAGACGTTGATCCAAATAAAGTTGCTCGCCTCCTTTAGCTGTTTGATTCCAAAAAATAAAGCATAGGAGGACAAAAGAAAGATCTCGAACATAACAAATAGGTTGAAGATGTCAGCCGTCAGAAATGCTCCAAGAAGAGCGGCAAAGAACAAATGAAAGAAAAACTGAAATGACGAATTCTGTTCACGGAGCGCAATGGAAGCTGGAAGGTAGATGAGTATCGCCACAGAACAAAACAAGAAGCTCAGCCCATCCAAAATCCAAACAATTCCAGCAAAATGCGGCCAATTCCCGACTTTCAAGATCCTCAATTCGGGGTGAAGCCACAGAAACCCTAAAGAAAACGAGAGAAGGCTAGTGAGGAGAAAGCCCAAAAGTATGCGCTCCCTTGGATTCCAGCTTTTCATATGGATAATGCCAAAAAAGGCGGGCAACAACAGAAGGAGGCCGAGACTCACGAATTTTCCCTCTCACTCATCAAATGGAATAGAATTAAAAATCCGGTCAGAGCAAATCCGATAACAATCGCTGTTAAAATCAAGGCTTGAGGAAGAGGATCACTAGAATTTTCAAAACTTAAATTTCCAAGAAAAGCAGCTCGGCCAATCGATGGATATTGAGGCTTTGTCCAACCCGACAAGAGAAGACTTAGGTTGATGGCATGTCCAAAGAGCCCAAGCCCAATAATTTTCTTCAAGAAGGCAGGCTCAAAGATCATTCGAAGGCCGATGGAAAGCAGAAGAAAAAGGGCAAGCATCAAAATGAAGTTAGGCATTTTGGGACCGCCTTCCCTTTTGGTCAGTCCAAATGGCATATAAAATTTCTAGAAGACTTGCGACGCTTCCCGTAACTACCGCAAATACGCCGATATCGAAGAACAGGGAGCTTGGACCTATTGGGCTTGAGAAGCTTTCAAAAAATTGAAGTCCGAAGATTTGCGGTAGAAGTGCCGAGGCATAGGCAATCACGAGGCCTACGATCGCCCAAATCGATCCGTATATCGGCCTTCCATAGGACATCATCCACATCGCCAAGGTAAGCGAACCGAGTCCCCCGCCGATAAATCCACCTCCCGGGGCATGATGTCCTCGAGAAAGATAAAAAACGCCAAATAGTAACAAGGCTAATGAGAATATTTTGGCTAGGCGTCGAGTCCAATCGCTTGAAAAAGGGTGCGAAGCTATATGATGAACTCGAAATCGGCGGCGAAACAAGGCTTGAGCGCCCAGTGCAGCCAAGGCAAGCACACTAATTTCACCCAGCGTATCAAGGCCGCGGAAGTCAACGATGATGACATTGACAATATTGGTTCCAAAAGCAAGGGCTTCTGAGTTTTCAAAAAAATACAGGCTACTTAGCTTTTGTGATACCCCCTCTAGCGGTGGAAGGAAGAGAAAGCCAATGAGAAAAATTGATGCGCCAACTGAAAAGAGCCAGGAATAAATTGAGCTAAGTTTGCTGAGCTTTTCCGTCCGATGCTTTTTTCTTTCGTTAGAAAGAAGCCAAGCAAAAACTAAGAGCACGAGACTCGCCGTTTCAATAATAATCTGAGTTAAGACAAGGTCTGGAGCTCCAAAGCTCGCATAGGAAAAAGCCACGAGATAGCCCACCGCACCTAATAGAAAAATCTGGGTCATACTATGAGAAATAAAATAGATGATAAGAGCCAGTAGACTGGCCGCAGAAACGCTTGCAACAAATCCAAGGGAGCTAATGGGTAGGCCAAGAACTGGTGGGAGCTGTAAACTTGCAACCAAGGGCATCATAAGGAGAATAAAAAACAGAAAAACAATTTGTGGAGCCATCTTAGAAGTTTTCGCTTCGAACCAGTAAATGATCGCTTCTAAATGTGTAGGGAGGCGCTCCAGACTAAAGTTTTGAAAAATATTCGATAGCGAAAATCTATTGAGCTTGGATTCCCATCCAGCGGACAAATACTTTTTATCTGTACTGAGCTTGTAGGCTGACCAGGAACCGGCCAACAAAATTAAAATACTCAAGACAAAGTTTCCGCTAAGCAAATGCGCGAACGGTGATTCTATCTTTTCGGCGGTAGGAGAAAGTCGATCAAGCCATTGGAAAATGGGCTCCAGAAAACAACCAAATAATATTCCGAGTAATGGAAGTATTCCAAAGCTTAGGGCCAGTGAGGTTGAAAGCTTGGGAGTTTCGTTCGTCGTGGATGGCGTATGTTTTTGATAGAGCCGGAGGAAAAAGAGGACTCCAAAGAGAACGGTCGAGTACGCACCCGTTACAAAGCAAGCCCAACTAAAGTATTTTGCCGAGCTTGAGGCGAAGGGTCCTGAGAGAATACTCATGACCCATTCTTTCCCGACGAAGCCAAGGCTGCCCGGGCTAGCAATTAACGATAAAATGGCCATGGCAAAGAGAAGGAGAAAAACTTTGGAGTGCCGAAGAATTCCTGAGCACTTTCGGAGATCTAAGGATTTTGTAGCCTTGGAAATCACGCCAACGCTTAAAAATAAACTCGATTTGTACAATGCATGTGCCAGAAGAACAACAAATCCAGCCGCCCGCGCTTTGTCGGATGTCAGCGAAAAGAGCATCATCATCAATCCGAGTTGAGAATAGGTTGTATGAGCCAATGAGGCTTTCATATCTGTTTGCAGGATTGAAAATCCGGCGCCCCATGCAAATGTAATAAGCCCAAGACCGGAAAGTCCTACATGCCAAAGGATATTATGTTGGAATCCCGGCCAAAAGAGGGCGACCAGAAAGATTCCTAATTTTACAAGAGTTGCTGAGTGAAGGTAAGCCGACACGGGTGTTGGAGCATGCATGGCATCGGGTAGCCAAAAATGAAACGGAAATTGTGCGGATTTGGTTAGTGCGGCGAGCATCAAAAGCGCGGTTGCCAAAACAGATGCCTGCATCGGTTGGGTGGCAATTCTCAAAATCAATTCGTCTACGAAGTATGTTTGAAATTGCTGGCTTAATAAAACAAGTGATCCCAAAAGGCAGATTCCGCCGAGACCTGTCACCAAAAAAGCCTGAATCGCACCGCGCTGGGCCTTTGGAGACTGACGATCAAATCCAATCAGAAGAAAGCTCGTGATTGAAGTGAGTTCCCAAGCTGTGGCAAAGAGATAGATGTGATTTGAAATGACTAAAAGTAAACAGGTCCACTGAAACAGGCCTAGGTAGCCAAAGAAGCGAGATCGCTCTTCTCGTTGATAGTTACCCATATAAATATGGGAATAGATTCCGATAATGATGCCCAGGCCACTAACCAATAAAAAGAAAAATTGACGCAGATTTGACCAACTCATTTCTGCTAAGGCCCAATGAGATGGTGCAAGGCCGTTTTGAAAGAATATACCAACGCCAAAAGCTAAAGCAGAGGCCGCAATAAAACTGATGGAAGAGAGTCGAGTGAAATTTAAAGCGTGAATAAAAAGAAGAATGAGGCAAAGGATCTGAAGATTACTTGCGTCCAAACTCATCACAGCTTTGACAATCTAGCTTTTCTTTCTTTTCTTTGTCGGTTTCTTAATCGTTTTAGCGCGACTCATGGATTTGGGTTTGCGTTTCGATTTAAAATCCTTTCGTTTTTGGATCAGGCTAACAAGATCCGTATAGTGCCGAGCAATAATTTCGACGGCTTCTTCCGGGTCATCGGTAATATGAATGAGATCCAAATGCTTTTGGCTCAAAGCCCCTTGTTTGATACAAACTTTTTTCATCCACTCTATTAAGCCCTCCCAGTAATTCCGTCCCATCATCACGATCGGGAAGCGCTCCATCTTGTTAGTTTGAATCAAGGTAAGGGCTTCGAAAAGTTCATCCAGGGTGCCAAAGCCTCCAGGCATAATAATGAAAGCTCGTGCATATTTGGCAAACATGACTTTTCGGACAAAAAAGTAACGAAACTTAATTTCCAGATCGACAAACTCGTTGGCGCTAGGTTCAAACGGAAGCTGGATAGCCAAGCCCACTGAAGCTGGGGGCCGGTCCTTAGGAAACCTCCTCTTGTAGGTATTAATTCCTCGGCGAGCTCCTTTGTTAGCAGCTTCCATCAAGCCAGGACCACCGCCCGTAATAAGGCTAAAACCGGTGGACGTAACTGTTTCGCAAATCCTTTCGGTCATTTTTCCGTAGGCTGAGTTGGCTTTAAGACGAGCACTTCCAAATATAGAAACAGCAGGATCAACTCGCCGCATCAGTTCAAAGCCATCAACAAATTCCGCCAGGATCTTAAAAATGAGCCAGGTGTCCCTTGTGGTTCGTTCATAGGGATTTTGAAATTCACTCAGATCTAGCTTCATGGCTTGCGCATTTTAGCCCCGAGCTTCCTTGAATCTCAATGCTTTTGTCGATAATCTATCATCAATATAATCAGGAGAATCCTTATGGCTAATATGAAAAAACCAAAACCAGAGACGATCGCCGAACTTGTGAAAACTTCTATTGAAAGAAGTTTGAAGAGACTTGAGGTTCTTCGAAAGCGTCTGGGGCGTCCCATGACTTTGTCTGAAAAGATTCTGTTGGGGCATTTAGAAGATCCTGAGAATCAAAAGCTTGCTCGAGGCGAGGCTACTTTAAGTTTGCAGCCAGATCGCGTGGCCATGCAAGACGCCACAGCGCAAATGGCTATGCTTCAGTTTATGCAATCAGGCATGGAACACGTTCAAGTTCCTTCGACAATACATTGTGATCACTTGATTCAAGCCTATCAGGGTGCCAACCAAGATCTCAAAACGGCGGAAATTACGAATAAAGAGGTTTATGATTTTTTGGCCTCGGCGGGCAAAAAATATGGTGTTGGGTTCTGGGGGCCGGGCGCAGGAATTATTCATCAAGTGGTTTTAGAAAAGTATGCTTTTCCAGGTGGCCTCATGATTGGAACGGATTCTCATACACCTAATGGGGGCGGTTTGGGGATGCTTGCGATTGGTGTTGGTGGAGCTGATGCTGCCGAAGTGATGGCGGGATTGGCTTGGGAAGTCTTGCATCCCAAACTTATCGGCGTAAAACTTACGGGAAAGCTTAGTGGTTGGACTGCGCCAAAAGATGTGATTCTAAAGGTTTGCGAAATTCTTACGGTTAAGGGCGGCACGAATGCGATCGTTGAATATTTTGGAGAAGGCGCTGATAGTATTTCGTGCACAGGTAAGGCAACGATTTGCAATATGGGAGCGGAGCACGGAGCGACGACTTCAGTATTTCCCTATGATGGAAAAATGGAACGCTATCTGCGCGCAACCGAGCGAAGCGATATCGCGGATGTATTGAATTCTTATAAGGACTTTTTGCGCAATGATCCTGAGGTCGAAAAGGACCCAACGAAATTCTACGACCGTGTCATCGAAATTGATCTGAATACTCTGGAACCGCATATTGTAGGACCTCATACACCCGATTTGGCACGACCTATTAGTAAGATGAAAGATGATGTTGCCAAAAACTCCTATCCTGATCATTTGTCGGCCGCTTTGATCGGTAGCTGCACGAATTCTTCCTACGAAGATATTGAGCGCACTGTGGCCGTAGCCAAACAAGCTTTAGCCGCTGGTATGAAAGCGGAGACTACTTTGTATGTGACGCCTGGATCGGAGCAGGTTTTTGAAACTATGAAGCGAGATGGGTTTGTCGAGAGTTTGGAAAAGCTAGGCGTCGTGGTTTTGGCCAACGCCTGTGGACCCTGCATCGGTCAGTGGAAGCGCGATAATATGAAGAACGGTGAGCAGAATTCTATTTTGAATTCTTACAATCGAAATTTCCCAAGGCGAAACGATGGTAATCCCGACACTTTGTCATTTATTGGAAGTCCCGAAATCGTAATGGCTTTGGGATTGGCTGGACGACTGAGTTTTGATCCTTTGCATGATGAGTTGGAAGTAAATGGAAAGAAGCTAAAGTTTCAATCACCGGGACCAGCTTCGGATGTTCCGGCAAAGGGCTTTAGTATTAGTTGGGAAGGTTATGCGGAACCTGCGTTGAGCGGAAAAGATTTGCAGGTTGAGATTGATCCTAAGAGCGAACGCCTAGCGATTTTGGCGCCATTTCCAGAGTGGAATGGGGGGGATTTTGCGGATCTCCCTATTTTATTAAAAGCTAAGGGCAAGTGCACCACGGATCATATTTCGCCAGCAGGTCCCTGGCTTCGGTTTCGAGGACATTTAGACCGGATCAGTGACAATATGTTTTTAGGGGCAATCAATTCGTTTTCATCGGAAGCGGGCAAGGGCAACAATGTTTTCACTTCGGAAAAGGATGTAGAGCTAACGAAGATCGCTCGCGATTATAAAGCGCGCGGAACTAATTGGGCGGTTATTGGCGATGAGAATTACGGAGAGGGGAGTTCGCGAGAGCATGCGGCGATGGAACCTCGATACTTAGGCTGTTCAGTGGTGATTGCACGTAGCTTTGCAAGGATTCACGAAACCAATTTGAAGAAGCAGGGCGTGCTGCCATTAAGCTTTGCCAATCCAGCAGATTACAATCTGATTGATCAGGCGGATCGAGTTAGCATTCTTGGCTTAAAGGATTTGGCGCCTAAGAAGTCTGTGAAAGCTTTGATCAAAAAGGCCGATGGCTCGTGTCAGGAGATCGAGCTCACTCATAGCCTGACCGCCAAACAGATCACGTGGTTTAAATCTGGTTCCGCATTGAATGCCGCTCGCCAAGCGGCTTAGGTTGGCGCTGAAGGTTAGTTGATCGAGATGATGCGGTTGGGTTCCGCGTATTTAACGCCAGATGTTTTGCTAAGCTCTTGACTGAGGTAGCCGACCGTTGCGGGGTCAGAGCCGTCAAAGTGGACGGTATAGAGATTCGGGGTATCTGTTGGCTCAAGCACGGATTCAGTTTGATCCAATAGATCTTGAATATTAGCAAGGGCCGAGTCGGACTCCAGTCTCAAAATGACTTGATCGGCCGCCATAGCGGACCAAGTAACAACTTCTTCGCCATCGGCGGATAGGACACGCTCTTCTTGCAAGAGTATGGGAAAGTTAAATTCGTCAGTCTGGTAGACGGCCAGCGAGAAGTAGGCTCCATCGGGTCCACGTTCGCTTTCAACTTTATTGACCAGCTCAGACTTAAGTATTCGGTCGCGAACATTTGGTTTAGCTCTTTTGGTAGGTTGAGCCGTCTTATCATTTGTTGCGACTTGGTCGGGTTTCTTTTGATCTGATGCTTGTGTGGACGGAGAACTTGCTGTGTTGTTGGGTTTTGGTTCTTGAGAGGTCGAGGCAGGCACTTTTGCTTCACCAACAAAAGGGGACTCGAGTGGAGCCTCAAGATAAAGATAAGCTCCGACGAGTTTTCAGCCCACGTCTTACGACAACTTGTCAAAAGCGCCTTCTCGGTCGAGGCAAAGACTTGTCAATCTGAGGGCGACTGTCTAAAACTAAGACAGTAACTAACCGATAAGAGAGGCTTTTTGTGAGAAATTGCTGTCGATTTTTTAATTCATCTATTGGTCTAAAGATCACCATGGCGCTTACCGGGATGCTTTTGTGCGGATTTTTGCTTCTCCATATGTTGGGCAATGTCATTATTCTGTTTAGCCCAGAGGCTTATAATCTCTATTCATTCAAGTTAACAAGTAACAAGATTTTCCTTTATACCGCTGAAGTAGGGTTGCTTGGCCTAGCGATTCTCCACATCCTCGTGGCCATTAAACTCAGCCTTCACAACCGTCGCTCCCGGCCTGAGCGTTATCAGAATAAGAAAAACTCAGGCCTAAGCCGGCGGACTTGGTATTCCTCCAATATGATAATTACCGGCGGGATTATTCTGTATTTTATTGTTACGCACCTTTTGGATTTTCGATTTGGCGAAGAAATTATGACAGTTCAAAACTCAGTTACGATTCGGGACGTCGCTGCCTCAGTGATTGGCGAGTTTCAAGAAATGGGTGATGTTATTTTTTATGTCGTAGCGATTACACTTTTGATGTTTCATATTTTGCACGGCCTTAGATCGGCTTTTGCATCATTGGGTCTGGAATACCCTCGTTATGAAAAATCCTTTAACGTCCTAAGTAAGCTATTTGTTTTTGGGGTGAGTGCTGGATTCATCGTCATTCCGATCTGGATTTATTTTGTAGGGGTTTGAGTTTGGGAGATTTAGTTAATGCTTAATTTGGATTCGAAATGTCCGACCGGTGATATTGAAACGCGATGGACGCGACATAAATTTAATATGAAACTCGTCAATCCGGCGAACCGGCGTAAGCACAGTATTATTATTGTTGGAACAGGTTTGGCGGGAGCTTCAGCTGCGGCAAGTTTGGCGGAGCTTGGTTACCATGTAAAAAGCTTCTGTTATCATGGCAGCCCGCGACGGGCTCATAGTATTGCCGCGCAGGGTGGTATCAACGCTGCCAAAAATTATAAAAACGATGGAGACAGTATTCATCGGCTTTTTTATGATACTGTGAAGGGTGGCGATTTTCGTTCGCGAGAGTCTAATGTTCATCGACTCGCCGAAGTCAGCGTTAATATTATCGATCAATGTGTGGCGCAAGGTGTTCCCTTTGCAAGAGAGTATGGCGGGTTATTAGACAATCGATCCTTTGGAGGAACTCAGGTTTCTAGGACCTTCTATGCTCGAGGGCAGACCGGCCAGCAACTTTTGCTCGGAGCCTATTCATCCATGATGCGACAGGTTGGTTTGGGGCAGATTGATCTTTTTACCCGCCGCGAAATGATGGATCTTGTTGTCATTGATGGCCAGGCTCGCGGCATCATCACGCGCAATGTGGTGACGGGAGAGATCGAAAGACATTCGGCCGATGCGGTTTTGTTGGCAACGGGTGGTTGTTCGAATGTTTATTACCTTTCGACGAATGCCATTAACTGCAATGTGTCGGCCGCCTATCGTTGCTTCAAGCGTGGAGCTGGCTTTGCTAACCCTGCCTTTATGCAGATTCATCCGACTTGCATTCCTGTCTCGGGCGACTATCAATCCAAGCTCACCTTAATGAGCGAAAGCCTTAGAAACGATGGACGAGTTTGGGTTCCGAAGCAGCCCAATGATAGGCGCTTGGCTACGCAAATTCCAGAGGCCGAAAGGGATTATTTTTTGGAGAGGCGATACCCAAGTTTTGGAAACCTGGTACCGCGCGATGTTGCGTCCCGGAACGCGAAGATGGTTTGCGACGAGGGGCGTGGTGTGGGGCCGACCAAAGAAGCCGTTTGTCTAGATTTTGCGGATGCCATCAAGAGAATGGGACAGGAAAAGATTGCCGAGAAATACGGGAATCTATTTGAAATGTATCAGCGAATCACCGGTGAAAATCCCTATGAAGTTCCGATGCGAATATTTCCAGCGCCTCACTATACAATGGGGGGACTCTGGGTGGACTATAATTTGATGACAACGATTCCAGGCTTGTTTGCGATCGGTGAAGCTAATTTTTCGGACCACGGTGCCAATCGCCTGGGGGCCAGTGCTTTGATGCAAGGACTGGCAGATGGTTACTTTGTGGTTCCTTATACCTTGGCCAACTATATTGCGAGTACGTCGATCAAGCCGGTGTCACCACAGGTCGGAGAGTTTTCGGATTGCGCATCGGATGTTCAGAAACGAATTGATAAATTATTTGCGGTAAAAGGCCCTAAGCCGACTACGGATTTTCATCGACGTTTGGGACGGATGATGTGGAATGACGTGGGCATGTCGCGAACAAAAGACGGGACTCAAAAAGTTATTGGATCGATCGGAAAACTGCGCCAAGAGTTCTGGTCCGAGCTGCGGGTTCCGGGTGATGCTCACAACGCCAATACGAGCTTGGAACACGCGGCCCGTGTCGCTGACTTTTTGGAATTTGCCGAAATTGTGGCGCTCGATGCAAATGCGCGAGATGAGTCCTGCGGCGGTCATTTTAGAGAAGAGTTTCAGACACCAGAAAATGAAGCGCGGCGCGATGATGAAAAATTTTCACACGTTGCTGTTTTTGAGTATCAGGGAGAAAATAAGCCAGTGATTCGGAATCAAGAAGAATTGAAGTTTGAATACGTCAAACCTTCTCAGAGGAGTTACAAATAATATGTCTGCGCAGGCATTGATGACTTTAAAGCTCAGGATTTGGCGACAAAAGGATGCTCAGTCGGCGGGTAGAATGGAAGAACATGAGTTGAGTGGTATTAGCGAACATATGTCTTTTTTGGAGATGTTAGACTTTTTGAATGAAAAGCTAACGCGAGAAGGCAAAATTCCTTTTAACTTTGAAAGTGATTGCCGAGAGGGAATTTGCGGAAGTTGTAGTTTAGTCATCAACGGCATTGCGCATGGACCGGGTAAAGCTAAAGCGACCTGTCAACTTCATATGAGAAGCTTCAAAAATGGCGATACGATCTGCATTGAGCCTTGGAGGGCCGCAGCTTTTCCGGTTATCAAGGATTTGGCGGTTGATCGTTCTGCTTTCGATCGAATCATTTCGGCCGGAGGATATGTTTCCGTCAACGTTGGCAGCGCCCCGGAGGGCAACTCTATTCCAGTTCCTAAAAATGTTGCGGATTATGCATTTAGTTCGGCGACCTGTATTGGTTGTGGGGCCTGTGTTGCGGCCTGTAAGAATGCGTCAGCCATGCTATTTGTCTCGGCCAAAGTATCTCAATTTTCTGTTTTGCCCCAGGGTCAGGCGGAGCGAAAGTCTCGGGTTCAAAATATGGTTGCGCAAATGGAAAGGGAGCAGTTTGGGGCATGCACGAATGAGGCCGAGTGCTCGGCAGTTTGTCCTAAGGAGATCCCTTTTGAGAATATTGTTCGTTTGAATCGTGAATTTATCCGTTCCAATTTTTCGCCATCGGAGTTTGAATAGAGTTCATGGATATCGACCAAGGCTTATCAGAGATCGAGCGCCTCAAGTGGTATGAGCGTATCTTAAAGTTAAGCCAGAAAGCATCCAAAGAGAGTCTGGAATCCATTTGTCAGTATTTGATGGATGATGCGATTGCGGGCGCCGAGGCTGAAGTTGGTTACCTTATTTTGTTTGACGATCAGGGTAAGGCGAGGGTGAGCATCTCTAGACAGCAAGGTCGAGAAAACCTTCCAAAGGGCGAGTGGCATTTTAGCGAATCCATTATTAAGCGCAGCCTAGAAATGGCAGCGCCGCTAATTTTGGACGATGCTTCCGCTCATCCAGATTTTGGTCAGGCTAAGTCAGTAATTGCCGGTAATCTAAAATCCGTATTGGTCTTACCTTTATTCTTTGAGAAGCGATCGATTGGCGTCATATACCTAGAGAACCGAAGCCAGAAGTCTTATTTTTCACCACACCTTCTAGAAGTCTTAACTTTATTTTCGACTCAAGGGGCGGTCTTGCTTCATGCCAAATTGAAAGAAGAAGGCCCGAGGCCATCTCAAGTTGCTCTGAATGAGACCGGCGTGCCTACAAAAAACCTCAAAATGTTAGAGGTTTTTAAACAGGCTCAAGCTGTATCAAAGACGGAGTCGAGCATTTTAATTTTGGGAGAGACGGGTACGGGAAAGGAAGTTTTGGCGCGCTATATTCATCAGCAAAGTCAGCGTGCCAACCGAGATTTTGTGGCTATAAACTGTTCAGCCATTCCGGAGACGTTGATTGAGAGTGAGTTGTTTGGTTATAAAAAGGGAGCCTTTACGGGCGCTGTTAGTGATCGACAGGGATTGATTGCAAAGGCCGATGGTGGAACTTTATTTTTGGACGAAATCGGCGACTTGCCGTTGCATATGCAAGCTAAGCTTTTGAGGGTTCTACAGGAAAAAAGTTTTATGCCTGTGGGATCGACGGTTGAGCAGCGTAGTGATTTTAGATTAATCGCGGCGACTCATAATCCTTTGGAAGAATCCGTGAACCAAGGATTCTTTAGGCAAGATTTATATTTTAGAATTAATACGCTAACTTTTAAGCTCCCGGCTCTGAGGGAGCGGCCGGAAGATGTCCTGAATCTAGCGCTTCATTTTGCTCGAAAGCTTTCGGCAGAGTACGGGCATCAGTTGGATGGACTTGACGAGGGAGCGGCGGGAGTTCTTTTGAACTTTCCGTGGCCTGGCAATATTCGGCAGCTGCAAAACGCTATACAACGAGCCGTTGTTCTGTCGATGGATGAGCCGGATAAGAAGCTATTGAGCGCTAGTGATTTTAGTTTTCTGTCCGAGGCGCCGACCCCTTCGAATCTGCCTTCGCTTCAGGAAGCTAAGGATCAGTTCATTAAGGACTATGTAAAGAAGGCGATTCTGATACATAAGGGAAATAAGACTAAGGCGGCTAAAGCTCTAGGCGTCGACCCCAAAACACTCTATCGCCACCTTTCCGATAAAAAGGAGGACTAGATACTGACAATGACTGAATCCGAAGATGTCCAAGGGCATAAGCATATTAACAATCGGATGTTAAAGGCCGGCGAGGTTTTGTTCGCGGAAGGGGATCCATCGAATAGTATTTTTATCGTTCAAATGGGAAGTATCAAAGTGTCACGAATACACCATAATAAGCGATTGAATTAAAACTTTCGGACTTAGAGGGCCATCTGAATTCGGAGCCCGAATGGATGAAGATATTAATTCAAACATTAATTTCGCACATCCACTCGGCCAATGACCGAATCCTCGAACTTAGTGAGAAACTAAAACTCGGGGAGTCTTAAATTATTGTGGGCATTGGCATTCATCGTCTGCATCTATAACGGTGACGCACTCTCCTCCCGTGCAGCTTTTGCGGCAGTCATATAGTGTAGTGCCACATTGGACTCGTTTATGCATGAGCATTGAGATTGTATTTGGGTTTCCCGGAGCAATAACAATGTCTGAACAGCTCGGGAGGCGAATATGGTACTGATCCGCACACGTTAGCTCAATACCGTTGCATATTTTAAAATCTTCTTGGCAAGAGCCTACCACGCATTTGTAGTTCACTGCCGGGTTGTAAACACTTTTATTTCACTTCATGAAGTCGTATCTAAAAATTCAAACCAAAAAATAACATCGGTTGTACGGCGATATGGGTTAGAGTTCCATTGCGTTCGGAAGGAAGATCTCCTCCACCTGCGCGTGCGGCTGCTTGGCGTGCGGAGAACTGGCTGCCCCCATAGCGTTCATAAGCGTAAAAACTATAATCCAATAAGGTACAAAAGCCGATATAACCATCCCCCATCTTATAGACGAGTCGAGCGCCCGCACTTAAACCGATGCTGGCCGAATGGGCCCGAAAAGCCCCCCATCCTGATTTGTGTAGGAATAGGTAACGGATGGGCCGACCATGGGCGCCATGCTTAAGTCTCGAGAGACCTCAAAGACATTGGAAATCGGAAACTGAAAGAATGGTTTGAAACTGGCTTTGTGAATGCTTTGACCGAAGCTGTAGAGAAAATTGAGTCCAAAAAGATCCTTCCCAAATTCAACACTGACGCCCATCCGTGGGTCTCGCTTGGCCACATCATCATCTTTGTAAAGTTGAATGTCGCCCGCAGGTCCTATAGCCCAGAAGCCCGATTCCTCGTCGGGTATAAGCTCGCGGGCACAAAGACTAAAGCTCAAGATGCTACTGATCATAAAAATTGAGAAGACAGTGAGACTTTTCATTCTTCTATTAGTTCAGATTTTCGGTTGAGCTTCAAGTTTATAGATTGATCTCAACTGCATGTCAGTGACAGTTTGCATTAAAAGAATTGATTTGATGCAGAGTCTTTCAGTCGTAAACTATTGTGTGTGGGGGATGTCGTCATCGGAAGTTTTGATTTTTTAAGTAGTTTTTTTATGGCGCTGCCCAACTTTGTCGCGGCCATGGTTGTATCTTTTGTTTGTGGCTTGATCATTGGGCTCGAGCGCGAAAGTCGGGGTAAACCGGCGGGAGCCCGAACGCTGGTTTTGATTTGCTTGGGATCGGCACTCTTTGTTCAGATTTCTAAAATGATTGCCGGCGGCTTTGGAGATCCGGGCCGTGTGGCGGCTCAAATCGTTTCAGGAATTGGTTTTTTGGGGGCCGGCGCGATTATGCAGCGATCCGATCAAGGCTATATCTCTGGGTTAACGACGGCTGCCAGCATCTGGGTAACGGCCGCCGTGGGAATGATTTGCGGAGCCGAGCGCTATATCTTTGCATTACTTTCGACAGGCGTCGTCGTGGGCTCTCTTCGCGTGCTTCGTCATATCGAACGAATTCTTTTTTATGAACGCCATATTGAAAAGAGAAGAATCGTCTTTAGGCCTCAGGGCGGCAAGACGGAATGGCAGATCGTCGATCTTATTGAGGAGCATATGATTCAGGGAGAGGAGTATAGCTTCAAATCAATTGATGCACAAAATTCCGAATTGCTCTTTCAATTCTGCCGGACCAATCGAAATCATCGCAATTTTCTGACTGATTTAGCCAAGCTCGAACCTGTCACTGAAATGCAAAGGATCTGATCTTATTTTCTTAAATAAGTATAGCCACTAAGCAAGCGCGTATAAAAATCTACAAGCTGAACGCCTTGTCTTGGTTTGAGACTCCCATCCTTAACTCGGGGTTCAACTTGTTGCTTAATTTTACGGCATAGTTCTGCAACGCTATACTGATTGGCCACAACGATATCGCTAATCGTATCGCCTCGAATCATTTCTTCGATATAGAAATCTTCTGGGTCTTCATCATCTGAGAAAACATGCACTTCGTTCACTCGACCGAAGAGATTATGCATATCTCCCATAATATCTTGGTAAGCTCCTGTCAAAAACAAGCCTAAGTAGTAAGGCTTTTTGGGATTTGGAGTATGCAATTTTAAGACGGGAGAAAATTCGTCCTCGGGATCAATGAATCGGTCTATCTCGCCGTCACTGTCGCAGGTGATGTCTACAAGAATTCCCATTTCCTTGGGGCGTTCGTTAAGCCGATGAATCGGAAGTATGGGAAAGAGTTGATCAAAGGCCCAGTGATCAGGCGCCGATTGAAAAACAGAAAAATTTACAACGTATTGCTGTTTGAACTTGTATTTAAGCTCCTTGAATTCTTCTGGGATGCGTTTCATTCGCTTTAGATTTTGGCTAATCCATCGACAAACCTCGGAAACAAGCTGTTCAATGACGGATCGTTCGAGCAGGCTTAAATGCCCCAGTTTAAACAACGACAAAGCCTCTTCCTGTTTGGCCACGGCATTGTGGTAGGATTCCAGAGCATTTTTAGGAGTCAAAGATTTTAGGATGTCTAAAGTCTCTTTAACAATCTCAGAACTTTCAAGAGCCGGAGAATTTTCCCAAGAACGTTTGGAAGAAGGTGAAATAACATCGATGACTTTCATCATCACACAAGAGTGAGCGGCCACCATGGCTCGTCCAGATTCGGATACGAGATCCGGGTGAGGCACGGCCTCGTCATCGCAAACCTGCTGAACTTGATAGACCACGTCGTTGATGTATTCTTCGAGGGTATAATTGACGGAAAAATCGGATTTGGACTGTGATCCATCATAGTCGACGCCAAGCCCCCCTCCAACGTCAAAGTACCGCATGGGGGCTCCAAGATTCACCAGATTGGCATAAAGCCGCGCGCCTTCCGAAACGGCGGATTTGATCGATCGGATATCGGGAATTTGACTTCCGATATGAAAATGAAAAAGTTCCAAGCAATCGAGCATTTCGTGCTCTTTTAAAAAATCAATGGCCCTTAAAATCTCGGTTGTCGTTAGTCCGAACTTAGCATGTTCACCACCACTTTCTTGCCACTTTCCTGCGCCCGGGGATGAGAGTTTGGCTCGGATGCCAAGTCGAGGTTTGACGCCCAATTCTTTAGACACATCCAAGCACAGCTGAAGCTCCGAAAATTTTTCGATAACGACAATCACTTTCCGACCGATCTGTTGGCCAAGCAGGGCCAGCTGAATATACTCAGAGTCCTTATAACCGTTGCAAATCGTAAGAGCTTCTGGATCATCGTTATAAGCTAAAACGACCTGAAGTTCAGCCTTACTTCCAGCTTCCAGACCATAATGATAGGGCCGACCCGCATCGAGGATTTCTTCAACCACCTCTCTCATCTGGTTAACTTTGACGGGATAAACACCTCTATAGACGCCGCGGTAGCCAAGGTCTTGAATGGTTCTTTGAAAGCCTTGGTTAATTCTTGTGACGCGATGTCTTAAGATATCATGGAATCGAATGATGCAGGGGAGTTCCAGATTCTGGCGCTCGATTTCTTGAATGACGTCCAATATTTCGATTTGAGGTCCGCCTTCACCCTCAGGAAGCATCGTTAGGTTTCCGAGCTCATTGACGGCAAAATAGCCGCCACCCCAACCATCTATATTATATAGACGGATGGCATCCTGAATGCCCCACTTGCGTGGGTTCGAATTGTTTTTCACATTTATGCCGCCAACGCTGACCTCATCAGAATGAGACGAGATCTCAGAAATTAAGCTCTCATCTGGACTTGAAATAGTTTGAGGATCTTCCGTCATTTGCATCTCCGCCTATCGTCTTGTTTATCATTAGGCAATTTTTTTATCTTTCAATTGATGCCTTCGCCCGATCGAGAGCAACTAACCTGAGTTCGTTCACTTCGATTGCAGGCGAGCGTATCAGTAACGCCTGAAGAGAGTTTAGCGCAGGCATTTCGATGGGCTTCCGCTATCGCCTCTTCCTCGTTTGGGCCTAGAGCCTTCGGACAGTCACGTTTTCCATTAAATTCAACGCATAGTCTGCATTCAACTTGGCCCAAAGAGAGCATTTCATAGGTGAGGAAGCCGATAAGTCCAGTTACAATAACAATGATGATGATTGATTTCTGCGCTTTCATCCTTAACGTATCGCCCCTCCAGCAACTGACAAAGTCAACGAGCAGGGAATAAGAAAACCATGTTTCGAGCTCTTTGTAATTATCTAGTTTTTCCAATTCGGCGGCTCTCCTTACCCTGGCGCTTTGCCGACTATGAAGAGTCGAGTCATAGCTATTTAAGCCTGAATTTGGGGGATTTTCCGACTGATATTGCCAAAGGAATGAGCGAAGTTAGTCTCCGAGATTGTTTGTTCTACTACTGGATATTGGAACAAATCCCTTGGCAGCCTCACGCCCGAACGAGGCGCGCCCTCGATCTAGGTTCGATGAGCTTTTACTATGCGCCAGCTCTGGCGCTTTTTTTAAGCAAACGTCTGGATCCGGAGGTCATGATCGAAGCTTTGGAAGTAGATCCTTATCGGCGATATCGTGATTTTTACCGTCGAGGGGATTACGCTCATTACTATGTCAAACTTACCAAGGAGTTCCTAAAAAGATGCAAGCTTTCCTATAAACAGGGAGATTGGTTGAGCTATTCAAAAGATGACAAATTTGATCTCATTACGTGTTTTTTTCCATTCCTCTACGCTGACCAAAGTGATGCGTGGGGCCTGCCTAGATCCCTCTTTCAGCCGCAAGGTTTCTATAAAAAATGCTTACGACAGTCTGATACAGTCGTATTTTTTCATCAGGGAGATGAGGAATATGCAACTTCGAAAGACCTTCTAGAGGAAATCGGTGCCAACGAAATTACTTACGAGGGCCGTTTTTTTGAAAACCCATGGGTCAAACGGAAGCATCCGGTATACGTGCTCTTGGTACGCCCCACTTGACTATCCGAGGACTTCCACCAAGCCTTTAACGGCTTGATAGGACTTATTGAGAAGTTCTTTTTCCTGAGCGCTCAAATCAATCTCAATAACTTTTTCTACCCCCTTGGCGCCCAAAATTACGGGCACTCCAAGATAAATTCCTTTATATCCGAATTCACCTTCCAAAAAGGCACAAACCGGTCGTATTTTCTTTTGATCTTTAATGATGGCTTCGGCCATTTCAACGGCTGCCGCAGCAGGGGCGTAATAAGCTGAGCCAGTTTTTAAAAAATTAACAATTTCAATCCCGCCGTTCTTGGCACGATCAACAATCTGAGCCAGTCGGTCCGTAGATATAAAGTGAGTAACGGGAATGCCTTGAACCGTTGTGTAACTTGGAAGCGGAACCATCGTATCACCATGACCACCAAGTAGGAGAGCTTGAATATCATCTGGAGCACATCCAATTTCCATCGCCAAAAAACTTCGATAGCGGGCCGTATCCAAAACCCCAGCCATTCCCATGACTCGCTCTTTTGGAAATCCCGTCGCACTTTTGGCCACATGGCACATGGCATCTAGCGGATTGCTGACAATGATCAATATGGCATGGGGCGAAAATTTCGCGACTTGTTCCGATACGGATTTTACAATTCCAGCGTTTGTCTTAAGAAGATCGTCGCGGCTCATGCCTGGTTTGCGAGGAATTCCAGCCGTAATAATCACCACGTCCGAATCCTTTGTGGCATCATAAGAATTAGTTCCAGTGATGTTAACGCTCACCCTTTCGATGGGCGTCGACTCGTACATATCCAGGCCTTTACCTTGAGGTATGCCTTCAGCAATATCGACAAGTACGACATCGCCAAGCTCTTTCAAGGCGCAAAGGTGAGCTGCCGTCGCTCCAACATTTCCGGCACCAATAACACTAATTTTATTTTTTCGGATTGCCATATCGCTGGACTTTAAGATTCCTGCGCCCGGCAATCAAGCTAAAGGGGACAAAATTCGCCTAGAAAAGTTTTCAGGCGAACCGAAAGATAGATCATAGGCTCGCTTCCTTTTGGCCTTTTAAGGCCTCTAGGGGCATAAATCGCGTGGCATGGTTCCTGCTCTTTTGAGCCATGAAATGTTGCGAAAGCTTCAAAAAGAAAGTCCTAAGTTGGAGGTAGCTAGTCCGAGCTTTCCCTCCAGCGGCCAACTGATGGTGGCATCCTCTCGTCTTCTGTTGGATAAACTTAATCGCGATGCGTTCAGTGGGACCCTATTACTTTCGTTTCGTGAAAAGAGAAAAAAAATTTGGTTTTATAACGGTGAGATTTTTAGGATCCAATCAAACTTGGTTCCAGAATTATTCGGTCGAATGATGATAGATCGAAATTGGATCAATGAGACTGAACTTAAGCAACTCTTAGACCTTCAAAAAGACCTTCTGGAAGAAGAAGGTAAGCCTCGATTATTAGGCGAGCTCGTCTGTGAAACCGTTGGTGTCGATCCTGATGAAGTGGCGGCCTTACTTGAGCAACAATCGCTTTATTCATTCTTGCAGTCCTTTACTTGGAATCAAGGAGAATACAATTTCCAAGCGATCGATATTAAAGACGCACAAGATCCTTTGTTCTTATATAAAGCACTTACCGGAAGCGTTTACGATCTGATTCAAATCAGTACACAGCCTCTAAGATCGGATATCTTGGATCGTTTGGATACTTGGTATCCTGAGGCCAAACCTACGGAACTTTCAAGAATGCCACTATGGGCAATATTTGCGAGTTGTAGAAAGCTTTCGTTAAGCGGAATTCTTTCTATTCGTCGACAGAACAAGCTTTATGAAATTGTCATCAAATTTGGAATTCCTTTAACTCTCTACGAGGGCAGTATTGGGCAACCTCGACAGACTATAGTTGTTCGGCAGGCCAGTCATGAGCACGAGAGGTTTTTTGTGGAGCAACTGTATAAGTTGTTTTCATTTTTGACGGGTAGTGTTTATTTTCGAAATCTAGGAGAAAGCTTGGAGTTGACTCCGACGGAAGCTGGACAATTGCAGTTTCGAGACGAGACGGCAGTTACGCGAAGCGTCTTCTCTGAGATGATTCCTCAAGAGCTAAGAAAACTGATCCCTGTTCGGGCCCACGGAATTTTAGCATTTTTGATGCGAATTAGACGACAACTGGATCGAAAGCTCATCAGTCTTAAAAAATCAATGTTGCGCCATTGGTACAAGCTCTTGGGCGATATTAAACGTCAATAATCGTCTCCATAAATCGAGCATTTTTCTTCATATAATCTTTTAGTTTTTCAAGGAGTCGACTTTCAATTTGACGGACACGTTCACGCGTAATCCCATAGGTATCGCCTATTTCTTGAAGAGTTTTTGGCTCATCTGATCGCAGTCGCTCGCGAAAAACAACAAGCTCTTTTCCGGAAAGCGTTTTTTCAAAGCTATTGAGTCGTTCTGTAAACTCTTCTTTAATTTCTTCCTGGGCTAAGCGATCATCGGCCGCTTCTGTCGCGTCGCTGAGGATCTGAAGAAGGCTCCCGCCGTCAGATTCATCCTGATGGCTTAAGGGCGCATCCAAAGAAAGATCACGACCGGATAGCCTTTGGGTCATCTCATTGACTTCTCGTTCTTTGACACTAAATTTTTCCGCTAAATATTTGGTCTCGGGTACGATGCCGACAGCTTCGAGTTGGTTTTTTTCTTTTTGTAATTTGTAGAAGAGAGAGCGTTGGGCTCGTGTTGTTCCCATTTTTACTAGAGACCAATTCTTAAGAATGAAAGTTCGAATATAGGCTTTGATCCAATAGCTGGCGTAGGATGAAAACTTAACGTTTCGATAGGGGTCGTAGTCTTTTACAGCTTGCAGGAGCCCAATATTGCCTTCTTGAATCAAGTCGAGAAGGTTAAAACCCGATCTCATATAATCCATCGCAATTTTGACGACGAGACGCAAATTTGAGACGACAAGTGTTTTGGCGGCTGCCGGGTCCTGATTTTCCCGATAGCGAATAGCGACTTCCTTCTCCGTTTCGGGATTCAAGAGTGGGTAGGCTTTAAGAGAGTTCAAATAGGCCGGCAAATTATCCTGCACGGCTGGAAGTGAATGGCTTGGTTCGACAAGGACGGGAAGCAGGTTCGCTGGGGGTTTTAATTTTTTTGATTTAGATTTCGCCGTCGCTTTGGATTTGGGCTTTGCCTTAGAGATTTTCTTTTTCACCGCCTTCATCTATCGTCCAATATCCCAAAAAGGCTTGCGACTGACAAGGTGGGTGGGGGTCTAAAGAGACTACGTACTTTGAAGGCGAGCGGCCTGTAGATTGATATCTTTAATCCTTGAATCCAAGGGGGGCCAGTCCGACGCCCACGATGGTCCCAACAAACCAAGCCCGGAAAGGTGAGAATCGGCGTCGTAATTTTTTCGAAACGCAAAAATTTTGCGAAGAAGGCTCGAGAGAATGATGGGCTGAGTCGCCATCAAAAGGCAGGCGCGGTCAATCGACCTAACTGAAAAAAATCCAATTAGGCGTCGAAACGGGTGGTATCGTTGATTAGCTAGACTTGACCATGTTAGCAGGGCGTCACGCTCCCTTGCGTCCAGTTCGTCCCAAAGCTCACGTCTTACAAAGCAAGACCCACGAGCTAAATGCCCAAGACTCAAAATATCGGCACTAAATGAATCAAAGACAAATAATCTCGGGAGGCGAAGTCCGCGGGCTCGCTGTTCGATGGCATGGGTCTCCGTTGAGCGGGGCTGGGCTTTCAACGTCAATAATAGGCTGGCGAGCAAAAGCTCCCGATGAAAAAGAATAGCAATTATAAAAATGAAAAACCCAACTGCCATGCGGTTAGCCTAAGCGGCCTCTCGAAGACTTTCAACGCGAGAACTCAGATAGCTACTTTCTTCGCGTAGAGCCGAAAACGCGATCCGGTTTGCTATAAGATCGACAAAACGGGGGGGGTCATCGATAGGATGCGATCGAATGAGGTTTTGAATTTCTCGAAGGCGCTCCGCAATTTTAATTTGGAGGGGGTTGGAAGCAAGATCGTGACAGGCTCCTAAAGCTTTTTGAATCTGCACGAGGCAAAGGGCTTGAAGTCGTCTTTCGTTCCAATCCAATAGGAGAGGCCAATCCAAAAATGAGATGACCCGACGGGCTTGCTGAAAGCGGTTAATAATGTTTTGAAATATCTTTTGGTCACGATCTGCGACAAGGCCCATAGAAATCTCTATGGACAATCGTCGACGAGTCTCGGGATGTCGAAGTTCAAAATCACTATAAAAATCCATCCAAAAAAGCCGCCATTTGCGGATGATTTCGAAGGGATGCCAAGAAGTGGGAATTTCCATTCCTCGGTATCTTAACTGAGGATAGCCCCTAAGATCGAGAGGCTTTAACGGCTCGTGTATCGGCCCAGCGTTTAATTTCTTTAATCTGCTCAGCCATAGTCGTCGCTAAGGGAACGGAGCGGCCGATAGCTTTGAATATATCTTCTTGTTTAAGGCCTCTCTTATTGTCCTTAAAGGCTAGAATCAGGCCGGAAATTACGGCCTGCTCAATTTCAGCGCCATTGTAAGCGTTGGTGGCTTTTGCAAGCTCAACTAAATCAAATCGAGTCATGTCGGCATTGCGCTTTTTGAGATGGACTTCAAAAATCTGTCCTCTTTCTTTTTCGTTTGGCAGATCCACAAAGAAAATTTCATCGAAGCGACCTTTGCGAAGCAACTCAGGTGGTAGTTTATTGATTTCGTTGGCTGTGGCCGCAACAATAACCGGACTCGTATGTTCCTGCATCCAGGTCAGAAAGGAACTAAATATTCGGGCGGTGACGCCTCCGTCTCCTTCTTGATAACCAGCAACACTCTTTTCAACTTCCTCCAACCAAAGTATTGCGGGCGAAACGGCTTCAATTTGCTTAATGGCGCGTCGAAAACCTTCTTCAGGCGTCCCGATGGCACCACCATAAACTCTGTTTATATCCAATCGATAAAGAGGAAGTCCCCAAGCTGCAGCAATCGCCTGGGTACACAGCGACTTTCCGCAACCGCTGACTCCCGTCATCAGGACACCTTTAGGCATGGAGATACCCGCATGTTTGGCATCTTCTGAGAAAAAACTGTTCCGATCCCTAAGCCAGTCTTTAAGATTTTCCAATCCACCTATATCATCCAAGTTATATTTGGTCGGAACAAATTCTAAAAGGCCGTCTCGTTTGATGATCCGAGCTTTTTCCAAAAACACCGTATCCAGAGCTTCTTCATTGAGCTCTTGTTTTCCGACCAACATCTTCTGAAATGTCAGTTTTGCTTCGTCAAGAGTAAGTCCAAGCGCCCCCTTGAGTAGTCTGCCCTTTTGCTCATCATTTAAGATATTTTTAACCTTTGGAAAAGCCTTCAGAACGCTCTGAAATATTCCATCTAGATCGGATTCGTCTGGGAGAGCAAAATCAATCGTGATGATATCCTTCATCATATCTTCTGGAATATTTGAATAAGGAGAAACCAGAAACAAAGTTTTAAAATTAGCTTTCGTTAAGTGAAAGACATCGCGAAGAGCTCTTTTGAGCATTGGTGTCGGAGCGAGTTCCCAATTGAAGTCTTTTATCATCAAGAGTCCTTTGTCATCGGCATGAGCAAAGTCGTGAAGGATGTTGATGATGTTTTTCTGGGAGTTGGAAACGTCGGTTTGACTCCAAATCGTAAAGGGAATGGGATTTGTAAATCCTTTATCAGCAACACGGCGCAGAGTTGATTCGACACGATCCTCTTCCCAGCTTTCAATCCACACGATGGGATATTTGGAAGCCACCAAACGTTTAATCTCTTCAAATGGATTTACGCGTTGTGCGCGAATGACTGGTTTCGCTTGGTTCATAGGGCCCCCACTTCAAAATGATAACGAGTCTTCGACTCCGGATAGATGATTCGCAAATGCTTTCGTCGTCGTCTTTGATGCAACTGATCCATGAGTGTTTTGAACCAATTGGATCGACCGCCTCCGCGTCCCGATCGATTGAACCATGCGACATATAGCCATCCGAAGAGGGCTCCTCCCAAATGAGCAATATTGCTGATGCCTTGGTTGTTGCTCGAATAGAGTGCATAAAACTCAAAGGCGACCATGAGGTAGGCGAAGTATTTCATTTTCATAGGGAAAACGAAAAAAAACAGAACGACTTGATTGGGAAATAAGCAGGACACGGCAATCAAAATAGAAAAAACAATACCCGACGCCCCAATAGTCGGGGTATTGAAACTCATTTCATCAAAGAGTGAGAATAAGATAATTACGAGAGCCGAAAAGATCGCGGCCAAAAACGTAAATTTGATAAATCTCTTCTGTCCAAAAGTGTCTTGTAACAAACTTCCAAACATCCAAAAGGCAAACATATTGAAAACAAGATGCATGAGGTTTCCATGAAGGAACACCCAGGTTACGAGTTGGTAGACTAGCCCTCGCAATGCAAGTTGAGGCTCGAGACCTAACATGCGGATCATCTGGCGATAGAGAGAGCCGTCCCCGAAGGGGCCAAAAAGCGCAATTTGCTCTAAGATAAAGACGCCCACGCAGATTAAGACGAAGGTTCTGACAAAGCCTCGAAAAGGAGGAAAGATCATGATTCGTTTACTCCATCTCTTCGGTTTCTTTGGGAACGATCATTCGAGAGTTTACGAATATGTTCTAAGATTTCATCAGCCGACTGAAATCGGCTTTCTGGTTTTTTTTCCAAACATCTCGCAATGAGTTTGGAGGTCCATTCTGGGATGTCGGCTTTTATTTTCCGCGGATCGGGGGCTTGGGTGTGGAGGTGGTGATAACCCGGGTTTTCCATGGGAAAAGGGACCTGTCCCGTCAGCATCTCATAAAGACAGACTCCAAATGAATAAATGTCGGTTCGATGATCGATTGGGGCTCCCTCAACTTGCTCCGGCGACATGAAGTAAGGGGTGCCGCCAATGATGGATTGCTCGGAATGCAACCGATTGACGATGCGAGCCAAGCCAAAGTCCATTAATTTTACAACCTTCGTTTCCGTCAACATCATATTGTTAGTCGTAATATCGCGATGAATCACGTGTTTAGAATGGGCATAAGCTAGGGCCTTTAAAACTTGTTTAGACAGGGCGAGACTTGTGGAAAGTCGAAAGTGACCTTTTTTCTTCAACAGGTCTCGTACAGTTCGGCCGTCAATAAATTCCATAGAGATATAGTAGTTTCCATCTTCAATACCTGCATCAAAGATTGTCACAATATTGAGATGATTTAAAGAAGCTAAAGATTTTGCTTCCCTCAAAAAGGTTTCTACAATTTTTTCATCGTGCTTAAAATGCGAATTGAGGATTTTTAATGCCACTTCACGACCAAGGACTCGATCGCGGGCGCGATAGACGATCCCCATGCCGCCTTTGCCGATTTCTTCAAGTCTCTCATAGCGATTTTGCTCGCGATGTTCTTTGCTAAAGGCCGGAAGTCCCAATTTCCTTTCACCGACCTTGATGGCCTTCTTTCTCTTGTTTTTTACTTTCACTAAACGATGGCTAACTTCTCGGAACAGTGGGTCTTCCGCAGCGACGCGCTCATAAAGCTTAAGAGCATCGTCAAGCCGCCCCATTTTTTCAAAGGTGTAGGCAAGGTGGTAAAAAAGCTTGAGAATCGTTTCATTGACCAAGCCCTCAGGATCTTCACACCAGTGGTCGTAGGCTTTTTGAAAGTGAATGGTGGCCTTGTTAAAATTATGCTTCTTGAGGAAAGCTTTTCCGAGAAGAATTTTTGCTTTGATATAATGCGCGTTCGCAGCGGGTACTTGTTCCAACAGTTCCACGCCCTGAAAAATATTGCCTTTCTTGAAGCATTCAATGGCGGCATGGTAGTAATCGGCATGTCTCAAAAAGAAGCCAAGATCGTCGGAGTTTTCGCTTGAGGCTAGACTCGCTTGATCGAGGATTCCCGTAACCCATCGATCTTCGAGTAAGGCCACCCGAATGTAGTTGAAATGGGCCCAAACAAAATCACAAAATGTTTTGGGAGTTTTCAGGGATTCTTTTCTTGCCATCACACTTTGGAAAGGAACGAGTCGATGATTTTCAGCCAGATTCACCAGATCCTCGTCTTCTTGAAGGCGTCGATGAAGCTTGAGCAAATCCTCCCGGAAGTCATCCTCGGAATCAAAGCACAAAACCGCATAACGTTGGCTTTCCAAAATAACTTTCATGGCGCTGCGAACCTCGCCTGGACTTTCGATGAGGGCTATCGTCCAAGACTTCTCGAAGTTGTCGGGTGTTTCTTGAATCCCGGAGTCTCGTTTTTCGTTTAGGGCTTCAAATCTATCAAAAACTTGCTCGAAGACTTCGGCACTAATATGAAAAGTAAAAATATTTTCGAGGGAGTGTTGCTTACGCAATGTATCCAAATTATCTGCAAACTCCGGCATGACAAAGGCCATGCTTAGGCTTCGCGTTTCTTCATCGAAGCGAAGAGGAAGGATTTGATGTTCGCGGCAGTACTCAAAAGGCAACAACTCAAAGAGATCAATCGGTATTTTGATCTCTTCCAGATCCTCAAAATTGAGCTCCGGTGCTGCGTTAAGTTGAGATAATGCGTTCGACAAAGCCTGAAACTCCTTTATCTATTATAGCGAATTTGGGGTTCTAGGGGGTTGACGCGCTGCTTTTAGAGCTGGATCTTGGCTAATGGCGGCATTTTCGTGGATAATAGAGAGATGTCCTTGAATAAATTGGTCGTTGGATTGGGTGCGTTCGAAGATTTGTGGGGACCGGCTCTACGAGAGTCGGGCTTAAAATTTGAGAGAGTCGATAATGTGCAAGAGGCCTTGAAGGCCAACGCTGATTTTTTGATTCTTGACGCCAGACGAGATCATCTGCGCAAGGAGATTGAGAGTCTTAAATTAAATGTCAATGCGCCGATGCTTTCCCTTATATCGGCTGGCCTGGATCGTAAGGCTTTAAAGGATTTGAAGGAACAAGGCTCCATTGGTTGTGTTGTTGACTCGACTCCGCCTGAAGAAGTTGCCTTGCGAATTCAATGGATGTTGAAGGACGCCAAGGAACGGAGTTCAGGAGAGTTGCGCTCATCCAAGAGAGTTTGGTTCCAACAGAAAGTTCAATATAAGATATTTGATCAATCTCACTTTGCATGGAGCACGACTCTTAGTGAAACTGGCATGTTTTTACGAACAGGATTGAGCTTTCCACTCTATTCCCTGATGCATCTATCTTTTTCGATCCCCGGAGATCCTCAGGTGTTCGAGTGTGATGGTGTCATCGTTCGGCAAGAAGTTGATCATGAACCTCGAGGCCTTGGTATTATGTTTCAGAACCTTCAGGGTGAGAGCATCGAGCGACTCGAATCTTTTCTAGAAGTCTACGTGTGAGCTGGAAGAAGTTTTCTATTTATCTCTCTCTTGAGACTTTTGTCGTGTTGGCTGTCATTTTCTTTTCTCACAATGGAATTCGAGATTTATTAAGTCTAAAATCGCAAATGAATAGAACCTCTGATCATATTCAAACTCTGGAGGAGTCCAACCGAGAGTTGCGGAGGCGTATGGATATTATGGCCGAAATGCCAACGCGCATTCTAGAAGATGAGGCGCGCGAAAAACTGGGCTTGATTCGTCAAAACGAAATTATTTATTTCGAGAAATAACTTAAGGTCGATTTAGAATTTTTTCGACTTTAGCAATGATAAATTGTGGCTCAGAAGTCTTTGAAATGAAGTCTTCGGCGCCCAGCTGAATGGCTTTTGTTGAATGCTCAGTTCGTTGAGATTCCGATACAAAAATAAAAGGAATACTCTGTAAGATCTGATCGGCACGGATGCGAGCGGCAAGAGCAAAGCCGTCGAGTTTAGCCAACATAACTTCCGTAATAATCAAATCAGGTCGGTCTTTTTTAATTCCTGATAGCGCCGAAGCCCCATCGGGATAGATCACAGCCGAGGCATCAATGCGTTTGAGGTGAGCTTGAAGTTGCGCAGAAAAATCAGGATCGCCATCAATAATCGCTACTTTCTTGATGCGTGCAGGTCTCTCCGAGGGACGAATGAGTTCAAGTAGCTGGCCACCAAGGATGGGATCCAACTGTTTGCCCGAGGCCATGTCCAACACCTCTTTGAGTTTGGAATACTGATCAACATTAAAATCTTTCATCTCGGGATTAATCTTCTCAAATAACTCTAGAATGGCCAAAATTCGACTAGCGATGGGGATCGAGTTGGCTTTGATCGCAAGAGGGCCCCGCCCATCATAGCGTTCCGGCACACAATCCATAATATGTTTAAATCGATATATACCCGAAAAAATATCTGAAAGACGGCGATTTACGTTTCGTAGCTTTTCGATCCGATAAAAAAGCGCTGAAAAATAAACTTCGTCCAGTTCTTTCTGATTTTGAGTCAGGATGCGGGCCAGGCGGACGGCCAAGGATGCGTATTCTTGAGCCTTTTGCCTTTGTTCTTTCGGACCTTGGTAAAGGAAAACTTGGAGAACCCTTACAAAGAACTCTCGAAATTTGACATACTGAATAGAATCTTCAAATAGTTCCTCGCCGAGTTGATCGTAAAATCGAACATCACAGCTTGGATTGGAGCGAATGATGATGGACTCAAAGGCGATTTCGTCTCCGACAAGATCGCGGTTTGCCCAGACATGATGAAATTTTTCTGACTTCATTTTGCCGACGGCATCCTGAATGGTTGTCGACAAACTTAGAGATTGATCATGGCCTTTGAACAGATTTACAAGAGCTTGCTGATAATTTTGTTGCGGCTCAATCAATAGAACCCTTTTGTCCTGAATATCGGCATCGTTGTAGATCTCGCCGGTCTCTGTAAGAATGCCTCCACTAAGTTCGCCGCTTTGCTTATGTTGAATAAGCCGCTGAACGACACTTTTTCCCCCAATATAAAGTTGAAAGAAATACTTTCCAAATAACTGGGCCACTTCGGGATGGGCTTGAAAGTCACTACAACCATCAACAATCATACTAATTGATTTTTTGGAGTCATCTTTGAAGAAAGGGAGCAGGTTATATTTTTTTAAAACCTCTAAGGGAAGAAGTTTAAAAGCACTGCTAGAAACTCGAACAGATTTTAGGCGACCTTTTGGTATCCACGGTATTTGGAGGCATTCTGAAATTGTTGAGGCGAGATCGTCTTCAGTAAGCACACCGTCATTGACGATGGCGTCATAAACAATTTTTCCACGGTATAAGCCTGCCTCCTCGGAACTAAGCTTCTTTTGCGTAACGAGCGATGTCAAGAGTTGGCTATCGCGAACAAAATACGACTGTTGAACGATCTGGGCCGCGCCAGGATTGGCTGTTTCGCCGCTGGATTTGGAGATCAGTTCACGTTCAATTTTCGTGACGAGTTCAATTAGGTCCTCACATTTTTGGTAGCGATCCGAGTTCTTTTTTTGCAGGCAATGCATAATCATTTTTGATATGCTGAGATTTAGTTCAGGCCGTAGTTCTGTCGGTGGTGGGGGGTCAAAATGCACGATTTTATATAGAATTGTGCTTGAATTGGTCCCTCGAAAGGGCAATTGTCCTGACGCGGCTTCGTAGAGCACAGTGCCAAGACAAAAAATATCACTGCGTCCGTCTAAATTTTTTCCAATGATATGTTCAGGAGATAGGTAATGTGTGCTTCCAAGAACCATCCCAGTCGAGGTTAACTTCATTTCCTCTTCGTCTATAAATTTGGCAATTCCAAAATCCAAAATCTTAGCGACTCCAGTGTTGGCTTCAATAATTATATTTGAAGGTTTAATATCTCTATGAACGATTCCGCGTTTATGAGCAAAGCCAAGACCGGATGCCATTTCTTTTGAAATCTTCAAAAGTTGCTCAATATTTAGAGTGCCTCGAGTTTTAAGAATTTGTTCAAGGGTCTCACCCTCAATGTATTCCATGACAATGTAGACAATGTCACTGATCTCACCAAAATCGTAGATCTGAACAATATTCGGATGGGAAATCCCGCCCGCAGCACGGGCTTCATTGAAAAATCGTTCTCGAATATTTTTCCGCACAGAATCGTCTTTGACACGATCCGAGATCATTTTAATGGCTACAGGGCGCTTGAGCCTTGTGTCATAGCCCTTATAGATGAGACCCATTCCACCCGCGCCGATCCGTTCCTGAAGCTCATAGCGATCCAGGGTTTTGGGAATAGATTGCTCGTTGATCTTGGGCGTTTCCATAGAGGGTGTTATCCTAAATTGTATCATGAGTTCTGAGAAACATGCTGAAGCCATCTACCGGGACTTCGAGAAGCTTTATCGCTTATCTGGGCTGTATGGAGGAGATGCGCGTCAAATCCAACAGCAACTCAATTTTATCAACAATAATCTTAATGTTCATTTGGTTCAGCCGTATGGACGCGGGGCGTCTCTTCGATTCGACCTTCTGATGTCCTCGGTTTATTTCAACGGTGAGCAGGCATTTAGAGCGAAGACTCCCGAATTTACTCTTTCGTATGCGCTATTTTATGAAGGTGTAAAGTCTATTAACTTTTTGGGCGGGCTTACAGCTGAAGAGTTGTTCGAATGGGTCGAGATGATCAAGAAGGCGCTTCGTGAGGGTGATGGATTGGACTCTGATTCGGAATCTGATCTTGCATCGGTTCTATGGAGAAAATCATCTCCCAATATCAAGGTTTCTCTCTACAATCGCTTTAGTGATCATGATGTCGGGAGTGAGACGCAGGCGCTTCAGTCTCTAGATATTGCCGAAGACAGTGATGAATTTGAGGCTCAGTTTGTTAAGGAAGTTTTAGAGGGGGAGTTTGGAGATCAGAAAGATGGCCTTGATAAGTCATGGAATGCTGACGGAACGTGGGACTTGCCTGGTGCGGATCTTATCGTTGAGAAGTTGGGAGCCTTAGGTCTCTATGATCAAAAGGCGGCTGATCGATTAAAACAAGAACTTTCGGATGCCGCGGTGTCGGACAGGGCTAAAAAGATTCTAAGATTTATACCTCAGGAAATTAAAGCTCTTCGAAGAGAGATGGAGAGCTATGACGAGAACCAGGTAGACTTTAATTTGCTTGTTCATTACTTGGGCTTTTTAGAAAAGACCAAGGAACTTTCAGAGGCGCAAGCAGGCTCGCTAATGAGTTCTGTGAAAACGATTATTCAATCGGTCATCAAAAGATTTCATGCCGGTCTCTTGCTGTTTACGTTCAAACGGTTTCGACTGTGGAAAAAATTTCCTGAATTGAATAAGCGGTTTTCAGATATCGAACAAGAATTACGATTAAGTTTAAGTACAGAGAAGAATCTTGAGGTCTTGGCGGAAGCTTTTGCAAATAGTTCACGCCAAGAAATAGCTAAAGAACTTGTTTTGTTCTGTGACCCGAAATACTTCCAATATACTTTTAATATTCTTATTCAACGCGGTAGTTCCGTCGGACAGCGACGCTTTTTGGACACCTTGATAAAAAATGGAGTCGATTTAGAGAAGTTGTTGCCTTCGTGGGGAGAAAAAGAAATCTTAGCGGCCCTTTCTGAGTTGCAAGAATTGAGATGGCCGAAGTTCCCGGTTTTTTTAGCACAATGCTTGCAGGCTCGATCCCCACGAGTAATCGAGAAAGCTTGTGAACATTTGGAACGGGTGGCGTTGCCTGGAGAGGTTTCGCTGAAAATTTTTACCGGACTGCGCCCTAATCTTAAGCGGAAGTGGTTGATCGAGCTTCAGAAACTATCCAATTTTGATGCATGGAAAGATTTTGTCAGAATGGCTTTTGATGTGGGGGCTTGGCGAGATAGTCCAGAAGACGAAATGGCACTTTGGTTTATTATTGGGCTCAAAATTCTCGGCGCCAAGCTCGTAGAGACCTTAGATTTTTACGTAAAGGCTCGTAAATTTTGGTTTTGGCCGAAGTATCCTAAGGAAAGGGAAGTGATTTTAAGTGTTGCCGTTAGCTCAACGGATAGAGCGCTTCAGTCGGAGTTTCGGCGATGGATAGGGTCGGAGAAAAAATTGATATTTCAGAGTGCTAAATTGCGATCGAAACTAAAGGCGAGGTTTTGATTGTGGCTGTAGATTCGAAGCAGCTAGATGTCGAGATTGAGGGCGGTGAAATCGTATCTCCAAGAATTATTGCAGCATCATTTTTTGAAAGCCTGTTTACATTTTTGCGTCAAACCGAAGTGCACGATCGTACCAACTCTATTTTTGAACGATGTCTGGATAGTCTTCTTCAGGCCATTCAAGCGCTTCGTCGTATCCCGGGTTTTGAGAGTATCGAAATCACTTTTCGAGGGGAGCAAATCTATATCAATGATGTTCGAATGAAGGCCAAAGTCCGACAGTTTCATAAGCATCGATTCTTACTTCGATTCATGCGCAATAAACGACTGGGCGCTCTGAGATTTCCGGAAAATTTGGAGCGAGAGTCTCTCCTAGGATTTTTATGGGTCGTAGCGGCAGCTCCCATAAAATTGGAAGATCCCATTGGCTGGGTAAATACCGAATTGGCAAAATTGGGCATCCAAGGATATGGCGTGGAGAGTCTTCAGGGATTTCACCTCAATGATGACAAGGATCGCGCCAATTTGGCTGATATGGAAGTCATCACACTGGTGATCCATGAGAAGTTGCGCTTGTTTGCGGAAATCTGTTTTGACAACCTCGAAAGTTCAAAAAGTTTTGATCTGCCACCACGCGAAACTCTAATTAAAGATCTTTCGATGATGGCAGAAGAAGATTTGCTACAAGTTTTTAGATCCAATCTGATGAAGAGGCGTGAGCGACCTCTCGGCTATTTGGCAGCTGACGTTTGTGTCGCGGGGATTGCCTGGGGACGTTCGCTTGGATTGCCGGGAGGGGTAATCGTCGAGCTGGCGGAATCCTGCTTGTCCCACGCGTTGCTCTATGTCGCTCGCAAGGATTGTAATATTGGTCGAATTAGTAACGACGAGGCCTTGAGACTATTTGACATAGTGGGAGCTTTGAAGGAAGTTTGGCCGCTATCTGAGCTGCAAAAGTTAAGCCTTTTGGAATTTGGGCAGCCCTATGGGCAGTCTGGCATTTATGATTCGAACGGGACGAAGTGTTATGCCCATTTCTTTTCCAGAATGATTAGAATTCTGGCGCATTTTAGAATTTATACCCACTACAGCAAGGGAACAGATTACTTTTTGCCTGATGAAGCAATGGCTAAAATGCTATCGTTGAAGGGCGAATATGATTCCACTTTATTAAAACTATTTGTCAATTGGATGGGCATTTATCCTGTGGGTACCTTAGTAAAGCTCCGATCCGGGGAAGTTTGTCAGGTTTTTGTCGCTGGAGGAGATCCTCTTAAATTTCAACGTCCCATCGTAAGTGTTTTGAAGGACAGTTATGGCCGACTGATGGCACGTCCCGTGCTTATGGATCTTGCAGAGATGAATGATCGCTTAGGTGTTTACAAAAAGACAATTTTAAAGAGCCTTAGTCTGGAAGAAGCCGCTGTTCCCGACGAACTTTTAAAAAGCCCTCCTGTTAGCTTGTAAGACCTAATCAATTAGGAGAAGAATGAACTTGTGAAAGCCGGTATTGGACTTAGTCGAACTCGTGAACTCGAAAAGGCTTTTCAGGAAGCCTATCGCCAAGCCCTTCAGAAACTTGGTGCTCTGAAGCCTGATTTCGCATTTGTAGGCTTTACTTATGATCATGTTTTGGAACCTGAGATTTTTACGGGAATTATTTCTCGGAACCTACGAGACCTTCCTCATATGGGATGCTCCACTTGGTCGGCCTGGGGGCAGAAGGAATTTGTCGAGGGAGAGGGCGGTCTTATCGTCCTATGCCTTAAAGATGTGAAGACCGACGATAGGATTTTTAAGGTTCATAGCTTGAGAGAGAAGCAAGATCTTTGGGCTTCCGAAGTTGTTCGATATTTGGAAACCTTGGAGCTTAGCGAGACGGAATCTCATAGTTTGTTCATGGTCGCCGATGCGATTCATTTTCAGAACTCACAAGGTTTTGACAAAATTAAGAACCGCTTTCCCAACCTGAGTGTTTTTGGTTTTGGAGCGAGTTATGGCATACCTCAATGTAGCCTCCTCCATAATGCTCAAATTTACTCGAATTGTTTGATTGGATTTTTGATAGAAAATCAGGATCCCGTAAAAGCTTTGATTCAAAACATTCGTCCAGAAGCGGGAGCCATTCGAATCAATCGAATGTCTGAGAATCTCGTTATTGAAATTGACGAAAAGCCGGCATTTTATCGTTTATGCGAACACCTCATGAGTGAAGATGATATGCCCATGATGGCACCTGATGAGTTTCGGAAGCATATGGGCAATATGTATATCGTCGAAAAACCGATGATGCCGCGAAGGTCTTCAAAGTTGATAGGTGAATCTCATCGTGTCATCTCACTTTTAGGTAGTGAGATGACGACAGGAATGGTGGCTGTCGGAGAATCATTAGATTTTGGTCAGCAGCATTTTTTAGGTCAGAAGAAAATTAAGTATATCGAAGTCGACGGTCTGACGACTCTGGAAGAATTGAAATCCCAGGTTCCTTCGCCTCGACTGCTTATGATGTTTTCATCAACCGCCCATTTTCGAGATAAAGAACGTAGTATTTCAGATGTGGAATTGGTGCGAAAAGTATTTCCAGACGTGCCCTTATTTGGAATGGGCAGCCATGGCGAATATATGGACGCGCTCAATCATCAGGCCACTCTGTTGGTGGCCTTTTAGACGCCTTCGAGTCTTCGGACCCACTGGGTAATCATCAAAGTTATTTTGGTGAAAAAGATGGCGAAGGACATTAGAAAGACGATCAACGCATTTTTTATGAGGCCGGGTTCATCGTTGGCTGGAGGAAGTGTTTCTTCAATCATGTCATTTTGAGATCGAAAGTATGTCTCAAGTTTTCTCGCTACTACGCTGGCTTCGTTTTCCATAGATTCTCCCTTTTTAAAGCTAAAATTGCTTCCCTAGCTAACAATAGGTTTAGCAAGAAGGGTGCCATCGAAGGCATTGGAATCATTGTAATGTTCGTAAAAGCCTGGGGCGCCTGTGTCCATCTCTCAGGGACCTGTGGGGACGATTTGTGTCTTTTTCCCGATTCTGTTGGTCAGTTAAACATATGCGAGCAATATTGGGAGTTTAGGTAGCCTACTTTTTGGAGGATTTTGAGAATAAAATAATCCATGTCGCGGTAGCCGAAAGCTTGCCACTT
>Ga0210019_1000438_pt1 | contig 52344 bp, 47 predicted proteins | sample CryGeyCG2114_020_2_FD_183969 | JGI IMG/M metagenome (GOLD analysis project Ga0210019, IMG submission 183969) | Groundwater microbial communities from aquifer - Crystal Geyser CG11_big_fil_rev_8/21/14_0.20 (SPAdes) (version 2) | ecosystem: Environmental > Aquatic > Deep subsurface > Groundwater ...
AAATCAAAACAGTTTGACCAATCAAGGCAATAAAAGCACCTCTCGAAAATGTTAACAGTATTCCAGAAAGCAAAACCCCCACAAGTAGGGCACTAACCATTTCTTTTTTCTTCTCCACAAAGAAAAGTACAAGAGGCCACGCCATTAAAAGAAATAGCGCGAAAGCATTTGGCCATTCGTTGGCGTGGTACAAAATATTAAAGAAAGGGCCATACATCCTATCTTCAACTTCGAAAAAGTACATAAAATATCCAATCACTACACTCAAAACCGCAGCACTAACCACAACCTTTAAAAACTTCTCCATCCAATCAATTTTGCTATACGCATAAAGCTGATAAAGCCCTATCACGCTAAAAGTTGCCACCACTTCACTAAGTCCAACATTTTTTGCACTCGAAAAAACAAATGATAAACCTACAAAAACTAAATAAACACCCAAAAAAATTGTTTCATGTAAGTGAAATTCTCTCTTCTTTTTAAAGTCATAAAACGAAGCAAACATTAGAGCTACAGCCAAAAGCATAACTACAGGCCAACCAGCACCATAATCAAACTTCTTAAAAACCGGATTAAAAAGGCCAAACAAAAAAACAAAGCTCAGGAGAGAAAAAGAGAAATGATTTTTAAAATTTTGGAATAAGGCTCTCATGTAACAAATTATACAGAAAAAAAACATACCTACAACCTTTACATAAAGGCAATTTTTATGTTATAATACACAAAAATAAAAGCAAAATATGCCACAACAAAGAAATCAACCAAATCTACAACCGGAAGCTCAGTCAAAAAGTGTTGAACAACAAGAGAATTATATTAAAGAGAGAGATCGTATTTTGAGAAGCAGTAAGATAAAGTGGTTTGAAATTGGAGAGGCAACGGCTGAGTCTATTTCGAATCCAAAACAGGAAAACGAAACAGAAAAAAATGAAAAACAACGCAAACAAAATAAGATTTCAGAAAGAGCCAGAGAAACGGTAGAGAAAGATATTTTACCAGTAATCAAAGATAAATATCCTGAACTTTCAGACAAGCAAATCCTAGAACATCCAATGATTGCAGGTGAAATTGTTCCTGTGATTATTTCAGGTTATGAGGTGAAAAAGCCATATATTTTATACAAAAATGAAACAGGCTTCATACTAAAAAGTGAGCCAATGAAATATGGCGAAAAGCCACTACCAGAATACAGATTTACTTATAGCGATTTTGAAGACAGTCTTAAAAGACCTGCTGAAAAAATAGTAGAAGAAGATTCTGCTCTTGAAAAAGCAAAGATGAAAGAATATGAGTGGGAAGGTGACCAAAAAATAGAAGAAGCCTATAAAAGAAATTTTCCAAATTTACGTGAAGAAAATATTGACATGGCAAATTTATTTCAGAAAGGAGTGTTTTCATCGGAAGAGTTTGAAGAAATTACCAAATTAAAACTGGATGAGGTTGCAGCAAAAAATTATGAATTAACTCAAGTTAATGAGGGAATTAAGGATCTTGTTGGTGAAATTATGGAAATGCATAGGAATGGTGAAACTAAGTCAAATATTGGCGAAATTGTTCGAAAAAATCCAGCTTTAGCTAAGTACCATCAATACAGAGAAGTTGCCGAGAAAAAAAAAGATTATGAAACTGTCGCTGCTATAGATGCATATGGTAATACTATTGAAACTCTTTTAGAATCACACGGAATAGAGGAATAGAAAACCTTCCCTTTTTAATCATTTGCTCCTATCATGCGAGCAATGAACCAAAACAACAAAAAACTCAAAGCAGTACTGGTAGATGTAATAGATCCAAAAACAACCAAAGAAGAAGCCCAAAAGCGCCTAGAAGAGCTGGAAAGTCTAGTTCAAACCTTTGGTGGGATTGTGGTTCTTAAAACAATCCAGCAAAGAGTAGTGCCAGACTATGAAACCTATGTTGGTAAAGGTAAACTTACAGAAATTAAAGAATATGTAGAGGAATTTGGTGCCGATGTTGTTGTATTGAATAACATTATCAAGCCCCGCCAAATTTATGCGCTTAACGAAGCATTCCAAAAAATGGAGGTTAAAGTTTGGGACAGAGTGGATATGATTCTCAAAATTTTCTCCAAACACGCCAAATCAACTGAGGCCAAGCTTCAAATTGAGCTTGCATCTATTAGACACATGGGGCCGCGCATTTTTGGAATGGGTATTGAACTTTCCAGGCAGGCAGGTGCTATGGGTGTTCGTGCTGGACAGGGAGAAAGTAATACTGAGCTTATGAAACGCCATTTGAGCCAGCAAGAATTAAATATTGTAAAAAAGCTCGAGCATTATGACACTATAAATAAAGGTCATCGCCAACGAAGAAAGCGTCAAAACTACAAAACAGCCGCACTCGTAGGCTACACCAATGCTGGCAAAAGCTCGCTTCTTAATTCACTCACAGGGAAAAAGGTTTATATTGCCGACGAACTTTTCGCCACCCTCTCAACCAGAGTTGGAAAACTATACATTCCATCACCAGACTTTGATCACGCAAAAAGCCAAGAAATCCTTATTGCCGACACCATCGGTTTTATCCGCGACCTACCCCCAGGCCTTATTAAAGCCTTCAAATCAACCCTTGCCGAAACCGTTGATGCCGACCTCCTCCTCCATGTAATAGACATAACCGACCCAGACATCCACCAAAAAATAGACATAGTAGAGGAAGTGCTAGAGCAGCTTGGGCTTTCTGATAAGCCAAAAATCTACATTTTCAACAAAACTGATCTAATCAGCCCATACCACTTTGAACCCCGCGAAGAAGATTTAGATGAAGAACACAAAGCCTATTTAGAAAGACCAGGAGGGATTTTACCCGCAGGAGAAAAAGCCGCAAAAATGCTTGGCTGGCACAATTCAGACATAGAAAACCGCAAATTCATGTCAATCAAAGACCACCCAAAAAAACTTTCCAAAAAATACAAAAAGTTCAACCCCGTATTCCTATCCGCCCACAAAAAGGAGCGAATTGAAGATTTAATTGAGATTTTGAAGGAGATATAAGAGGATTTTGGAAAAGGCCGGTGTCGTCGTGACGACACCGGCCGGGTTTTGAGCACATCTTTCAATGGCTCAGTTACGTTCCCTCGAGCCTACCGGATTGAACCGGAAGCACGAGAAGCAGCGAGGAAACGGACTTTTGGATGACTCGGTATGTTGAGTCGGACAGAGCTGTCGTCGCCCAATTGCGACTAGAGCAGGAATTTCACTCCCAGCCAGCCAACCACGCTGAGCACGACCGTATAGGGAAGCGCGAGCTTCACCATTTGGCCGTAACCCAGTTTGATCAGTGGCGCCAGGCCGCTCGTCAGAAGGAACAGAAACGCGGCCTGTCCATTGGGAGTTGCCACCGAGGGAATGTTCGTCCCCACATTGATGGCAACTGCGATCTTCTCGAATTGATCGCGAGTGATGAGCCCCTCATCGAACGCCTTCTTCGCCTCGGAGATGTACGTCCCCGCGACAAAGACATTGTCCGAAATGGCAGACAAGCTACCATTTGCCCAGTAGAAGGCCTCGAGTTGGCCTTTACCCTCAAAACCCAGCACCAAGTGAATGATGGGGGCGAAGAGGTGCTGATCGTGAATCACACCAATGACGGTGAAAAACACGCACAGCAGAGCAGTGAAGGGGAGTGCTTCCTCGAAGGCGTGGCCGATTTGCCCCTCCTTGATCACGCCATTGACGGCAGTGAGGATGACCAAAAGCCCCAGCCCGATGAGGCCGACTTCCGCGACATGGAATGCCAGAGCACAGATGAGCAGGATTGCTCCAATGCCCTGAACGACCAGCCGAGAGTAGACGGTAGGGGTTCGCGATTTGCCCTGAAAGCGTTCGGCACGCTCCAGAACTTCACGCACGGACTCCGGCATTTTCACACCGTAGCCCATAACCCCCTTCCACTCGACGAACAGGCAAGTGGCGAGCCCACAGACGAACACTGGCGCCGTCACCGGCAGCATTCGCATGAAGAACTCACCGAAGTGCCAGCCCATGGTTTCACCGACGATGAGGTTTTGAGGCTCACCGACCAGTGTCATGACACCGCCCAGTGCGGTGCCAACGGAGGTATGCATCATGAGGTTCCGGAGAAAACCCCTGAAGTTGTTGAGATCCAAGGCGGCCTTCTCCGAAAGGCTACCATCTTCCTCGTGATCGTGATCAGTGTTGTCATGACTAAGGCCGTTGGCCACACGATGGAAGATCGCGTAGAAACCAGTAGCCACAGTGATGACAACAGCCGTCACGGTGAGAGCGTCAAGGAACGCCGAGAGAACAGCGCCCATGAAGCAGAAGGTGAGTGAAAGGCGCCCTTTGTGCTTGATTTTCACCATGATCTTGGTGAAGGCAAACATCAAGAACTCCCGCTCAAAGTGGATCGCGGCAACCATGAACATGAGGAGCATGATCACCGGAAAGTTGGAGTGCACCTCGTGGTACACGGTGTTGGGGTTGGTGAGACCGAGCAGCACAGCCTCAAAGGCGATGAGGCCACCGCTCTGGAGCGGATAGCACTTCAGCGCCATCGCGAGGCATGCGATGAACTCGACGATGATCGCCCAGCCAGCCACGAACGGGCCAGCCTGCGCGAGCAGGATGGGGTTGATGATGAGACAGGCAATGACTGCCCCAGTGAACCACTGGGGGGCGTCCCCCAAGAAGTTCGTCAGGAACGCATCGACTGCGGTAGCGAATACAGGTTTCGGCTGCGAAGCCTCAACCTTCTCTTCGTCACGGGCCATCACTTCATGAGCATCAGCTTCGCCCGTCACCAGGCTGGCGACGGTCTTGCTGAACTCTGCCTTCTTCTTCCGTGCAGGACGACCCCCTGCACCGGGTTCCTGACTTTGGGCGTCAGGCTGCCATTCGTCTTGCGACATGTGGCACTCTCCATTATGCGACTTCCGCCGCACATGGTAGAAGGAAATAATCCTCCTACTCTGTCCAAAGCCGCCCCCCTTACGGAAGGCGGGCGAATTGGGATAGAGTAGGTAGAATCAAGGAAATCACGACTTTCGTGAGCTCCACAAATCCTACCTACTCAAAGAATTAAAATTTTTAAAATCCGTTTCCTAACTGTTAAAGATCATCTCTTTTCAGCATATCGGTGAAAGAAAAACCTTTCCCTAAAGCCAGAAAAGAGAGGAAACTATTAACATAGATAGAGAAAAAAATCAAGGGTGCCCAAATTTGTTAAAAATATCACTTTACTCAAAATCCTCATCCCTCAACACTCTTCTGCCGCTCACTGTGTCATATAGGTTCGACACAATGCCATAAAAACTCCTTGAACTCGTTTGAAAAGCTCTTTTAGCTCGCTTAAATCCACTTTCCCCAGGAGTCTGAAGAGGTCTAACTTTTACGAAGGGGATACCTGCCGAAATTGAGCCACCGTCAGTCACAAGATTATCACCAATCATTAGCGCTTGCTCATCAGCAGCAAGTTTAAGCTCCTTCAAGCTAGCCTCAAATCCACGCTCATCCGGCTTCCCATGCGGCGTCATAATAACTTTGATGTCATAACCAAACTCTCTACTTGCTCTCTCAATCACGGCATTGTATCTGTCACTGGCTTTCATATTAGAAAAAATCACCAACTTAACACCATCGGCAATCATCGCCATAATAGCGTCTACATTTTCAGGCAAAATCTCACCATGATGCGGCGCCACACACTCATCAATATCTAAAATAATCCCTCTAAAATTAGTCCCCAAAAGCTCATTAATCTTTGCGACATTAATATTCCTAAACACATTGACCTTTACAATCGCATGATTCAGACTCGGCACAAACAGCCGCCCCAACTGACGCACCTTTGCCATCGAAAGCCCCTCTCTACTCACATCATGCTGCACAATTTCATTCATACCAAAAAAAATTAATGGAGCTTACCATATAATAGATTTAGTATTTTTGAAAGTCTTTGGTGGGCCTTTTGCCTTAGGCTCGAACAGTCGAAACTAATTTTTATCACTTTTATAAGCGCCAGAGAGGGAATACATTGCTCAAAGCAAAGAGGAGGAAGCCTCTTAGTTAGAGAGTGGGTGATCCGAGTTTATAACATCTGAAATATCTTCTTTAATTCCATATTTGCCCTGAAACTTTGTCAATACATCATCGCCAAAAACAGGATTAATAACATCTTTAAACAGCCAAGTATCCATTTCATCACTGCTCAATTTATTTGATGGTATTTGTAATTTACTGGCGAAATTAAAAAACTCTTTAAATTTTTGTGCTCCATAAATATCCTTCAAATCCCTCAATAAACATGAACCACCAGTATATGAAGCTGGCCCAAAAGGGTAGTGTTTAATAAATTCCCCTGGATAATTATTCCAATAGAAAACATCCTCAAAACATACATGCTGTAAAGTTCCGTAATTAGCTATATCGCCTAGGTACTGTGCAATAGGCTCAGACAAAAATCCAAGCAATTGATCAAAAGTTAGTATGCTATATTGGTGTCCAATCTCATGAGATTGAACTCCCATAGGATCTTCATCTACGCATTCACCAGCATCTACTTTTGATTTTAGGTTATTGTATTTCTCATTTTTATAAATGTCCTTATTATCATATCCACCGGCAAAAATTCGGCAAACAACTTTCCCATCATAATCCCCATACGTGCAAAAAGCATCATTAATATTTCCGTACTTAGGATTATACAATATTAGTTCATAGTAGTAGATTGGAATTTTTGTTGGCACTTCCATCCCAGTTTCACTGGACTCCTTCTCATAACAATTCTCAGCGTTTTGCGCCATAACCTTACCCCAGGTCGAGTGTGAACCATCGATGACCAACGCAATATGTGGTTTTTCTATAACCTCAACATGAGTGTTAAGTTTTGGAATATCCCTGTAGAAGCAAGAATATTCACAATTATATCCACCATTATCCTGGCAATATTTATAAATTTCATCACAGTCATTATAAAAACTTACTGTTGCATATTCATTACTATAATCCTTTACCAAAAAGTTGCTTCCATATCTGGTACTGTATGGGCCCAGCTCATTATTTTTGCTTCCATGAGGTAACTGCGCACTATCTGTAATCTCCCAAAATTTCTTTTTTTTGCCGCTACACAAAAAATACCTATTCTTCGTTCCACCTTTAAAATTCATCGTCAAATAGTAACACATGTAGTTTGTTCCAACACTGGTAACCTCCATAACATACTGATTTTGATTCCAAATTGCCTTATCACATGGCCTAAGTTGATACGTTCCAGCTTCGTGATAAGTTGCACAGTTTCCATCATCAACTAAAGTTTCCTCATAGGGCTTAATGTAAAAGTTTGATGGAAAAAAACTGTTAGCATTACTTGGTAAAAAATCAGTTCCATTTTTAGGCAAAAAAGCCTCACTAAACGCATCTGGGAAAGCTCTTAAATCAAATTTTTGACCATCCAGTTCAATAATTGGTTTTTCTGATATCACTCTGTCCTGTGAACGTGGGATAGATCGTTGTTCTAGCGTAGGCTCAGTACGAAATCTATAACTCATCCCTTTAAAAAGGTCACCACTTGAATTCATAAAATATCCTACCACAACCAAAAACGCCAACAATCCTGCCACAAAAACAATCCTGAATTTAAACATTATAACATGGTTATAGTGGTGGGGCAAGACGACTAAATCTTGAACACCTCGCTGCCTCATTTATAGAATACCAGAACCTCTACACAAAACTAGCCGATTTTGTGAATTTAAGCACAAGTTGTAGGCAAGTACCCGAGGAGTTTTCCGAAGGGGTTAAATACTAACTTTAGCACTGTTTCATCTTGTAAACTTATAATTCCTGTATAACCAGACAAGAATTCAGTAAAAGTATCACTTGTATATTTGACATGAAATGATAGCATTGTTTTAAACAATTAAAAAACTGTCATGGAAAATGAAGATGCTATTTTAGAGGAAATAAAAGATGATTTTGAAAATCTAAAAAGTGAGTATGAAAGGGCTAAGGTTATTTTGGAATCAATCAATAGCTATGAAGAGGAGTTTAAAATGCTAAAAAGAACTCTTGATACTGAAATTATTGAATCAGAAAAGAATATTGAATCATCAAGAGTTACAAAGTCTGAAATAGACACATACAAAGCACAAGCGCAAACACAATTAGAATCCCTTGAAAATGATTTGATAAGGATAAAGGATCATATTGAAAACATGGATGCTGCGTTTAGTAAGTTTTCTGAGATTAAAGGCAATGTATTTGCAAAAGGTGAAGAAGTAGAAGGTGTAATGGTTAGTATAAGAGGGTTGAATGATGACATTATAACAATAAAAAACGATGCACAGACTACACTTCAACAAATTAAGGATTCACTGATCAGTGTACAAGAAAAAATTGAGGAAATGCAGACTTCTCATATAGCCTTCCTGGAAATTAAAGCGAAACTTGATGATGAAAAAACAGGTTTAGCTGCTGTATTTAAGCTAGTAAGCGGAATATATGAGAAATCTAAAACTCTTCATGCTGAAATTCAGTCATTTAGAGATGATTCCCAAGACTTAATGAAGGAAATTAAAACTGCAAAAAAGGAGTCTGATGAATTGAAAAATAAAATTTCTGAAAATCTAGCATACACAAACGAAAGGAAGGCAGAAATCATTGAAGCCACTGGTTTGATTATTGATACTTCATTTTCTGAAACATTTGAAAGAAGAAGGTTGCAGATCCTTGGCGATATAAAGTTTTGGCGTAATTGGTTCATAGGTAGCACTATCGCACTTGCTGTTGTGGTAATTATTCTTCAAACAACTTTAGTAGACATTGATAAGAGTAATGTAATTACGGCTTTTTTGCAGAGACTTTTACTTACATCTCCCTTGGTTGGTTTTGTTATTTTTTCTGGACTTCAGTATACAAACGATAGAAGTTTGATAGAGAAATATGCGTTTAAAGCTTCATCGGCTGCGGCAATAAGAAGCCATATTGAATTTCTAACTAGAACATTCTCAGTTTCTAACGAGAAAATTATAGAGTTTTCTAAAAATACATTTTCAACAATATATAAGGAACCATACTCATCTGACGGGTCCTTGGATAAAAGAGTTGAAAATATCGAAAAATCTTTCAAAAATCAAAAAAAATCAAAAAAAACGAAAGGCAATTTGAGCACTCATGATATTGTAAAAATAATAAAAGATCTAAAATCAATTATTCCAGATGAGTCATTGTTTGAAAAAGTTTTAAATGTTTTTGAAAAAATAAAATAACATTGCATCATTTTATCCAAAAGCGCACATTCTGAAATTTTTCAGAAGATTTTTATCTAATTTTACGTTGAACTGGCAGAGGAAAAGAGTATTTTACTTTGGCAGAATATAATTCAATCAGTATGAGCGATGACCCCATAACAGCTATAGCAAACTGCACAGGTGAATGTGCAAAGGTAGCACAACAGCTTTTAAGGTTGGTAAATGATTATGTTCAGCCGTCCTTGCTAAAAAGAAAGGCTCATGCAGAGGCAGAATATTCACAAATAATACTTAATGCTGAATTATCTGGGATCGAGCAAAGATCTCTAAGTAGGGTTTTGAAGGAATCCGTCACTCAACAAAGCAACATAGATAATATAGTAACCAACTCAATACCAGAACTAAAACCAAATGGACGGCCAGAACAGATTGAAGATGATTGGATAGCTAGCTTTTTTAACAGAGCAAAACACGTTTCAGATACAGATATGCAGATGCTTTGGTCAAAAATTCTAGCAGGTGAATCTAATCAACCAGGTAGTTTCTCTAAAAGGACTATTGATTTTCTTGGAGCATTAGAGAAACATGAAGCAGAGCTGTTTAGAGATTTATGCACATATAATTGGATGATAGATAAGGATACAAAAGAGTATAGGCCTTTTATTCATAATCATCTAAATGAGATTTACTCAAAGAGGAACCTTACGTTTAGTGAATTACAGCACTTAGATAAAATAGGGTTGATTCATTTTCAGGAAAATCCTTTAGCTCACTATACTATTAAAAATGTAAATAAGAATTGTAAAATTTGGTACCAAAACAGTATGTATAGCTTAGTTTTTCCAAAGGACGAAAATATGTTAAATACAGGCCAAGTAATATTAACATATATGGGGCATGAGCTATCTAAAATTTTCACACCTCAATTTGATCAAGTGTTTGTTGATTTTATGATAGATGACATATGGAAAAGGGCAGGAATAGTTGCACAAAAGATTTAAAAGTTTCTATCAAAACCGAACACGTTTAGGTCCAAAACCGCACAAAACCGCACAAAACCGCACAGTCCTTAGGCACAAAAAAGAACAAAAAAGTACACACCCTAATAAGTAAAAATGAATATAGATAAACTTACAAAATCAGTAGACCAAGCTTTCGAAAAAATCAGTAAAAAATACGGGAGAAAAAAGGATGGATATTCTGATTTAGCTAGCCTTGAGCAAGAAGTTGAAAACTCAGACAATAACCACCCTTCAAACGCAACTCATATGACCGATGGAAATGGTAATGTTATTACCTACGATTTTGAAGGCAAGCATAAATAATCTTTAGGTAGTTTTAATTTGAAAATAAACATCTTTGGTGTAATATCGCCATGTCGCTCTTACATTTAGAACACTCACGTCATTTTGCAATTCAGGCATTTATGGGGCAACTTATGCTTGCCTTCTGAATTGTCTCTACGTGAGCCATGATGTAAGGGCGACCAAGTATTAGGTTGTCCCATTTTTGTAATAAATAACCCCGCAAAATATGACAAAAACGGCAAAAATAAAGGCATTCATAAAGAAGCACCCAATTATTACTACATTTGTAGTGTTATTTTTTATCATCAATTTACCTTCTATGCTTCTGAGTGAGGATCAAATGAACGAAGCAAAGAAAAATATAGAGCTAAAAAAGCAGCAAGAGGCTCTTGAGAAACAGCCAGAACCTAAAGAAGTAGTAGAGGTAAAGAAAGACTTTTCAGCACTTGCTAGAGAGAGGTTTGATACGGTTGCCGCTGCATTTACTGATGGGTCTTTAGATAGCATTACATGCTTTGATGATAGGTGTGATTCAGTAGTGTATTTTAATTTTAATACGCTAATTCCTGATCTGGAATTAGTGATTCGTAGCAACACTGCAATTTTTTCAAACTTCAAGATTAAAAACACTGGAACGAGCCACGTTACCATTTTTGCTACTCTAAACGGTTCAACAATCCTTACATGTAATGGTAGTAAGGGGCGTGTAGATAAATGTGAATAGGGCATAAGTTGACAATGCCCGCCAAAACATCAATAATTAAACATAACTTAAAAACAATATATGCAAATCTTAAACGAATATTTAATTACTTTTGGTTGGGCATTTACTGGTGCTATCTCTATGGCAGTTGCCTTAGGAATTGGTTTGAAACTGTATAATTGGCTTACACCAATAAATGAGTGGGAAGAAATTAAAAAAGGTAACATCGGAGTAGCAATAATTGTTGCATCAGTGGTTCTGTCTTTTGGATTTGTAATTGGATTAACAATAAACTAATGAAAAGGCTTCTCTCTATTGCAATGCTCTCTATGATGATTTTTCCAGGAACGGCATTTGCTCATCCTGGCAAAACAGATTCCAACGGTGGCCACACCTGCAAAACCAATTGTGCAAAATGGGGTCTAGAACTAGGTGAGTATCACATACATGGCGAAAAGGCTAAGACAGCTCCTAAGGCAAAAACAGAGGCTAAGAAAACAGCAAAAAGAGAATCAAGGCAAGTAACTGTCGAAATCATTTCAACACCTTTGGTTTGTAGTAGCAATGTTTACAACTGCGATGATTTTAGCACTCACAATGAAGCTCAATCTGTTTTTGAATATTGCAAAGCCGAAGTCGGAACAGACATCCATGATTTAGATAGGGATGGTGATGGATTGGCTTGCGAAAACTTATAGAGTTTGAAATTTAAAGAATTTCACGTATAACATCAAATATTTTTTGAAACTGTTTAAAATCCAAATTATCAAATGGATGTATTTTATTTTTAACATTTTCAGCAAACCTTGCCTTTGATATGCACACTGAATTACCTTCATCATCAATAACTAATTCTGCACTTTCAGAATAAACTTTCTTATTTTTATCGAGACTAACAAAAGGCTTTATTGTACGATATTTTGTTGTATTATCTGGCAAAATTTCTTTTCTTAACTCATTATGAAAATGTAGTCTTTTCCCATTTTCATCTGTAGTCATTAGATCTTCATCTGTATAATAGTGTTCGATAGAAATTTTATCATAATCTGTGCGATGATCTGGTAAAGGTATAACCAAGGAGTATACATTGTTTCCCCAAATTTGATATTGTTTTCCAACCTCAGTTCGTATTTCTAGTTTTTTTAATATACTGGGATTGTCACTGTCAAATATAAAAATAAACGTTTGCGCTTGCTCCACAGCAGCAAGTGCCCTACATAATTGAAATATAGACTCATCACCATCATCGTAATTAGCTTCAATAAATTCTAGATTTAGATCATGTATGCCTAAATTATCTTGAGCAGCTTTTAAATGGTCAATGTCAGTTTTTCCTTCTGTTATAATAAGTGTATTCCCTTTACTACTTTTATTTAACTTTTCTTGTACTGCAGAAGCCAAGGTTCTCATATGTAGCTGTTCTACAAGCGATGCAATGGTTTCTTTATAAGAATTATCATGATGACCTTGTTGTTGAGCACTTGCGTCAAAAAATAAAAGAAATTGAAGATTGATTCTTTCAAAATAAATGATGGTATCAGTATCTAAAATATCAATACCAGGAAAGGATACCTCATTTATTTTCAATATATCATCCGTATCAAGCGCATCACCTTTTTCTTTATCATTTTTAACTGTTAATTTTACAGTTACCTCAAAATCATTGATATATATTTCTGCATTAGAGTCATTATGAATAAGCACTAGATACTTTGAAATATTAGAAGAATTTATTTCAGTTTTTGAAATGATCAAATCATAAATTTGTCTAGCATAGTGTTCAAATTTTGGATTCTGTGATGTAATAGCTAATTTTGTTTGTACACTAACTTTCTCACCAGCCTTAGCATTACTAACGGCAAATCCAGAGATAGGACGATGTAACTTTATCTTTAAGTGCATTAAAGTTTGATTTTAAAAAAAAATGATGAAAAACTAATAAACACAAGAAACATTACCGTTATCATATTAAGTAGTCAAAAAAAATGACCAAACCACTCGCCACCAAATATGTAATCTATGCTCGACGCTCAACTGATGCTGATGAAAAGCAACAGAGATCATTAGGCGATCAAATTTCTGAATGTAAAAAGCTTGCTCAAAGGCTAAAACTAAAGGTGATTGGTGCTCCCATAGTAGAAAAACTTTCAGCTCAAAAGCCAGGCGCAAGGCCTGAATTTGAAAGAATGATGAAGATGATTGATAAATGTGAGATAAATGGAATTATCTCTTGGCATCCCGATAGGCTTTCAAGAAATATGATTGATGGGGGGCGTGTTATCCATATGGTAGATGATGGAAAATTGCTAGACATGCAATTTTGTTCTTATACATTTATCAATGATGCTAGTGGAAAAATGCTATTGGGAATAACATTTGCTCTTTCGAAGCATTATAGCGACAAACTATCTCAGGACGTAAAAAGGGGAATGGTAGAAAGCTTAGCAGAAGGTAAATCTTCAGGTCAGTATAAGCCAGGATATAGAAGGGACGATGATACTGGTCTTTACTTCCCAGATAATAAAAACTTTAAACTCATTCAGAGAGCTTGGAAAATGAAGCTTGATAAAGAAACCGACAGTAAAATAGTCGAAATGCTGAATAATTCAGGATATAAAAGAGTCCTAAAGAAAAAAACTCCACGAACTAACAAGGAGCAATATATGAGCGAATCAAAAATTAGCAAAATGTTTGGCGACAGCTTTTACTATGGTTTATTAAAACAGAAAGATCTAGAAATCGATTTATTTACCATCTATGACTTCAAATCTATTGTTACCGAAGAGGAATTCATATCAATACAAAAAAGGCGTAAAAACTATCTTAAAGAGGCGGTGAAGCACGACTTCCCATTTAGAGGCTTAGTGATTTGCAATAAATGTGATCATCCAAGGGTTGCAGGTGCTTCAAAAGGTAAGAATAACACCTTTTTATATTATCGGTGTGACAATGAAGATTGTGAGGAAAAAGGTAAAAGCATAAGAGCAAAGGAAATTATCAATGCCATTACATCAATTCTAGATGAGGGTTTTTCTTTAAATGGAGCTAATAAAGAGAAAATTGAGATTGGCCTTAAGAAGGCATTAGAGGAATCATGGGTACAAGCAAAGTTTCAGTATAAATCATTATCAGAGCAGCTTAAATTTAAAAACAGGGAGCTTTTCGAGCTAACAGATAGCTTTCTTAGTTATGGCTCAGAGTATGATAAACAAGAAAAACAGCACTATAAAAACAAAAAGGAACTTCTATTAAATCGTATTAAAACTTTAAAAACTCAACTTAAAAAGCAGCAAAATAACCTTGAAGACACAAAAGTGGATTTGGAGAGAACCTTGAACACTCTAAAAAAGGCTAGAGAAAGCTTTGAATTCGGTGATGCCTCCAAAAAGGACAAAATCGCAAAATTGATATTCTTGAACATCTATGTTGAAGCTGGAAAAGTGGCATCTATAAAAGCAAAAGAGCCCTTTGATGAGCTCTTAAATTCCACTTTTCTATCTTCTGGTGGGCCTGGAAGGACTTGAACCTTCGACCAATCGGTTATGAGCCGACTGCTCTAACCACTGAGCTACAGGCCCATTTTTCAAAGAACTGCAAGGATTCTAATATAAAATTAGCCACAATGGAAGTATAAGTTCTTAAGGTAACAAAAAAGCCCTCAACCCGCCTTGGGCGGGGGAGGGCTTTTCTTAAAAGTTCTTTTAATTACTCAGCTGCTTCAGCTTTCTTTTCTGTTTTCTTTCCAGCCATTTCCAAAGCGTTTATAGCCTTAGAAATTCTAGATTTCTTTCTTGAAGCGTTGTTTTTTTCAATGATTTTCTTTTTTGCAGCCATGTCGATGATAGAGAATACTTTTGGAAGGAATTTTTTAGCCTCCTCAAGTGAACCATCTTTAATTAGTTGTAGTTCGTTTTTAAGAACAGATTTTAATTCATTTCTTACAGGAAAATTTCTTGCCCTTCTAACGGCATTTTGTTTCATTTGCTTTTTTGCAGACTTGATTACTGGCATTTCATTACAGTTTTATGATATAAGCGATGCAGATTCTAAGGTATAAATATGGCTAAGTCAACAGATAAACAAATAGTTCTCGCATCTCAGAGCCCAAGGCGGCAAGAACTGCTCACTCAGATGGGCCTTGCCTTTACTACTCATCCAAGTGATTTTGAAGAAATAGACACCCACCTCACACCAGAGGAATTGGCTTTGCATAACGCAATAGGCAAGGCCCAGGAAGTCGCGCGTCACTACCGTGACGCGCTCATAATCAGTGCCGATACGGTGGTTGCAGTGGGGCAGCATTATCTAGGAAAACCAAAAGATATAGAAGACGCAAAACGCATTTTAAGACTCCTAAGCAACACAACTCACAAAGTTATTACAGCAATTTGCGTGTTTGATACCTCAAAAAATATCAACTTGTCAGCAGTGGAAACAACACTGGTAACAATAGATCGTCTGGATGAAGCAACTATAGAAGCATACATAAACTCTGGCGAAGGTTGGGATAAGGCAGCAGGCTACGCAATACAGGGGCTTGGCTCACTATTTATCAAAAAAATTGAGGGAGATTACTTTAATGTTGTTGGCCTACCGATTTACCGCCTCAGAAAGCTTCTCCAAAAAGTAGGTATTGACATAATGTGAAAAGAGTGTTATGGTTTGTAGCTCTAAGCATTTATAACAACAAATACTCATGCATAAATTGCTAAAAAAATGGCTTTCTGTAGCTACAATAGTAAGCGCCTTGCTACCTAATGTTCTTACGGCAAACGCATTTACAATCGTTGAAGGTCTACAAAGTAAACCTCTGGAAATTACTGAAAACAGTTATAAAGACGGATGGATTAATTTTTGTCTAAATGGTGATGCCAAAGTAACTCTTGGTGTTTACAAGGCAACTACGGCTACAAAATCAGATACTCTTGAAATGCTTGCAAATAACAAGGTTTATCCTAAAGGTTGTTATAAGGAAAAATGGCTAGGAACAGCACAATCTAACTATTTTTATGGTATTTCAGCAGAAGCTACAACATTTTGGTACACAGGTACTCCTTATGTATCAGAATGGCTAATGGCATCAGAAACTGCAAATACGCTAAAAATTTGGGATGCCTATGTTGATAACGCAACTTTTTCACCATGGGACGAAGAAAAAGCTAAAATTAACTTTAATACAAGCCAAAAGTCAGACGTTACTGTTGAAATTTACAATCAAAACAATAAAAGACAAGTTACTCTAAAAAGTGCATACACATATCAATCTGGTGACCACACAGTTTACTGGGATGGTAAAAATCAATATGGGAACATTGTAGAAGAAGGGGAATACACTTATGAAATTTCTGCCTCAAACTCAAACGGTAATGCTTACAAATCAGGCAAAATCTATGTAAAAGACGATCTTTCAGCAGATACTTCTACAGAAGATCCTCGCTTAAAATATGTATTTGCCAGCAAAGAAACTTTTGATCCGGGTAGAAAAGAAAAAACTTACATCACATTCAATCTAACAGCAGATGCAGATGTAACTGTAACAATCTACAAGAAAAACGGTACAAAGTTTGATGAAATCTTCAACGAAAATGATTTAAATGAAGGCACATACTCAGTTGCTTGGGATGGTTATGGCACAGATATGAGCGAATCTTACTATACTTACAAAGTTCATGCCTCAAACTCAAAAGGCGAATCTACAGAATCTGGAAAAATCTATGTAAAACAAGATGACGCAGCCAACAAAAGACCAAATGTCTTTAAAGACTCTGTAAGTAAAATTCCTTTCTATCCAAAAAACGGAAGTCTAGATTTTACATTCACAGTAGATCGTGATTCAAAAGTAACCCTAGAAATTAAAGACGGAAGTTACACTGAAGCCACAGTTCTTGAAGACTATTCAGTACAAGAGGGAACTCACAGCTTCTCTTGGAACGGAGTAAACAGATACGGTGAATATTCTACAGACGGAGTTTACGGCTACAAAATAACTGCCGAAAACAGCAAAGGTAAAGATGTTGAAGAAGGTAAATTCTACATTGCAGACTCTACAAAAGCTCAAAACATTTATGGTTCATGCAGCACATTCACAGATGTAGATAAATCAAATAAATACTGTGACGCAATCAAATGGGCAAAATCTGCCAATATTTTCTCAGGGTACTCAGATGGTTCATTCAAGCCAAATCAGTCAATCCAAAGAGTTGAAGCCCTAAAAGTAATCCTTGAAACTTTCAACATCAAATCATCAGACACATACGGTAGCAACTACTTCAAAGACACAGATGGTTACCAATGGTACGCGCCATATCTAAAAACAGCAGTAAACCTAGGAATCGTAAATGGTTATTCAGACGGAACATTCCGTCCAGCAAATTCAGTAAACCGCATCGAAGCCCTAGTTATGATCTTAAACACTGGAAAAACTAAAGGACTAATTGTTCCTTCAAACGCCAACTCTTACCCTTACTACGATGTACCAGGCAACTCAGATTCTAAATGGTATCTAAATTATGCTTGGCTTGCAAAAACATACGAGTTAACAGACAATCAAAACTATTTCTATCCCGGTCAAAGCATTACTCGTGCTGAAATGGCCGACATGCTTTACAGATATTATAAGGCCGGTTTAGAAAGGTAACCATCCTAAATGGAATACTTGGAGAAGGAAGAAAGCCCTATTGCAGGGCTTTTTTCTTGCCACAAAAGCCTTATATCTATACTATTATAATCAGATTCAATAACCTCATTCATATATGTTCAAAGGATTAAAATCCCTCCTTACAGGTATTCTTGCTGGAACAGCAGTAGGAATTTTGTTTTCGCCAAAGAGCGGAAAAGATCTTCGTAAAAAACTAAAATCAGAAGTTGATAGTGGCGGCACAGGCCTTGATACTTTAAAAGAAACTTTATCAACAATGGGTAAAGAAATTGGTGATACTGCAAAAGAGTGTTACGACGAAGTTACAGCATCAGAAGAATTTCAAGAAGGAAAGAAAAAGCTAAAAAAATCAGCAATAAAAGCCAAAGCAGAACTTAAAGCAGCTTATAAGAAAAATGTTACTCCAAAAACTAAAGCAAAAGTTAAAAAAGCAGTTAAAAATGCTAAAAAATCAGTTAAGAAAACTGTAAAAAAAGCAGTGAAAAAACTTAAATAATGTCCACACCAGTAATTGGAATTATAGGTGGGAACGGAAAGATGGGTAAACTATTTGCCCATTTTTTCAAAAAGAACGGAATTAAAATTCTTATTTCCGATAGGGATACAAAACTCACAAACACAGAATTAGCCCAAAGATCAGATATTATAATTCTCAGTGTCCCAATAGATAAAACCGAGCAAATAATCACAGAAATCAAACCCCATATTCGTCCTACTTCGGCTCTAATGGATTTAACTTCAATCAAGTCTGCCCCAATTAAAGCCATGCTTAAGGCAAAATGCGAAGTGTTAGGAATGCACCCTATGTTTGGTAATTCAAACCCAATATCTGGCCAAACAATTATCCTTTGCCCAACAAAGAAATCTAGCACCCACAGTAAATGGATAGAAAAGCTATTTGAAAAAAACGGAGTAAAAATAATCAAAATGACACCAAAGCAGCACGATAAATTTATGAGTATCGCTCAAAACCTAGTTCACTTCTCAGAAATAGTTTTTGCAGATTCCCTTCGTCAGCAGAAAATGCCATTAAAGCAGGTTATGGAGTGTGCTAGCAATTCATCACAACAAAAAATCAACTCAGCACTTACCCTAATTACCAAAGATCCAAATCTTTACGCCAACATGATTATAGAAAATCCCAATGCCTTGAGTGCACTAAAAGCACACCAAAAATCCGTAAACGAACTACTAAAAATTGTTGAAAACAAAGATAAAAAAGCCTTCGAGAAATATTTCAACAAAAATAAAAAACACTTCAGTTAGCCTCTAAGACCTTTCATCATTTTGATACGCTTCTCAATAAGCTCTAATTTTCCAATATCTGTTCTATAAAAAACAGGACCACTTACACATTCAACTCCAGCCGACGCCAACCTTTCGGCTTCTACTAAACTGTCGGCAATGCCCACAAAAGCCACAGCCCTCGAACCACCAAGATAAAGACCATCTTCTCGCTCATCAACAGAAGCAAAATAAACTCTTACCCCCTCAGGTACATCTCCAAGCTCAATTTTTTCACCTTTAATAGGGGAGTCTGGATACCCTTCAGGCACAACATACTTACAAACAGTAGACTTTTTCTCAAATTCAACACTTAATTTATCAAGCTCGCCAGAAATAATAGCCTCACATAAATCTACAAAATCGGTTTTCAAAAGTGGCAATACATTCATTGCTTCAGGATCACCAAACCTCGCATTGTACTCAATCAAACGCACTCCCTTCGAAGTTGCAATAAAACCTCCATACATAACTCCTTTAAAGTAAGTCCCAGTCTCTTCAAACAAAGCCTTCGCAACCTCAGCAGTAATTCTACTGGCCTCCTCAATATCGCTATCTTTCAAAAACGGCAAACTATGACCTGCATCAGAATATGTTCCCATACCACCAGTATTTGGACCTTTATCGCCGTCATATGCACGCTTATGATCCTGCACAGCTGGCATTTCAACCGTATGCTTTCCATCACAAAAACTCATCAAACTAAATTCCTGACCAACCAATTTCTCTTCAACAACAACTCTTCCACAATCTTCCAAACACTCCAAAGCATAAGCCATACCTTCCTCAATACCATTCAAGTGATCACCACTCACCATAACTCCTTTACCACCTTTTAAACCATCAGCCTTCACAACATAATCTTCCCCCAAATGCTCAAAAAACTCTCTCAAACCTTCAGAATTATGAAAAACCCTAAAATCAGGATTTCCTTTAATACCAAATTTAGCTAACAAATTTCTAGTAAAACCTTTAGAAGACTCAAGTCTTCCAACAGTCTGCAGTGGGGAAGCGCAGTGCACATCTATTCCCAAAAGCATATCCACCACTCCAGCTTCAATTGGAGCCTCAGGGCCAACAATTGCAAAATCAGGCTCAATTTCTAATGCAAAATTTCTAATAGCTAGCTTATCACACACATTTCCTATCAAATACCCACTTGCCATTTTTGATATTGCGGGATTTTTAGCACTTCCAACCACAAACAATTCCACTTCATGCTTGCTTCTCATTAAAGCCTCAGTAATTGCATGTTCTCTTGCCCCATTACCAACTAAAAGTACTTTCTTCATCCAACCATTGTTAAGTTATCATCCTCTCCCATATCACATTCAGCCTCTTCACAACCTTTCTCCGAAGTACGAGAAGCTGAGTGAGCTGCTAACACCTTTTTATCTATATCTCCAGTTTTATAAACGCCATCAAAACAAGACATATCCATATCTTTAACCTTAGGATTTCCCTCCACACAGGCTTCGAAGGTATCTTTTATATCACCGTAAAACAAATGATCAGCCTTAATCAATTTACAAATCTGATCTTCGGTATTACCAACAGCAATTAACTCTTCCATAGTAGGAATATCAATACCATACAAATTTGGACTAATAATTGGTGGAGCATAAGAGGCAAAATAAATCTTTTTAGCTCCAGCATCTCTAACCATCTCTACAATCTTTCTTGATGTATTACCACGCACAATACTGTCATCTATAAGCAAAATCTTTTTGTCCTTAATTTCAAGAGGCATAGGATTTAATTTATACCTAATAGATTTTTTGCGAACATTTTGACCAGGCATAATAAATGTTCTTCCAATATATCTATTTTTTACAAGTCCCTCTCTATATGTAATACCAAGTTCATCCGCTACAGCAAATGCTGCAGTTCTGGCACTATCTGGCACAGGCATCACCACATCTATATCTAAGTCTGGCATTTCTCTCTTAATTTTTTGTGCCAGTTTCTTCCCCATGCGCATTCTTGATTTGTATACTGATATGCCATTTAAAATAGAATCAGGTCTAGCAAAGTAGACATATTCAAACAAACAAGGTGTATGAGTCTTTTTCACAATTTTCTTTCTATGCACTTCTCGAGTTTTTTCATCAATAAAAATCGCTTCACCAGCTTGTACATCATCTACAAACTCAAATCCCAAAATGTCTAAAGTCACAGATTCTGATGCGAAAATATAATCCGTTTTTGTGCCATTTGTGCGCTTACCAAAAAGTAATGGACGAATACCATGTGGATCCCTAAAACCAACCATACCTTGCTGAGCAATGTATGCAACAACGCTATATGCACCCTTAGATCTATCATAAACACTACTAACAGCTTTCCAAATGTGCTCAGCCTTTAGTTTATCAGCATTTTGCTTTGTTAGAGCTTTCGTAAACATATTGAGTAGCACTTCACCATCACTTTCAGAATTAACTAACCGGTGATCTTTCTCAAAAATTTCTTTTTTCAGTTCATGCGAATTAAACAAATTCCCATTATGAGCCAAAATTACACCAAATGGCGCAGGCCCTAAAAATGGTTGTACTTCGGAAACATCGCCAGTTCCAATAGTTGCATATCTAGTATGACCAATACCCACATATCCAGTAAGCATTCTCATGTGTCTAGTATGAAAAACATCTTTTACCAATCCAAAATCCTTTCTTACATGAAATTTATTATCATAAGTCGCAATACCAGCAGCATCCTGACCTCTGTGCTGCAAAGTAACTAGTCCATCATAGACGTCCTGAGCTACATAATTATGTCCGAAAATACCAACAAGACCGCACATATTTTTAAGGATTAAGTAATGTTATTTAAACGTTTAGCCGCTCGTACAGTATTCTCCATTAAACAAGTTACTGTCATAGGACCAGCACCTCCAGGAACAGGAGTTATATACGAAGCCTTTTTTGAAACACCTTCAAAGTCTGTATCTCCAACCAAATTACCATTCTCAAGTCTGTTTATTCCAATATCCACCACAACCACACCATCTTTCACCATATCTTCGGTAATTAAATTCACTTTTCCAACCGCCACACACAAAATATCAGCTCTCTTTGTATGACTAGCCAAATCTTTAGTATGAACATGACAAACCGTAACCGTAGCATCACGATTCAAAAGCATGGCAGCAAGCGGCTTACCAACAATATTACTATGACCAACCACCACAACCTCTTTTCCTTTCACATCAATATTATATCTTTCAAGAAGTCTAATTACCCCAAGCGGTGTACAAGAAGCCAAGTCTTCAAAATCTTTACTTAAAAACATTTTCCCAAGATTATAGGCGGTAAAACCGTCCACATCTTTTTTAGGATCAATTGCTCTAATCACATCAGGTGTATAAACATGAGCAGGAAGAGGCAACTGAACCAAAATTCCATGTACTGAATCATCATCATTTAATTGTTCTACTCTCTTAATTAGTTCTTCTGTAGTAACATCTTCACCATAATCAAACTGCTCCCACTGTACCCCAATTGCATTACAAGATTTCTGTTTTTGCCTAATGTAAGACAAAGAAGCTGGATTATTTCCAACCAATATTACTGCCAATTTAGGTTCTATTCCATTTTGAACAAGCAAATCCACTTCACCCGCAAGTTCTAGCAAAATTTCCTTTGAGACCTTACGACCATCGAGAATTTCCATGGGCAATAGAGAAAAAATAAATATCCCTTCGATATCGAAGGGCACTTAAATACTACACAGTTACGCACAAACCGTCAACGATTTAAAAACTTTTCTACCTCAGCCCACATTAATTTTGCCGTATCAGTTTTTTCCCTTTGCAAATCTACTCTTCTCCAGCCATAACTATCCGCAAGTTCATTGTGAGTTTTAATACATTTTTCAACCAATTCATCGTTCCTCTCATGTACATGTACATTTTCTCGCGCACTTAAAGTTCTTCTTCCTTGCATCATAATTGCAAAATCTTCTTTCACCAAATACTTGTTCATTTCCTCAAGCCACTCTCTTTCAAGACCTTTTGACATACCCCAAGCAATCCCAGTCCCAATATAATCCTCAGCAACAACAATATACCCCTCACTCAATAATCTCTTTAATTCCGGCTGCCATTGGTATCTATTCATTACAAACCACATTTGAAGCTCATCCTCAGAGATTTTTTGTCCGCCTTCACCTCTCAAAACTTCATTCAAAAAAACACCAGTAGGTTCCATATTATAAACAGGATACTTAACATAAAAAGCCTTATAACCATTTTGCTTAAGTCTCTCTACAATAAGCTTTGCATGAGTAGATTTCCCAATATTATTTATTCCGTAAATTGTAATTAATTTTCCCATTTTTATTAGTTATATCCACCGGTTGATCCAAACCCGCCTCTATTTTTTCCCTCAACTTCTTCAACTTCACTCCACTCAAACTTATCTATTCTCACAAACACTCCCTGTGCAATTTTTTCTCCTCTTTCAATTATTACTTCATTGTCCGTAAAATTGTAAACCATAACTTTAATTTCATCTTCCGGGCCACAATAGTCGTGATCAATAATTCCAAAACCATGTGGGGGAGTAAGCCCCTTCTTTTTTGGTGTACTACTTCTAGAAGCTACTACAAGCATATATTTTTCAGGCACTTCAACCACTAGGTTAGACGGCACCATACCAATTTCTTTTGGGGGTATTACACTACTTTCTCTAGCCAATATATCAAATCCTACCGCTCCAGAGCTTTCATAAACAGGCAACGGTAAGTCCTTATCTATACGTTTTATTTTTACTTTCATCGCATTATAAGATAGATTATTAAACGCCTTCTAACAACAAAAAATGCTTATTAAAAAAATAAACTTCATAGTTCTAAATTGGATGTTAAGCCTCGCTTCACAAGATGAAAAAATTGATTTTGCCGTAGGAGGGCAAGCCGTAATAGAAGGTGTAATGATGCGTTCACCAAGCGCAATTACGATTGCTGTTAGAAAACCAAACGGGCATATAAAAATTAAAAGAGAGAAATATAAAACAGTAATTCAACGCCTCAAATTTTTAAACATTCCTATAGTTAGGGGAGTAATTAATCTTTTTGAGATGATGGTTATAGGAACTAAGGCTATTAATTTTTCAGCAAATGAGTCATTAGATGAAGCGCCACCATCAGAAGAAGAAATTAATAAGTCCGGAATAAGAAAGTTTTTTGAGGGAATTATGTTTGTTTTTTCACTAATAATTGCACTAGCGGTGAGTCTATCTTTGTTCAAAGCCTTACCATTATTCCTTACAACATACCTCGATTCAAAATTTGAAATAATTCACAACAACTTTGCACTATTCAATTTAGTAGATGGTGCAATCAAAGCCAGTATTTTTTTGACATACATCTTCTTACTTTCCCTAATACCTAGTTTTAGACGTATTTTTGAATACCACGGCTCAGAGCATAAAGCTATTTTTACATATGAAAATAAATTAGATTTAACAGTAGAGAATGCCAAAATACAAAGTCGCTTTCATCCTCGCTGCGGAACAAGTTTTATTATCATAGTTTTTATTATTAGCGTTTTTGTTTACACTTTAGTGCCAAAACAACCGGATTTTATTCACAACCTTGCCCTAAGAATCACAGTATTACCATTAGTTGCAGGCATCTCTTATGAGCTTCTAAAGCTTAGCGCAAAGCACACAGAAAAGAAGTTTGTTAAATTCTTAATTGCGCCAGGTTTAGCCTTCCAACGACTAACAACAAAAGAGCCCGACGCTCCACAATTGGAAGTCGGACTCAAGTCTTTAGAAGCTGCTCTCGCTATGGAGAACTAAGAATCTAAAATTATTTACATTCTGCGATAGCTGCGTTTGCATCCAACGGGATCCCAGGACCCATAGTTGTTGTAAGTGTTAAACTTCTAACATAAGTACCTTTAGAACTTGAAGGTTTAACTTCTAGTACTGTCTTAATGATAGATTTAAGATTTTCTTTTAGTTTAGATTCATCAAAAGAAACTTTTCCAAACAAGTTGTGTAGATTTCCGAATTTATCAACACGTAGCTCAATCTTACCTTTTTTAAGTTCTCCAATTACTTTTACAAACTCAGGAGTAACTGTACCAGCCTTAGGACTCGGCATCAGTCTTTTTTGACCAAGAGTTTTAGCAACTTTTGCTAAATCCTTCATTTGATCAGGTGAGGCAATAGCAACATCAAAATCTAACCAACCACCTTCAATTTTTTTCACTAATTCAGCCGTTCCTGCAACAGCAGCACCAGCCTCCAAAGCTTCTTTAACATTTTCTTCACCAACGAAGGCAACAACAGTAACGTCCTTACCAGTTCCGTGTGGAAGAGCAGCAGTAGTACGGATATTTTGATCCGCTTGTTTTGGATCAACACCTAATCTGAAATGTACTTCACAACTAGAATCAAATTTAGTTGTAGATGTTTTTTTTAGGAGCTCAATCGCTTCATCGATTATGTAAGCTTCTTTAGTGATCAAAGCCTTAGCTTCAGTATATTTTTTTCCTGACATAATGTAAGGGGTTAAGTGGTTCATGCGCCCGCCTGAAGGCGGGCTCCCACAAATAATTATTTTTTATCCTTCTACTTTTACACCCATGCTTCTAGCTGTACCGGCAATAACTTTTACCGCTGCATCTATATCATTGGCGCTCAAGTCTTCCATTTTTACTTTAGCAATTTCTTCAAGTTGAGCTCTCGTGATTGTTCCAACTTTATCTTTATGTGGAGTACCAGAACCTTTGGCTAAATTAATAGCTTTCTTGATTAAAACCGCTGCAGGAGGACTCTTCATGATGAACGTAAATGTTCTGTCATCATAAACAGTAATCTCACATGGAATAATTGTGTCACCTAGATCTTTTGTTGCATTATTGAACTGAGTACAGAAATCCTGAATGTTCAATCCATGCGGACCTAGTGCAGTACCAACTGGAGGTGCTGGATTAGCTTTTCCGGCTGGAACTTGCAGTTTAATGACTGTTTTAATTTCTTTCGCCATGTTTTTATTGGTTAAATGTTAAAAACATGAGTGCGTAACACATGCATTCTACGTAAATAAGGCTAAAAGTCAATAAAATGTAACTAAAATTCCATGTCCAAAAGCTTAACCAAATTGCCTATTTGAACATGGTATTCTTTAGGGTATGAAAAGGCGTAAATCAAATTGCTAATCTTTACAGTTAAAAATGCTACATTTTGCCTCCTAGAGTCATTAATATAGAAAGATTTTTCACCAAAGCTATTAGTTTCGTTTATCTCAACTTCAAGCCCCTCAGAACCTCTCACTTTTAGTATTTCATAAACATCGTTAGCAGAACTCATAGGTCCAATTTTAAATACATAAGCCTTGGCAAGTACACTAGAAGGTCCTTTTATGGAATTTTTTACCATTTCAACATCATACAAGTCATCTACATATACTGTTTTAAATAAAAATCCATTATCATCCTCTTTTTCTACTATTGCATCAATAAATCCAGCACTCTGTACTTGTTCATCTCTTAAATAAACATTTGCACTCAGGCTAGTGAAGGTTTCATCTTCAAAATCAGATATACCATTTGTTTCAATCGTTGGTGGGGTTGTGTTCGGAGTGCCCAAGCTCACATTTTCATATTGAATACCAGAACTAAAAGATTCTCCAACAGCTGCGTCAGGGGTTGGTACCTGCTGCTCCCCAGCTCCAAGTAAATTTGTTTGAACCGTTTTACTTAAATCTAATGTTGTAGGTAAATTAAAATCTCCACCTTTAACCTCATCAGAATTGTTAGATTTTGAATTTGGAAGGTAGTTTTCAGTTAATAGCTGAGCTACCACAACGGTTATCACAACCGTTAAAATAACAGTAAATATCGTAAACTTGCGCATATTAAGAATGAGGTTATCACCCTTAATATTAAATCAAGCCTAATTAAAACTCAACTATTTCTTTTTAACTTGAGTGAATTCAAGTTCCACAGGCGTTTCACGTCCGAAAATCGTAATAAGAACTTTAACTCTTCCTTTTTCTTCATCAATATTACTAATAACACCATCATAGTTTGCAAAAGGACCATCCAAAACCGTAACATTATCTCCCTCAGCAAATTCAATTTTGAATTTAGGCTCAGCTTGACCCATATGTTTTTTAATAACTTTCCATTCTTCTGGCGAAACAGGTACTGGAATAGTTCCAGAACCTACGAAACCAGTAACGTTTGGGGTATTTCTCACTACATACCAACTGTCATCTGTAACAATCATATCAACCAGTACATAACCAGGGAATATGCGTTTTTCTTCAGTTACAGGTTCACCTTTCTTGATTATGATTTGAGTTTCTTTTGGTACTGCTACATCATAAATTAAATCTTGCATTCCCAAAGATTCAATACGTTGCATTAATGCTTCACGTACAGCATCTTCGTATCCTGAGTAAGTATGGATTACATACCAGTGTCTACCGGTATCATGAGCTTGTCTTGCCATTATAAGTTGATTACAAGTTTAAATAATTCGTTGTAAGCAAGGTCTATAAGACCAAGAAATACACCGAAGAAAGCGCAAAAAGCCAATGTTATAACCGTAAGCTTAACAGCTTGGTTTTTTGTTGGCCAAGTAACTTTAGTGAGCTCTTCCAAGCTCGTCTTAACGTAATTTGTGAATGTGTTTTCTTTCATATTGTTCATATATATCTAAAAAGCCTTTTTTGGGCTCGAATGCATATTATCACACTTCTGTATTGAAAAAAAGCTAAAATTTTGTTATAATAATGAGAAAAAATAAATATGAATATAAAGAAATTTCTTAAAACTAGTTTGCAGTTAGTAATGGTTCTCGTGATCATTCACTTCGTGAACCATTTTGATATTGTAAATGCGGCAAATTTGCCAATTTTGGATGGTGCCAAGGAGGAGTTTAAAAAAGGTGATATTATTGTTCCTCCAGATGCGGAGGGTTTAACGATTGCTGAACAGCTTGTTTTTGGAGTTCTTGGCTATGTGAAAGCCCTTATGGTTGCGATTGGGATTCTCTTTATAACCATTACTGGTATGCAGTTAATAATGGCAAATGGTGATGAAGAAAGTATTTCAAAAAGTAGAAGGGCGATAATTTACACTATAATTGGGTTCGTTATAATTAGTATGTCCCAAGAGTTTGCTAGGGTGTTTGACATGAAAGATGGGACAATTATTTCTAGTCCCCAAGAGATTTTAAATCGTTATCGTCTTTTTGATAGGCAAGTGCAGGTTTTTGTAACTTTTGTTAAGTATGTAATTGGTGCATATGCTACTTTGTTTGCGGTAAGGTCTGGAATTGGTCTTGTAACATCTGGTACAAATGAAGAAGAGAGGGGTAAGTACAAGAAATCGCTTATGTATAGTGCTTCAGGTCTTTTTCTTCTTTATGTTGGTCAAATATTCGTTGAGAAAGTGTTCTATAAAATTGATAAAAATGTTTACTCTGGTATCACTGGAGTACACCCAAGTATTGATGCGAAGGCTGGTGTGGATCAGATAGCTGGTATTACCAATTTAATTGTTAGTTTTGTTGGTCCTGTGGCTGTGCTTATTTTTATCATTGGCGGTATTATGTATGCAACAGCTGCTGGTGAAGAGGAGAGGATGGAGCAGGCTAAAAGATTGTTGCTCTCAGCCGTTATCGGTATTGTTATTATTTATGGAGCATTTGCGGTTGTTAGTACTGTTTTAGCTAGCAAGTTAACAGATCTTGGCGCACTAATAGAATAAAATGAAAAAAATAATCAAACAATTAGCTGTAGCGTTTCTGTTTGTGAATTTGGCACTCACGATCAATAGTGCCTTTGCTGCCCCAATTGACGACTTAACCAATATAGGTAAGGACACAGGCCTCCCAAGTTTTTATGAGACAGGTCAACATCCGGATGCCTTGCCAGATTATGCCCAGTCTGGAGTAGGTACATTAACAAGTCCGATATTCTTTATTATAGATCTTTTTAGGTATGTTATAAGCACGGTTGCAGTACTTATGATTGTTATTAATGCAATTAAACTCACAACAATAACTAGTGATGAGGAAGCGGAAAAATCTAAAACTACACTTATTGTTGCTGTTGTTGGTCTTCTGTTGGTTCAGTTTGCAGATGTTGCAGTGAGAAAAATGTTTTTCGGCGACCAAGGTGAAGCCTTCCAAGATGTTGCAACGGTGCAAATTTATGCCCAAGAAAGTGTAAAACAATTTAGAGGTATTATAGGCTTCCTTGAGGCTCTTTTGGGAGCTGTAGCTGTTCTTGTTTTGGTTGTGAGAGGGTTCGCTCTTATTGCCGGTGGTGGTGATGAAGAAGGTTTGACAAAGGCAAAAGATCAAGTTTTATATGCCCTTATTGGGTTAGGGGTTGTGGCATTATCTGAGGTTGTAATTAGAGGGGTTATATTTCCAGAGGCTGGAGCGGTTCTCCCAGATACTGAAAAGGCAAACTTTGTAATAGTGACTCTAACAAATTACATTGCAGGCTTTGTTGCTACGTTATCTTTTGCAACCTTATTTTACGGTGGATACCTATATGTTACAGCTGCTGGCAACGAAGAACAGACTGCAAAAGTTAAAAAGATTTTTATATCAGCAACATTAGCTTTAGTGATATCTTTAGGTGCATTTGCTGTAGTAAATACGCTAATTCAATTTAAGCCAACACCTCAAGAGGAGTTGAGTGGTGGGGTACAGGTAATAAATGATAGTAAGTAAATTTGCTATTCTGTCATTAAATAAATATAATCACTAGGTGAAAAAGATACTCTCATTCCTTATCACCGCTTTACTAGTTTCCTCCCTTTTTACATTTGTTATAGGGGTGGAAGTAGCTAGTGCAGATGTCTTCGACAAAATCGGAGGTCTATTTCAAACTTCTTCTCAAAACAAAGGATTAACTTTTGAAGATTTTGCTAATTCAGACACGCTCGAATTGAGTGCAGAGGGTTATAATGCGGCGTTAACAAGTTCAACAGATCTTAAAGATTTTATTATAAAAATTGTTAATTTTGCTCTTGGATTTTTAGGAATGATAGCCGTGATAGTTGTTATATATGGAGGGTTTTTATATGTAACAGCAGGTGGGGAGGACGAAAAAACGCAAACTGGTAAAAAATCCATTACATACGCAACTATAGGTATACTTATTATTCTTGGTTCGTATGCTTTTGTTAATACAATTATTGGTGGAGCTGGTGGGGGAACCGATTCTCAAAATCGCCGCTACACAGTAGGAGATTCATTAGGGCCAAGCTTTAATGCATCTTCAATTCAAGTTAGAAATATTGCAGAAAATATTTATAAGGGGTTTGTAGATTTGGCAAATGCTGAGGAAGCAATAAAAAACATTATTAGTGAATCTCAAAAAGCGTCATTAATGTATGGAAATCCTAAAGATCTTGGGGTGGTTAGTTCTATTAAGGCTGTAAAAAATGTAGACCGCTCAGACGTGCTGTCGTATTTAAATTCAGCAAAAACACAACTTAGTAACTTGCGATCAGAGGTTCCACAATTCTCAAAAACATACTCTGCTATCAACGAGCTAATAAGGGTCTTTGAAAGAGATATAGATGAAATAAAAGGTTATCCACGAGTACTCGTTCAATATGAAACAGATATTAATTTTAGTGATCCGGGTTCTAAAACTTCTCCAAACCAAGACATGCTTGATGTTACAAGTGGTAAGATAGCTGACTGTAATTTTTACGTCGACATAATAACTTCTTGTGATCGCTATCCAAAGCAAATGTTCGAAAAATGGATTTCTATCCAGTCAGAGATTTCTGATTTAAGTGGTTCTAAAACTCGCAGCATTGCAAAGATATTCGAGCCTATGAAGGCAGATTTTATTGATAAAGTTAATGATGAGCTCGAAGGCTTTATTCAATTAAAACAATCATTAAGTACTCTTGAAGCGGTTCAAAAAGGAGATCTAGGTAAGATATATGAGGATGCTATGAGAGGATTTGGTCATAAAACTTCTTCTCTAAAATCAAGCGATTCTCTAATATCTCTTGTAGAAGGTTGGAAGATAGATCTTGATACAGATAATGCGAGCATAGTGGGAAATGCTCTCTTTGCGGCATTAGATAATCAAATAAAATTTTCAGAAGCCGTTGGAAAATTGCAACCGGTTATAGCAAGACTAAGAGCTAATGTTACAGCAGGAAATGCACCATTAGTTGTTACTTTTGATGTGCTAGATACGGAAGATCCGGCTGGTGGAAGTATTATAGATAAAAATATAGACTGGTCTAAAATTGGTGGTAATGCCACTTTCGACGGCAAGTTTGTAGACATTGGAAATGCCGTTAGTTGTAGCACGCCAATTGATGCTCCTCTAAATTCAAATAGTGATAAGGCAGATTATGGTCCAGCATTTAGACAATGTACATTCAAGTATCCAGGTACTTACATCGCGACTGTAAAAATTAAATCAAATGATCCTGCAAAATATGTTGAAGGGTTGAGCAGCTTGGTTGTAAAAGTAAATCCTCCAACTACAAAAATTAATCTTGATATCAATACAGGAACTCAAAAAATTCCAGTTATTTCATACTATGATAATGGCTTATTAAAATTAGATAAGGACTTTGTTCCAATTACCCTTGATGAAGCTAAATCAGGAGTAACATTTGATGCTTCTTCAACATTAAATGCCACAAGTTATAAGTGGGATTTTGGTAATAGCGATGAGGTAGTTGGTAGTGGTAGTGAGTTTACAAAGCAGAAAGTATCTTTCAAAAATGAGGGGCAGTATAAGATTACATTGGAGGTTATGAATGAGTTAGGTGAGATCGATAGGAAAATCTTCACGCTCGACGTGAGTAATGTTGCTGCACGTATTAGATTAAAACCGAATGGTCAAATCTCAATAGGAGTTCCGGTTATTATTGATGGAACATCTTCTTCGGCTTCCGCTGGAAAAATAAAATCATACAATTGGACACTTGCAAAAGTTCAACCAGATGGCTCAACTAAATCAATAGATCTTGGTGAAAATTCTAGTAAAAGTTCTTTCCCTCACCAGTTCTCTGAGCCTGGTAAATACATTGCAACCCTCACAATTGTTGGTGATCTCAAGAGCGCAACATCTGTGGAGGAAATTGTTGTTGCTTCAAAACCACCAATTGCTTTGTTTGAGCAAACAGTGCCATTAAAAAATCAGCCAGGTACCTTTAAATTTGATGCTAAAAAAAGCTACGATCCAGATGGTGAAAAAACAAGTTTAAATTATCTTTGGTCTATATCTCCTGAGTCTGAAGGTGGTAATAAATGGGAATTAGTCAATGATAGTTCATTAACAGACAGAACTCCTCTAATTAAATTCAAAGAACCAGGAGATTACGATGTAACTCTTAGGGTTTCGGATCCAGACACTCAAGGTGCGGGTATTACAGAAGAATTTGATGAAATAACAAAAACCATTACAGTAGAAAACACTCTCGATATTGCTTGGGAAGATGGTCAAGAAGCTACTGCCAATTTAGATAAAAATGGCAAAGTTGATGTTGATTTCAGAGTGTATAGCGAATACTCAGAAAAGTCAGACGCTAGTTATAAAATAGACTTCGGTGATAACGACACAAACACAGGAAATATTTCTGGCTCTCAATTAATCACTCATACATACACAAAAGGTGGAGAGTACAATGTTGTGTTTACAATATATGATGAGCAAGACAACGGAACATCAATAAAAAGAAGAATATTTATTGGGGGGGATGAGAATCCAATCGCACAAATAGCACTTTTCGTTAATGGTGCCGAAGTAACAGATTTTACTCAAGAAATCATAGTTAACAAAAGTGATGTGCTAACTTTTGACGGCAGCACGTCAAAAAATACAGATGGTACTGGCCGTGACCTTAAATATAGTTGGGATTTTGGTGACACAGATAAAAGCTCAAACAAAATTGCCACTCACACATACAAAGAATTAAGCCCAAAGAATCCAGGATATTTTACAGCTAAATTATTGGTCTTTGATCAAGACAATCCTAGCTTATCCGACGATGACATTATTAAGATAAAGGTTGTTTCAAAGCCACCAAGATTCTCTTCTCTACAAGCCGTACCAGACCCTTCAAGTAGTAGTTTGGTTACTCCGGTTACAGTAAATTTGAAAGCCTTTGGAGTAGAAGACGATGATGGAGAAGTAGTACAGTACAGATGGTGGTATTACGATCTTAAGAGTCCAGATGATCCTCGCGGAATTCAAATAACTCAATCTCCAAGTGCTAAAATGACTATTGGTACAAATGGAAAGAAAGGGGATAAGAAAACCTATGGATTTGGACTTGAAATACAGGATTCTGATAATCAAAAAGTATCAAGCAAGGATTTCTTAGAAAAAGGCCAACTCCCAACTCTTGAAGTAATCAATGGGGAAAATGCTATGCCTACAGCATCTTTCAAGGTGGATACAACAAAAGCTTTCATAGGTGATAAGGTTACTTTCTCAAGTTCTTCAAAAGATCCAGATGGTAAAATTGTGAAATATATTTGGGATTTTGAAGGAGATGGTTTCTTCAATAATTCTCCAACCACTAAATCAACAATTGAATATAAATATAATGCTAAAAATTTAGAAGGTGTGCAGGTAAGATTAAAAGTGATTGATGATAAGGGGGGTGAGGCTGTTTCAACTCCACTAACACTTTATATCGATTCAAAAACAGAACCTCCAAATGCAGCTTTCACATTTTCAATTATAAACAATCAAGTTGTTTTCAAAAATAATTCAACAGCAGATACTGTGGGTGGTTCTGAAATACAACAAAACATTTGGGACTTTGATACAGATGCGGCTTTTGCTGAAGCGGATTCCGATGGAGATGGTGACCCAAAAAATGACACAGATTCAACAGAAAAAGATCCTATCCATTCGTATAAAGAGCCAGGAAATTATTTTGTTAAACTAACAGTAATAGACACACATGGAGTAGAGGATAGTGTTACTCAAGAAGTTAAGTTTATCCCTGGTACAAACACTTCTACAGGTGGTGTGGTTAAAGATTTGGGTGCAGCACCAGGTCAAACTACATCAAGTTCAAAAAATCAATTATTAGCAATTTTAAAAACAAACCCACCGGCATCATCAGATGGAATTGTATATCTCACAGGAACAGAGGGCGCAGTAACATTTGATTTTAAAGATTCTCAAGGTTCAATTGCAGAATTTATTATCGATAAGAATATTTATTTTGATACTAATCAAAACGGCATCAATGATGACGAACAAGACTTTAAAACTATCCTTCCAGGAACTTGGAAAACTAATTTCCAAAAGTCATGGGGGAAGACCGTAGTAAAACTTACCATTAAAGATATTTATGGTAATAAGGCTTCGGTGCTGAAAGAAATTAAATTCAAAGATACACTAAATTAAAAACTATGGAACAAGAAAACAAACCAGAAATAAACAACTATAACCAACCAAATGAAGAGCCAAAACCTTCATTTCAACCTGTTGTTGATCCTACAAAAAAAACTATTGGCCAGATTAAAACCAACAATGTAAATCAGCAGCAAGTTGATCCAAATTTACGCAAACAGAAAATTAAAAAAATAGTTATTATCACGAGCATTATACTTATTGTATTAGCAATTACTTCAGTTGTATTAGCCTCACAAACTAGCCCAACCAAAGAAAGCGCTATTGCAAGTCTTTTTGGAATAAGCCAAATCAGCTTTGTTAATATACTCACAATTATAGTCCACATTGCTTTCCTTTATTTTTCAATAGGATTCTTTATCCTTACAATGGCAAAACTTGTTAGAGCACTTAAAACCCCAAAGGAGGATTTGCTGTTACGCAGAAAAAACATCAAATCAACAATTATCACAGCTATAGCACTTTTTGTGCTTTTTATTTCATGGGGTGCTACATATTTATACATGGATTCAAAACATGTAACACTAAAGCTTGAGTCAACTAATAGAATTATTACGGATCCTGAAGATACAATTGCACTCGAAGCTCCTGTAAAAGTTAAGTTCGATGCCTCAAAAATACTAATTGACCCTAATTATAGAGTAATAGCCTACGACTGGGATTTCGGTGATAGAAGTACAGATACAAGCCAAGTAATAACTCACACTTTTGAAAAGAAGGGTAGATATGATGTTGTCCTCACAATTACTAGAAGACACAAAAAAACTGGAGAAGAATTGCAAGATGCACATTCTGTAACTGTTATTGTGGATAAACAACTTCTTTCAGCTATATTTTCCGTTGATCAGCAGTCAGGAGAAGCGCCTTTAAAAGTTAATTTTGATGCCTCAGAATCTATCGACCCTGATGATAAAATTGAACTTTATGAATGGGATTTTGATGGCGACGGCAAATTTGAAGAGGATGGTAAAAAAGCCACTCACATATTTGAGAAAGATGGTAAATTTACAGCAACTCTAAGGGTAACAAATTCAAACGGAGAAACTGCAACTGCAGAAAAGGAAATTATAGTAAAAGAATCAGAGGGCCCAGTTGCGGTAATTAGTATTTTAGACGAACCAGAAGCACTGACTGTAGGACAAAATTATACATTTAAATCAGATGATTCTGTTTCACCAAATGGAAAAATAACCTCCTACGATTGGAGTATGGGGGACAACAGCGGGGTAAAAAGAAGTAAAACTATATCCCACAGCTACAATAAACCAGGTACATATGAAATAACTCTAAAAATAGTTGATGAAGAAGGAAAAGAAGGAGAAGTTAAGAAAGTAATAAAAGTTGGCAGCGTAAAAGGTACTCCAAAAGCGGTTATCAAGACATCTCCTACAATAGAAAAAAATGCAGTTACACTAAATGGTGAGGCTCCATTTAAAGTTAGCTTCGACGCAACAGGAAGCACAGATTCTGATGGAAATATTGTAGATTACAAATGGGATTTTGATTCAGACGGAAAAGATGATGCGTTTGGACCAAAAACAACCCACACCTTTTCAGCATCTGGCATCTATACAACAACACTTACTGTGGTAGATGCAGACAACCTTTCTTCTAGAGAATCTATCACCGTTAATGTTGCCGCACAGGGAATAACCGCAAAAATAAAGGCTAATATTATACAGGGTACAGTTCCATTAACAGTAAATTTTGATGCTAGTGGTTCTAGTTTTCAGGGTGGCACAATCACAAGTTATCAATGGGATTTTGGTGATGGCACAGCCCCAAAACTTGGAAGTGCACAGATAGGACACAAATATACTGAAATTGGAACATATACAGTAAAAGTAACAGCAATTGGTAGTAACAACTCTAAAGATACAGATGAAATATTAATTACAGTCCGAGAAGTTCCTTTAGCCGCTTGCTTCACTTCTGTATTTACAGAGGGGCAAGTTCCACTTACTACCACCTTTGACCCAAGCTGTTCCACAGGATCGGTAAAATCTTATTTCTGGGATTTTGGTGACGGTTCTAGTTCAGACCAAATTAAGCCTAGCCATACATTCCAAAGCACAGGCGAGTACAATGTAAGGCTTGAAATCACTGACTCAGAAAATACTGTCAGTACAAAAGATATCACTATAAAAGTAACTCCATAAAAATATGGCAAAATACAATAAAAATCTAATCACAATAGTGGCTGTAGTATCTATAGTTGCTCTTTTAGCAGGTATTATATTGCCACTAGCTGTTGCCATTACAAACTAGTATTGGAAAAAAATAGAAAATCTGGTATAATGTTATGATATTTAAAAATAAACATGAATACATCATATCCGGAAAATCAGTTTCAGCCTGCAGTTAGCAGCAAAAAGAAAACCTACTTAGCTGCAGTTTTGGCAATAGTATCCGCACTATTTGTAACAGCGGTATATTTCTTTAGTCCTTTAGGGCCTAGCGATACACCTCCAAAATTGCCAGAATTTACTGGATCTTTCCAAGGTAAACTAGATTCAAGAGGTATTCTAAAGAAGAGCAAAAGCGATAATAAAATTTTTTCTGGAGGTAAAACAGTTGATTCAGTAGGCTATGTGTATGGCTTTTTTGAAAATTCAAAAAATTATAGAGATCTTATTGATAATATAAATGTATCACAAGACGATACAAGTATTGTTTTTATGACATATTACCCAACTGAAGACAGATGGATAACTACTCCGCAAAACATTTATGTAGGAACAAAAAAACTTACAGAAGCTCAACTATCAACGGAACCTCTTAAAAACGCCGGGTTACTTTCTACAAGTTACAAAGCTGTAGTTAATAATTTCAATCAAGGAGAAACTCCAAATAAAGAATTTAAAACAATGGACCTTGAAAAAGGATGGCAATTAATGCTTGCTCCAAAAAATGAGAACAACGATTATAGTTTTTATGAAAATTTAGATCCACAACCTTCAAGCATTTGGGAATACTCTGAAAGTGCACCTAAAAAGTTTATTCAAGTACCAACAGCAAAATTAGATACAAAAATTAACAACTACATTCACTGGGTAAAATTTGATGCGAAACCAGTAGTAGTTCAAGCACAGCAAAAAGTCGATCCAATAAATACAAAACCAATAGCTGATCCAGCTCAACCAGCTGATCCAGAAAAAGACAAAACAATCCAAACTAATAGTGGACTTAGTATTAAAGCTACTATTACAGAAGTAATTACTGGAACTCTTAATCCAGATAAAACAAAAGATCCTGTAGTAGATAATGGCCCAGCGTTATCAATTGGAACATCAACAGCAAAAGCAATGAATGTTCAAGTTGGTACAAAAGATATAAAATTTTTAGACACAGTTCTAACAAACAATACTGATAAAGACATTCAACTCAAAAAAATACATGTAGTATTAAATGGACTACAAGCTATTAACATTGGCAGTACACTATCAACTCTTGAAAATATAAGAATCACAGATGGTACTGCAGATATTAGCAAACCATTTAAATTTGATGAAAAAAATTCAAAACTTATAACTGTTGATGTAAATAAAACAGTTAAGGCAAAAAGCAATACTACATTGAGTATTATTGCAGACATAAGAGAATCTGCCCCAGAAGGAGACTTTGCATTGCACATTGGAGCAATTGCTTACATGAATGGTAGCACGGAAGAAACAGCACCATTACAAGTTAAAGGTGAAGCTATGAGTGTGAAAGTTGCACCTGGACCTAAAGTTTCTCTAAAACTTTCAAATGTATCGGTAAAAAACTTAACCGTAAGCGCTGGAGACAAAAATAAACTATTATCAACATTCCAAATCAACACTGATCAAGAAATTACTTTAACAGAGTTTAGTGTTCAAGTTTATAACAGTGGTTTCTTTGGAGGTCCAAAAATCGAATTGATAGACCAAGTTGAAAACCCAAAATTAAATATGGCACTTTTTCAAACACTGGATAAATCTGAAAAAGCCAATTCTACAATTACATTTAAAACAAATAATACAATCCCAACAGACATAGATTATCCAGTTTCTTTCATTGCAGACATTAAAGACACAATTATAGAAGGATTAAACTTTAATATTTATGCTGTAAATGCAAAATATAAAGACAGCAAAGGTAAAGAGTATACAGTTGATCTATCAGCATCTCCAATAAAGAGTAATGACATTGCTGTAAAGGTAACGGAACCAGTGCAAACTACTCAAGTTACTAAAGAAGAATTTCCACAACTATCTACAGCTCAAATGGTTCTAAAAAATGAGGGACCTACATTTGCAGGAGAATATTATTACTGGATAGAAAATAGGGAAATATCTCTTTATATAAACAGAGTTAATTTTGCTCAATACAACTCAGCAAAAATTAGCACATACGCATGTCCAGATGACTTTGTTACATCATGTAACAGCTTATATTCATGTAATTTAAGATTCAGCTTTGCGGCTAAAGATAATAGATGTCAACTCAAGGAGTATGCTTTCGAGAACTATTCTGCCGATCTAAACTATTCTTTAGTTTGGCCAAATGAAAAGGGGACAATGTCTCCAGTACTTACACGCCAGTTAAGTAAAGTAGAGTTTTACAATAAGGATGATTCCACCATTGTTATAAGCCCAGCACAATTCATTTCTATATGGATCAATAAATTTAACATTCCTCAGGATTATTCTGAGATGAAAGTAATAAATAAATAAAAACAAAAATGAAAAACACAAATTTCTTAACACCGCAAACTCCAACAGCCTCAAAAAGAGGTTTGATAGCCGGTATAGTAGCTATAACTGCATTTATTGCAGTTGGAGTATTCTCTTACCTTTCGTTTGAAAATTCAAATGGATTACCGCCAGCACCTCCTGAAGTTGCATCACAATTTCAAGGTAAATTGGATAAAGACAATATGGGAATCCTTAAAAAATCAAAAGAAGATAATAAAGGAGAAAAAAATCACAAATCTGAAGGAGAAAAAGTCCTTAAAGCCGGAGGATTCCACTGGGGACACTTTGAAAATGCAAAGAACCTCAATGACGCTATGGAGCGTGCAGATGTTAAATTTGATGAAACCAAATTAGTATACCTAACATATGACTCAAATTTACAAACAGAAGGACAATGGGTAACTAGTCCGGAAAAAGTATATATTGGTACAAAGAGTATTGATATTAATCAACTAAGTTCATATACCCTACCAGGTGGAGGACTTATTAGTTCAACAAAAGATTTAACGGTTTATGGTTTCAACCAAGGTGAAACCCCAGCCAAGAACTTTAAATGTGAAAACTTACATAAAGGATGGCAAATCACCTTAGCGCCAAAAAATGCTAATAATGATTATTCTTTCTATGAAGATTGTGTGCCAAGTTCAATTTGGGAATACGATCCAAGCTCAAAAGATCCAAAAAGACCTTTCATAGAAATTCCAACTGCAAAACTAGATACAAAAGTAGGAAATTACCTACACTGGGTGTTATATGAAGGATTAACTCCAAAAAAACAGGCAGACACAAAGCCACTAACATTCACAATCGATAACACAAAAACACCAGCAGCAACCTCAGTTGAGGCAGGTACAAACCAAATAAAAGTGGCAGAATTCACAATCAATATTGATGGAGGAGCAACAATTAACGATATAGATGTAACAATGAGTGGAACAGCTACAAATACAGATTTCAATAACCTAAAAATGGTAATTGGAAAAATGACATTACCAAAACAAAAGATTCTAGCCTCAAAAACAGTAACTTTCTTACCAGATGCAAAAATTGATGCAGAATTAATCAAAGTTGAGCTATATACAGATGTATTAGACACAGCAACAGTAGGCAACAACGCAACTTTCAATATCACAAGAGTTCATTACTCAGATAAAGATGATAAGGAAGTTAATAAAGATCTAAAAGATGAACCAAAAGCAAAAGGTAACTTAATTACAATTGCAAAACCAGCAGACACAAAGCCACTAACATTCACAATCGATAACACAAAAACACCAGCAGCAACCTCAGTTGAGGCAGGTACAAACCAAATAAAAGTGGCAGAATTCACAATCAATATTGATGGAGGAGCAACAATTAACGATATAGATGTAACAATGAGTGGAACAGCTACAAATACAGATTTCAATAACCTAAAAATGGTAATTGGAAAAATGACATTACCAAAACAAAAGATTCTAGCCTCAAAAACAGTAACTTTCTTACCAGATGCAAAAATTGATGCAGAATTAATCAAAGTTGAGCTATATACAGATGTATTAGACACAGCAACAGTAGGCAACAACGCAACTTTCAATATCACAAGAGTTCATTACTCAGATAAAGATGATAAGGAAGTTAATAAAGATCTAAAAGATGAACCAAAAGCAAAAGGTAACTTAATTACAATTGCAAAAGCTGCAACTTCTGTAAGTGAAGAAAGTCAGGCTGGTGATCAAAAACTGAGTCAAACAAAAGATGTAAAATTTGCTTTCACTGCTAGTAAAGATGAAGTCACTTATAGTACAGGTACACAAAAAGCTCTAATAGGTAAATTTGATTTCACAAACGATAAAACCGTAGATATTAACACTGTAGGAATTAAAATAAACAAAAAAGATTCTCTAAAATTAAATAACGTAGTACTAAGCATTGATGGCTCAGAGTTTAAAGCGGATTATAATATAGAGTTTGGAGGATATATTTATTTACCAAATAAAAGCGTTGATGCATCTAAGAGCCACTCGATTTCTGTTTTTGCTGATGTTCCTGACCAAACACTAACAGAGGCTCAAAGAACTGATGTGAAACTTCTTGCTTTTGAATACACTACACAAGGACAAAAATCAGAGCTGCTAATCAATGAAACATCATTTATTTCAAACTACGAAAACAAAAAAGTTACATACAAAGCGCCTCAAATTGAGTTTGTAAACAGAGGTAAGGATAGATCATATGCTGTAGAGACTATGGATGCTGTTATGGGGCAATTCACATTTCATACAGATTCTAAATTGAACCTTAGTAAGCTTGGAATTAAAATAGAAGCGCCAAATGGAGAGGTGTTTCTCGATAATGTTAGAATTAAATATTTAAACAAAGAAACTCCTGCTGTACTTCAAGATGATATCTATACATTTAATATGTCTTACAATACAGTGGCTGATTTTTCTAAAGACAACCAAATTCAAATTATTGCCAACATAAGGAAGTTTGATGCAAATGATAAAATGTATTCAGCTGTAAGAGTTGTATCAGCAGTGTATGAGAATTTAGACAATAACCAAGTATATACAAACAAAGAACTGAGCGCGCTTTCATTCAGGGTTAGTTATACAAATTTTGCTATGAATGTTAATCCTATCAAGGAAGCTCAGTATATTGATTTATCATTTAATACATCTCCAGCACCTGAGTACCCTTCTACAGCTGCTCTAGGAACAGAAAAGGTTAAGTTTTTCGATGGTACTTTAAAGAATTTACATGATAAAGAGCTGGTAATGTCAGAATTTGAAGTGTTAGACTCTCCTACATCAAGTTTTCCACTTGATATGAAAAATACAACTGTATATTTAGAAACAGTAAACGGTCTATATCCATTTACACATTCGTCAAACAACACATTTAAAGGAGGCAATGTGAGATTATCAGCAAGTGGAGCCACTGGTGACATTGCTAGAGTAATTATCCTAACAAATATTCCAGTAAATGGAGATGCTGGCAAAACAGCACAAATTACTATAAAAAAAGCATATTATACGATATTAAATGATTCCATGAATCCCTATGTAACAAGTATGGACAAAAACGGAAATCAAGTTCGTATTATTTCAAAATAAACAAACAAAATGAAAAATATTACAAAATTCAGTTCGGTTCTAGTTCTTACTTTAATTGCTAGTGCAAACCTAAGCTTGGTAGCCTTTGCTGCCGAACCACCAGCACCGCCAGAATCACCATTTGGGCAAGAGCCACCAGCTCCACCGCAAACAGTTTCTCAGCCAGCAACTACAACCCAAGAGCCACCAGCACCACCGCAAACAGTAACTCAGCCAACAACTACAACAGATACTAAAACAACAACATCAAACACAACCACCACTACGCCAAACACAACCACTCCTCCTAAACCACCAGTTTACCAGACAACTAAGAAATCTGGGATCACTGAGTCAGGACCAGAAGCACTCCTTCTAGCAGTACCTGCATTCCTAGGAAGTATGTTGGTAGGCCGTAAAGGTAGAGCTCGCAAAAAATAGGCAGCAACAAAAAAACAAAAATAAAAAATATGGATTCGCAAGATTTATATGAACAACTAAAAAGTAGTTTGCGCAATGGTAACATTATCATAATTGAAAGTGTTACTATTGTGCTTCTAATGATTATTCTCTACACAACATTTGATTTTGGAAGTCTTTTTCAAGGCTTCATTTTACTTGATAACAATCAACAAACAGTTGATGTTACCACTGTAGAAACCGCAACCACTCAAACTCCAACTTTAACTCCAATTCAAGCAGTTCAGGATAAATTGAATGTTAGCTTTAAGAGTGGCAAATCAAATAGTGAACTTGCAGAAACCAACGTTCTTGATTTGAGAAATCCATACGCGGAAGTTAGATTCTCAGTTGAAAACAAAGCAGATGAAGTGCCTGTTTACATGCAGAGTCTAAAAATCACTACACCAGAAAACGAAATTTTTTATGAAAGAAATTTACCAATCAAATCTACTAGCGCTGTTTTAGATTCTCAAACAATTAAAACGATTACTTCTATCATTCCAAAAACTGGCCAATATACTTATGAAATTGGCCTATATAATGAAGGATTTTTACCACAAATAATTGGTGGAAATTTTCAAGTAATTGTTGAAAGTATAGAGCCGGTTGTTGTAGAGGAACCGCCTCAAGCACCAGTTGCTATAGACATAGAAGATACCAATTACAACAGCACAAACTCACTAATTACACCCGTAATTATAAGTTCTGGCGTATTTCCAGTTGGCTTTAATCCACAGATCAATGAAACAAAAATTTCATATAACTTGAGCCAAGGAGCAAAAGTTGAAGTTACTATCGTTGATAGCGCCGGCAACAATGTTGTTACACTTACAGATCAAATATTACCAGGAGGAACTCACGAAGTTTGGTGGAATGGAACCAACTCTACAAGTAATACAGGAAATACCGTACAATCTGGTGAATATGCTTATAAAATTATAGTAAGAGATCCTTCTACAAACGCTATTACAGATACAGACACTGGCAAAATCAATGCCATATATTCAAACTCAAACCAAGACTTTGAATCACAAACTCCAAATTCAACTGCTCCTGTTACAACAGTTTCACCAACAAATAATCAAATATCAACGGAAACTGTAGAGGCATCTGTAGCACTTAACAGTGCCACAACAGGAAAAACTGCCGATACTGGACCATCTATGTTAATATATGGAGCGTTCCCACTAGTTGGCTATATTATCCGTCGTAAAAAATAAAACATGACAAAAATACCAGAACCACAAATAGACTTAACCGCCAAAGATCAAGGAAATTCACAAAAATACTCAATTAGCCCAGGAATGATAGCAGGCATAATAGTAGCAATTTTTGCTTTATATTTTGGATTTAGTTCATTTACAGGATCAGACACTGCTGAGCAATACAAAGGTTTTATAGGTGAAATCGAAAAAAGTACTCAAGAACTTAGTACTGATAATCAAGAAGTTGCAATTCCACAAGCTCCAGAAAGAACAAGATAAAGAATACAAAAAAAGCCCCGCTGCACACGCGGGGCTTTTAAAGTTTTTTTAGAGACTAGTCTCTGCTTTTTGGTGGACGAGCAACGTCAACGTTGATCGCTCTACCATCTAATTCGTGACCATTTAATGCGTCAAGCGCTGTATCAGCGTCTGAATCATTAGTGAAAGTAACGAAACCAATACCTTTAGATCTACCAGTAGCTCTATCAGTAATAACTACAGCGTCTTCAACTTCACCATATTGAGCGAATAGCTCTCTAAGGTCATCAGTTTTAACACTCCATGAAATATTTCCTACGAATAACTTTTTAGACATCTTCTTTACATTAAGGGATAACTGTCTACGAACCTGACAATTTCTCCCTCAAAATGTGCACTTTAAGCAGAGCTGTACCGGAACGTACAAGAACTATACCTGATAAATCAGAATTTGTCCACCTAAATTAGCAATTAAAGCTCTGTAAATAGGTCTTCGTTTGAGAATCTAAATTTAGGATGCGCAGGACCATCTTTCCTGTATCCAACAGCTAAAACAGCCATTGAACTTAGGTTAGAATCTAAACCTAAAATTGTATCAAAATCACCATTAGAAAAACCTTCCATAGGGCAAGAATCAATACCAAGTTCCGCACAAGCCGCCAAAGCAAATCCAAGAGCTATATAAGCTTGGCGCGCAGCCCAGCCCTTAGCATTTTCACCATTTAAACCCTCAGAAAAACCATGAAGCATAGCTGCAAATTCTTCACTAACACCACCCATTGTTTCTATCATCTGGTTAACCCTACCTTTAACATTTGAATTCGCGCAGAATACTAAAATATGAGAAGCGTCTTCAAATTGTGGTTGGTTAAACCCTGCTGCCCTCAATTCAGATTTCTTAGCAGCATCACTAACAACATAAATGTGATACGGTTGAAGGCCAAATGAACTTGGTGCCATGTGTATAGATTCCAAAATCTTATGCATATCTTCTTCGGAAACTTTCTTTGCCGAATCAAAGTGTTTTGTTGCAAATCTCCAATCTAATTTATCTAAAAACATATAAAAGTTAAGTTAGTAATACACATAAGATTTTAAACTAAAAAGTTAACAATACAAAGCGGTAAAAATAGTGTAAAATCCCTACACATTTAAATACAAAACATGCAAGATTTTACAAAAGGTCCAATATTAAAAGCACTTATCGGACTTTCAGTACCAATAGTTCTTACAAATTTATTACATAGCGCTTACCAACTCACAGATACTTTTTGGGTTGGAAGACTAGGTGCTGAAGCTGTTGCAGCTGTTTCACTTAGTTTTCCTTTGATATTTTTAATGATCACTTTGGGTGGTGGCTTTGCACTAGCAGGTACAATTTTGGTTTCTCAGTATAAAGGAAAAGGGGACGCAAAACAGGTTAATCATGTTGCGGTTCAAACAGTAATGCTTATGCTTATTATTTCAATAATCATATCTATACTCGGTTATTTTATTGCTGAGCCTGCGATGAAGTTAATGGGCGCAGCTCCGGATGTACTGCCACAGTCCGTTTCATACCTAAAAATTTCCTTCATAGGAATGATCTTCCTTTTTACATTTTTCGTTTTTCAGTCATTAATGAGAGGGGTTGGTGAAGTTAAAATGCCACTTTATATTGTTTTTACTACTGTTGTTTTAAATCTCTTCTTAGATCCATTATTCATAAATGGTTTTGGGCCAATAGAGGGGCAGGGGGTAACCGGTGCCGCAATCGCAACAATCTTTACACAAGGAATTGCGACCTTGATAGGTATGCTAATTCTTCTAAAAGGTAGCAAAGGAATAAAATTAGTTTTAAGAGGTTTTAGATTCGACAAACCGCTAATCAAAAAAATGTTTTTCCTAGGACTACCTTCCTCTATTGAACAATCTATGAAGGCCTTGGGGTTTGCAATTATGTCATTTTTGGTCGCAACTTTCGGCACAACAATTGTGGCAGCCTATGGAATTGGATTTAGAGTATTGAGCTTTGTAATCATTCCAGCATTTGGTCTTTCCATGGCAACATCTACTCTAGTAGGGCAAAACATGGGAGCAGGAAAACCAGAAAGAGCACAAGAGATCGGAAATAAAAGTTCACTCATTGCATTCTCATTATTACTCTTAGTGGGAGCGATATTTTACATCTTCGCACAACCTGTAAGCGCAGCCTTTATACCCGGTGATGAAGCGGTAATATTAGAAGCCACTATTTTTGTTAAGTTCCTTACGGCAGCTTTTGCCTTCATGGGCTTACAATTAACACTAAACGGAATTTTTTCTGGGTCTGGTAATACAAAAATTTCAATGATCTTTTCACTTGTATCACTTTGGATTTTTGAGTTTCCTTTATCATATATTCTTTCAAAACACACAGATCTAGGAGAAAGAGGTATTTGGATTGCAGTACCAATTGCAGCATTTCTTTCCGCCTCAGTTTCGCTTATTTATTACAGACTGGGCAAATGGAAAAATACTAGAATTATAGAATCTGAAGACAAAAAACTAAAAGACAAAGTCCTGGAAGAGGTTATGATTGAAGAAGGTGTGTAATTCATAGTATAGTAAAAAAAATTATCCCTCATAACCATGGCCACAAACTACACAAATCCAAGCGGTTTTCCTGAGCATATTCCATCAGTTTTACAGGAAGAACTAAGGATACGCGATATAATGAGAAGCGTGTATGAGTCTTATGGTTATGTGCCGATTGAAACTCCATCCGTAGAATATAAAGAGACCCTTGCCAGCAAAGGAGATATTAGCAAAGAAGTTTATACAATTGCCCGCGCTTTAGCCGAAGGGGACTCAAAAGAGGACGATAGAGCCCTAAGATTTGATCTCACAATTCCATTTGCCAGATATGTTGCACAACATTTTAACGATCTCACTTTTCCTTTTAAGAGGTGGCAAATTCAAAGAGTTTGGCGCGGTGAAAGGCCACAGGCAGGGCGTTTTAGAGAGTTTTATCAATCAGATATTGATGTGATAGGTAATGGTTCACTTCCTATTCACTTTGATGCAGAAGTAGTTGCCATGGTTCATGAAGTTTTAAATGAAATTGACTTTGGCGGATTCACAATCGGAATTAATCACAGAAAATTATTACAAGGAATTCTTAAGCAATTTGGCATCACAGATTTGGAAAACACTCTTAGAATAATCGATAAGTGCGACAAAATAGGGCTTGAAAAAACAATAAATGCACTTGAGGAAAGTGGCCTTAAGAAAGACGAAGCCGAAAAATTAATGAACCTTTTAGAAGTAAAAACTCCTATTGATGAAATTGATACTTTTATTTCACAGATTGAAGCAAATAATGATCTCATAAAAGATGGCGTTTCTGAACTCAAAGCTATCGCCTCTCTACTTAAAGGGAAATCAAACAAAAACGGCAAGATAGTATTTAATCCAAAAATCGCAAGGGGACTGGATTACTACACAGGTAGTGTTTACGAAACAACCATTGATGGCTACGAAAAATACGGCAGCATTTGTTCAGGTGGCAGATACGAAAACCTAGCTGGCAAATTCTCAAACAAGGAACTTCCGGGGGTAGGAATCTCTATCGGACTTTCACGCCTCATGTATATCCTTGAAAAAGAATCCTTATTGCCATTTGACAAAGCAGGTGTAACAGATATTTACATTTTGCTACTCAACGAATCTCAACGCTTTGAAGCAAACAAAGTTGCAGACCAATTAAGATCAGCAGGAATTAGAACACAAGTTTCTCATGACGGCGAACAAAAGCTAGGAAAACAATTCAATCACGCCGAAAAATCTGGCGCACAGTACGGCCTCATCATCAACGAAGGTGAAGACTCTGCCGGCACAATGACCCTCAAAAACCTTAATGAAAGATCAGAATCTATCGTTAAGTCTGTTGAGGAAGTAATTAAAATCCTTTAAAACTTATAAGCTCAAAATCCAAGAAGCCAGCATAAGGCTCGCCAATTGATTACCAACCATTACAAATATCTGTTTCAACCAGTACTTTCTTTTTGTATTTGCCCAAATCACACACGCAACTTGCGTTGGTACAATAAAACCAATCCACACCCAAAACGCCACATGATAAATACTAAACCCTCCCATATACGGAGCCAAATTTGCCAAAGATACCGTTAACAGTAGAGTTAACAAAAGCTGCACAAAATAAAACGGTGTCATTTCCTTTTGCATTTTTTTCATCTTCTCAGGCGAACAATCTGTGCATTCCATAATCTCCATCCACCACTTTCCAAACATCAAAGGCGAATACCAAAACGCCCCAAGCACAAACTGCGCCACCACCGCCGCAGCAACAAGACTATAATTAACTTCCATAGAAATTTGAGTTATTAAATAAGCTAAAGAATTTCCTTTAAATCCTTAGTAACTAAATTAAAGCTAAAATTTTTTACAAAATCATTGTCTCTCTCAATTTTAAATTCAATCAGGTTTTCTAAGGGAATGAAGTTTACAAATTCAAAAGCCAGCCTTTGGCCTCCACAAACGCCCTCTATACCATCCTCAGCTCCGCACATTAGTTTTAAGACCTCGTCAAATTGATAAACAACCTCATCATTAATAGTAATGGTATTTATATCAGAAAACTGCCCATCTCTACAGATTGAATTATAATAACATGGGTTCTCTATATTAGCTGAAACAATGTATTTCATATTATCATTACCTATGATTTCAATAGAATCTTGATCGCAGCCATTTATATCCTTTACTGTAACTGCTGTCAGCGTGTTTTTATTAATTAGAGTGTAGTTTTGACCAGAAAAACATAAATCCCCATAAGTTCCAGACTCGAGTACTACAAAACCATCTTCCTTAGTATTGTTAAAGGTATATCCGCCTCCATTAATATATCCCTCATCAACTCCAGCTAAGACAATTTTATTTACATTTTCTCCCACAAAAACTAGATCTATCTCAGGATTTTGCACAAAACCCAATACTCCATCTGCTAGATCATAAGTTGGCCAGTAATCACTAACAATCAATTCCTCAGCCTTAAACAAAACATTTTTTTGAGCACTACAGGCAGTCATCAAAAAAACAACACACAATAACACTGTAAATTTCTTCATATATTTTATTTCATTTTACTTGGCTGGCTACTTAAGGTCTAGTACCCTTATCGAACAGATTCAACACTTTTAACCCAATAAGAGGTATCAGATCTCCAAGGTACAGCGCCATATCGCTGCTCATATTTAACCTTAACCAAATTACCTTTTGTTAAAGCCTCAGTTAGTTCGCCTACAATTTCACTCTTATTAGGATCCTGAGAGTCGACTGAGAAATCCCAATACTCCGCGTAAGCTCCACTTTGAGTTAGCCCTATACTTCCTTCCCAGGTTTTCCAAAAAAGTCCCTTCTCACTAAGTTTAATAACCTGACCAACACGCTCACCATTACTATAATGAAAATTAAAACCAACCGTCCTCCAAGCAGAGCCTATTATAAAAACCGAAAAAAATAATGCTGCCAAAAATCCAATAGTAGCTAAAAACTGTTTATTATCCTTCATCATAAGTAACAATTAAAATATTTTGGCTGGGGCGGTAGGATTCGAACCCACGAATGCCAGGACCAAAACCTGGTGCCTTACCACTTGGCGACGCCCCATCAATTTTCACGAAGCAATTTATCACAAATTTGCCGAAGGGCAAAGCTTATTTAGTATACATTTTTTGCAGTTAGGTCGCCTAGCTATACACACCTTTCTGCCATGCTGTATCATCCAGTGAGAAAATGCTCCCCAGTCGGATTTTGGCACAATTTTTTTAAGTCGATTTTCTATCTCCACCGCCTTCTTTGCATCTGCCATTTTTTTAGGGACAAAACCAAGTTTTCCGCATATTCTTGCCACATGAGTGTCTACCACTATACCCTCTGACTTTTGAAATGCCGTATGTAAAATGACATTTGCAGTTTTTCTGGCAACACCTCCCAAAGTTAACAAATCCTCCATACTAGAAGGCACTTCACCCCCAAACTTTTCCATGATTTTTACAGCCGCAGCTCTAATGTTTCGAGCTTTTGCCCTATAGAAACCAGTAGAGTAGATTAGTTTTTCTAACTCCTCAACATCACATTCGGCAAAATCCTTTACTGTAGGAAATCGTGCAAACAGCGGGGGAGTAACCTTATTGACCCTTTCGTCAGTGCATTGTGCCGAAAGCGCCACGGCCACCAAAAGCTGCCAGTTATCGCCAAAATTCAACGCTATTACAGCATCTTTATATTCCTCTCTCAAAAGGTCCAAAATTTCCTTAGCATTTTTCTTCATGCAAAGAGCATACCACTAGCGAGTGATAGCCTCAACAGCGCTGCCGTAAACACTCTTCATCCATCCATCAAAGTACTTCGCCGGCAGCGCCTTAATCTGCGCCTCCGTTAAAGTTCCGAGCGGTAGGTAATCTAGTGGATCGGTGTGCGCACCACTTTTCAACATTTCAAAGTGTAGATGTGGCCCGGTTGTCATATATCCAGCACCTTTAGTACCAGGCATTCCGCCACTCAAACCAATAATATTACCTTGAGAAACCTTTTGCCCCTGCTTAACCTGAATACTACTGATATGCCCGTAAACTGTCATCATACCGTCTGCATGGGCAAGAATGATATAACTATAACCATAGCCATTATCCTTCGTAGAATACACAACACCGTCGGCCGCAGCACGCACAGGACTTGCTTGGTACGCAGGAATATCAACCGCATTATGATGTACCCCAAAAACTCCAAAGTACCCTGGATCCCTAAAGTAGGCACTAACCCCTCTATTTGGCGAAACAGGCCAGTCAAACTTCGCAGTAATGCCACGATTTGCCTTTCTAAACTCATATAAAGCCTTTGTGCGTACATCTAAAAGCTTTTCAAACTGACTAATATCAGCCTGATTTCCTTTATCTTCAATATAAGCTATTGCCGCATTAAGACTCTTAATATCGTTACGCATTTGTTCCTGTTCACTTATGGTCTGCTCAAGGAGTTGGTTATAAATTTCTTCCTGACCAAAAGTTAGGTCTAACAAATTTTGTTTAGCATTTTTCTGATAAATTAATTGCTGCTTTTCGTTCACAATATCTTGTTCCATAGCTACAAGCCTTTTTCTCTCAAAATCTAGAGAAGACTTTTGCTTCTCTAGTTCTTCGCTGAGTAAAGCCAATTTTTCGACAAGTTGAGTTCCAGCCTCACTAAGTAGGTCCAAATATTTTAACTCTCTTAATCCATCACCAACAGTTCCATCCGTTAAAAGCATTTTAAAGGCATCAACTTCACCATTTTCACTTATAGAAAGATAACTATTACTCTCTTTATAAAGAACATTAAGATAATCTCTCAGTAAGGATTTTTGCTCTGCCAAAGCGATTTCTTTGGCTTCAATTTCATTATAAATAGTAAAAATCTGATTCTGAGTTGCCACAACATCACTAGCAACATCGATAAGTTTCTTTTCCGTTAAAGATATTATTGTATCAAGATTTGAAATCTGCTCGGTTAAAGTGGTTTTTTCCTCTTGTAGAGCACTTAAACGCTCTTTTGTGTCTTCAACATGGCCTTCCATTTGTCTAAAATCCAACTTGCTTAAGTCTGCCTCCTGTTTGAGTTTTTTCAAGAAATCAGCTCCACTATCCGCAAAAGCTGTGTGAAAAAGCGTGAAATAAATCGCAAACATCGGAACCCAAAACTTTTTTATCTTCATTTTTATTTTTGTTTCTCCTAAGTTTAGCACAAATTAGGGAAATTTTCAAGGTTGGGGGAGTGTGAGTACGCATGAGTTGGGACTACCTTTGCCGCGCCCGCCTATACTTCAAATCAAAGCTATTTTTCGGAACGCCCAGTTTTATCCGCCACTTTTTTGGCTCATTTTCAACCACCACCCCATTATGCATAAATTCATGGTGGATTTTGCAGAGAGGGATCAAGTTTTTGTGGTTTCTCGTATGAGCAAAATAATCTTGATGATGTAGCTGCTCATATGGTTTTTTGCAGTTTGGATAGACGCATTTTCCATTGGTTTTTGATATGG
>Ga0210019_1000442_pt1 | contig 52074 bp, 52 predicted proteins | sample CryGeyCG2114_020_2_FD_183969 | JGI IMG/M metagenome (GOLD analysis project Ga0210019, IMG submission 183969) | Groundwater microbial communities from aquifer - Crystal Geyser CG11_big_fil_rev_8/21/14_0.20 (SPAdes) (version 2) | ecosystem: Environmental > Aquatic > Deep subsurface > Groundwater ...
GTTCATCAGGGCACCAGAAGCGTCATGCTACTGAGATGTCGGATATATGGTCGCAATCTTTACCATTTTTTAAATCATCGAGAAATTATTCTTTGACAATACGGAGCGAGTCCATATAAGGCCCTAAGATTGTTCATAGCGGCCTCCTTGATAATCGTTTCACTCTAGGTAAAAACCCATTCGGTGTCAAATGCAGTTCTGCTTGATCTTTTGGTCTCACTGTTGAAAGATACATGATTGAATTAAGGAATGGCGATGGCCGACGCAATCAAACAAAAGGTTTCTATTTGGATTTTGCTTACTTTGGTGATACCGCCCTTGATGGTCGGTGTGGATCTGATGATCATGGGCGTGGCGATCGAGCCCTTGGCAGTGTCTCTGGGCGTAAGTATTTCCTTGCTTCAGTGGTTACTGGCAGGTTACGCGATTGGTAATGCCTCATTTTATGTGATTGCCGGCAAGCTGGCTGATATGTTTGGCGCTAAAAAAATCGTCAATATCGGCTTGCTGGCGTTTGCGATCTTTTCAGCGGCGATTGCCTTGTCTGATAATATTTATTGGATTATCGCCTTTCGTATTCTTCAGGGTGCGTTTGGCTCGTTCATTATTATTGGCGCACTCACTTGGGTGGCCAAAAGTTATGAACCTGAAAAACGTGGCGTACCGACTTCTGCGATCGTGGCGGGTACGGGCTTGGGCATGAGTTTGGGGCCAGTAATGGGTGGTTTGTTGATTCATTTTTTTAGTTGGCGTATGGCCTTTTGGGTCAATGTGCCGATTGCGTTTATTGCCATGATCTTCGTGTCGCTCCTCATGAAGCGTCGTGAACGTGCGATGAGTGAGATTCATTTTGATATTATCGGCCTGGTTTTGCTTGTCATCAGTATGATGAGTTTAACCGTGTATTTATCGCAAGGTGATAATTGGGGATGGTTAAGCCATCGTGCGTTGATTGTGTTGGCTGTGTTTGTCGTTGCGCTCATCGCGCTCTTAATTGCTGAGGCAGTCATTAAGCACAGTTTACTGGATTACCCTTTGTTTAGAGTACGCCAATTTTTTGCGGGCAGTTTTATCGCTATGCTGGGTTATTTTATTATGATCGCCTGGCTGTTTGTCTTCGGTATTTATTTGCAAAGCGTGTATGGCTTTTCGGCTTTGGAGGCGGGCTTAGCCTTCTTGCCATTTTCAGTGGTCTTTTTTATTACGGCCTATGTGCTCACCCAAATTGCCGATAAACTCAATCCTAAAATCGTCGCAATAACGGCCTTTGTTTTGATGGCACTCTCGACGCTGTCGCTGGCCTTTGTACACGAGTGCACCCCATATTGGTATATCACGATTGGCTTTGCTTTGATGGCTTTCGGTTTTGTGATTAGCACATCCTTGTTGGTGAAAGTGACCATGCGCCATATGCCGCCGGAAAAAACGGGCTTGGCTAACGGCAAAATGATGATGATCCGTTGGTTTGGCTCTAGTTTGGGTGCAGCGGTGATTTCCACGATTTTTGAGCAAACCGCTGCGCATTTTTTAGACCGGGATTTGTCGCATTACCCCAGTCTGATGAGCCCAGAGCTGAGCGGCAAGGTTTTGTATGCGCTTAAAGGCAGTCTGCCCGCAAGACAGGTCAAGGCGATGTTCCCGGGCCACTTGTATACGGATGTGAGCGCCTTGCTTGGGCACTCTTACTCTCACGCTTTGCGTGTCAGCATGTGGGTTTTGTTCGGCGTGGCCATTCTTGGGCTCATTTTGAGCATTGTTTGGCTGGAGGGCCGAAAGGCTCCGGATTCGGTCTCGCAGCCTCAAAATCGAGCTTAGTTCAAGAATAGGTTTGGATAAGTTTTTCAAAGCCGTTTTTTGCGCCCTTTTTGATCAATCCTGAGAGGCACACTGTTGGCACAGGTCGCGTGCAAAAGGGATTTGGGCTTGCCTCCCCTTGCCGAGCAATCAGCGCATGAGCATAGCCGAGACTACAAGCTCGGCGAAGCGGGCGCGCGAGGTAAGGCAAGCGCAAATCGAAAAAGCGCGCACCTGTGCCTTTTCATGTCCTTGCCACGAGAGACCTTACTCACTTGATTTTTACTGCCTATTGGCGTAGTCTTTGCGCCGGAAACATCTCTAATCTTATACGGTTCAAAAAGGATAACAATCCATGAATTTACATGAATATCAAGCGAAAACCTTATTAGCAGATTACGGCTTACCGGCACCGAAAGGTATTGTCGTATCAAACGTCGAAGAGGCGGTGAAAGCTGCTCAAACGTTGGGCGGTAACGCCTGGATCGTCAAGGCACAAGTGCATGCCGGCGGTCGTGGTAAAGCCGGTGGTGTGAAGTTTGTCACCTCACGTGACGAGCTCGAGTCAGAAGCGCGTCGTTTGTTGGGTTCTCGTTTGGTCACGTTCCAAACTGATGAGAAAGGTCAGCCGGTCAATAAATTGTTTATCGCTGAGCCGTGCGACATTGCCAAAGAATTGTATTTAGGTGCGGTGGTCGACCGTGCGACACGTCGCGTGGTGTTTATGGTATCAACCGAAGGTGGTGTGGAAATTGAAGAGGTAGCAAAAGCAACACCTGAGAAAATTTTGCAAATCGTCGTCGATCCTTTGGTTGGCGTGATGCCGTATCAGTGCCGCGAAGTGGCGTTTAAGCTAGGCCTTGATGCGAAACAAATGAAACAGTTCGCACACATTTTAACGGGTCTTGGCAAATTGTTTGCTGAAAAAGATCTAGCCTTGTTGGAAGTGAACCCATTGGTCATTCAAGACAATGGTGACTTAACGTGCCTAGATTGCAAAATGGTGATCGACGAAAATGCCTTGTATCGTCACCCAGATTTAAAAGCGATGCGTGATCCAGAACAGGAAGACGAGCGTGAAAACCGCGCGAAAGATTGGGAATTAAACTACATTGCGTTGGATGGTGATATCGGCTGTATGGTTAACGGCGCGGGTCTTGCCATGGCGACCATGGATATCATCAAACTTTACGGCGGCCAACCGGCAAACTTCCTCGACGTGGGCGGTGGTGCGACCAAAGAGCGCGTAACAGAGGCGTTCAAAATCATTTTATCCGATGAAAACGTTAAAGGTATTTTGGTGAATATCTTCGGTGGTATCGTGCGTTGTGACATGATCGCCGAAGGTATCATTGAAGCGGTGAAAGAAGTCGAAGTGAAAGTCCCTGTGGTTGTGCGCCTTGAGGGTAACAACGCAGAGCTGGGCGCTGAGAAGTTGGCCAATAGCGGCTTGAACTTAACACCGGCTGATAGCTTGGCCGGCGCAGCACAAGCGATTGTGAAAGTCACCAAGGGCGAATAATTTTAGCGTCATTGCGAGCGAACAGCGTGAGTGCGGCAATCTTAATCAGATTGTTTCGAGTGCGAGAGCTTTGCAATGACAAGACTAGAAATTTTTAGAAGAGAGTAAACAATGAGTATTTTAATTAACAAAGACACCAAAGTGATTTGCCAGGGGTTTACCGGTAAAAACGGTACCTTTCATTCTGAACAAGCGATTGCTTACGGCACGAAAATGGTCGGCGGTGTCACACCCGGTAAAGGTGGTCAAAAACATCTAGGCCTTCCTGTGTTTGACACAGTGCGTGAAGCAGTCGATGCCACGGGTGCGACAGCCACTGTGATTTATGTGCCAGCGCCATTTTGTAAAGATTCAATCTTAGAAGCAGCTGATGCCGGTATCGAGTTGATTGTGTGTATCACCGAAGGTATTCCAACGATGGATATGCTTGAAGTGAAATATTACATCGAGAAAAACACGAAAGCGCGCATGATCGGCCCGAACTGTCCAGGTGTGATCACGCCGGGTGAATGTAAAATCGGTATCATGCCGGGTCATATTCATTTGCCGGGTAAAGTCGGTATCGTCTCACGCTCAGGCACATTGACGTATGAAACGGTGAAACAAACCACAGACCTAGGCTTTGGCCAGTCGACTTGCGTGGGTATCGGCGGCGATCCTATCCCAGGTATGAACTTTGTCGATGTCTTGGCCATGTTCCAAGACGATCCACAAACGGAAGCCATCATCATGGTCGGTGAAATTGGTGGTTCGGCTGAAGAAGAAGCGGCAGCCTTTATTAAAGCGAATGTGACTAAGCCTGTTGTGGCCTACATTGCGGGTGTCACAGCGCCTGAAGGTAAGCGTATGGGCCATGCTGGTGCGATTATTTCTGGCGGTAAAGGTACTGCGGCTGAGAAGTTTGCAGCGCTTGAAGCGGCGGGTGTGAAAACCGTGAAGTCACCGGCTGAAATGGGTAATGCTTTGAAAGAGATCACTGGCTGGTAAATGCCGGGTTATCGTCTTTGTGAATGTAGCCTCGATTGAGCGCCGAAGGCGCGATAATCCGGGGAAATTTAACCCCGGGTTTTCAATGCTTCGCATTTCAACCCAGGCTACGCAAGACGATGGCTACTTGAATTGGACAACACTATGACACAACACCACACACTCATCATTCTAGGTTCTGGCCCAGCGGGTTACACGGCGGCCGTTTACGCCGCACGTGCGAACTTAAACCCGGTTGTGATTACCGGTATGGAGCAGGGTGGTCAGCTCATGACAACTACCGATGTTGACAACTGGCCCGGTGATAATGAGGGGGTGCAAGGTCCAGAGCTCATGCAGCGCATGCAAAAGCATGCAGAACGCTTTGAAACACAAATTATTTTTGATCACATCAACACAGTCGACTTCAAACAAAAGCCGTTAAAGCTTAAAGGTGATAACGGCGAATACACCTGTGATGCGCTGATCATCGCGACAGGTGCGAGTGCGAAATATTTAGGCCTAGACTCTGAAGAAGCGTTTAAAGGCAAGGGTGTGTCGGCTTGTGCGACCTGTGATGGTTTTTTTTACAAAGGCAAAGATGTGGCGGTGATTGGCGGTGGTAACACGGCCGTGGAAGAAGCGCTGTATCTATCAAACATTGCTAAGCATGTCACTGTTGTACACCGTCGCGATAAATTCCGTTCGGAAAAAATCTTATCCGACAAGTTGGTCAAACGTTCGCAAGAAGGCAATGTCACGATCGAGTGGAATCATGTTTTGGATGAAGTCTTGGGCGATGATACTGGTGTGACCGGCATGCGCATCAAACATGTGAACAACGACGAAACCAAAGACATCGATTTGGCCGGTGTATTTATCGCCATTGGTCACAAGCCGAATACGGATATTTTTGACGGTCAGCTAGAAATGCACGATGGCTATATCAAAGTGCAAAGTGGTTTAAGCGGCAACGCCACAGCCACCAGTGTGGAAGGTGTGTTTGCTTGCGGCGATGTGATGGATCATGTGTATCGCCAAGCGGTCACGTCAGCCGGCACGGGTTGTATGGCCGCGCTTGATGCCGAGCGTTACCTTGATGCGCTGGAGACTAAATGATATGACATTACCGGCTTGCCCTCAGTGCCAATCTGAATTCACTTACCAAGACGGCAGTTTCTTGATTTGCCCTGAATGTGCTCACGAGTGGTCTGCTGAGCAGGTGCCGAGCGCTGATGATGCACGTGTTGTCAAAGACGCCAACGGCAATGTGTTAAGCGATGGTGATACCATCACGCTGATCAAAGATTTAAAAGTGAAAAACACCTCGCTGGTGATTAAAGTCGGCACCAAAGTCAAAAACATTCGCTTAGTCGATGGCGACCATGAAATCGATTGCAAGGTGCCAGGCATTGGCCCGATGAAGCTCAAAGCTGAGTTTGTGAAAAAATAAGCCTCACAAATGAGAACCATTCTCATTTACAACGACACAATTTCAGGTATATACTTGGCCCTCGCACAACGCTCGCAGGGGTTATCACGTGCAGTACGTGGCCGGTAAAAAAATCAAAATCATGGCGCTGAAAAAGGGCCTTAAACCGTATTTTCGTCAAAAGCTTTTAGCCATGGGCGTGGTGCCTGGTGCGGTGTTTGAAGTGCAGCGTGTTGCACCCTTAGGCGATCCTGTTCATATCACCATACACGGTTTTGATATTAGCCTGCGCAAGCAAGATTTAGCCATGCTCGACTTGTTGGAGTGCTTGGAATGAAGCGTGTGGCGTTTATCGGCAACCCCAATTGCGGTAAGACAACCATTTTTAATCGCTTAAGCGGTAGCAGCCAAAAAGTCGGTAATTGGGCCGGTGTCACGGTCGATAAAAAAACCGCACAAATGCGTTGCGGCGATGAGCGTATCACCTTGATCGATTTACCGGGTATTTACTCGCTGAATGTCTCATCCGGTGAGGGTGCGATTGATGAGGCCATTGCCAGTAATTTTTTGATGAGCCAAGAGGCGGATTTATTCGTCAATATTTTGGATGCGTCTAATCTTCAACGTCACCTGTATCTCACCTTGCAGCTTTTGGATATGCAAGTGCCGATGATCGTCGTGCTCAATATGAGCGATGTGGCTAAGCGACAGCACAAGGCAGTGAATGCGGCCGAGCTATCGAAGCGTTTGTCTTGTCCGGTGTTAGAGTTGGTGGGTAGTCGCGGCAAAGGGGTGAAAGCTTTGCAAACCGCGATTTGCGAGTATGTACGAGGGGATTTGCCCAAGGCTTTATCGTTTCATCCGCGTATTGAAGATACGATTGAACAACTCGTTCCGCTCACGCCGCAAAAAAGTCGCTGGCAGGCCATCCGTTTGCTGGAAAAAGACCGTTTAGTCTCTGTGATTTTAGATAATGACACACAGGCTGAATGCGAGCGTATTATTCAGGGGTTGGAAGTTGTAACAGAAGAAGACAGTGATATCGTCATGGCTGATGCGCGTTATCAGACGATGTATCAATTATGTGATGCAGTCATAGTCCAACATAAAATCGCACAAAGCATGACGCGCTGGCTGGATCGTTTATTCATGCACCGCTTTTTGGGTATACCGTTATTTTTATTCATCATGTATTTGATGTTTGAAATCTCGATGAACGTGGGTACCTTGCTGCAGCCCTTGTTTGATATCAGCTCGAGCGTGATTTTTATTGATGGTGTGAATCACTTGGCTCACGCGCTGGGCTTGCCTTTATGGATGAATGCTTTATTAGCCCAGGGAATTGGTTTGGGTATTAATACAGTTGCAACGTTTATTCCACAAATTGGTTTAATGTTTTTATGTTTATCGTTTTTAGAAGATTCAGGCTATATGTCGCGCGCGGCTTTTGTGGTGGATCGTTTTATGCAGGCGGTGGGCTTGCCCGGTAAAGCCTTTATTCCCTTGATTATCGGCTTTGGCTGCAATGTGCCTGCGATTATGGCCACACGCACACTCGGCAACACGCGCGATCGTATTCTCACGACGATGATGTCACCGTTTATGTCTTGTGGTGCACGCTTGGCCATTTTTGTGGTGTTTGCTTCAGCATTTTACCCAGCGCACGGTGGCATCGTGGTGTTTTCTTTGTATTTGCTCGGTATTTTGGTGGCCATGCTTACGGGTTATTTGTTAAAAGTGAGCGTACTCAAAGGTAAAGAAGCGCCCTTTGTGATGGAGCTGCCGAATTATCATTGGCCATATTTTAAATCGATTTTTATCATGACCTGGCAGCGTTTAAAGCGGTTTATTTTTCGCGCGGGTAAAGTGATTGTGCCCGTGTGTGTCTTGGTCGGCACACTCAATGCGGTACAGCTCGATGGCAAGATTGTGCCGCAGGGCAGCCCGCAATCGATTTTATCCGACGTGGGTCGTGTGATTACGCCCGTGCTGCGACCGCTGGGCGTGCATCAAGACAACTGGCCGGCGACGGTGGGTTTGATCACAGGGACTTTGGCCAAAGAAGTGGTGGTCGGTACGTTAAATACGCTTTACACACAAGGGCAGTTTAACGACAAACCCAGTGATTTTCATTTATTAGCGGGTTTGCAACAAGCCTGGCAAGTGACGCTCCAGGGTTTTTCATCGCTGTTTTCGGCTCAACGTTTAAACCCGTTTACGGCGAACGAAGCCGATCATGATATGACACAAAGTGCGATGGGCAATATGGCCCAGCGTTTTCTAAGCCCATGGGCGGCGTACGCGTATTTGATTTTTGTGCTGCTCTACATTCCTTGTGTGTCCACCATGGGCGTGATTGCGCGTGAGATCGGCAAAGGTTGGGCGTATTTTGCGACCTTTTGGAGCTTTAGTGTGGCCTATGCCGTCGCCACCATTTTCTATCAAACCGTGATGTTTTCAGCGCATCGCTGGTTTTCTGCATGTTGGATCGCGGGCATGTTAGCGTTTCAATTTGCTCAGATTATGGTGATGTACGCCGTGGCGGGAAGGAGAAAGCGTCGTGCTCACCCTTAGCCGCTTAAAGCAATATATGCAGGAAAATAAAGAAGCCACGATGCAGGGCTTGATCATCACCTTTCGTGAAGAACCGGATCATATACAAGCGTTAATGGATCACTTGATTCAAAAAGGTGTGGTCAAAGCCGAAGATCAGTGCGTGGCCAACTGTGGCTCCGGCTGTGGATCGTGTGAGTTATCCACCGTGAAGGTGTATAAGCTGACTGAGCAAAAATACACGACAACAGAATAGCTTATCAATAATTAACGGCTGCTAGACCATTGCCTCGTTTGGGCGTTAACCTGGCCTGGCTATCTGTAATGAGAACTGTATAGTTAGTGTTTCCACTCCCTCTGTTGCTTATTCCACAGACAAAGCCTGAGTTTGTGTGACTGTTATCGGAAATGCTCAGCGCCCATGAGCCAGCCTGCGAACATTGATATGCTGAAAACTCTGGACTTGGAGCGTGGATAATAAACGTATTGGTGATTTGCGCCTTATTATTTGTGATCAGTATTTTTGTGTCTTGGGGCATGATGTGTATGTTGTACCCTGTGGTATGGGCTTTTGGTACCTTGATAAGCGCGCCTGAGCTCGTTTCTACGAAAACAGGTTTGTCGGATGCGTTGATGACTTGGATATATTGATCGGCCATGGCTGAGGCTGTGCAAATTGCCGCGATGGCTAAAGATAGAAAACGTTTCACGAGGGCTCTCCTTTTGTTATTTTTGGCGAATTTTATCAACTTTGGCACTCTTTTTCAAGGCTTGTGTTTCAGGCGTGTGTTTCAGAGCGTGATATGATGAATGATTTAGAGGTGAATCGATAATGAACAGAAGACTAGGGCGTGTCCCTAAAGTCTCGGTAGGTGCGAAAATCAAGATAATGGTACAAAAGTTAAGGATGGTTTGAGGCGAATATTGAACATATTTAACGAAAAGCATCCTTAATTTTTGCCCATTTTGCTTGGTTTGCAGCCCAGCGACGACGTTAGGGACACGCCCTAATGGGCGCTATCGTGTAAACAATTAGCAGAGACTTAGGAGTAGATAGTGCGTTTAGATATGCAAAGCTTAAGACTAGATCGAGTGGATGATATTAAAAAGGCTCCGTTTGTTCATCTTCAACAGCTCTACGAGTTTGAGTTTTCTTGTATCACGAAAGAAGAGCTGAATCTCGATGGGTTATATGATCAAAATAAAATTATGCAATACTGGAGCCCGTTTGGTTACAATGCTTATATGATTTATGCCGGTGAGCTGCCAGTTGGCTTTGCTGTCATCAATCTTTCAAGCATGATAAATGAAGATAAAGCCACAAGAGATATTGCCGAATTTTTTGTGATGCCGGCTTATAGAAAGTTTGGTGTTGGCAGATGGGCTGCCATAAAACTATTTGATTCGTATAAAACGCAGTGGGAAGTCAGGCAGTTACCGGGCTTGGATTATGCGAAAGCTTTCTGGGAGTCTGTGATCCGTGACTATACGCAGGGTAATTTTGAGAGCCTGGTGCTCGATGAACCAAGTTGGAAAGGCTATCTCCAAAGGTTTTCTTCATTATGAGTAAAGCGCGTTACACAGGAACTTGCCATTGTAAAAAAGTCAGGTTTGTGTGTGAGTTGGAATTAAAACAGCCCATGGTGTGTAATTGCTCTTACTGTGCGATCCGTAACGTTGTTCACCACGTGGCAGATAATTTACGTATCACATCAGGTGAGGGTGATTTAAGCTGTTATCGCTTTAATACAATGAAAGGCGAGCATTATTTCTGCCGGCATTGTGGTGTCTATATTTATTTAATTCCCTCTGAGCCTTTATTTCCTTGCTGTGTTAATTTGTGCGCGCTGGATGATTGTGACTGGCGATCGCTGCCGTTAAAGGTGTTTGACGGGAAGGCGATTTGATCTATGATTCGTTTTGATTTTGCAAGGTGAAAGCTTATGGTATTTATATTCAACGTATTAACCAAAGAATCGGCAAGAGAAGCGTTTTTAAATTCTTTTGAAATGATGAAAACTGTGCCGGGTTTTCAGGGCATCAAGCTTTATCAAAATCAGGATGATAAGCATAAATTCACCTGTGTTGAGCATTGGGATACTCGAGAAAGTCATTCGCAGCATATTGAAGAGATCACACCTGAGATCAGTGAAACTTGGCTGAGTTTGCTGGCTGGCAAGCCTGAGATTCTGGGTTTTTTTGATGATGTGAAGTCAATTGGTATTGTTTAATTTTGATGTCGCTGCTTGCAAAACACGACAACTCGGGTTATCAGTCTTAAGCGGGCATATGTTAACCAAAACTGGCTTGGTGGGGCTTGATGTGGATTTTTTGAGGAGTGTGTTATGAAACGACAAGTATGCAAGGCTACTCTGTTTTTTTTGATGCCATTATGTGGTTTTTCTGCATCTTTGCACTCAATGAGTAAGGCGCAGATAGAGAGCGTGTTTCTGAATAAAACGTATACATCGGTGCCTATCGATAATTTAAATGGAAAAACGGTGAAGGATAGCAATATTTTCTACTTGGGTGCGAAAGGACACGCGGTGAGTAAGATGGGTATAAAGCCTAAGGGCGAGCCGCAGGTTGATACAGGTCATTACAGTATTACCAAAGATGGGACGGTGTATGTGCAATGGAAGCATTGGGATTTTAAAAAGCGTTTATGCTTTCATGTGTATGAAACGAAAAATGCGTATCTCTTTATTGATTGCCAGCAGGTATTTCACAGTGCTTTTATGAAGTCGGCTGTGAAGCCGGGCAATGACATTTTATCGGCTAATGTCATTGCGAGCGAACAGCAGTGAGCGCGGCAATCTGGCTCATTAATCTGGAGATTGCCACGTCGCTTCGCTCCTCGCAAAGACGTTGCTACCCAAGACGGTTGCTACGTTTGTTTCGTTTTTATTCGTGCATGTAGCCTGGGTTGAGCGAAGGGATAACCCGGGGTTACACGCGTCTTATGTGAAAATAGTAGGGAAAAGTAGAGAGTGACTGCGCGTTTCTGGGCTGAAATTTACGATCCTTCAACAGGTAGGAAATATCGATTCGAAGAGCATGTTCATGATGGATATGGTGAGCTGGTCGTCGCTGATTCTGGCAATGATGATAACGATGATGAGCTAGGATTTTTGGACGATGGCGACCCCTTAGACTCGGATACTGAAGAATTTGTCGGAACGTCTTCAGAAGGTTATAGGCTGTTTATTAGGCAGATTCAGTCCACCGGTTTGCTTTCTGTTGCCGCTGAAAACTTAGAAAAGCTAAACGAGGCAGAGACTTACCTTTGGTTTCGTGTCGCACTGGACGATCAGCCTATTAAAGATGCTGTTTGGATTCGTGTAAACAAAATCATTCATTCACCGGTTGTAGAAGGCCCAGATCATCACTATGTGCCGTATAAAATTTATGGCGAAGTTGATTTAAAAAGGGTGTTTCCCCATCGCCATACTGGTGCGCTGTATATTACTGGTCTGAATGATCAGCACAGCGTTTCTGATCGTTTACTTGTTTTAACAGAGGCCCTGACGGCTTATGATGATCAAGACTGTTTGTTATCGCCGGATGATTTTAAACAGGCATTTGAGACCATGAGCGATGTGTTTAGGGCGCAAAAAAACATGCTCTTTAAACAAGACCACTATAAGGCAGCGTTAAAAAAAGTCGCTTTCTTTGCGATTGAGGCGGCTCGATTTAATCATGCTGAATTTGCTGTTCAGAACATGCTGTGTGGCAATTATTCTCCAGAATATCAATCCTGGCTCTTTTGGCGGGGTATTATTCTAAACTATAAAAAGATAAGTCAGCACCTGGAAAAGGTTCAACACAGAAACCTAGAGACGCTGTTAGCAATGGGTATTCCCGTGCTTGCGAACCTCAAGCTGTCAATCCATTTATGCCGCACATATCCGACTTTCTTTATGGCACTTTCACCTAGTAGTAAGCCACAGCCGCCGAGCAGATCGTTAGACGCTATAGAAGAAAACGATGAATACTATGAGATCGAAAAAAGTATTTTGACAGATTATTACCTGAGCCGCCCTGGGCTTTATGAGTCGAGAGAAGGCATGCCGTTCCCTGAAGATTTGGTTACGCATGATCAGCAAGTTGCTTATCAGCGTAAGCAGTTTGACCGCATACCAGAACGGGCCTTAGAGCTTATAAAGTATCTTTTAAATGTAAGAGAAATGAAGAGGCGCTTTGAGTCGAGCTAAGATGCTGAAGTGTTAGCGCTTTTAAATTTACAAGACTGTGTGATACGAAGAGACGCCTTATTCCACAGCCTCTTTCAGCGCCGTTCTTTCCAGGCGCTGCTGGATCGCTTCCAGCGATTGCCCTTTGGTTTCATGCAGGAAAATATAGGCACTTAAGAAATACAAAAAGGTGAAAAACGCAAAGAGGCTGTACGTGGCGGTCATGCCGATGGCGTGCGCGACCGATAAAAACACGCTGGATAATAGTGCTGCAGCCAATGAATTGAAAAACAAACACAAGGAAATCGCTTTGCCGCGCACTTTGGTGGGCAGAGATTCTGAAATCACGAGCCACACCACAACACCTGGGCCTAAGCCGTAAAATAAGATGTATGCGAGTAGGCCGTAGACTGAGTGGACCGCTAAGGTGTAGCCCGTAGGGTAAACATGGTTCACATACGCCAAATACACATCGCATAATACTAGGCCGAGCGTGCCTAAGCACAATAAAAATTTGCGGCCTAATACATCAATCAAGGAGAGCGCGATTAAGGTAAATACAAATTGCACCGCGCCAATGCCGACTGTGGCGATCATTGTGGTGGCTTGGGATGACATCCCGGCCGATTGAATCACCGTGGGCGCATATTGCAAAATGATATTCACGCCAGTGAGCTGATTGCTCACGGCAATAAAGACGGCTAAGCACAAGGCTGGAAAATATTGTTTGTTGAATAAGGTGTGCCAGCGTGAGGAGGTGCGTTGGCCGCAGCGTTGTATGGCTTCAATTTCAATCTCAACGCGTGATTCGCCATGGATCTTACGAATGACGTTCGCGGCGTGTTTCAAGCGACGGTGCACAACTAGCCAGCGTGGTGTTTCAGGCAACATGATCATACTGAAAAACAAAATACCGGTAGGGATGTAAATCATGGCGAACATGCTGCGCCAGTCGCCGCTGCCTGTGAATGCTTTGTCGACGATGTAGGCGAGCAAAATGCCGAGTGTTAAGAAAATTTGAAAGAGGGTGACGGCGCGGCCGCGAAGTTTGGCCGGCGCCGTTTCCGACAAATATAAAGGCACAGCGACTGCAATGATACCCACGCCAATGCCGAGCAATAAACGGGCTAAGAGAAGTGCAATAAAACTTTTGGCAGTGAGGATAAACAATAAGCCCACGGCAAACACCACGCAGGCGACCAGTATCATCGTGCGTCGGCCAAAACGATCCGCTAGGCTGCCGGTGATCAGTGTGCCAATAAGGCCGCCGAATAAGACGGCACCCACGATAATTTCGGTTTGGCTGCGAGTGAGCGCAATGCTTTGTTTGATGAAGAGGAGTGCGCCTGAGATAACGCCAATGTCGTAGCCATAGAGCACGCCGCCCATGCCAGCACAAATGAGTGTAACCCAGATAAAGAGTGTTTTATTCATAGCTTAGTATCACGGCCGTTTCAGAACGATACGGCATTAGAGCGGATTTTGCCGGGCTTGTAAAATAAAACCGCCCGGCGGTGATTTAGTGTTGCTCGTCGCTGTCAGCGTTTTCTAGTTCGTTTTGATTAAGTAAGGGAAGATTGCTCAGTTCTGTATCTTGGGCGTTGCCATTAAAGTTAGCGTCGCTCAGCGGGTTTATCTAGGCGTGTTTTTCTAATAATTCAAGCTTGCATTGGCTTGGAAAGCTCTCGTTTCGCATCACCGGCACTTTCGGCCAATGTTTACCATACAGCTCATAATAGGTTTGTGCTAAATGCTTGGCCCGGCGGATCTCGTGATCAGTGAGTTGCTTGCTGATGGCGGTGACAAATTCGGCTTGTTGCTGAATCAAAAAGTTTTGCTTGTCGCGATGCTTGAGTTGGTACAGCGCTAAATAAGCCCAGGTATAGGCTTTGACTTTGTCGGCGTCATGATCGCTGCGTTGGTCGTCGAGATACACCAGGCTTAAGGTGTTTTGGTAGGCGACCAGGCCTTGTTTGGCACAGTCACGAATTTTCGGTAAAGGTTGCTCGAGCAGGGCAGTCATGAACTTGCTGCGCTCTAGTTGTGTGGCAAAGCCGGTGGATAAGGCCAATGTGGCGATGATGAAACATCCGATATGAAAAAAACGCATAAACTCTCCTTGAGCGACTTGAAAAGCATACGGTCAAAGTGCTAGTATTGCAAAGTTTTGCGTGAAATTTCGCTTAAAAATCAATAGCTTTCTTTAGGGAAGACGTTCAGTATAGCGAAGCACCCAAAGCTTGGCAAGCACTTTTGAGGAGAGAGAATGAATACAGCACAAGCATCCTTAAACGCCGAGACCTTCGCTGTTAAATCCACGGCAAAAGCTTGGTTGGTGTGTTTAAGTGCCTCGCTGTTCTTCTTTTACGAGTTCGTGCAGATCATGATGTTTAACAGCATCAACCCCAGTTTGATGCGCGCTTTTCATGTCACTGCCACAGCCACCGGCCAAATTTCGGCAGCCTATTTCATTGCAAACATACTCTTCATGTTCCCAGCGGGCATGATTCTAGATCGTTTTTCCACGAAAAAAATCATTCTCACCGCCATGGTCACTTGCGTGATCGGTACGGTGTTGTTCTCTTTTTCGCAGAGTGTGGCGCAGGCGAGCATCTGCCGCTTTATCACCGGTATTGGCGGATCGTTTCCGTTTCTGTGCTGCTTGCGTTTGGCCTCACGATGGTTTCCGCCGCGGCGTTTAGCTTTGGTCAGCGGTATCACGGTGACCGTGGCCATGCTTGGTGGGGTGACCGGTCAAACTCCGCTGACGTTTTTGATTGATCATTTGGGTTGGCGCCACGCGCTGTTGGTGGATGCCTTGGTTGGCGCCGTATTCACAGCGATTATTTTTATCAATGTCAGCGATTACCCCAAAGGCATGAAAGAAGCGGTGCTTAAGCAAGCGCGCTCCTTGAATGTTTGGCGCATGATTGGCAACACACTTAAAAATAAACAAAACTGGTATTTTGGTTTATACACCTGCTTTTTAAATTTGCCGATTATGATTTTAGGCGCGATTTGGGCGGGTTTGTATCTCACGCAAGTCTTTGGGCTGTCGCAAACGCAAGCTTCTTTGGTCACGAGCATGATCTTCTTCGGCACGATTTTTGGCGGTCCGGCCGTAGGTTTGCTGTCTGATATGCTGGGACGTCGATTGTTGCCCATGAAAGTCTGTGGTTTTATTTCTTTGGTGTTAATGCTCGTTTTAATCTTCGATACACAGTTAAGTTTTACAGGTTTGATGGTTTTATACTTCTTGCTGGGTTTTGTCACCAGCTCGCAAGTGATCAGCTATCCTGCGATTGCCGAAAGCAATCCGCACAGCTTAGCGGGCAGTGCGTTAGGTTTTGCTTCTGTATTGATCATGCTGGGCCCTGCGATTTTCCAGCCGCTGTTTGGTTGGCTGTTGGATCTTCATTGGTCCCATCATCTTATCGCCGGTGTGCCACAATATGGCCTGACTGACTTTCGTGTCGCGCTCATGATTTTGCCTTTCAGTTTTATCGTTGGCACCGTGTTGTGTTACTTCGCGCGCGAAACACACGGCCGACATTTGAGTAGTGATCACAGCAATAACCAGGAGTATTAAATGGCTCATATTAGCACCACGCCGCATCATCGCCACTTCGCCTATTCGTGGCGATCTTGGGTGGTGGTATTAACCGCGGCCTTGTTCTTTTTCTTTGAATTCATTCAAATGAATATGTTTAACGCGATTGCCCCAAGCTTGATTGCAAGCTACAAGGTCAACGCAGCAGCACTCGGCAATTTATCCGCGATGTATTTTTACGGTAATGTGCTGTTTCTGATTCCGGCAGGCATTTTACTCGATCGATTTTCCACGCGTCGCTTGCTCCTTACTGCGATCACCACTTGTGTGATATGTACCTATCTATTCGCCTTTTCCAGTAGTTTAGAACTGGCCGGCTTCTTTCGTTTAATCACGGGCATGGGCAGTACGTTTTGTATGCTAAGTGCGGTGCGCTTAGCCTCACGTTGGTTCCCGCCGAATAAAATCGCGCTGGTCATTGGCTTGGTGGTGACCATGGCCATGGCGGGCGGCATGCTCGCGCAAACCCCGCTGGCGTTGATGGTCCATGCAGTCGGTTGGCGTCATGCGGTAACGATTAATGCGACACTTGGCGTGTTTTTTATTGTGATTATCGCTTTGTGCGTACGTGATTATCCTTCCAGCATTCGTGAAGCCCAAATCGAAGAGCGCCAGCAGTTAAAAGCACTGGGGTTCTGGACGAGTTTTGCCATGGCCTTGAAAAACCCACAAAATTGGTTGGCGGGTTTGTTCACGAATTTTTTAAGTTTTCCGGTGATTATTTTGGGCGCTGCCTGGGGTAGCTTGTATTTAATGCATGTACACGGCTTGTCGCATATACAAACCACGAATATCACACAGATGATTTTCTTAGGGATGATCGTCGGCTCACCGTTGATGGGTTTTATTTCCGATAAGTTAGCGCGGCGTAAATTGCCGATGATTTTAGGCGCGATTTTAACCTTGCTCATTATGCTTTGGATTATTCTGGATACGCATTTATCCATACCGGGCCTAATGGTGCTGTTTTTCTTGTTGGGTTTACTGTCTGGTGTACAGGTGATTACCTATCCTTTGATTGTCGAGAGTAACCCACGAAAAATTACAACCACGGCAGAAGGTTTAACGTGTATGTTAGTGATGTCAGCCGGTCTTTTTCAACCCGTGTTTGGTTGGCTGATTGACCTGACGTGGGATGGCGCACGCAACCATGGCGTGCCGGTTTATACCGCGCATAATTTTCAGGTGGCGATTTGGTTATTACCTGCGGTGTTTTTAGTCGCCTTGTGCCTCGCGTTTTTCTTGAAAGAAACGCGATGTGCTTCGGTGGATTAGCGGTTTCTGGTCAATGTCATTGCGAGCGAACGATAGTGAGCGTGGCAATCTTTTGAATTAACCTGGAGATTGCTTCGTCGCTACGCTCCTCGCAAAGACGGTACTAGGTGGTGTTAAAATCACAATTCCACTTGATTTTTGTCAATTCACCACCATCTTATAAGTAATAGAATGTAACGATTCGGCAAGGAGCAACACAATGCGAATTGATAAATTTACCAGTAAATTTCAACAAGCCTTAAGCGATGCACAATCGCTGGCGCTATCCAAAGACAGCGGCTTTATCGAGCCTGTGCATTTAATGCAGGTGTTTTTAGACGATCAAACCAGTACGGTAGGGCATGTGCTCACCCTGGCGGGTGTGAACGTGGCGAACTTGCGCAGCAAGGTGACGGAGAGCGTGAATGCGCTGCCGAAAGTGCAAGGCACGCCCGGGGATATTCATGTCTCGAATGAATTGGGTCGTGTCTTGAATGTATGCGATCAACTGGCCACGAAGCAAAAAGACCAGTTTATCTCTAGCGAATTATTTGTGCTTGCCGTCATGGAAGCTGGGGGCAGCTTGGCTGACTTGCTAAAACGTGCCGGTCTTGATAAGAAAAAATTGCAAGCCGCGATTGATAATGTCCGCCAGGGTGAGACTGTCAACGATGCTTCGGCAGAAGATCAACGCCAAGCGTTGGATAAATACACCGTTGATTTAACCGAGCGCGCGCGTAACAACAAGCTCGACCCTGTGATTGGTCGTGATGATATTATTCGCCGTGTGATTCAAGTTTTGCAGCGTCGTACCAAAAATAATCCTGTGTTGATTGGTGAGCCGGGTGTGGGTAAAACCGCGATCGTCGAAGGCTTGGCGCAGCGTATTATCAACGGCGAAGTCTCTGAAGGTTTGCGTAATAAGCGGGTTTTGTCTTTAGATATGGGCGCACTCATTGCCGGTGCGAAATTTCGTGGTGAGTTTGAAGAGCGCTTGAAAGCCGTGCTGAATGATTTGGCTAAGCAAGAAGGTCAGGTGATTTTATTTATCGATGAAATCCACACCATGGTTGGTGCCGGTAAAGCCGATGGCGCGATGGATGCGGGCAATATGTTAAAGCCAGCTTTAGCGCGCGGCGAACTTCACTGTATTGGCGCGACCACCTTAGACGAATACCGCCAGTATTTGGAGAAAGATGCCGCGCTTGAACGTCGTTTCCAAAAAGTGATGGTGGATGAGCCCAGCACAGAAGATGCGATTGCGATCCTGCGCGGTTTGAAAGAGCGTTATGAGTTGCACCATGGCGTGCAAATCACAGACCCTGCGATTATCGCGGCGGTCACCTTATCGCATCGCTACATTACGGATCGTCAATTGCCGGATAAAGCGATTGACCTCATCGATGAAGCGGCCAGCCGTATTCGTATTGAAATCGACTCCAAACCGGAAACCTTGGACAAGCTCGACCGTCGTTTGATTCAGCTTAAAATGGAGCGCGAAGCACTGAAAAAAGAAGACGATGAAGCGTCGAAAAAACGTTTAGGCGATTTAAGTGACCAAATCAAAACGCTGGAAAAAGAATACAGTGATTTAAACGAGGTCTGGCAGTCTGAAAAAGCCTCGCTAAAAGGCACGCGCCATATTAAAGAGGCGATAGAGCTTGCGCGCCAAGACATGGAAAACGCGCGTCGCCAAGGTGATTTGAGTAAAATGGCTGAAATCCAATACGGCAAATTACCCGAGCTTGAAAAACAATTGGCCTCAGCTGAACATAGCGAGCCCAAAGAAACACACATGATTCGAAACCGTGTGACAGCCGAAGAAATTGCCGATGTGGTGTCGCGTTGGACCCACATTCCTGTGAGCAAGCTTTTAGAAGGCGAAAAAGAAAAGCTCTTGCAGATGGAAGATTTTCTGCACAAACGTGTGGTGGGTCAAAATGAAGCGGTGGAGGTGGTGGCCAATGCCATTCGTCGCTCACGGGCTGGATTGTCTGACCCTAAACGGCCGATTGGATCGTTTTTATTTTTGGGTCCAACCGGTGTGGGTAAAACCGAGCTCTGCAAAAGTTTGACCGAGTTTTTGTTTGACGCAGACGATGCCATGGTACGTATCGATATGTCGGAGTTTATGGAAAAACATGCCGTGGCGCGTTTGGTCGGAGCACCGCCAGGCTACGTGGGCTACGAAGAGGGCGGTTATTTGACCGAGCATGTGCGCCGCAAACCGTATTCTTTGGTTTTGCTGGATGAGGTGGAAAAAGCCCACCCCGATGTGTTTAATATTTTGCTTCAAGTGTTGGATGATGGTCGCTTAACGGATGGTCAGGGGCGTACCGTCGATTTTCGCAACACCGTGATTGTGATGACCTCAAACTTAGGCTCTGATCGCATTCAAGCCATGGCCGGCGAGCCGTATGAGACGATGAAGTCGGCTGTGATGGAGGTGGTTTCACAACACTTTAGGCCTGAGTTTGTTAACCGTATCGATGATACCGTCGTCTTTCATGCGCTGGACCAAGCCCAGATTGATGCGATTGCGACCATTCAGCTCGATGGCCTTCGAAAACGCTTGGCGCAGAAAGAAATTACCCTTGAAATTAGCGATGAAGCCCTGCACACTGTCGCTAAAGCGGGGTTTGACCCGGTGTATGGCGCAAGGCCGCTGAAGCGCGAAATTCAGCAAGCCATTGAAAACCCATTGGCCAATGCTTTGCTCAAAGGCGTATTTCAAGCGGGCGACACCATCAAACTTAAGCTAAAAGATAAAACATTGGTGTTTGAAAAAGGGTAAAGGGGGAAATTATGAAACGTTACGCACATGTACTGGCCGCGGTGGATTTGGCGGAAAACAGTGAGAAAGTGGTTGCGCATGCCAAAGAAATGGCGGCCTTGTTCGGCGCGAAAGTCAGTTTGATTCATGTTGTTGAGCCCTTGCCGGGTTATGGGTATGCCTTTGTTGCGCCCAATGATATTGAATCTGAGCTGTATGAAGAAGCCAAAAAACAGTTGGCTAAGCTGGCTGATGAATTTGGCATAGACCCTGCGAATATCTCTGTGGATATGGGGCCTGCAAAAGTGCAAATCCTTGGAAAAGCCGAAGAGGGCAAGGTGGACTTGATTGTTGTCGGTACACACAAGCATCTATTCTTGGGTGTGTTGGGTTCTACGGCGAATGCGATTATCCATAACGCGAAGTGCGATGTCTTGACCTTCAGGGTTGATCAGGATGCGTAAGTTCTGGACATGGGCGCTGTTTTTATTCAGCGCCTTTTTCTTTGTGATGGCCACCTACTATTTGGTGTTGCTTATCAAGCTACCGCACCAGCTCGCCATTTATCTTTTATACCGTGTTGTGGCCGGTTATTTTCTTGCGTTTGTCTTGTTCATTATCGGCGCCCGTACTCGAAAACGTAAGCAGCGCCGAATTTTTAAATAAAAAAAGTGTAGGAAAATCCATGCCCGTTCAGCGCCGCTTTAGCGCCTTATCTCTTTTGTTCATGGCCATCGGTGGTATGGTGGGTTCTGGTTGGTTATTCGGCCCTTTGTATGCAGCACAATTTGCCGGCCCTTCGGCCTTCATCGCTTGGGTGGTTGGCGGTGTTTTGATGATGATTATTGCGCTCACGTTTTCAGAGCTTGCGGCGATGTTACCCTTTTCTGGCGCAATGGCACGTTTTGTGCAATTCAGCCACGGTTCGTTTTCGAGCTTTACACTAACGTGGGTTGCCTGGCTGGCTGCTGTGGTGGTCGCGCCCATTGAAACCATGGCCATGCTGCAATACGCGTCAACGTATATTCCTTGGCTTATGCAGGCTGATCCTAGCGGCGTTGGGCATACTCTAACTGCGCAGGGCGGTGTTGTGGCCGCCATCGTGATGCTCATCATGTGTTATGTGAATACCTTGGGCGCTAAAGTGTTTTCCAAAACGAATAACACGGTGATTATTTGGAAACTCGCGATTCCTGTCATCACTATTATCGTATTGCTTACTGCACGGTTTCATCCACAAAATTTTGTCAGCCATGGCTTTTTTGCCGGCGGCATTAAAGGCTTGCTGCATGCCTTGCCAGAAGCGGGTGTGATTTTTTCCTTCATTGGTTATAGCCCGGCCATTCAACTAGCGGGCGAAGCTAAAAATCCACAGCGTGCCATTCCTTGGTCGGTGTTAGGGGCAATTTTCTTTTGTATTGTGATGTTTGTCTTGTTGCAGATCGCGTTTGTGGCCGCCATACCCGGCAGCTCGATTGCTAACGGTTGGCATGCCTTAAGTTTTAGCGATGACGCAGGTCCTGTGGCCGGTTTGTTAACAATGCTCGGCTTTTTAGGCTTTGTGAAGTTATTGTATATCGACGCGGTGATTTCACCGTTGGGTACGGGCTTTATTTATACCGCTTCAACGGCCCGCTTGAATTACGCCATGAGTCAAAATGGGTATATGCCGAAGTTTTTACAAGCGCTGAATAAGCAGCATATGCCGCACAAAGCAATCTGGCTCAATTTTGCGGTCGGCATGGTGTTTTTCGCGCCGTTTCCCGGTTGGCAAAAAATGGTGAGCTTTTTGGTGTCATGCTTTGTGTTGTCCTACGCCATTGGCCCGATAGCGCTGGTGACGCTACGCACAAAATTACCGAATCAACACCGGCCATTTCGCTTGCCCTGTGCTGCATTGTTGAGTTTTCTTGCCTTTTATATTTGTAATTTAATTGTGTATTGGACAGGCTGGCCGGTGATTTCCAAAATGCTGTTGGTGATTGGTATTGGATATGTTGTTTTGCTGGTGTCCAATCGTGGTGTGCTTAAGGGCTTTGATTTCAGGCACGGTGTTTGGCTGCTGTTTTATTTAGCCGGTTTGGGGCTCATCTCTTATTTTGGCGCCTTTTCGGGGCGTAATGTTCTGACGTTTGGCTGGGATTTTCTCGTGATCGCCTTGTTTAGTCTGGCCATCTTCATTTGGGCGTATGCCTCCAGAAGCGGGCCTATCGACCCTGCCGAACTTGCGGTCCTGGAAGATTGACGTGTTCATTTTTGGCTGATCTTTGCGAGCTTCGCTGGCCTTTTGATCTATTTGCCGGTACAATGCGCCCGATTTTTGAACAAACTGGGTGAATAATTATGGCAACTGAACGTACTTTATCTATCATCAAGCCCGATGCTGTGGCGAAAAATGTGATCGGCGAGATCATCGCACGCTTTGAAAAAGGTGGCTTGAAAGTGGTGGCCGCGAAAATGATGCATCTATCGCGCGAGCAAGCCGAAGGCTTTTATGCGGTACACAAAGAGCGTCCGTTCTTCAATGACCTGGTGGATTTCATGATTTCCGGCCCTGTGGTCGTGCAGGTTTTGGAAGGCGATAACGCCATCATGAAAAACCGTGAAATTATGGGCGCAACGAATCCAGCCGAAGCGGCCGAGGGCACAATACGCCGTAACTTTGCTGATAGCATTGGTGAGAATGCTGTCCACGGTTCGGATGCCGCTGACACCGCCAAAGAAGAGATTGCGTTCTTCTTTGCGGCTGATGAATTGTGTGCGCGCACACGGTAATTTTTTGTAGCCCTTAATTTGAGTTGTAGCCTGGCTTGACGAGCAAAGCGAGGATAACCCGGGGAATAAAACCCGGATTATCTCTCGCCGTGGCACTTACAGTGCAACGGCGGATCAATCCAGGCTGCATTGTATGGCTAATGTCATTGCGAGCGAACGCCAGTGAGCGTGGCAATCTTTTGAATTAACCTGGAGATTGCCGCGTCGCTACGCTCCTCGCAAAGACGTTGCTACCCAAGGCGGTTGCTACATTTTATGATAATGTCATTGCGAGCGAACGCCAGTGAGCGTGGCAATCTTTTGAATTAACCTGGAGATTGCCGCGTCGCTACGCTCCTCGCAAAGACGGTTCCTGTATCCACAATCGATATTTAAAACGAGTTAAAGCTTCATCATGTCAAACACAGTCAATCTCTTAAACTTCGACCTTGAGGGGCTTGCTGCTTGGCTTCAAAGCTTGGGCGAGAAACCGTTTCGTGCGAAACAATTGTTTCAATGGATTCATCAATTCGGCGAAACCGATTTCGACAAAATGAGCAATATCAGCAAACCGCTGCGCGCGCTGCTTAAAGCAAAAACTCATATTGCTGCACCTAAGATCATTACGCATCAATTTGCCAGCGATGGCACTGAGAAGTGGCTTTTAGAGCTCGATGATAAAAACGCCTTTGAAATGGTCTATATCCCCGAAGATGATCGCGGTACGCTGTGTGTGTCATCACAAGTGGGCTGTGGTTTGAATTGCAGCTTTTGCTCAACGGCCAGGCAAGGGTTTAACCGCAATTTAAGTTTGGGTGAAATCATCGGTCAAGTGTGGCTGGCGGTGCGCGAGTTGTCCGATGATAACGGCAAGCACGATAAAAAGGTCACGAACGTGGTAATGATGGGCATGGGTGAGCCTTTGCTCAATTACGAGCCTGTCGTAAAAGCCATGAAAATCATGCGCCATGATTTAGCTTATGGCTTGTCGAAATACCGTGTAACCTTGAGCACCTCAGGCGTATTGCCCGCCATGAAAAAATTGAAAGAAGACACGGATGTGGCACTTGCGCTGTCACTGCATGCGCCGACCGATGCGCTTCGCGATGTATTGGTGCCCATCAATAAAAAATACCCGCTCAAAGCGCTCTTGGCTTTTTGTGAAACCTATTTTGATCAAGAGCGTCGGCGCAAAGTTACGATGGAATACGTGATGCTCAAAGGGGTGAACGACAGCCTTGAGCAAGCCCGCGAGCTTGCAAACCTTTTAAAACGCGTGCCCTGCAAGGTAAATTTAATTCCATTTAACCCGTTTCCCAATACCTTGTACCAATGTTCTGATCGTAAGCAGATTTTAGCCTTTCGTGATGTTTTGGTGGAGCAGGGCATTATCACCACGACTCGCAGAACACGCGGCGAGGATATTGATGCTGCGTGCGGGCAGCTAGCGGGTAAAGTCGACGATATCACGCGCCGCAAAGAAAAAGACTTGATTCATAAACGCGTTGTAATACACTTAGATTCTCTTAACGATTAATTTTCCACGATGAAACGATTATCCCTGGCGTTATTGTGCTTGGGCCTGTGCGCGTGCGCGCCCAATACACCGCCCAAATCAGAAATGATCTACGCACAACTTGCGCGCGATTATATTGGACAAGGCGACTGGGCTTTGGCACACATAAAATTAAACGATTTGCGCGCGATTCAACCCACGCCCGCGGTGTATTACAGTTTGTCGGCCTATTTGGCCCAAAAAGAAGGGCGCGAGGATGAGGTTGCCGGTTTTTATACCGCAGGTTTAGCGCAATACCCTGATAATGTCGCTTTGTTGAATAATGAAGGGGTGTGGTTGAGCCGTCACGGACAAGCTATCAAGGCCATGGCGTGTTTTAAACACGCCTTGCGCTTTGCTTTACCACAGGAGGCGGTGCATATTCGCAAGAATATTGCCGGCATTTAGACATTACTCTGGCGTCTGGGCGGTTGCAATCTTGCTTTCTTGGCGTACACTTAACAGACATAATTTAAAGGAGTCACAGTTATGTCATTTAAATTCAAACGGTTAGCCCTGGCCCTCGCGGCGACAACAGTCCTCTCAGTGGGGCTTGTGTCTGCTGTTCCCACTGCAAGCGATACCATAATTAATCTCAATGCCTTTATGGTCAACAAAAACACCAGATCGAATCAACTCAAAAATTTAGTGCAGAAATATAAAACCAGTGGTCTTGCTCAGCGAGAAGATGTGCGCACTGACTTGGTTATCGCGCCTGATGCACCTCAAGAGGCGATGGCTATTTTTATGGGGCCTGATGCAAGAGCGTTTCGTTTTGGCTTCATGTCTGCTGATGTGACTGCGGAAAACAGCGAGGCGGTAGCGGATGTTATGAAAAACCTTAACCCGAAGGCGGTGGCTATGCGGATCAATCAGGGGGCTTTGAGAAAGCTATTCCTGCTGGGGACGGCACTTAAGGCTGATGATAAGCTCACTTATGTCGCATTGAGTGCTCTCCCAGGGGCAACAGCAGCAGATCAAACTAGCGTCGTTAACTTTGTGACAGCGCTTGTGAAGCATAACCACAATCTGCAAAACGTCAGGCTAGGTAACGTTTCTCTGGCAAGCAGACCGGCTACTCGCGGTTTCGTGAACGCTGTGAAGGGGAAGGGAGCTCAGCTAAAGGTATCGGCTGATCAAGCGACAATGGATATGCTAACAGGCGCTGGGCTTCCCAAGTTTAACATCTGCGCTGATGAGTGTGGGGGGGAGGGTCTTCTGCCGTTGATCGATAATAAGATCGACAACCTTGATGGTGTCAGTGTCGATGCCCCCTACGATGCAGCGGACGGACGAGGCCAACGGGTTGGCCAACACGGAGGGATGTTGCCTAGGTACGAAACAGCGAACAGCTCAGCAACACCTGGCAATGGACGGGAGCTAATTGACAACAACGCAAGCGGGCTTTAATCCGTCTAAAAAGCGTTTCTTTACGCGCGTTTGGGGTTCTCTCAAGCGCGCTTTTTATTGCGCCATCATCACGTACCCTGGAGTAGCCTGTATATGGACTCACCCGGATTGTAAAGGATAAAAAACACTCGGTCACAATAAGGTAAAGATTGCATCTGTATATCCGGCATCTAATATTATGGCGCCCCGAAAGGGTGACGCCGAGACCCGCTAAGGTCAAGAAGGGTGAGTCCATTTCATTGGATTAGCGCGAAGCGCGTAATCCGGAGATGAACTTCCCGGGTCACGACCCGGGCTACACAAATTGACGGTAAAGGTGAGAAACATTATCCTTTCGGAAACGTAAGAGGTAAAGAAATGTTGATTGCTATTTCAAAGTATTTAACACCACTAGACGAGGTTGATGTGCATCGTGCAAAACATCATCAATATTTAAAACCACTTTTTGAAAGCAAGAAATTACTCATTGCAGGGCGGCAAAATAATGACTTAGGTGGCGTTATCATTGCTAGAACACTGTCAAAAGAAGAATTTGAACAAATCCTTGCACAAGATCCCTTTACCATGGCGGGGGTATCTAAATACACAATTTACGAATTTACGCCATCATTTTATGATGAATGCTTTGCTAATAGGTTTGAATGTTGATATGGCTTTATTGCTTGCACTTATCGCTTGAATCCGCTACTCGATAAAAAGTGCTTGCTATAAATTAAGGAGTAAACATGGTTACTCGAGTATTTCAAGTTCTATGTGGTGTTATTTTATTTTTTGTTTTTACAAGCGCCTTTTCTGAAACTGTTTTTTACACAAAATCGGGTGCACGATTTCAGCAGGTGAGTCAAAATGCAGAGGGATCGATTAATTGGGTTTTTCTTCCGGGCGGGCCTGGGCTTGGTAGCGAATATTTAAGACCTTTCGTGGATAAGCTTAATTTACCTGGTACTACTTGGCTTTTAGATATGCCGGGAGATGGTTCGAATACACTCGGCGATAGAAAGGTCGATTATAATTACTGGCCGGCAAATCTTGCGAGTGCAGTAAAAACCTTGCCAAATGTGATTTTGGTAGCACATTCATTTGCTGGAATGCTGACGCTCTCATCGCCAGGATTGCAACATCATTTGTTAGGTTTAGTGTTAATTGACACGGCACCTAATCATCAGTGGATGACAAGCAGTAAACCATTTCAGTCAAAAGCGCTACTTAAAGCTCAAAAAGCCTACTTTGCTAATCCGAGCGATCAAACGCTCAAATCATTGACTTTCGCCATGGCGCCTTATTTCTTTTTGGAGAAAGACATGAAAAAAGGGAAAGCGCTATTAAATAATCTCCCGTATAACAACAAAGCGTTTGCTTGGGCGTCTCAATATTTTGATCCTCAATACGAAGCCAAGTGGGCCCCTGAAAAAATACCTGTATTGATTATTACGGGCGCCCAAGATCATTTAACGCCCGTATCGTTATTTGAAAATGACCAGCAATTTCATAGAAAAAACATTCGTATCGTTGTCATACCCAATGCCGCGCATTTTTCTTGGATAGGTCATGTAAAGCTGTTTAATCAGCTGTTCAAAAGGTTTTTCCATACAAGGTAGCCTGTATATGGACTCACCCCCATTGTAAAGGATAAAAAACACTCGGCCACAATAAGGTAAAGATTGCATCTGTATATCCGGCATCTAACCCGAAAGGGTGACGCCAAGACCCGCTAAGGTCAAGAAGGGTGAGTCCATTTCAGCGGCTCCCGCTGATTTAAATGTTTAAATTGGTCAAAGGTGGATATAAATGCTGGGTGCCAGCAAGCCTCCATGAAAGACTGGTTATTTAAAAGTACTTGTTTTTTTGGCGGTGGAAAATGAAATAGCTTAATACGCGAAGCTCGCAAGGCATTAAGCTATCCCGAGTTGAGGCTGAGCCTGAAATCAGGCGGTGTCGCGATACACTGAAAGAAAGCCTCCCATGAATCAATGAAGAAGGTTAAAAACCAATGTCGAATTCGCTCCCATAAGCGAGTTCGCTTTTTACACTTCTTGAGGGCTGCCTGGAATTGCGGGCAGCACAGTTGCTGTATTTGGTCAATCAAAAAAGCTAGCATCATTAAGTAAGCCAAAACAGTGCTCAAGTTTTGATAACCATGCCCGTAGTTGTGCTCAAAGTGATAGCCTTGTGTCTTCAACGTATTAAAAGTCTCGTTCTCTATTTTCCACCGAGCGCGTGCGCCTTTCATTAATTCATAAACATTCGCCTCTGTTATATGAAATCCTGTAATCCAAGTAAACGTTTGAGTTTTTCCTTGAGGGGAGGTCTCTTTGCATTCGAAAAAATTAACACGAAGGTCTTCATGCGATGCATTCAGTGGCGCATCATTAAACCAACGAAACTCATATTGAAAACCCTTCCGATTCATCTGCTTCGTTTGACAGCCACCCGCATTGACCCAGTCAAACAACCACTTGTTGCCATCAGGTTTCACACCAATAATATATTGATAACCCAATTCCTTAAGCAGGCTAATATGAGGCGCATTGCTATGCAGCGCATCCTCTACAATGACCATCTTAAGTTTGGGGTGCATGCAACGTAACTTCGTTAATAAGCGTTTTGACGAGTTTCTTTCACAATCGTTTTTGGTCACGCCATCTTGCTTAAGAATCGGCTCCATCGTCATTGGCAACACCGTCGATTGACGGGGGTGCACCATCACAGCGCACATCATTTGATGATAATAACTTTCGCCGCCCTTGCGGTGCTTCTTTATGCAACAGTTCTCACAATGCACGTTCTCTGAATAAAACATGCCTGTACCATCATTAGATACCAGATAATAATCATCAAGAAATGAAAACAAAGGCAGTTGCTTCCCTCTTTGTACAGCACTAAAGCAGGCCTTAAAGGCCGGCTGTAGTCGCTCCGGGTCCAGGGGATCTAAGCGTTCACGCATATAGGTATCACTGGGCACTTGATCCACACCATACAGCGTTTTTAAATTATGCCGCACCTTTTCATCTTCTTGACTGTGGTCAAATTGAAGCAGTGATGGATATTTTAAACTAAACATCGCTAATGCAGACATAAGGCAATCCGCTAATGGGTACTTTGTCCTAGCAGCAAGCGAATCAGGAATCCTGGAAAAACGTAGACGGCCGGCTTCAAGCAAACCCGGGGCTGAAAGACGCTTACGCAGCTTAATCTTCATCTCAACATCCTCATTGTTGCGAAAAATAAAATGAGAATGCCTTTACAACCCTTATTTGGCAAGGGGTTCTTTAGTTAGCGGGAATTACTGAGTCCATTTCATTGGGTTGAGGAGTATCGCGAGGATAACCCGGGTTTATTCACGGCGCGGTGTTTGCCGACAACGATAAAGCAATTTCATTCGCTTCTGCCACAACCCCAGACATGCATGCTTCAATTTGAGGTGGCAAGTCTTTAACTTGATCAAACAGCTTCGTTTTAGAGCTTTTAGCTTTCCCCATGTTATTGCCACGGTGTAGATTATGCTCAGATAAATAGTCCATCACAGCTTGATGTTCTGCCACAATATCGCTGACGCGATTGTCAAGCTTTTCAAGGGCAGAGTGCAAGGTATAAAGCTCCACTTCAATGCTGCGTTTTAATGCGTCGAGTCGAGTTGTATTATGGTTGAAAAAATCAGATGATAAATTATTTAGAGATTTCATCGACTGGCTTAAAGCGTCTAACGCGTTGTGATAGTGTTGATAGATCGCGCGGCAGTCGCTAAAAGTCTGAACCGATAATCGATAACAAACAGCGATATGAAGATACAGTTTACTTTGTCGCAAAAGCTGCTCATTTCTTTCGGTAGGTAAAGGGTCTAGTTGTCTTGTAAGGGCTGCATTGGCTTCTTTGTATTGCTGAAAGCTAATCAGTAATTTGGCACTCTTGTAATCACTGATCGGTTTGAGATTGTTTGCAGCAGAGGGTGTTTTGCTTTCTGTGTCACTCTCACTGTTATCCGATAGCGTGGAGGGCGACTCATTACCCGGTGTTGGCTCTGGTTTTGTTTTGACTCGTCGGGCGGCTTTTTCTTCTTTGTATTGAGCGAGCAATGCTTGTTGTGCTTTTTCAGCATCGTTAAGGCGCTTGTCAAAATCGGATGCCGCTAAGCTCTCCTTAAGGGGTGCAAGCCATTCGCGGGTTTCTTTACAAAAGGCGAAAGCTAGACTCACAGCGCTTTTGAGTTGATAGGAGAGGCATTCATTATCGAGGCATAGGCCGACTTCATCAAAAAATGTATGGGCTGCGGCGGTGGCGAAGACGTTTTGCTGAAACTTTTCGATGATCGTTTCCAGTACGCCTAGAGCAGCGGCCAGTGTGTTAGCGATGTGTAGTTTGGGGTGGCTGTTTAACAAGCACCTGAGCTGAATCACGTAGAAAAAGCTCAAATCAAACCAATGCGCCAGTGCGCTGATAGCTGCCACGTCATCTGGGTTTAGCATGGGTTGTGAAAGCTCAAGGTTATTGTAGCCGTTTAAGCTTATTAAGCGCGAGTTTAAAGCCTGAAAATTAGGCCGAAACCTTTCGTTATGAAACACCGCGTAAGCATTGAGTAGGTTCTCGGGCCTGATCTTCGGGAGCTGGTGGTTTGCATCCAGGCTCAGAAAATTCGGCAATTGTTTGGATAGCCGGCTGAGGTAAAGCCGAAGGAGGGGGTCTCGTTCAAGCAGCTCTCGTGTATTAAGGCACTGGCTGGTTTGTGTGGTACTCGCTGGGCGGGCTGTTTGTCTTTGTCTTCTATGGGACATGATCAGGCCTCTTGTTATGTGGCTGCGAGGATACTGAATTTAGGCCTATTTGACAATTCGTGTTGCGCTTGTTTTGCAACCCAGCGATGAATTTAGGGACGCGCCCTAGATTATGGCTTGAACGAGGTTGCAATATGGGCTATGTCGAAAGCGTTTTAAACAACAGTAAGGAGTTTTGTTGTGAGTTCATTTAAATTCAAATTGACCGTGTTGGCCATCGCAGCCACAGGCTTGTTGTCGGCAGTGAGCGCGGCAATCTATTTCATTAACCTGGAGATTGCTTCGTCGCTTCGCTCCTCGCAAAGACGTTGCTACCCAAGACGGTTGCTACTATTGATTTGTGCTACCGCTGCTTGTGGTGGCATTGGGGTTTTGGATTTGCTGCAAACCTTGCTGAATAGCCTTAACTTGACTGCCTAACTCATTGAATTGTTTTTGGGTATTGTCTTGCAGGGCTTTTAGGTTTCAGTTGCGCGCTGGCGACAACAGTGCAAAAACCCAAGGCGGCTTTTCATGAGATCAGTGCTAATAGCGCTACTCATGAAGGTAGTAGCTTGGCCGACAGTGAAATAACACCACCGCCAGTACCCGTTTCACCCGGTGTTTTGGGGATGTGGGATACGCAAGATACCTTTATAACAAATCCACCTCAGAACGCAGGTAATCTCAATTCGGCTGATAACGACGCATCTTAACCGCCAGGGTTGATCCGTCGTCGCGATGCTCTACATAGATACAAAAAAAGTAGCCTGAATTGAACGCCGAAGGCGTGATAATCCGGGTTTGATTTCCCCGGGTTATCAATGCTTCGCATTTCAACTCAGGCTACCAAAACAGGCTCCAAAACGGTATTTATAGCGCCTTCACAGCTTGCGAGCGCGGGCTAATCTCTGTAATATACCGGCCTTATTTTAATCATTTATAAGGCCTTTTTTATGCGCAGCCATTATTGCGGTGAAGTCACAGAATCCATGATTGGGCAGACGGTGGTCGTTTGCGGTTGGGTGCACCGTCGTCGTGACCACGGTGGGGTGATTTTTGTCGATGTGCGTGATCGTGAGGGCTTGCTGCAGTTGGTGTTCAATCCCGAAGACGAGGCTATGTTCGCCACGGCCGAAGCACTGCGCAGTGAATACGTGATCAAGGCCACGGGTGTGGTGCGCCATCGCCCAGAGGGCACCGTGAACCCCAATCTCAAAACGGGCCAGGTCGAAGTGGTCTGCACGCATTTGGATATTTTAAACAAAGCGGCCACACCACCATTTCCTCTGGATGAACATATTGCTGTTAGCGAAGAAGTGCGCCTAAAGCACCGTTCTATCGATCTTCGCCGCCCGGAAATGCAGCGTATTTTCCGTCTGCGTGCCAAGTTGGATTTTGCATTACGTGAGTATCTCACTGAGCGTGGTTTTTTAAATATTGAAACGCCCATGCTGACAAAAGCGACCCCCGAAGGCGCGCGCGATTACTTGGTGCCTAGCCGTGTGCACCCGGGTCAATTTTATGCCTTGCCGCAATCGCCGCAGTTGTTTAAACAATTGTTGATGATGTCGGGTTTTGACCGCTATTTCCAAATCGTGCGTTGTTTTCGTGATGAAGACTTGCGTGCCGATCGCCAGCCTGAATTCACACAGCTCGATATTGAAATGTCCTTTATGGATGAAAACCAGCTGCAAACCTTGATTGAAGATATGCTCCGCGTGGTGTTTAAATCGGTGGCGGGTATCGACCTGCCAATATTTCCGCGCATGACGTACGCTGAAGCGATGCGACGTTTTGGTAGCGATAAGCCCGATTTACGAATTCCGCTGGAGTTGGTGGATATTGCCGACCTTATGCAAGACGTGGAGTTTAAAGTCTTCCGTGGTCCGGCTGATGATCCAGACGGCCGTGTGGCAGCGTTGAAGCTTACAGGCGGTGCCGAGCTTAGCCGAAAAGAAATCGACGATTACACGAAGTTTGTGAGCGTTTATGGCGCTAAAGGCTTGGCGTACATCAAAGTCAACGATCTTTCACAAGGTGAAGAAGGCTTGCAGTCGCCGATTTTGAAATTCATAACGCCAGGTGCGATCAAAGGCATTCTTGAACGCACAGAAGCCAAAACGGGCGACATCATTTTCTTTGGTGCCGATAAGGCCAAAATTGTCAGCGATGCCTTGGGTGCCTTGCGCGTTAAGCTTGGCCGCGATAAAGGCTTGGTGAAGTTAGGTTGGGCGCCGTTGTGGGTTGTGGATTTCCCGATGTTTGAATACGAAGACGGTCGTTTTTATGCGCTGCATCATCCGTTCACTGCGCCGCAAACAAACGATGGTCGTGACTTTGCTGAACACCCCGCGCAAGCTTTATCCCGCGCGTACGATGCGGTGTTAAACGGTTATGAAATTGGCGGCGGTTCGATCCGTATTCACCAAGAAGACATGCAAAAAGCCGCGTTTCGCACGCTCGGCATTAGCGATGAAGAAGCCGAAGAAAAATTTGGTTTCTTATTGAGCGCATTGAAACACGGCTGCCCACCACACGGCGGCATTGCGTTTGGCTTAGACCGTATGGTGATGTTGATGGCGGGTACTGACAACATTCGCGATGTGATTGCGTTTCCGAAAACACAAACCGCAAGCTGCTTATTAACCGAAGCACCGGCGAGCGTGTCGACGGCACAGTTGCAAGAGTTAAGCATTAAATTACGTCAACGTGATGTGAAAAAAGAGGGTGAGTGATGGCAGGTCATAGTAAATGGGCGAACATTAAACACAGAAAAGCCAAAGAAGATAAAAAGAAGGGTAAGATTTTTTCGCGTTTGATTCGCGCGATCACCGTGGCAGCAAAACAAGGCGGCGACCCTGATGCCAATCCAGCCCTGCGTTTGGCGCTGGATAAAGCCTTTTCGGCGAACATGACCAAGGATACCATTGAGCGTGCGATTAAACGCGGTGCCGGTGGCGAAGAGGGTGCCAACCTTGAAGAAATTCGTTACGAAGGTTACGGTATTGGCGGCACCGCGGTGATGGTCGATTGCTTAACCGACAATAAAAATCGTACAGTGGCCGAAGTGCGACACGCCTTTTCAAAACACGGCGGTAATTTAGGCACATCAGGTTCGGTGGCGTTTCAGTTTGAGAAAAAGGGCTTATTGTGTTTTTCGCCTGATGCCGAGGAAGATGCGCTGATTGAAGCAGCGCTAGAGGCCGGTGCGGATGATGTGCTTACTGAAGATGACGGCAGCTTTATCGTTTACACGGCGGTAGAAGCGTTTAGCGCAGTGAAAGCCGCCTTAGAAACGGCGGGTTTTGTGGCCGATAATGCGGAAGTCACCATGGATGCTGCGGTCAAAGTAAATCTTGATAAAGTCGATGCTGAAAAGTTTTTGAAGATGATTGATGTCATCGAGGATTTGGATGATGTGCAAGAAGTCTATTCTAACGCCGATATAGCACCTGAGATTTTAGACGAGCTGGCTTAAATGAGTCGCATCATTCTAGGGATAGATCCTGGTTCGCGCGTGACCGGCTACGGTATTATTCAGGTGGATGACAAGCGTATTCGTTATGTTGATTCTGGCTGTATTCGCACCGAGAGTGAGAATATGTATGAGCGCTTGGCAGTGATTTTTGAAAACATCAAAACCTTGGTCGAGCAATACCGGCCAACGGAAGCGGCGATGGAAGAAGTCTTCGTGAATGCCAATGTGCAGTCGGCTTTAAAGCTTGGCCAGGCGCGAGGTAGCGCAGTGGCGGCTATTGCCACCTCGCGTATTCCTATCGAAGGTTATTCGCCTCGCCAAATCAAACTAGCCGTGGTCGGCTATGGCAATGCCGATAAAGCGCAGGTCCAACACATGGTCAAAACCTTGCTGGCGCTCGATAAAACGCCCCCGTCTGACGCGGCAGACGCGCTCGCCGCAGCCTTGTGTCACAGTCAAACCCATGCTAGCTTAGAGCGACTCAACCAAGCTAGGTAGCGCACCATGATCGCCCAACTCAAAGGCAAACTTCTTGAGAAAACCCCACCCAGCGTGCTGCTCGATGTTCACGATGTGGGGTATGAAATTCTAGCTTCCATGAATACCATTTTTCGTCTACCCGATGTCGGGCATACCGTCACCTTGTACACGCATTTGGTGGTGAGAGAAGATGCGCACACCTTGTTTGGTTTTTTTGATAAAGCCGAGCGTGAGTTGTTTGTGCGCTTGATCAAAGTCAATGGTATCGGTCCCAAAATGGCGTTAGCCATTTTATCGAGTATGGAAGGCGCTATATTTGCGCAATACGTTTCACAAAATGATGTGGCGGCGCTAACAAAAATCCCGGGTGTTGGGCGTAAAACGGCCGAGCGTTTAATTATTGAAATGCGCGATAAGTTTGATACCCATCCTCATACGCAAAGCTTTATGTCTGTGAGTGGTGCCGAGCAAGATGCGATCAGCGCCTTGATTGCTTTAGGTTATAAAGACACCGTCGCCAGTAAAACAGTTAAGGGCTTTTTAGAAGAGGCTGAAGATTCTGAGACATTGATTCGTCTGAGCTTAAAGGCTTTAAATAAGCTGTAGGGCATTTCTCCTGGATTGCGCGCAGCGCATAATCCTGGCTAGCGGGTTGTGTGTGTGGGCTGGGCCGCCGGGGGCTGCGAAATCTCGCGTGAAGGCAGGCAACAAGCGGGAAAAAGGCTAGCTAATACGCGGCCTAGCCCCCGGGGGTTTTGACGTGCAAGGAGAGGTGGGATTGCTGCTGCTGATGATGGTCTATTTTCTTGTGGGCGCTTGTACGTTTGAGCCGCTAGTAAAGCCGCTGTGCTATTGTACTCTTTCGGGGGCTCGTACGTTTGAGCCGCTAGTAAAGCCGCTGTGCTATCGCACGCGCCAGCTATCGCGTCAGTCGAGCGTGTTTCGGGTGCAGGCCAGTTGAAAAAGTCTGTGGCATTGCCAAGTAATGCCTGCTTGAAGAGTTTGCCGCCGTTTTGTAAAACGGGGGCTGTCCAATCACCACTAATCATGCTTGGGAAGCTGGGCACATCAATCCACCAGGCAAAGCCCGTTGAATGGATATTATTTTCAAGGTAGAAGTCGAGCATTCTTTGGTAAACAGCTTGCCAGCTGCCATCGGAGTATGCTTGTGCTTGGTTGCAACCAAACTCTGTTGAAAGGGCGGGTCTGTTTTGAAGATAGGGAGCGAGATTGTTTTGAAAACTGCCGCCATTGTCTGGATCGTAATTTTCTGAGCCTTGGTCATTGTAGGCGTGGATACCCAAAATCAGGTTGGGTTCCCCAGCCAAAGCTTCCCATTGTTCTTGCAAATGTATGTGATCGTAGCCAAAGGCTAGCCCGTTGAGTATGACAGGATTAGTTGCGCCGGTGTCTCGCACAGCTTTAAGCATTTCGCTCATGCCGGCATATTGGTCGTTACCGTTGAGCCATACATCTGGCGTCACACCGTCGCCATTGGGCTCGTTAAACAGCTCAAACATGACTGTGCCATGGTCTTTATAGCGACTGGCGATATCCGACCAAAATTGCGTGGCACCGTTTTTATCGGGCATAGGTGTTTGCTTGCGTAAAGCATCCATCCAATGCAAATCAAGGATCACAGCCATGCCATTTTGGGTGGCGAGTTCGATTATGGCATCCACGGTTTGTTTGTAGGAGCCAATCTCGCTTACATCCCCCGATTGGTTCCAGAGCTCAGCGTTTAAATCCAGTCGAATGACATTCGCACCTGTAGCGCGAATATTGTTAATGTCTTGCTCACTTAAGTATTGTCCGGTTTGACTCCACTCCAGAGAGGGGCGAACAAATCCCTGAAGTGTAATAGAGCGACCATTGGCGAGAATTTGATTGCCTGAAACACCAAGCTTAATAGGTACGTTTGTATCCTTGTAACAAGCGGGTGTTGAGCGCGGCACATTAGGAAATGGCGCTGGCTGATGAATGCTGTCTGCCGAGATGGTGTATTGATTTTCGCTTGATTTGAATGTAACGCCTTCTAAATAATAGCCTGCCTCACCCTGATAGTTTGATAAGGTGTACGCTGAGGCTGACGTTTGTCGAGCGAGATCAAACGAACCATAATAGTTGTTTTGCTCGTCATAAACACCCCAAGTGCTCCAGTCTTGGCTGGCATTATAGGGATTGGGCAAGGGGATATTCCCCATGGCACCATAATTAATGTTAAATGTGTTCCACTTTGGGCCGTTGGCCAGTAATTTCAATGAAAGCTTAGGCGCCTGACCATTGCCCAGTGAGTTGCATAATCTGGCTGTTTGCGCACTTTCGGCTACGCTTGTTGTCATCATTTTTTTACCTAATTAACATGGACTAAGCAGCTCATGCGAGCACCGCTACAACGCATGGCCGTTTTGTGTAAAAGAAATTGAGCATGTTTTAGCCTTGCTTTAGATAAATCGCCCCCTGCATCCAGAAAAATCTCACCGCCACCCAAGCGATAAAAGCATCGCAATGTTTGGCCGTTATGAATAATTTGAGCAGAGTCAAATAGCGCGTGCTTAGCCGAAATCGCCGCACCGTAACTTGCGTATTCAACGCCTAATACTTTGGCAGACAAAAGCGCATTAAAGGAATGCTGAATTTTTGTGGTATGAATACGATAAGGCGCAGGGCACCAGGTAATGTTGGCTAAGCTAAGCATTGAGGCAAACAATAAAGTAAGAGAGGCGTTTGTTTTTTTCATGGTCGACTTATTTATTATTATTTGGTCAAATTATACGCATAATTAGCGATGAAGGCAAGAAAAATAGCGCGCCCTAATCAGGCTCGAGGCATAAGGTCTTACTTAATCTCTCAATATCCGTTTGGACGCTCTCGTTATTGTCAAGCGTTAGGGCAATGCTGACAGGGCCCATAAAACGGTAGCGCTCATTCGTATTGATCAATGTCAGTAGGGCTTGAGTGTTGATATTGGGCTTGGAATGAAAAGTGATTTTCAGCGTGCTATCTTGTTTTTTCAGTGCTTTTATATCAATCGTATGGCACAACTGTTTAACACGCTGAATCGTGAAAAGATTTTCGGCTTGTTTGGGCAATAGGCCTAAACGGTCAATCATTTCAATTTTAATCGATTGTAAACTTTCTTCATCGTTGGCGGTGCTGATACGTTGATAAAACATTAAGCGCAGATGGATATCAGGAAGATAATCTTCAGGAATCAAGGCATTAATACCCACATCAATGTCGATATCTTCGTGCAACGCTTCATCAAGGTTTAGCATTTTGCCATTTTTAATGCTTTCAACGGCGCGCTCAAGCATGCTCATGTACAGCGAAAAGCCCACAGCATGCATTTCACCACTTTGCGATTCACCTAATAGTTCACCGGCGCCACGGATTTCTAAATCTTGTGTGGCGAGCATGAAACCTGCGCCCAAATCTTCGTGCTGTCCAATCGCTTCTAAACGTTTTTGAGCCTCTTTAGTGATGGACTTCGGGTCAGGAATCATGAGATACGCATAGGCTTGGTGATGCGATCGACCCACACGGCCGCGTAGCTGGTGCAGTTGCGCTAAGCCAAATTTATCGGCACGATCGATGATGATGGTGTTTGCCGTGGGGATGTCAATGCCGGTTTCAATGATGGTCGTGGCGACTAACACATTAAATCGACGGTGCGCAAAATCCACCATGGTTTTTTCCAGTTCGCGTTCATGCATTTGACCGTGGCCAATCACCACGCGTGCTTCAGGAACCAGGGTTTCAATGTGCCGCGCTGTTTTTTCGATGGTCTCGACATTGTTATGCAAAAAATAGACTTGGCCGCCGCGCATGATTTCACGCAAAATCGCATCGCGAATGATGCCCTCTTGGCGCTTTTGAATAAAGGTTTTCACGGCCAGTCGACGAGCGGGTGGTGTGGCGATAATCGACAAATCGCGCAGTGTCGCAAAAGCCATGTTCAGCGTGCGCGGAATCGGTGTGGCGGTCATCGTTAAAATATCCACTTCGGTGCGCATGGCTTTGAGTTGTTCTTTTTGTTTCACGCCAAAGCGATGTTCTTCATCGATCACTAATAAACCTAGTGCATTAAAGGCGATGTCTTTGCTTAGAATCTTATGTGTGCTAATGACAATATCCACTTTGCCAGCGGCCAAAGCGTCGATCGTTTCTTTTTGTTGTTTGGGTGTGACAAACCGTGAAAGCACTTTGATGTTCACGGGGAAGTCTGCAAAGCGGTCGCTAAAGGTTTGAAAATGTTGTTGTGCGAGCAGGGTGGTCGGCGTAAGCACGGCGACTTGTTTGTGATTCATCACCGCGATAAAGGCGGCCCGCATTGCGACTTCGGTTTTGCCAAAGCCCACATCACCACACAGCAAGCGATCCATGGGTTTTGCCGCGGCCATGTCATGCAAGATGGCTTCGATCGCGCGCTCTTGATCGACCGTTTCCGTGAAAGGAAATTGGCTGCAAAAGGCTTCATAATCGGAGGGTGTGCAGTTAAACGCAAAACCACCGCGTGCTTCACGCTGCGCATAAATCGCTAATAGCTCTGCGGCTACATCGCTCGCTTTTTCTTTGGCTTTGCGTTTTTCTTTTTGCCATTTATCACTGCCGAGTGAATGCAAAGGTGCGTTTTCACTGTCGCCCGCACTGTATCGGCTAACCAAGTGCAGGCTGGTGACCGGCACAAATAAATTGCTATTGGCGTATTGGATTTTAATAAACTCGCCAATGTGCGAGCCGTGTTCGATGGTTTCTAAACCGTGATAGCGCCCCACACCGTGATCGATGTGCACAATCGCTTCACCTTCGTTAAGCTCGGCCACGCTGCGCAGGCCAATGTCATTTTCGGGCGTGAGTTTGCTTTTACGCGCACTGCGTCGTTGGCTGGCTTGCTCGCCCAGAAGTTGCGTTTCAGTGATCAGTAAGATTTCATCGTGCACCAAGCCTTGATCGAGTGGGGCGATCGTGATGGCGTTCTGATGTTTTGTTTCAAGGAATTCCGACCAGGTTTTGATGGTGTGGGTTTCAATGTTTTGGCTTTTTAGCCACTGTTTTAAGACTTCACGCCGGCCTTTGCTGTGTGCCGTGAATAACACGCGTTGAGAAACCTGTTCGCCTAGGTATTGTTTTAAACGCTGCAGCTTTTCAGTTTCTTTGACTTCGGCCATTAAGTTTGGAAAAGGCGAATCTGCCTTTAAATTAATATCGTGATTTTCGTGCTGGTTCAGCTTTAAAAACACATCACTGGGTGCAAAAAATCCCTGGCTAGGCGGTAAAATAGGGCGTGTAACATCGTGAGAGAGCTGCTCGTGTCGATGCTTGATCTCTTGCCAGTAATTTTCACAGGCTTTGTTCAGTGCGGGCAAGCGAATGATGTGTGTGTTGGCTGGCAAATAATCGGCAAAGCTTGTGGTCTCATCGAAAAACAAAGGAATAAAATACTCCAAACCGGATGAAGCCACACCTTCGCTGACGTCTTGATACATTGGGCATTGCGCGGGGTTTACAGCAAAATTTTCGCGAAAGCGGTTTCGAAACCGTGTGCGTGAATCTTCGTTTAAGGAAAACTCGTGTGCAGGCAAGAGCTTGATGGCTTCGATTTTTTCGATCGAGGTTTGTGTGTCCGGATCAAAGCTACGTAGGCTTTCAATTTCATCATCGAATAATTCGATGCGATAGGGCAAGTCGCTGCCCATGGGGAATACATCGATAATCGCACCGCGGATCGCAAATTCGCCGTGTTCAAACACTTGGCTATTGGCACGATAGCCGTGTTCTGTCAGTGCGTTTCGAAAGGTGTCCACATCCAGTGTATCACCCAGATGGTAATGAAAGACATTAGCTGCGATAAAATCTTTAGGCGGCAATCGGTTCATCAGCGACGGAGCGCTGGCGATCATGATGCCGTGTTTAAGTTTGGGCGCACGATTGAGTAGTTCGATCCGACTTGAGAGTAAATCTTCATGCGCTGAAAACGGATCGTAAGGCAGGGTTTCCCACTCTGGAAACAGTAGTACATCGGTTTTTTCAGGCGTAAAGAAGCCCAGCTCGTCTTCTAGTTGGTACGAGTGAAATTGTGAGGGCGTTACCACAAGCACAGGGCCTTTGTGCTGTTTTGCATAGTCAGCAATGGCTAAGGCAAGCTCGCTACCCCACAGCGGCTTTGATAGGTCGCTTGAAAACATCGCGACATTATACTGAGTTTTTGTGCTTTATGAAGTGTTTGCGAGGAATAAGGATGTATGCTTTCTCGGGTTATCTCTCGCCCTAGCTGCTTCGCAGCAAATGTCTTTGCGAGCGAACACCAGTGAGCGCGGCAATCTTTTGAATTAACCTGGAGATTGCCGCGTCGCTACGCTCCTCGCAAAGACGGTTGCTACATGCACGAACAAGCAAGGAGCAAACGCTTGGATTGAACGCCGAAGGCATGATAATCCGGGAGAGTTTGAACCCGGGTTATCCTCGCTACGTTCGTCAACCCAGGCTACCCAAGGCGGTTGCTACTTTATGTTGCGCGGTGATCAGATATGACATCCAATCCTGCTTGTGCAATACTGTGCCCAAGAAAAAAGGGGGTGCTGATGACGTTGCTTAAAAAATGGTTTGCTTTAGCGTTGTGGAAAAAGATCACGCTTGCTTTAGTGCTCGGTATCGCGGTGGGGATTGCAATGGGTTCTGATGCTGTGGTGTTCAAGCCGATTGGTCTTATTTTTATTCATTTGATTCAGCTTATGGTGGTGCCCGTGGTGTTTACCGCCATCGTGAACGCAGTGATTTCCATGAGCAGCGCGCAGAAAATGCATGTGATTTGGGTCAAAGCCCTGTGTATTTATGCTGTAAGCATGGGCGTGGCGGCGTGTTTGGGTTTGGTGATGGCGATCGTGCTTCACCCGGGCACAGCGGTTAATGTTGCCCATTTGCATTTAACTAACCCGGTTCAAGGCACAGCTAAGCCGATGAGTGTCGTCGATGAGTTGGTGAATATTGTGCCGAGCAATCCGGTCCAGGCCTTTGCTTCGGGCAATATTTTGCAGATTCTCGTGTTTGCCGTCTTGCTGGGATTCTCGATTAATTTTGCCGGCAAGCCCGCACAACCCGTGGCCGATTTATTCAAATCATTTTCACACGTGGTGTTTAAATTTGCTGGCATTGTCATGGGGTTCGCCCCATACGGGATTTTTGCTTTGCTCGCTTGGGTTTTGGGTGAGTTTGGCTTGGCGATTTTACTGCCGCTGCTAAAGTTTGTCTTCGTGGTGTATTTAAGCTGCACCTTGCTGGTGGTGCTGTATTACTTGCCGGTATTGTTTGTTTTGGTGCGAGTCAGCCCGGGCCAATTTATTCGCAGTATTTTTCCGGCTATGGTGATGGCGTTTAGTACCTCGAGCAGTGCGGCCACCTTGCCCACTTCCATGCGCTGTGCCCGGGAAAATTTGGGTTTAAATAAAAATATTTCCGGCTTTTTGTTGCCTTTGGGTGCGACTTTGAATTTGAATGGTTTGACGATTTATATCGTTACTGCCACGTTGTTTTCAGCGAATTTATTCGGTGTGCATTTAGGCTTATCACAATACATTACGATCATCTTAACCACGATTTTGGCAGCCATTGGCGCGGCGGCTGTGCCAGGTTCGGCTTTGATTGTCATGGGTGCGGCGATGAGTTCGGTCGGCATTCCGCTGACGGGCATTTCCTTGATTGCGGGTGTGGATCGCTTAAACGATATGATGCAAACCATGACTAACGTCATGGGTGATTTGTATGCAACGACTTTGGTTGCTAAAACCACCCCTGATGATGAGGTTCACCCTCACGTGCACCATTAATTGCTGGTGTTTTTCTGAAGGCACTGAGACATCAATATTGCGACAGATTGGGAGTTGCTTGCATCGACAGTGTCAATGTCGTTGTAAGGCGCATCGACAATCACAAAATAACTGCCGCCCGGTTTTGCCTGTACATCATCAGCGTTATCAACCGGGTTATCGCTCAAATTAATGATTGTATAGTATTGCCAGTTGCGCGAGTAACTTGACGGGTTGTAGAGGATGTTTTCTTGGGTCATCCGTGCAAATGCGCCCACTTTTTGCGGTGCAGGTATTGTGCCTGTCTGTACAGCTGAGGGTGAAACTTGGCTGTAAAAATCTAGGGCGTGAGGCTTTCCGATGCTGTAGGAGTGGTTCATGGGGTCATAAACGCATTCTGTGGCATTGATAAACGTTGCTTGGCCGGCGCTGCTGTCTTGGGTTTTGGGTGTTTGTGCGTGTAAGATCGTCGATATAAGCACTGTGCCGAGAATTGCGAAGCCTTTTTTCATTATTTTTACCTTTGTTTGAGAGCTTTAATTGGCCAAAATTTTACCATTTTTTACATTTTATGCAAGATTTTTTTCTTTGAAATTTAGAGTGAATTCTGCCTGGTTCGCCAATTGAGTTTGCGTATGGCATACTTCGGCTATTCAGTGTTGGAGGGGATATGGGTCAACACGACGAACTCAAAAAACGCTTACAATTCCAGGTCCGTCGAGGCATGTTGGAGCTGGATATCTTTCTTCAGCGCTTTCTCAATGAGCGCTTTGATGCCTTGTCAGCCGCTGATCAATCGGCATTTTGTGACTTACTCAAGGAAAATGATCAGGACCTTTTTGTTTGGTTAACGGGTCGAGAGACACCCTCCAATCAGCGATTGGCGGCGATGGTGCAAGAGGTGCGAGATCATGTTTGCCATCAGTGAACAGTCGCGTGTGCGCAAGTTTTTAACGCTGCTGCTGGCGTTAATTGTATTTTTAAGTGTCTTGGATTCAAGTTTGTTTTGGGAAGTGAAGCTGGTGGCTCTGCTGGCTTGCGTGGCCTGTTTGTTGTTTGAGCTTGTTCGTCATCATCAACATGAGCTACGCTTTGATGGCGAGCGTTTTTATTTGGATGATACGCCGGTCAAGCTTGATGGTCGGTCTCGTCGTTACCTTTTTTTACTCGCTTTGCAGTTTCGTACACCGAAAGGTACTATTGTGTCATATATCGTATGGCGTGGTTTAACGCCGGCGGCAAAGTGGGCGGCTTCAAATCGAGAGATTTCGATGTTAAAGATTACAGGGCAGCTTTAGCTTAAAGCCGTAAAATTTATTGTTAAGAAGGATAGGGATGTGAGAAGTCGGCTACTTAAAAGTTTAATTATTGGTTCGGGTTTTCCGCTGACACAGCTTGCGATTTTATTGTTTACGCCTTTGCTGCCTGTGCTGGGTCGCGCGTTTGACGTGTCATCCGATCAGATCTTATTGACGCCGACGGTGGTACTCATTGGCTACCTGCTTGGCCACTTGTTTTGGGGCACTTTGTCCGATTATTGGAATCGCCGTCACACTTTGTTATTAGGGCTTCTGTTATTTATTGCCAGTGCCTTGCTCACAGGCCTTTCGGGTAATTTGACGTTGTTTTGGCTGTTTAGCTGCATCCTGGGATTCTCTGCCGCGACATTTACGAGCGTGGGCAATGCCTTCATGGTCGATATTTACGGCAAAGAGAAAGCGGTTGGTGCCATCGCGTATATAGGCATCGCCATGGCGACAACACCGATCATCGTGCCGCCTTTGAGCATGGCCTTGTATCATGCGTTTAATTGGTCTGCGATCTACGAGTTTATGGCATGTTACGGTATTGTGATGTTGATAGGCTTTTTGATGTTTGTCAGAGCGCGCGGCGATTCGCAAGCACCGGCTGCTCATGAGCTGCATTTGTTAAAACGTTATGCGAGCCATTTAACGAATACTCAGTTCATCAAGAATGTGGCAAGTTTGGCGTTGAAGTTTGGTGTGTTTGTTACGTCGATTTCGATGTTGCCCTATATTTACGTGCATTACTTAACAGTGACAAGAGTTGATTTTTCGATCTTGGGTTTTGTGGTGCTTTTGCCCTCGCTGATCATGGCCATTGTCGCGAAAACCCTGGTAAAAGCCTATGGTACGAAGCGATTGATTAATGTGGCGGCAGTTTTGACCTTGATTGGCAGCGTGGGTTTGGTTTTTTTGTTTTTCTTAGGCGTGAAAGTTGTTTTGTTGGTCACGCTCGCCTTGATGTTTATTTTTGCGGGCGTGGGTTTGTCTTTGCCGATGTGTAAAGGCGCATCCATGACATCGGTTTCACACAGCTTTGGCGCGGCCTCATCCTTGATGAAATGCCTGCAAACCTTAGGGCCTGTGGTCGTCACTGGCATTAATGCGGACGTTCATCAGGCCTTTGGGTTGCTTGGCTTCGCTGTGTTATTGCTCATCGTTTCGATCATCTCGACGATTGTTCGTCTTCTGTGATCGTTAGTCTTTCAGTAAATCCTCGAAAGACTCATTGTAAAACGAAAGGCTAAACTCAACGATCGTGTACTGCGATGCGCCAGCTTTCACAAAAGGATCTTCAGCTAAAGTGGCTGCAAATTCTTCTCTTGAAAGGCCTTTTACCATAATAACGCCGCCTGAGCTGTCGTGTTGTCGGCCAGAGGCGATTAATTTACCTTCTGCCAGTAGCGCCTTGAGGAAAGCGTGGTGAGCGGGGCGGTGTTCATCGACATCGCTTAAAGGTTTTAAGTATTTTGAAATAGCAATTAACATTAGACTTTCTCCCATAGTATTTCACGGTTAGTGCCATCGTTATACGGTTTCAATGAGAGGCGGTTGCCTTCAAGAAACGTGTATTTTCGTTTTAGAATTTGGCCGACCCGATTTGGAAAAAGGCAGCCTTCAAGATCGTGGTCAACTGTTTCGTTTTCTTCGTCAATGGTGTACTGACCAAAGTAAGCGAGATAATCACCAGCCGCTTGTTTTAGCTCATCAACACTCGCTGTTTTTAAGCTCTTCGCGTTCATAGCTTGTCGGTTTCTTCGGGTAATTTGTACGGCCATTGTGCCCTTGGCATCGTAAATAATATAGCCGACCGCGTCGTCACCAAAAGGATAGTGTTTTTGACCGTGCTCATCGATTTCGATTGAGTGAACTAAACGCCATGTGCCAATAAATTTTTCTTTCATTATCTCTTCCTCCTAGTCTTTGATGGGCGCTTCAGGGTAAATTGATTCGCCGTCAAGCAATTCAAAATCATACTGAAGCTCGTAATGATCGCCGTTTCGTTTGAAATCGCCGATCATATTCTTGTCTGCGGTGAACACCACATCCTGTTCGATGAGTGGGTCCCCCTCAGAGAACACTTGCGTGACCAAGGTTTCATGCTCTGGCGCAGTCACGATAAAGTGAATATGCGCAGGGCGATACACTTGGCGATTAGCTGCGGCTAAGAACACGCCAACCGGTCCATCTGTAGGCACCGGGTAAGGGGTGGGTATTAAAGCGGTGAAATGATATTCGCCGTTTTCATCTGCAATAAATCGACCCCGTAAATTCATACGTGGCTGCTTGGGGTCTTGAATGTCGTAGAGACCATTCGTGGCGGCTTGCCAAACATCGAGTTTGGCGCCAGCAAGGCCTTGACCCTTGCTGTCACGCACTGTGCCACGGATGTTCACTCGCTCACCCTCTGTGTCATCTGACATGATGGCATCGCCGAGTTTTCGCATCGGCGCATTTGCGCGATAGTAAGGCCCTACGAGCGCGCTACCAACCGCGTTGTTAGGCCTGTGACTGTTGGCCACTTCCACCAGCTGGCTGATGCCTAAGACATCGGCAAACAATAAGAACTCATTGCGATTGGTTTTGGCACTAAATTTTGCGGCATCCATTAAGGCTTCCCACATCATTTCCCATTCTTGGTTGGTAAGCTGTGTGTCAGCAATAAAACCGTGTAGGTGTTTGATCAAGCTTTCTGTGATGGCTTGCGCACGTGGATCGTCAAATTGCTGGTATTGTTTCAGTACGCGGTCGGTAAATGTTTTTGCATCCATACGTTTATTCTCCTTTAAAATATCAACACAATGCGTTCTTTAATCGTAGGATCAAGCACGGCTTGGTAGGCTTCTGTGGCTTGCTCCATGGTAAAGCGTTTTATTTCATCTTCACGGGGTGCCGTCAACTGGCCAGACTCAAAGCCGGGTTTTAGCGCATTCAGTAAAGCAGCATTTTCGTTAAAATCCAGCGGTACGGTGTTCACACCCACTAAAGTTTGGTTTGCTCGGTAGAGTTCGAATAAGCTCACCTCAGCAATGCGATGATTGGGTGGGGCGCTGATCGTGGCTAAATGGCCACCTTTTGCAAGCGCTTTCAGCAAAGGTTTCCACAGGATCGTGCCGACGGAGTTTAGGATAACATCAAAGGCTTTGCCGTTATTCAATGCGATGGCCTGCTGTTCGAAATCTTTTTCTGTGCTATCCACAGCCTTCAAACCTTCTGCCTGTGCTTTTTTAAGTTCTTCTTCGCCACGAACCACGGCGACAGGGTTTGCTCCTAGCCAGTGTGCAATGGCCATGGCGGCGCGGCCCACTTGACCCAGTGCGCCAATAACCAAACAGCTTTTACCTTTTGACAGTTGGCTGCGCTTAACGATGGCGTAGTACGCAGTGACATAGGGCAGTGTGACACTACCGGCTTGCTCTAAGGAAAGTGTGGTGGGTATTGTTGCAACCGCGCTGATCGGTAAGGCCATATACTGTGTATGTGTGCCATTAAAATCAATGCCTGCGGTACCTTCTGTTCCCCAGATGTTTTCGCCAATGAGCTCTTTTGGGCCTTTGACAATGGTGCCTGCGAAATCGCGCCCCGGAATACGAGGCGTTTTCGCGTGATCAAAGTAGCCAATGGCAGCCAGCGCATCGGAGGCGTTAACGCCTGCGGCTTTGATCTCAACCAAGACCTCGTCTGCTGTGATCTCGGGTGTATCAAGTTCTTGTAAGCCGATGGCTAGGCTTGCGGCATCCTTGGCGTGTGCTTGAATGTATAGGCTTTTCATGACGTCACTCCTTTTTTGTCATGGTTTATGGCTGTGGTAATAATGTGCGCGGTTGGTTTAATTCGTTGTATGCATCGATGTATTTGTTAGCTTCGGCTTCTGTCTTAGACATGACTTCCTCCGTGATGCAAGTCAAATTGTTGGGAAGAGTCTGGCGGACAGCATTATAGTCATCCGAGAGCGGGCCATCTTTAGCCTTCATAAAGTCAGTTAAAGTAAAAACGGTTTTCCTTACCCCATCGATGTAGTGGCCTGAGAAAAACGATTGAACCCCAGGACTGCGGATTAGGGTTAGCTTTAGCTCGTCTCCGGTTATTCTCAATTTAACAATGAGTGTGAAGTTGTGGTTCGAAAAACTTGTTTCTGAGGCGCTCATTTTTTTAACCTCTTTTTTTATTAGGTGTTCACAGTATATAATACGAGTAACCGCGTGTCAACACTCGCAGTTAAAAATTTAAGGTCGCCATACCTTGTTATGAGGCCATTATGGGGTAGTATTTAAAACTCAACGCTTCGGGGCATTATGAAAAAACACGACATTCGCGACCTATCGCTCTCAAAACCTGCGGATTTAGCGTTGGCTGACAGGCGATTATTTAACTATTTACTGCACCAGGCGTTTTCCGACGGCCTGCAAACAACGCGATTTACGATCGGCTTTGACGAGTTGATCGGTGTGTTTTCAAGTAAGGCACCCAGTGTCGATCGCGTGTTGCTCTCGCTGCAAAAGCTATTGCAAATGACGATCACTGTGCATCACCGCACGGATGAAAGCGCTATCGAAGTTTTCAATCTGTTAAGTGAAGTGTGCGTTGATCGTAAGCAGCACAGGCTTCATTACGCGTTTCCAACGCTTGCACGTGCGATCTACAAAGATCCTGCGCTGCTTGAACGTTGTTTGATTCAAGCCCATTTTGAATATAAATACAGCGAAGCGTTGTATGTTTTGATGGCGGACCAAGTGTTTGCGCAAAAAGCTGCGTCGTTCGAGCTTGAACTTTCGAAGCTTAGAGATAAGCTGGGTATCGCTTGCGATAAAATGAAAAATTTTAATGATTTTGATCGTTTTGTTTTACGGCCGGCAATCAATGAAATTAATTTATATGCGAGTTTTCAGGTTTGTGTCGAGCCAGTTAAGCAGGGTAGAAAAGTGACGGCCTTGAGTTTTTCATTCGATATTCAACGTGAAGTATCTTCTTTAAGCGCTGCAAAGCAGGTGATTCCATCGCATCGACCGCGCTTTTTTATTGAGGCGCCTGAAGAAGAGCGCGCCTATGCTTATTTGCTTGGGGCGAGCACGCCTGAGCGTAAAAAGTATTTTGAGATTGCTGCTCAAAATGCCGCGCGCCAGCGGGTGAGGTTGTCACCCGAGTCGCTAGATACGCCGGATGTGTGGTTCGACTGGTGTAAGCGTGAGTTGCTTGAGAGGTCGGTCTAGGGCCGCTGAAAAAATTGTTCATTAATTTATCTTTCCTAAAACCAAATTCGCGTGTACAATGCGCGCTCTTAATATGTTTCTTGGCCTTTCGTTTCGACAGTCCCAGTTTTCATGTTCAAGACTAATATGTTTAATTGAAGGACTTTCTTATGAGCCAATCAAAAATTTATGTCGGTAACCTACCTTATTCAGCTACTGAAGACGGCCTCCAGGCTTTCTTGTCACAGTTCGGTGAAGTGGTAGACGTTAAATTAATCAAAGATTTCGAAACAGGTCGCGCTAAAGGCTTTGGTTTCGTAACATTCGCTTCTGACGCTGATGCTGACGCTGCCTTGGCTGCGAACGGCAAAGAATACGAAGGCCGCCAGTTGAAGGTGAGCATCGCGAAAGACAAGCCGCCTCGTACAGGTGGTGGTGGTCGTTCTGACGATCGTCGTCGATAGAGTATTACTTAATGTCATCCTCTGATTTTTCCGGGCTCGGCCTGGATAGGCCTTTATTGGCCTCAATTCTTGAGCTTGGTTATGAAGTACCTACGCCTATCCAAGCTCGAAGTATCCCCGTTTTGCTTGCTGGCAGCGATTTAATCGCCCAGGCGCAAACGGGTACTGGCAAAACGGCAGCCTTCGCGCTGCCGGCTTTGTCCCGAATCGATCTTACGCTTAAAAAGCCTCAGGTGTTGGTATTAGCGCCCACACGTGAGCTCGCCATTCAGGTGGCTGAAGCGTTTAAAACTTATTCGAAACACCTGAAAGGCTTTTTGGTCACGCCTATTTACGGTGGCCAAAGTTATCAAACACAGCTCAGCGCGTTAAAGCGCGGTCCGCAAGTGATTGTGGGCACGCCGGGTCGTGTGATCGACCACTTGGAGCGTAAAACATTATCCTTAGCAGATTTAAAAATGGTCGTGCTGGATGAAGCTGACGAAATGCTTAACATGGGCTTTGTCGACAGTATTGAAGAAATTCTAAGTCAAGCGCCAGAATCTCGCCAAACGGCGTTATTCTCGGCCACGATGCCAGCTGGCGTTAAAAAATTGGCTAAAAATTACCAGCGCGATGCGCAACATATCGCGATTGAAGCGAAAGAAGGCACGATCGGTAAAATCGAGCAGCAGTACATTGTATTAAACACGGATCAAAAAAACAGCGCGCTCTTGCGTGTGCTGGAAGGTGAAGCGCCACAAGCGACGATTATCTTTGTCCGTACTAAGATAAAGTCTGCAGAGCTCGCACAAACCCTACAAAGTGCAGGCTACGGTGTAGCAGCACTCAATGGCGATGTGAATCAATCCACCCGTGAACGTGTGATCCAGCAGTTTAAGAAAGGCGGTTTAGATATTATCGTAGCCACTGACGTGGCAGCGCGCGGCATTGACGTTGAGCGCGTGAGCCACGTGATCAACTATGATATTCCTTTCGACGTGGAATCGTATGTGCACCGTATCGGCCGCACCGGTCGAGCAGGGCGTTCAGGTAAAGCGATTTTGATGGTGAACCAGCGTGAAATGCGGATGTTGAAAAACATTGAGCGCACGCTAAAAGTGACTATCGAGCGCGTGAATCCGCCTAGCCACGAAGAAGTGACCGCCAAGCGTAATGAAGCTTTGGCACAGCAGGTTTCTGATACCTTAGAGAAAAGCCGAAAGCTTGGGCCTTACCGTGACTTGGTGCAAAAGATTGCGTACGAAAGTGGGCGCTCTTTTGAGGATATCGCTGCCGCTTTAGCGTATTTCAATGATAGCGCGAAGTCTCCGCAGTTACCCCCTGAAAAATCTGATAGATCTGATAGGCCTGCGTCTAAATCTAGAACTAGAGATAGTCGCGATAGCAGAGATTGGGGCGATCGTGATCGTAACCGTGAGGGCAAAAAGGCGAAAAACAAAGCCTTTGGTCAGAAAGGCCAGGCCAAGCGTAAACCTGCTGCTGGCAAGAAAAAGGTCGTGAAAAAAACACGGGCCAAATCTAAATAAGTGGCGGCAACGCTAAAGGCTTCGTCCTAATCAGGCTGATTAAAAAGCAGGTGGCTCGCTAGAAAATTCAAAGCGATTGCCCCTGCTTTTTTTGTAATTTCGGTTTTTACAGGCACTGTGAAAATCAGGGTCTGTTTACAATGGATTTTTGCAAGCGAAAACTGAAGGGGTTGAGGCCAAGTTGTTTATTATTTGAGGCGAATAGCTAACCCTATTTAACGAAAATAATGAGCAACTTGGACCAATTTCACTCAGTTTGCAGCGTGAAAATCCATTGTAAACAGACCCTACACGTTTTTGTTTTTCTCTTCGATTTTCGGTAGGCTAGGGTTCATGATGACTCATGAGGAGTTCTGTTTTGAGCGCTAAAGCAATCGTTGCCGGATTTTTTGTCCTGTTGCCTATGTTGGCTTTTTCGGCAGTACCGTCATTTTCTGAGCCCAGTGCCGCTCAGTGTGCTGTGCGCGCAGTCGTCAAGGGCAAGGTTCAGCATGTCGCTTTTAGAGAAAGTGCGCTCAAAGCGGCGATTCGGTATCGGGTTAAAGGCTCGGCGAAAAATCTAAACAACGGCACGGTAGAGTTGTTGCTCTATGGTTCGCCTCACAATGTCGAGGCTATGCTGAAGGTGATTGAAAATAATCTTGCAAACCCCTATGGTCATGTTACGGGCTTGTCGGTCTCTTCCATTGTAAAAAAACCTCAGATTAATACGTTTACTGTTTATGGCTGGACATCAGGCTGGTATTGCGTGAAAGGCGCGCATGATTTGGTTTGGGATTATGCTAAACAAAAACATACAGCAATGTCCGACACACAGATTAATAAAGCGGTTTATAAGCTGATTTCACCTTGGGTGCGATGCAGGCAAGGTACCTAGTTTTGCGTTTGCGGGAGTTCAAATCTTCCGTCACCCGCCAAATAAAAAAGCCACTCTACGAGTGACTTGATTATGGTGCCCGGAGGATTATTCGCCCCATCCTTGGGGCTCACCCTTCGGGCGCCTTCGGCGTTCTAAAATGTTCCAGACATTTTAGTCGAACTCCCGACCAACTGGTTCGAAGCTAAGGGTGAATTCTATTTGGTAGTGCGACAGTCTCGAGTGCTTTAAGATAAGCACTTGATTCTACTACCACATAGGAGACTGCCGCATGGCGAATTATACTCGCTTATCAATGAGAGAACGATGCAATTTAACGACTTTTTTAGATATGGGCTTAAAAATAGGTGAAATTGCCAAACGAATGTGTCGCCATCGTTC
>Ga0210019_1000444_pt1 | contig 51957 bp, 46 predicted proteins | sample CryGeyCG2114_020_2_FD_183969 | JGI IMG/M metagenome (GOLD analysis project Ga0210019, IMG submission 183969) | Groundwater microbial communities from aquifer - Crystal Geyser CG11_big_fil_rev_8/21/14_0.20 (SPAdes) (version 2) | ecosystem: Environmental > Aquatic > Deep subsurface > Groundwater ...
GCCGGGCCGAACCAGGGCCGTCCCCGCGACCAGGCCGATCACCACGTAGGGGACGCGCTGATAGAGGCACAGGTTGCAGGGCTCGAGCCCCAGCGCGAACTGGGCATGGAAGGCAAAGCCCAGGGCCCCCGCCGCCACGGCGAACAGGATCGCCGGGAACCAGCTTTGCAGTTTCGGGTCGTCGAGCATCGCCAACATGGCGAAAACCTATAGCACGTATTTGAGAACCACGAACCCGCCGACCAGCAGGATGCAGAAGATCGTGAACAGAAGGCCCAGGCGCCGCTCGATGAAGGCGCGGATCGGTTCGCCGAAATACCACAAGAGCGCCGTGACCAGGTAGAACCGCAGCCCCCGCGCCAGCACCGAGGCGACGCAGAACACCCAAATGTCGAGGGACGCCACGCCCGACAGGATCGTGATCACCTTGTAGGGAAAGGGCGTGACGCCAGCGATGAACACGGCCCAGGCGCCCCATTCCGAATAGGTCTGGCGGAAGGCCTCGAACTTGGGGGCGTAGCCGTAGAATTCCAGCAGCGGCCGGCCGACCTGTTCGAACAGGAACAGGCCGATGGCGTAGCCCAGCATGCCGCCCAGCACCGACGCCACCGTGCAGATGAAGGCGATGCGCCAGGCGCGCGCCCGGTCGGCCAGCACCATGGGGATCAGCATGACGTCGGGCGGGATGGGAAAGACCGAGCTTTCGATGAAGCTGACCGCCGCCAGCCAGCGGTCCGCATGGCGGTGGCCGGCGAGGGCCATGGTCCGGTCGTACAGGCGGCGCAGCATGGGCGGCGGGCGTCCGTTCAGGAAAAGGGTGCGGCGCTTCTAGCAGGCGGGACAACCACTGACAACGCGGTTGATGCCCCCTCACCCAACCCTCTCCCCCCAATTGCCTTGGGGGGAGAGGGCTATTTCTTGGTCATGCGTCCTCCCTCGCCCCCTTCAAGGGGGAGAGGGCCGGGGTGAGGGGGAATTATCCCGGAACGTCCTTGCGCCAAGTGTTTGATCGGCCACGCGGCGGGTGATAGAAAGGCCGCCTTCCGACGGCCATGCGGGCGTGGCGGAACTGGTAGACGCGCCAGACTCAAAATCTGGTTTCCGTAAGGAAGTGGGAGTTCGATTCTCCCCGCCCGCACCATCGGTGTTTATCCTCCATCCCGTTGTATAGACCGCGACCATGGCCGGTTGACGCGCCGCGCCATTATTCGCGGATCAACTCGCGGACATAAAATTTATAAAATCGCGGAATTGATATTTATAAAATCGCGAGATATAAAATGATAAAATCGCGACACCGTACCGCGGAGGCCAGGTGACCCAAATTGAGAACGGCCCGTACCCGAGATGGCAGTCGGCATCGATACTGACGGCCTTGCAGGAACGGCGCGTTCTGCTTCTGGCCGGCCCCCGGCAATGCGGCAAGACCACGTTGGCGCGTTCCTTGCCTCCGAATGGCTTCGAATATCGGACGCTGGACGATCTCACGATGCTGCGTGCCGCCGAGAACGATCCGCACGGCTTCGTGCAACACAACGCCGGCACCTTGATCATTGACGAGGTTCAACGTGCGCCGGACTTGCTGCCCGCAATCAAGAAAGCGGTCGACGACGACCCAAGGCCTGGCCAATTTCTGCTGACCGGCTCCGTCAACATCGCCGCCATGCCCAGTGCCCGGGAATCCCTGGCGGGGCGTCTCGGCCGGATACGCCTTCGGCCGCTGTCCCAAGGCGAGATGCAGCGGACGCCGCCACGGTTTCTCGACCTTGCCTTCGATCAATCTTTCGACCACGGGTGGCGGGTCCACAACCGGGACGATCTACTGGACATCGCCTTTCGCGGCGGGTTCCCCGAGGCCCTTGTCTTGCCCGGCCAATCGCGGCGGAAATGGCATCGCGACTACATTGCGACGATCCTTGAACGCGACCTGAATGACATCACCCGTATTCATAGGCTCGACGCCATGCGCGAACTTGTCCGCACGATGGCGGCCTGGTCGGGAAAACTGATGGATGTGTCCGCAATCGGCACCGGTCTATCGATCCGCAGGGCCACTTTGGAAACCTATATCAACGCCCTGGAAACCCTGTTTCTGGTTGAAAGGATTCCACCCTGGACCCGAACGGACTACGAACGCGTCGGCAAACAAGTGAAATCCTTCATGAGCGATTGCGGGCTGATGGCATCGGTACTGGGATGGCGGCGAGAGCGGGTCGGCGTGGAGGACGACCGGGTGGGAAAATGCATCGAGACGTTGGCATTCAACGAAATCGCCGCCCAGATCGACAGCAGTCAAACCGGATACGAGCTATTCCATTATCGCGACCGGGAGAAACGAGAAATTGATTTCCTCGTCGAACGCGAAGACGGCGCGCTGCTTGGCATCGAAATCAAGGCCGGTGCGACCGTCCGGGAAAAGGATTTCCGGCATATGGAGTGGTTCCGCGACAACCTTGCCAAGGACAGGCCGTTCGTCGGGATCATCCTTTATTCTGGAGACTTTCCAGGATCGTTCGGCAACGGCATGTGGGCGGTACCGTTCAGTGCTCTCTGGTCCTGAACCGCAAGCGGCACTGACGCCACCTAATCCTTGTAGGCCGCCGCGATGGCCTCGGCGTCCAGCCCGTATTTCCGGTAGAGGTCGGGGATCGTGCCGCACTGGCCGAAGTCCTCGACGCCCAGGGCCGCGACCCGGTGGCCCGCCACGCCGCCGAGCCAGGAGAGCGTCGCCGGATGGCCGTCGATGACGGTGACCAGTTTGCCGCCCGGCGCCACCGCCGCGAGCAGTTTGGCCGCGTGGCTCTCGGCACCGTTGGCCCGCCAGTCCGAATAGAGCCGGTCGGGCGAGGTCACGGCGAGCACGCCGGGGCCGTTCCTGCCGGCCAGCTTTTCCGCCGCCGCCAGGGCCTCGGGCGCCACGGCGCCGGTGTAGACGATGGCGCCCGCGTCCGGTGACGCGGGCTTCCGCAGCCAGTAGGCGCCGGCGATCACCTGATCGGCCAGGGCCGCGTCCATGGCGCGCTTGGGCTGCTCCAGCGGCCGGGTCGAGAGACGCAGGTAGACGGAGCCGCCGTCCTCGGCCTGCATGTGCTCGAAGCCCCAGCGCATGACGGCCTGGAGTTCGTCGGCGAAGGCGGGCTCGAAATAGCTGAGGCCCGGCTGCCCCATGCCGATCATCGGCGTGGCGACGGACTGGTGCGCGCCGCCTTCGGGGGCCAGGGTCACGCCCGCCGGGGTCGCCACCACCATGAACCGCGCGTCCTGGTAGCAGGCGTAGTTGAGCGCATCGAGGCCGCGCTGGATGAAGGGATCGTAGAGCGTGCCGACGGGCAAGAGGCGTTCGCCGAACAGTTCATGGGACAGACCCAACGCGGCCAGGGCCAGGAACAGGTTGTTCTCGGCGATGCCCAGTTCGAGGTGCTGGCCCTCGTCGTTGGCGCCCCATTTCTGCACCGAGGGCACGTTGACCTTGCGGAAGGTGTCCTCCTTCTCCTCCATGGCGAAGATGCCGCGGCGGTTGACCCAGGGGCCCAGGTTGGTCGAGACGGTGACGTCGGGCGAGGTGGTGACGATGCGGTCGGCGAGGTCGTGGTCGGTCGCCGCCAACTCGAACAGGATCTTGCCGAAGGCTTCCTGGGTCGAGCCCTTGCCGCCGCCGGTCTCGGCCAGCTTTTCCGGCACCGCCACGGTCCCGGCCGCATGGCGGCGCGGCTTGCCGCCCCCGGCCATGAAGGGCACCCCGGCGATGAAGGCCTTCAGGTCGTCCGCCCGGTCCTCCATGCCCGCGAAGGGCTCCCACTCCTCGCCTTCGCGAATCCCCAGGTCCTTCCGGAAGCCCTGGAGCTGGTCCGGCGTCAGGATGCCCGCGTGGTTGTCCTTGTGGCCCGCCAGGGGCAGGCCCCAGCCCTTGATGGTATAGGCGAGGAAGCAGGTCGGGACCTCGTCGTCGGCCGAGGAGAAGGCCTCGCAGATGGTCTCCAGGCAGTGGCCGCCCAGGTTGGACATGAGGTCCTGCAATTCGTCGTCCGTATAGGCCGCGAGCAGGTCGGCCACCCCGGGCTCGCCGCCGATATCGGCGCCCAGATGGTCGCGCCAGGCGCGCCCGCCCTGAAACGTGAGGGCGGCGTAAAGGTCATTGGGGCAGTCGTTGATCCATTTCTTGAGCGCCTTGCCGCCCGGCTTTTGGAAGGCGCCCCGCATCAGCTTGCCGTACTTCATGACGACCACGCGCCAGCCGGCGGCGCGGAACAGGCGGTCGATGAGGCGGAACAGCTTGTCGTTGACCACGCCGTCGAGGCTCTGGCGGTTGTAGTCGATGATCCACCAGCAGTTCCGGAGGTTGTGCTTCCAGCCCTCCAGGATGGCCTCGTACATGTTGCCCTCGTCCATTTCCGCGTCGCCGACCACGGCGATCATGCGCCCGGGTTCGCGCGCCCGGACGGTCTCGAAATGGCGGCGGGTGTAGTCCTGGGTCAGCGACGCGAACATGGTCATGGCGGGGCCCAGGCCGACGGAGCCGGTGGAGAAGTCCACGTCGTCGGTGTCCTTGGTGCGCGACGGATAGCTTTGCGCGCCGCCGAGGCCGCGGAAGTTCTCCAGCTTGTCCCGCGTCTGGTTGCCCATGAGGTACTGGATGGCGTGGAACACGGGGCTGGCGTGGGGTTTCACGGCGACCCGGTCCTGCGGACGCAGGGCGTGGAAATAGAGCGCCGTCATGAGCGCCGCCGACGACGCGCAGGAGGCCTGGTGGCCGCCGACCTTGACCTCGCCCTTGGCCCGCACGTGGTTGGCGTTGTGGATGGTCCAGGTCGAAAGCCACAGGATGCGCTGCTGCAGATCGGTCAGACGGGCCAGGGTGCCCGCGTCGGGCGCGGCGGCGGGATTGGGCTCGATCAACAGATGGTTGGGGGTGTCGAGAGGGGCCATGGGGAGTCTCCGGCAACGGGCGGGCGGTTTTGCATTGCGTGGCGCAATTCTACACCAAAGCAGACCGTATGTTGTTGCGATCTGCGGCGTGAAATGTGATATTCACGCAATTAAATTCATATTTTCAGCCGTTTTTTGGTGAAAAATGCCCGGAATCGACCTCGACGCCATCGACCGCCGCATCCTCAAGGCCATCCAGGCCAACGCCCGCATGCGCAACGTGGACCTTGCCGCGGCCGTGGGCCTGTCGGCCTCGCCCTGCCTGCGCCGGGTCAAACACCTGGAGGACGCGGGCGTGATCCGCGGTTACGTGACCCTGGTCGACCAGCAGGCCGTAGGCCTGCCCGTTTCCATCTTCATCAACGTGACGCTGGAACGCCAGGTGGAGACGGCGTTGGAAACCTTCGAGGCCAACATCCGTTCGTGGCCCGAGGTCATGGAGTGCTACCTGATGACCGGCGACGCGGACTATCTGTTGCGCGTCGTCACCTCGGACCTGGCCGCCTACGAGCGCTTCCTGATGGACAAGCTGACGCGGGTCGCCGGCGTCGCCTCCATCAAGTCGAGCTTTTCCCTGAAGCAGGTGGCCTACCGCACGGCGCTGCCCGTGACGGTTTAAGGCCACCCAAGCCGCGCTGCGATCATCCCTAAACCGTCATTGCCGGGCGTGACGGCATGGACAAGCGGCACCAGATTGGCCGCTATTTCTCCGCTTCGACGTCGATGTAGCCGCGCTCGATGGCGGTCTCGATCATCTGCGCGCCGTGGATCAGTTCGTCGTAGGATCGGCGCAACAGGCTGAGCTCGCGCACCTGTTCGTCCGACGGCAGATGATCCAGGCCATGCGCCAAGTCGACCAGGCGTTTGATGTAGGTGCCGCGCGCCTTGGCGACCAACATGAAATAGGGCTTTAGTTCGGCCACGGACAGGTTGGGCACCAGCTCGTGGATGGTCGTGCGGTTGATGTCGCGGAGGATGTCGTGCATCTCCATGCGCGCGCGGCCTATCTCCCGTTCGTCACTTGGCATTCGATCACCTCCCGATGATGCAGACCACTGCCTCCACGTTACGCCGAAGCGGGCCCGCAGCCAATGCGCGAGATCAACAATTTCCCGCCGGGGCCGTTCATGCCGGCGGCAGGTCTTCCTCGAGGATGGCGATCTGAAGGGAATAGGACACCTCGCCTTCGTCCTCGTCCCGGTGCAGGACACCGACGAAATTGTCGCCCAGATAGACTTCGACCGGCTGGCCCTCCTTGTTCGGCGCCTTGACGGCGAAACGGTTGTTGTCGAAGGCGGCGCGCAGGTATTGCTGCAGGCGGGCGATTTCCGAAAGCTTCATGTCGTTTGGCCTCCCGTGTTGTTGTCGGCGTGTGCGCCGGGCGCGGCGTGCGGGCGCACGATCATACCCGGTTTTCTCAGATGTCCAGCACCAAGGACGATGTCGGCACGGAACAGCAGATCAGGATCTCGTCCGGGGCCTCCGGCTGATAGACCCCATCGTCGTTGTATTGGATCTCGCCCGCGATCTTGCGGCATTGGCAGGTCGTGCAGATGCCCGACCGGCAGCTGTAGGCGAGAACCAGGTCCAGGCTTTCCGCCAGGTCCAGGATGCTCTCGAATGAGCCGTCCCAGGTGCCGGTCACGCCCGAACGGCGAAATTCCACGGAGAGTTCGGTCATCGGCGGCTCACGCGTTGGCGCCCCGCACCGCGGCCAGCACCGCATCCGTGACCTGACGGGTGGTGGCGCTGCCGCCGAGATCGGGCGACACGGCCGCGCGCGATCCCGTCACCCGCTCGACCGCCGTCATCAGGCGCTTGGCGGCGGCGGCTTCGCCCAGGTGCTCCAGCAGCATCACCCCCGACCAGAAGCAGCCGATGGGGTTGGCGATGCCCTTGCCGATGATGTCGAAGGCGGAACCGTGGATGGGCTCGAACATCGACGGAAAGTCGCGTTCCGGGCGCAGGTTGGCCGTCGGCGCGATGCCGAGGGAACCGGTCAGCGCCGCCGCCAGGTCCGAAAGAACGTCCGCATGCAGGTTCGAGGCGACGATGGTGTCCAGCGTCTGCGGCTTCAGCACCATGCGCATGGTCATGGCGTCGACCAGCATCTTGTCGGTCTCGACATCGGGGAAGTCCCTGCGCACATCCTCGAACACGGCGTCCCAGAACACCATGCCGTGGCGCTGCGCGTTGGACTTGGTGACCAGGGTCAGCTTCTTGCGCGGGCGCGAGCGGGCGAGTTCCAGCGCGAAACGCTGGATGCGCTCCACCCCCGTCCGGGTGAACACGGCGACGTCCATGCCGACCTCTTCCTTGAGGCCCGTGTGCACGCGGCCGCCGACGCCGGCGTATTCGCCTTCGGAGTTCTCGCGCACGATGACCCAGTCCAGGTCGGCGGGGCCGACGTTCTTCAAGGGTCCCTCTATCCCGGGCAACAGACGCGACGGGCGAACGTTGGCATACTGGTCCAGCGTCTGGCAGATCTTCAGGCGCAGGCCCCACAGCGTGATGTGGTCGGGGATGTTGGGGTCGCCGGCGGAGCCGAAATAAATGGCGTCGAAGGGCTTCAGGGTTTCCACCCCGTCTTCCGGCATCATGACGCCGTGCTTGCGGTAATAGTCGCCACCCCAGGGGAAGGTTTCGACCTTGAGCGAGAACCCGCCGTCCTTTTCGGCAACCGCGTTCAGGACCTCAACGCCGGCCTCGACGACCTCCGGCCCGATGCCGTCGCCGCCGATCGCCGCAATTCGGTATTCACCCATGGTCCAAAATTCTCCATAATTTACGCGGATGGTGCCCCTTGAGGGGCTTGCATAGCCGAAATTCCGCCGGGGTCAAGCCGTGCCTGGGCGGAAGCGGCCAAAAAATCGAAGCGGCGAACCTGAGCTTATGCCACGACTGAATCAAACCACGGCCTGGAAATTTTTCGTCGAGTGGTGCCAAAAGCGGGGACTCAAACCCCTGCCGGCCCACCCCTGGACGGTGGCCGCCTATGCCCGCTGGTGCGAAACCCACCACCGCTACCAGACCATCGTCAACATGGTGAAGGTGATCGCCAAGGAGCACATGCGCAAGTCGCGCAAACGCCCGGACCGCCATCCCCTGGTGACGCGGACGCTGAACCTGATCGCCAAGCGCCAGGAACAGCGCGAGGAGGACAAGGTGCGCGCGGCCGCCCTGTTCCACGAGGAGGATTTCGCCCCCGCCGAGGTCGCCGAAACCACGGCCCAGCGCGTCCATCGCGAGGTCCAGACACGCACCCAGGGTGCCGCCCGGGGCCTGCGCCGGGCGTTGCGCGGAACGCCCAAGCTGGTTTCGCGCCGGCCGTCGCTGACCTGACCGGCCCGGGCGTTCACTCGATTTCCAGCATCCTTTCGATGCGGAAGGTTTCCTTCCTGCCGCCCTTGGCCGTGCGCTCCAGGACGGCGACGCCCCTGTAGGCGCCCGGATGCCAGTCGACGGTCTTGCGCTTGCCGATGAAACGCATGTGGCGCGCCTGGGTCTTGTCCAGGATGAAGGTTTTGCGGACCAGCTTGCGATCCCCGGGGCCGGTGAAGGTCAGGGTCAGGCGGTCGTCCTTCTCGACCCAGAAGGCATCGACCCAGAACGCCAGGAGGGGCGCCTTGGCCGGCAGTTTCGTCTCGCGATAGAAGCCGCGGCGGAGGGCCAAGGGATTGATCTCGACCGGCGCGAAACCGGCGTCGTAAAGCGCCGTCGGCGTGCCCTTGAGTTTGCCGGACGCCTGAGCGTCCCACAGCGGCGCCGGCCCGGGCCCGCAGTCGGCGGTGCGCTTCACGCCGACGAAGGGATCGACGATCTTGCCGTTCAGGCGCACCCCCAGATGGATGTGGGGAAATTCGGCCAGGCCCGAGGAGCCGACGAGGCCCAGCTTGTCGCCCTTTTCCACGCGCTGGCCCGGCCGCACGGTAAGCGAGCCGCGCCGGAGATGGCAGTAGACGGTCTCCCAGCCGCCGCCGTGGCCGACGACGACGGAATTGCCGCAGCCCCTGCCGGCGACCGCGTCTCGCCCGACCAGCGACACGTCGCCATCCAGCACGCCGTCGCGCAGGCGCAGCACCGTGCCCGGCGCGGCGGCGATCACCCCGACCCCGTTCTCCATCTTGGAATAGTCGCGGATGGCGATGTCGACCCCGGTATGGCCATTGTAGCCATGGGCGCCGCAGGCATAGTCGCGCATGCCGGGTCCGGGATCGTGGTCCACGTGGTTGACCAGCCAGCAGGTCCGCCCCGGCTCGCAGATCAGCGGCAGGCCCAGGGACGGCTGATCGGCGGCGCGAACCGGGGCCGGCACACGCATAAGCCACAGCGCCGACAGCACGGCCAAGACGACGAGAATTCGACGTTTTTCAAGGAGATTCACGCGGTCCTTCCCTTTGCCGGCATGGTACACGGACGGTCCCTTCTCACAAAACATTCCCTTGCGCCGCGAACATATTGCAGTGCAAAATATGTCGTTGCGATGCGGAATCCCGCAGATCGCAGGGAAAACCCAATCCAATGGTGTATCGGAGCGCGCAAAATATGGACACCCACGCCGTCACGGCCCTCGACAAGCTCCACGGCTTCTATTTCGAAGACCTGGAGGTCGGGCAGAGCGACGAATATTCCCGGACCATTTCCGAATCCGACATCCTGATCTTCGCGGGCGTGTCCGGCGACACCAATCCGGTGCACCTGAACCACGAGTTCGCATCCGAGACCATGTTCGAGGGCTGCATCGCCCACGGGCTTCTGACCGCCAGCTACATCTCGACCGTCATCGGCACCAAGATGCCGGGACCGGGCTGCATCTACGTAGGCCAGAGCCTGAAGTTCAAGGGCCCGGTCAAGGCCGGCGACACGGTCACCGCGCGGGCGACCATCGTCGAGAAGATCGAGGATCGGAAATTCGTCAGAATCCAGACCCAGTGCCTGGTCGGTGACAAGGTCGTGCTGGACGGCGAAGCGACCATCATGGTGCCGCCGCGCCGCAAGTAGCCCCGTCTCCGGCCGGGGTTGACCGGGCGGGCACGCGCGGGCACCTTCACCGGCATGATGCGGGTTTTTCGTCACTATCAGTCCGTTCCGGCGGATGCCCGGGGCGCGGTCGTCGCCATCGGCAACTTCGACGGCGTGCACCTGGGCCATCGCGCGGTGATCGGCGAGGCCGGGGCGATCGCCCATGCCACGGCGCGCCCCTGGGCCGTCCTGACCTTCGAACCGCATCCCCGCGCCTTTTTCACCCCCGACACCCCGCCCTTTCGCCTGACCCCGTTCCACGCCAAGGCGCGGCTGATCTTCGCCATGGGCGTCGACACCATCTTCGTGCAGCAGTTCAACAAGGCGTTCTCGTCCCTGACGGCGGAGGACTTCATCGAGACGGTCCTGGTCGGCGGCATCGGGGCGGGGCATGTGGTGTGCGGCTATGATTTCGTGTTCGGCAAGGGTCGCGGCGGCACCTGCGAGATGCTGCTGGGCTTCGGCAAACGGCTCGGCTTCGACTTCACGGCCGTGCGGGCGCAGATCCTCGACGACGGGAACGGCGCGGGCGGCGCCTATTCGTCGACCGGCGTGCGCGAAGCGCTGCGCGCCGGCGATCCCAAGGCCGCCGCGCGCATCCTGGGCCGCCCGTTCGAGATCGAGGGCCGGGTCATCCCCGGCGACCGGCGCGGGCGGCAAATCGGCTTTCCCACGGCGAACCTGGCGCTGGGCACCTATCTGCGCCCGGCGCGCGGCGTCTATGCCGTGCGTGTGCGGATCGGCGACGACGGCGACGGCCCTGAATTCGCCGGCGTCGCCAACATCGGCCGGCGCCCGACCTTCGCCGGCGAGGCCGACCTGCTCGAGGTCTTCCTGTTCGATTTCACGGGCGATCTTTACGGGCGGCGGCTCGGCGTGCGGCTCATCGATTTCCTGCGCCCTGAAAAGAAGTTTGACGGCATCGACCAATTGAAGGCACAAATCGCCGCGGACAGCGACCAAGCGCGCCGAATCTTATCGAAAATGGACCCATGACCGTCGATTACAAAGCCACCGTGTTCCTGCCCCGGACCGACTTTCCCATGAAGGCCGGCCTGGCCGCCAAGGAACCGGACATCATCCGGAAGTGGGAAGAGGCGGGCCTCTACCGTCTCTTGCGCGAGGACGCCAAGGGGCGCCCGCCCTTCGTGCTGCACGACGGCCCGCCCTACGCCAACGGCCACCTGCACATCGGCCATTCCCTGAACAAGATCCTCAAGGACGTGATCGTGCGCGCCCAGCAGATGATGGGCAAGGACGCCAACTACGTGCCCGGCTGGGACTGCCACGGCCTGCCCATCGAATGGAAGATCGAGGAACAGTACCGCGCCCAGGGCAAGGACAAGGACCAGGTGCCGGTCGTCGAGTTCCGCCGCGAATGCCGCGACTTCGCCGAGCATTGGATCGGCGTGCAGCGCGAGGAATTCAAGCGCCTGGGGGTGGTCGGCGACTGGGCCGAGCCCTACACCACCATGAGCTTCCCGGCCGAGGCGCAGATCGTCCGCGAGCTTCTCAAGTTCCTCGACAACGGATTGCTCTACCGGGGCTCCAAGCCGGTCATGTGGTCGGTGGTCGAGAAGACGGCGCTGGCCGAGGCCGAAGTCGAGTACCACGACCATGAGTCCGATACGATCTGGGTGACGTTCCCGGTGGTGGCGGGAGACGACGCGCTTGCCGGCGCATCCGTGGTGATCTGGACGACGACGCCCTGGACCATCCCCGGCAACCGGGCCATCTGCTTCTCCAGACGCATTTCTTACGGCCTTTATGAAGTGACCGAAGCGCCGGAGGGGAACTGGGCAAAACCCGGGGACCGATTGGTGCTCGCGGATGCACTGGCCGAAAGCGTCATGGCTTCGGCTAAAGTCACAGAACACCTTCGTCTAAGCGACGTCTCGGCCGAAATGCTGGCCGGCCTGACCTGCGCCCATCCCCTGCGCGGCAAGGGCTACGACTTCGACGTGCCGCTGTTGGACGGCGACCACGTGACGGAAGAGACGGGCACGGGCTTCGTGCACACCGCCCCCGGCCACGGGCGCGAGGACTTCGAGGCATGGACCGGCAACGTCCGATTGCTGAACGAACGCGATATCAGCGCGGAAATCCCCTACACCGTCGACGCCGACGGCCGCTTCACCGCCGAAGCCCCCGGCTTCGAGGGCGGCCAGGTCATCACCGAGGCGGGCAGGAAGGGCGACGCCAACGACCGCGTCATCAAGGCCTTGGCCGAGGGCGGCAAACTGATCGCGCGCGGGCGGCTGAAGCATCAGTACCCCCATTCCTGGCGGTCGAAGAAGCCGGTCATCTTCCGCAACACGCCGCAGTGGTTCATCGCCATGGACCGCGACTTCGCCGTGCCGGGCGGCGGCGGCCAAGCCAGCCTGCGCGACGTCGCGCTGGGCGCCATCGGTCAGACGCAATTCGTGCCCGGCGCCGGGCAGGCCCGCCTGCACGCCATGATACAGAACCGCCCGGACTGGGTGATCTCGCGCCAGCGCGCCTGGGGCGTGCCGATCACGGTGTTCGTGCACAAGGAAACGGGGGAACTGCTGCGCGACGCCGCCGTCAACGCCCGCATCGTCGAGGCCGTGGAGGCCGAGGGCGCCGACGCCTGGTTCGCCTCCGACCCGTCGCGTTTCCTCGGCGACAACCACAGCGCCGGCGACTACGAGCAGGTGATGGACATCCTGGACGTCTGGTTCGATTCCGGATCGACCCATTCCTTCGTCCTGGAACAGCGGGACGACCTCTCGTGGCCCGCCGCGCTGTACCTGGAGGGCACGGACCAGCATCGCGGCTGGTTCCATTCCTCGCTGCTGGAATCCTGCGGCACGCGGGGCCGCGCCCCCTACGAGGCGGTGCTGACCCACGGCTTCGTGATGGCCGAGGACGGCCAGAAGATGTCCAAGTCCCTGGGCAATATCGTCGCCCCCCAGGACGTCTGCAATCAGCACGGCGCCGACATCCTGCGGCTGTGGGTCGTCGGCTCCAACTATTCCGAGGACCTGCGCATCGGGCCCGAGATCCTGAAGTTTCACGCCGACATATACCGGCGCCTGCGCAACACGCTGCGCTACCTGCTGGGCAACCTGGACGGCTTCCATGCGGGCGAGCGCATCGACGTGGCCGAGATGCCGGAGCTGGAACGCTGGGTGCTGGGCCGCCTGTGGCGGCTCGACAGGATGCTGCGCGACGCCTGCGACAGTTTCGAATTCCACGGCGTGTTCACGGAGCTGCACAACTTCTGCGCCGTCGACCTGTCGGCCTTTTATTTCGATATCCGCAAGGACACACTGTACTGCGACCGGCCCGATTCCGTCGAGCGCCGGGCCGCGCGCACGGTGCTGGACGAGCTGTTCAGCTGCCTGACCGCCTGGCTGGCGCCGTTCCTCTGCTTCACCGCCGAGGAAGCCTGGCAGGCGCGCCTCGCGGCGCCGGACGCGGCCGACAGCGTCCATCGACGCCAGTTTCCGGATATCCCAGACGCCTGGCACGACGAGACGCTGGAGGCCAAGTGGCGCATCGTGCGCCAGGTGCGCCGCGCCGTCACCGGGGCGCTGGAACTGGAACGGGCGGAAAAGCGCATCGGCGCCTCCCTGCAGGCCCATGTCACCGTGCACGTGACGGCGGAGCAGGCGGCGGCCCTCGCGGGCCTGGACCTGTCCGAGATATTCATCACCTCGTCGGGCGAGATCACGACGGCCCCGGCGCCGGCGGGTGCCTTCACCGCCTCCGACGCGCCCGGCGTCGCGGTCGTGCCGGTGCTGGCCGCGGGGACGAAGTGCGAGCGCTGCTGGAAGGTGCTGGAGGACGTCGGATCGGACCCCGGCCATCCGACGATCTGCGGCCGCTGCGCCGACGCCGTGCGCCATTCGCCGCTGGCCGCCGAATAGGCCCCGGGTGACCGATCACCGGACATCGCTGCGCCGCCAGGGCCTGGGGCTGGCGGTTCTCGTCATCCTGCTCGATCAGGCCAGCAAGTGGTGGATCCTCACGGACGTCATGAACCCGCCCCGGGTGATCGAGGTCCTGCCCTTCGCCAATCTGGTCCTGGTGTGGAACCGGGGCGTCAGCTTCGGCCTGTTCAACACGGAATCGGACCACGGCCCCCTGATCCTGTCGGCCGTCGCCGTGGCGGTCTGCATTCTGCTGCTGGTCTGGCTGTTCCGCGGGCCGGAGCGCGCCGCCGGATGGGGAATCGGGCTGATCGTGGGGGGCGCGCTCGGCAACGTGGTGGACCGCGTGATTCACGGCGCCGTGGCCGATTTCGTCGACCTGCATGCTTTCGGCTATCACTGGCCCGCCTTCAACGTGGCGGACAGCGCGATCACCCTGGGTGCGGGACTCATGATCCTTGATTCCTTGTTTCATCGGGATAAATCATCGTAGATTGGTGGGTGTCGGCGGACGGCGCGGAACGCGCCCCGCCGCGGGAAATTTCCCTGGGCGCGACGAGTTGGGCATGAAACGGCATTTGGCACGAGCGACGGGCATTTTTCTGGTCCTTCTGATGGCGGTCAGTCTGGGCGCCTGCGAATCCGCCAAGCGCGCGCTTTCCGGCGGCAAGAGGGCGCCCGACGAATTCGCCGTCTACAAGCGCCCGCCGCTGTCGCTGCCCCCCGATTACGCGTTGCGCCCGCCCGAGCCGGGACGCGAGCAGCTTGAGACCTACAGCCCCCGCGATCAGGCCCGTGCCGCGATCCTGCGCCGCCCGGTGCAGAGGCAACCCCTGGTCGAGACCACGCCCGGCCTGGCCGCCCTCATGGAAATGACCGGGGCGACGGAAGCCGATCCTTCGATCCGCAATATCGTCGACGAGGAAACCCTGGCGATGTCCGAAGAGGACCGCCGCCTGATCGACAAGCTGATCTTCTGGGTCGACAATCCTGAATTCCCCGGCACCGTCGTCGACCCGGCGGCGGAACAGCGGCGGCTTCTGGAAACCCAGGCGCTGGGCAAGCCGATCAACGAGGGCAAGACTCCCGAGATCAGGCGCGAGGCGCGCAAGAAGGGTATCCTCGGCTTTTGACCGACGGCGGCTCACGTGCCATGAAATGGCCGTGATCTCCCCCACAATACATTGCCACGAACGGTCGCACCCCTTATGTGTCGAGAGACGGCCGTGCCGTCCGCCGCCCGTCCGCAACCCGCCACAGGTGCCGTCCCCGACATGTCCCCGTCCCCCGCACTCCGCCGCCGGTCCGTTTCGAACCCGCGCCTGCTGATCCTGGGGATGGCGCTGCTGGCCACGGTCCTGACGCTTGCCGTCCATCCGGCCCGCGCCAGGATGTTCAGCCCCGAGACCTTCACCCTGAAGAACGGGATGCAGGTGGTGGTCGTGTCCAACCACCGCGCCCCCGTGGTCACCCACATGGTGTGGTACAAGGTGGGGTCCGCCGACGAACAGTCGGGCTATTCGGGCATCGCCCATTTCCTGGAGCATCTGATGTTCAAGGGCACCAGGAAGCGGAAGCCGGGCGAGTTCTCCCGGCTCGTCGCCCGCTACGGCGGCCAGGAGAACGCCTTCACCTCCTATGACTACACCGCCTATCACCAGACCATCGCCCGCAAGCACCTGGAACTGGTGATGGAGATGGAGGCCGACCGCATGACCAATCTGGTCCTGACGGACGAGATCATCGAACCGGAGCGCCAGGTGGTGCGCGAGGAACGGCGGTCGCGCACGGACAACAATCCGGCGGCGATCCTGAGCGAATACGTGTCGGAGGCGCTCTACCGCAATTACCCCTACCGGCGCCCGGTCATCGGCTACGACCACGAGATCGTCGCCATGACGCGCCGTAACATTGTCGATTTCTACAAGCGCTGGTACGCGCCCAACAACGCGATCCTGGTGGTCGCCGGCGACATCACGGCGAAGGAGTTGAAGCCGCTGGCCGAAAAATACTACGGCGTGATTCCGCCGGCGCCCGAGATCAAGCGCCAGCGCCCCGCCGAGCCGCCGCAGGAGGCGGCGCGCATCGTCGCCATGCAGCACACCCAGGTGCGCCAGCCGCAGTGGCAGCGATCCTATCTGGCCCCCAGCTATCTTTACGGCGAAACGCAGCATGCCTACGCCCTGCAGGTCCTGACCGAAATCCTGGGCGGCGGCGGCACCTCGCGCCTATACCGCAAACTGGTCATCGACGACGGCAAGGCGGTCGGCGCCGGCACGTACTATGCCGCGGATGCCCTGGGCCCCGGCCAATTCACGGTCTACGCCAGCCCGCGGCCGGGAGTCAGCCTGCCGGATGTCGAGCTGGCCGTCGACGCCGAGATCGAGCGGATCAAGAACGAGGGCGTCACCGCGGCCGAGGTGGCCCGCGCCACGACGCGGCTGATCGCCAGCGCCGTGTTCGCCCGCGATTCCTTCACCGCCGGGGCACGGGTCCTGGGGTCGGCGCTGGCCGTCGGCCAGAAGGTGGCGGACGTGGAGGCCTGGCCCGACCGTATTGCGAAGGTTACCGCCGAACAGGTCCGGGCCGCCGCCAAGTACGTGTTCGTCAAGAAACGCTCGGTGACGGCCTTCCTTGTCGAAGACAAGGGGACGCCGGAATGAGCGGCCGTCTCGCACGCGCCGTCCTGACCACGGCGGCCCTGATCCTCGTCCTTTACGCGGGACCGGCCCAGGCGACGAAGATCGAGCGTGTGGTCAGCCCCAGCGGGATCGAGGCCTGGCTGGTCGAGGACCATCTCAACCCCATCATCTCCCTGCGCCTGGCGTTCCGCGGCGGCGGCGCCCTCGACCCCAGGGGCAAGGAAGGCCTCGCCAACATGGTTTCCACCCTGCTTGACGAAGGGGCCGGGGATCTGGACTCCAAGACCTTCCAGCAGACCCTGACGGACAAGTCCATCACGCTGCGCTTCGATGCGGCGCGCGACAGCTTCGGCGCGCGCGTGCAGACCCTGACCGAATTCCGCGACCTCGCCTTCGACCTGTTGCGCCAGGCCATGACCATGCCGCGTTTCGACGCGGAACCGGTCGAGCGCCTGCGCGCCCAGATCCTGGCCAAGCTGCGCCACGAATCCGAAGATGCCGACGCCGTCGCCGGCAAGGCGCTGATGGCCGCACTCTATCCGGACCATCCCTACGGCCGGCCGACGGACGGCACCTTGGAAAGCGTGGCCGCCATCCAGGTCGCCGACCTGCGCCGGTTCGTCAAGGAACGGCTGGCCCGCGACACTCTGTACATCGGCGTCGTCGGCGACATCACGGCGGAACAACTGGCGCCGCTTCTCGACCAGACCTTCGGCCCCCTGCCCGCCAAGGCCGCGCCGTGGCAGGTCCCCCTGACCGAGCCCAGGACCGACGGCCGCCTCGTCGTCATCGACAAGCCCCTGAAGCAGAGCAACATCCTGTTCGCCGACAAGGGCATCATGCGCAACGACCCGGATTTCTATGCCGCCTTTGTGATGAACCACATCCTCGGCGGCGGCGGGTTCACGTCGCGGCTGTACCGCGAAGTGCGGGAAAAGCGGGGCCTGGCCTATTCGGTCTATTCCTATCTCCATCCCATGGACCGTTCGGCGGTCTATCTGGGCGGAGCCGGCACGGCCAACGCGCGGGTGTCGGAAACGCTCAACGTCGTCCGCGACGAATGGGCCAAGCTGGCCAAGGACGGCGTGACCGAGGCCGAACTGACCGCCGCCAAGCAATTCCTGACCGGCTCGTTCCCACTGCGTTTCACGGCGACGGAACGAATCGCCTCCATGCTGGTCGGCATGCAGATGGAAGACCTGGGCATGGACTATCTCGACAAGCGCAACGGCTATATCGAGGCGGTGACCCTCGACGATATCCGCCGCGTCGCGCGGAAACTCTTGCATCCGGACGACCTGACCATCGTCGTGGTCGGCCAGCCCAAGGACGTCAAGCAGGCGCCCTGACCCCCGCCGTTGGCGGCGCCGTGGCCGGGTGGTACTCTCGCCCGCGCACCGTTCCCCCGGAGGACCAGAGACTCCCATGCCGTCCCCCCACCCCTCGCCGGCCTGGCAGGCGCTCGCCGACCACCACCGGGCGGTCGATGGGGTTCACCTGCGGGACCTTCTGGACGGCGATCCGGGCCGCGCGCACGCCCTCGCCTTCGCCCTCGACGGCCTGTTCATCGATTTTTCAAAGAACCGCATCACCCGGGAAACCCTGGGTCTGCTGCTCGGCCTCGCCGGCGAACGCGGGGTCGAGGCGCGGCGCGCCGCCATGGCCGCCGGCGAACCCGTCAACGAAACGGAGGGCCGGGCCGCCCTGCACATGGCGCTGCGCGCCCGGGCCGAGGACGGCTTTGCCGTCGGCGGCGCGGCGGTCCACGGCGAGGTCCGGGCGGTGCTCGACCGCATGGCCGCCTTCGCCGGCGAGGTCGAGAGCGGCGCGCGCCGGGGGGCGACCGGCAGGGCCTTCACGGACGTCGTCAACATCGGCATCGGCGGCTCGGACCAGGGGCCGCGTCTCGCCTGCCGGGCGCTTTCACCCTATCGGCGGCGCGGGCTGACACCCCGGTTCGTTTCCAACGTCGACGCCACGGACCTCTCGGAGGCGCTCAACGCCTGCGATCCGGAAACGACCCTGTTCGTCGTCTCGTCCAAGACCTTCACGACCCAGGAGACCATGACCAACGCCATGACGGCGCGGCGCTGGTTGACCGAGGCTTTGGGATCGGACGCGGTCGTCCGCCATTTCTGCGCCGTCACCACCAACGTCGACGCCGCCCGCGATTTCGGCATGACGGCGGACGCCCTGTTCGCCTTCTGGGACTGGGTCGGCGGGCGCTTTTCCGTGTGGTCGGCGATCGGCCTGCCGCTGGCCCTGACGGCGGGAATGGACGTGTTCCGCGCGTTCCTAGCGGGGGGGCGCGAGATGGACCGCCATTTCCTGGACGCCCCCCTGCAAGCGAACCTGCCCGTGCTGCTGGCCCTCGTCGGCGTCTGGAATCGCAACTTCGAGGGCGCGGCGGCCCATGCGGTGCTGCCCTACGACCAGCTGCTGGCGGGACTGCCGGCCTATCTGCAGCAGCTTGAGATGGAAAGCAACGGCAAGGCCGTGGGATTGGACGGCGCGCCCGTCGCCTGCGCCACGGCGCCGGTCGTGTTCGGCCAGGCGGGCACCGACGGCCAGCACGCGTTCTACCAGCTTCTCCACCAGGGCACGGACCTGGTCTCGTCCGATTTCATCGCCGCCGTGGACGCCGCCAACCCGGCGGGCGACCACCATGACAAGCTGCTCGCCAACTTCCTGGCTCAGACGGCGGCCCTGGCGCTGGGCCGCGAGGTCGGCCCGGGCGTACCGCCGCACAAGGCCTTTCCCGGCAACCGGCCGACGACCTCGATTCTGCTCGACCGCCTGGACCCGCGCGCGCTCGGCATGCTGCTGGCGCTCTACGAGCACAAGGTGTTCGTCCAGGGCGTTATATGGAACGTCAACTCATTTGACCAGTTCGGGGTGGAATTGGGCAAGGAACTGGCGGCGCCCCTGGTGGGCGCCCTGGCGCGCGGGGCGACGCCTGGGGGCCTGGACCCGTCGACGGCCGGTCTGCTGGCCCGTATCCGCCGGCTGCGCGACGGGGGCGGTGGCGACGGGGGCGACAGATGACCACTCCCCCAATTATCCGGCGCCTGCCGGAGACCGTGGTCAACCGCATCGCCGCCGGCGAGGTGGTGGAACGCCCGGCCTCCGCCGTGAAGGAACTGGTGGAGAACGCCATCGACGCCGGCGCCCGGCGCATCGAGGTCGTCATCCGCGACGGCGGGCAGACGGCGATCGCGGTGACCGACGACGGCTGCGGCATGACGGCCGACGAGTTGGAACTGGCGCTGGAACGCCACGCCACCTCAAAGCTGCCGGGCGACGACCTGATGGGCGTGACGACCCTGGGCTTTCGCGGCGAGGCCCTGCCCTCGATGGCCGCCGTCGCGCGCATGACCATCACCTCGCGGACCCCGGGAGCGGATCAGGCCTGGGCCGTCACCGTCGAGGGCGGACGCCGCGCCAGGCCCCAGCCCGCCGCCCATCCGCCCGGTACGCGGGTCGACGTGCGCGACCTGTTCTACGCCACGCCGGCGCGCCTCAAGTTCCTCAAGGCCGCGCGCACGGAACAGAGCCACGTGGTCGAGACCCTGAACCGCCTGGCCATGGCCCATCCCGAGATCGCCTTCACCCTGTCCGACGGCACGCGCGACCTTGTCAAGCTGGCCGCCGTGGCGCCCCGCCTGGGCGCGGACCCGGCCGAGGCGCGGCTGGAGCGCCTGGCCGGCATCATGGGCCGCGCGTTCGCCGACAACGCCATGACCATCCTGGCCGAGCGCGAGGGCCTTCGCCTGAGCGGCCATGCCGGGGTGCCGACCCTCAACCGCGGCAACGCGGCCCTGCAGTTCCTGTTCGTCAACGGCCGGCCCGTGCGCGACCGCCTTCTCCTGGGCGCGGTGCGCGGCGCGTACCGGGAATTCCTGGCGTCCGACCGCCATCCGCTGCTGGCCCTGTTCCTCGACGTGCCGCCGGAGGAGGTGGACGTCAACGTCCACCCGGCCAAGACCGAGGTCCGTTTCCGCGATTCCGGCCTGGTGCGGGGCCTCATCGTCGGCGCCCTGAAACACGCCCTGGCCGAGGCCGGACACCGGACCTCGACCACGGTGGCCGGCGCGGCGCTCGGCGCCTTCCGCCCGGCGGAGCGCCCGGGCGGCGCCCTGCCCTTCGGCCGGGGTGGCGGATACGGCGGCGGCCATGCAGCGGCGGCCGTCCGGACAACGGGCCTGTCGGATTTCTACGCCCCCCTGCCCGAATTCGACCGGGCGCCCAGCGCGCCCATGGCGATGGACCAGGACGGCGGCGCGGCGGACCCGCCCCCGGCAGACTATCCCCTGGGCGTGGCGCGGGCGCAGGTCCACGCCACCTATGTCGTCGCCCAGACGGCGGACGGCATCGTCATCGTCGACCAGCACGCGGCCCATGAGCGCCTGACCCAGGAGAAGATCAAGGCCGCCCTGGCGGGTGGCGGGGTCAACCGCCAGATGCTGCTGATCCCCGAGGTCGTGGAGCTGGACGAAGCCGCCGTCGACCGGCTGCTCGCGCGCGCGGAGGAACTGGCCGAGATGGGCCTGGTGATCGAGGGCTTCGGCCCCGGCGCCGTGGTGGTGCGCGAGACCCCCGCCCTGCTGGGCGAGATGGACGTCCAGGGCGTGATCCGCGACCTCGCCGACGACCTTGCGGAATACGGCGAGACCATCGCCCTGTCCGAGCGCATCGGCGACGTCTGCGCGACCATGGCCTGTCACGGCTCGATCCGCGCCGGGCGGCGCCTGAACGCCGAGGAGATGAACCGCCTGCTGCGCGAGATGGAGGCGACGCCCCATTCCGGACAATGCAGCCACGGCCGCCCGACCTACGTGGAATTGAAGCTGGCGGATATCGAAAAGCTGTTCGGCCGGCGATGACGCAAATCCCGCGCGAACGACTCGTTCGCGACGACGATTTGCGCGACAATAAAAGAAAGGCGGCACAAGGAACTCCCGCCGGGAATGACGGCAAAAGGTGCGGCGCGATGCTCCGCGAATGGGTAAGCCATTTGACGACCCCGGCGCCCGAGGCGGCGAAGCGGCTCGGCTACCTGAAGGAGCAGATCGCCATCGCCGCCCGCCACCGGCGGCTTCGCCATGCCTGGAAGGAGCACCTGGAGCGTTCGCGCCGTTTCGTCCTGTGGTCCGCCGCCAACTGCCCGGCCCAGGACAAGGTGACGATCCTGGGTTCGGGCGGGCTGCTCGACGTGCCGCTGGGCGAGCTTGCCGACGACTTCGCCGAGGTCGTGCTGGTCGACATTCTCCATCCCCCCGCCGTGCGCGCCTGGGCCGCGCAGTATGCCAACGTCTACCTGGTCGACGCCGACCTGACCGGTCTGGTCGACGGCCTGGCCGAAGGCACGGTGCCCGACGAACCCCCGGAGCCGATCTTTCCCGACGCCGACGCCGACCTGGTGGTGTCCCTGAACCTGCTGGGCCAGTTGCCGCTGATCCCCGCCCGCCACGTGCCGGACAAGCAGGCCGGGGCGTTTTCCGAGGCGGTGCAGCGCCAGCACCTGCGGGCCCTGCAGGCCCTGCCCGGCCGGGTCTGCCTGATCACCGAGACGGTGCGGGAATACGTCGAGGACGGCGCGGTCGACGAAACCGAACCGGCGCTGGGCGACATCCGCCTGCCCGAGCCGGACGAGAGCTGGACCTGGAACCTGGCGCCCGCGCCGGAGCTGGAACGCGCCCGCGACCTGCGCCTGAGGATCGCCGCCTATTCGAACCTGTTCAAGAAGTAGGCCCGGGCCATCGCAGGAAATAGACCTTGGCGGCGCCGTAGGTGCGCTCGTCCAGGACCTCGAAGCCCCGCGTGCCGCGCAGCGCCTCCTCGGCCCCGACCTCGACGACGACGATGGCGCCGGGCGCCAGCCAGCCCTTGTTGACGAGGCCGCGCAGCGTCGGGTCGGCCAGGCCCTGGCCGTAGGGCGGGTCGAGGAACGCGAGCCCGGCCGGCGTCTTGGCGGCGCGCGGCGGAACGGCCAGATGCGTGCACTCAAGCCCCAGCATCAGGCATTCCCGCCACAGGCCCATGGCGGCCGCGTTGTCCTTGGCGATCTTGAGGTGCGCCGGGTTGCGGTCGGCGAATACGCCGTGGGCGGCGCCCCTGGACATGGCCTCCAACCCCAGCGCGCCCGTGCCGCAGAACATGTCGACCACGGTGATGCCGTCCAGGTCGATCGCGGCCTTGCCGTGGGCCAGGATGTTGAAGACGGATTCCCGCGCCCGGTCCGACGTCGGGCGCAGGTCGGCGCCTTCGGGCGCGATGAGCTTCTTGCCCCGGAACCTGCCGCCGACAATTCTCATTTGGCGATGCGCATCAGCCGAGCGCCTTCCCGAGTTGCTCCTTCAACGTCTTGCCCTTGATCTCGGCGGCCTGGCCGCGCGGCAGGTTGCCGAGCTGGAACGGCCCGTAGGCCGTGCGGATCAGCCGGTTCACGGAAAGTCCCAGGTGCTCCATCACCTTGCGGATTTCGCGGTTCTTGCCTTCCGTCAGGCTCACCGACAGCCAGTGGTTGGCGAAACCCTTGCGCACCTTCTCGGCCGCATCGGTCTCGTCGATCTCGGCCCGGATCGGGCCGTAGCGCACGCCGGAGACGGTCACGCCGCGAGCGAGCCTGGCAAGGTCCTCGGGCTTCACCTGGCCGTGCACGCGCACGCGGTAGCGCCGGTTCCAGCCGTTGGCGGGCAGTTCCAGCCGCCGCGCCAAGCCGCCGTCGTTGGTGAGCAGCAGCAGGCCCTCGGAGTTGAGGTCGAGGCGGCCAACGGAAACCACGCGCGGCAGGCCGTCGGGCAGGTGGTCGAACACGGTCGGCCGGCCCTCCGGATCCTTGTGGGTGGTGACCAGGCCGACGGGCTTGTGATAGCGCCACAGCTTGGGCGGCTCCTTGCCCGGCAGGGGCTTGCCGTCGACCAGGATGAGACTCGCCCCGGTTACGGTCTGCGCCGGACTGGTCAGCTTCCTGCCGTCGACCACGACGCGCCCGGCCTCGATCCAGCGTTCGGCCTCGCGGCGCGAGCACAGGCCGGCACGGGCGATCGCCTTGGCAATGCGTTCGGGAGCGTCTTCGGACATGGCGGGGAACATAGGTCTCGCGAAGGGCGGCGGCAAGCATTGACGGCGGTCAGGCCCGGAGTATGTTGACGCCATGGACAGACCGGCATCCGACGGCTTCATGGCCCGGGCATTGGACGAGGCGCGCGCCGCCCAGGCGCGCGGCGAGGTGCCCGTGGGCGCGGTCGTCGTCGACGCGGCGACGGGGAACGTGATTGCCCGCGCCGGCAACGAGACCGAGGCGGCGCACGACCCGACCGCCCATGCGGAAATCCTGGCGCTGCGCCGCGCCGCCAAGGCCAAGGGCGAGCCGCGCCTTGCCGGCTGCGATCTCTACGTAACGCTGGAGCCCTGCGCCATGTGCGCCGCCGCCATCAGCCATGCCCGCATCCGCAGGCTCTATTTCGGCGCCTACGACCCCAAGGGCGGCGGCGTCGAACACGGGCCCCGCTTCTTCTCCCAGCCGACCTGCCACCACGCGCCCGAGGTGGTCGGCGGCGTGGGCGAGACGGCCGCCGCCGATCTGCTGAGGGCGTTCTTCCAGGACAAGCGGGGGTAACCAATTGAACCGGGTCAGGATTCCGCCGCCAGCGGCAGGTTGACCAGCAGGTTCTGCGGTTTCAGGCGCAGGCGCTTTTCCGGCGTCATGCAGAGCGCCAGATAGATGGGTTTGCCGCGCACATCGGCGGCCATCTGGTTGGGGTCCTTGAAGTCGAGGCGGAAGAGGCTGAGCAGCCGTTCCATGCGGGCGTCGTCGACCTCGTTGCCCTGGTAGAGATCGTTGAGCAGGCCTGAGGCCTCGGCGTCCAAGCCCAGGTGCCAGACCCATTTCTCGTCGTTGATTTCCTGCACCGGCTGGATCGAGATTTCGGCCTGCAGGAAATGGCGGACCCAGGCTTCGAGCACGCGGCACAGCGCGTCCAGCCCCGGCCGCGCGAAGGAGATGTCGAGCACGGTGTCGTAGCGTTCGTTGCGGTCCCAGTAGATGGCGGCCGTTTCCGTCTGCAGCACGTCCATGTCGACCTGGCGGGCCTGGGCGCCGCTGTCGACCACCAGCTTGCCGAGCGCCCCCATGCCGCCCGTGGCCGCCAGCATCTCGACCGTTTCCGTGTCGCCCAGCAGGACCGCGCCGTCCTTGAGCGTCACCGTCTGTTCGCGGAACAGAAGCTCCGCCGCGCGGGCACGGAACGGGTCGTCCGTGCCGTCGATGATGCGCCGCGCGATCACGTGAGCCATCTGGTCGACGAACATGGGCGGGATGGTGACGCCGCCCTGGCGGAAGATGTCCAGATAGCAGGCCTCGATCGTGCCGGCGGCGATCAGGCGGTCGCGGAAGGCCAGCATCACCCGGTAGTTGTCCCGCGCGTCCTCGTCGGCCATGGCGTCGATGCGGGCCTCGCCGACGGCTTCGCGGGGATTGGCCATGAGGGCGCCGTGCAGGGCGCGTTCGGCGTCGCAGGACTCCGCGATGGGGGCGATTTCCGGGCGCTGCAGATAGGCGCGCAGGAAGGCGTCGGTCACGGCCAGGTGCCCGGCGCCGTCCCGCGCCAGCAGGCGGTAGCCGGAATTGGGCCAGAAATCGGGCGCCGTGCCGTCCATCGGGTCAGTTATGACCGCTGATTTCGGCGTGAAGGGGCTTGGTGTCCTCGAACTTCCGCTTCTGGTCGTCGCTCGCCGGCGCCTGGAACTTGTCCTTCCATTCGTCGTAGGCCATGCCGTAGACGACGGCGCGCGCCGCGTCGTAGTCGACGTCCTCGCCGCGCGCCCGGGCCTCGGCGGAATACCACTTGGCCAGGCAGTTGCGGCAGAACCCGGCCAGGTTCATCAGGTCGATGTTCTGCACGTCCGTGCGCTTCTGCAGGTGCTTGATCAGGCCGCGAAAGGCGGCGGCCTCCACTTCGGTGCGGGTCTTGTCGTCCATCAAGTCGTTTCCTTCGTCCTGTGCCGCGCGATGCCGCGCGGCCGTTCGTTCGCTGTGCTCTATATAGGGACCGGCGGCCGGGGGCAAAAGACAGCCCGCCGGCGGACTATCGCTTGACCGCCCGCCAGCCGATGTCGCGGCGGCAGAAGCCTTCGGACCAGTCGATCAGGTCGACGGCCGCATAGGCCCGCGCCTGGGCCTCCCTGACGTCCTTGCCGATGGCCGTGACGCCCAGCACGCGGCCGCCGCTGGCGACCACCTTGCCCTCCGCCAGCGTCGTGCCGGCATGGAACACGACCACGCCGTCGACCGCGCCGGCGGCGTCCAGGCCGTTTATTTCGCTTCCGTTACGGTACTTGCCGGGATAGCCCTTGGCGGCCATGACGACGATCATCGCGGTTTCGTCCCGCCATTCCAGCCGGGTCTTGGCGAGCCTGCCCTCGGCGCAGGCAAGCAGGACCTCCAACAGGTCGGACTTGAGCCGCATCATCATGACCTGGCATTCCGGGTCGCCGAACCGGGCGTTGTATTCGATCAGCTTGGGGCCCTCGTCGTCGATCATCAGCCCGGCGTACAGCACGCCCTTGTAGGGCCGGCCCTCGGCGGCCATGCCGCGGATGGTGGGCTCGATGATCTCGGCCATCACGCGGGCCGCCATGGCGTCGTCGATGACCGGTGCGGGGGAATAGGCCCCCATGCCGCCCGTGTTGGGCCCCTCGTCCCCGTCATGGGCCCGCTTGTGATCCTGGGCGCCGATCAGCGGCAGCGCCGTCTCGCCGTCGACCAGGGCGAAGAAGCTCGCCTCCTCGCCCTCCAGGAACTGTTCGACGACGATCTCGGCCCCGGCTTCGCCGAAGGCTTCCTCGATCATGATCTGGTCGACCGCCGCGTAGGCCTCGTTCTCGTTGCGGCAGATGATGACGCCCTTGCCTGCGGCCAGGCCGTCGGCCTTGACCACGATGGGGGCGCCGTGGGTGCGGATGTATTCCTTGGCCGCGTCCGGTTCGTCGAAGCGGTCGTAATCGGCGGTCGGGATGTCGTATTTCGCGCACAGGTCCTTGGTGAAGGCCTTGGACCCCTCCAGTTCGGCGGCGGCGGCCGTCGGCCCGAAGGATTTGACGCCCAGCGCGTCCAGCCGGTCGACCAGGCCCGCGACCAGGGGCGCTTCGGGGCCGACCACCACGAAGTCGATGGCGCCGTCCTTGACGAACCGGACGATGCCGTCCAGGTCCTCGGCGGCGACGTCCACGTTCCTGGCCAGCGCCGCGGTGCCCGCGTTGCCGGGGGCGCAGAACAGTTCGCTGCATTTCGGGGATTTGGCGATTGCCCAGCAAAGGGAATGCTCCCTGCCGCCGGAACCGACCACTAGTACCTTCATCGCGTTCCGAATCCTCCCCGTTCCGGCGGATCGTCGAGCCCGGGGCCGGGCCCCGCTCCACCCGTATTGTGTCCGTTCACTGAGGCTTGCATACTGCGCCCATGAAGGACAATCCCAGCGGCACCGCGCAGAGTCAACCCGGCGAAACGGGGTTCAGCCACAACCTGCCTGTCTTCACGGTTTCCGAGATTTCCCAGGCCGTGAAACACGCGGTCGAGGAGAACTTCCAGTGGGTGCGAATCCGGGGAGAACTCTCGGGCTTCAAGCGCGCCGCCTCGGGCCATCTCTATTTCTCCCTCAAGGATGCCGAGGCCGTCATCGACGGCGTGTGCTGGCGCGGCACGGCCGGACGCCTGGGCCTCAAACCCGAGGACGGGATGGAGGTCATCGCCACCGGGCGGCTGACCACCTATCCCGGGCGCTCCAAATACCAGGTGATCGTCGACCACATGGAACTGGCCGGCGAAGGGGCATTGCTGAAACTGCTGGAGGACCGCCGCCGCAAGCTGGAGGCCGAGGGCCTGTTCGCGCCCGAGCGCAAGCGCGAGTTGCCCTACCTGCCGGAGGTGATCGGCGTGGTGACCTCGCCCACGGGTGCGGTGATCCGCGACATCCTGCACCGCCTTGCCGACCGTTTCCCCGTGCATGTCCTGTTGTGGCCCGTGCTGGTCCAGGGCGACGGCGCCGCCGCGCAGGTCGCGGCCGCGCTGCGCGGTTTCGATGGGATCAAGGCGGGCGGTCCCGTGCCGCGCCCGGACGTGGTCATCGTCGCCCGCGGCGGCGGCAGCCTGGAGGACCTGTGGGCCTTCAACGAGGAAGAGGTGGTCCGCGCCATCGCCGAGTGCGGGGTCCCCGTGATTTCGGCCGTCGGGCACGAGACGGATACGACCCTGGCCGACTTCGCCGCCGACCGGCGCGCGCCGACGCCGACGGCGGCGGCCGAGATGGCCGTGCCCGTGCGTCTGGACCTTTTGGCCCAGGTCATGGAGGACGGCCAGCGCATCGCCGCCGCCGTGTCCCGGCGGCTGACCGACCACCGCCGCCATCTGGACGCCACCGCCAGGGCCCTGCCCAACCCGGCCAGGATGCTGCAGGAACGGGCGCAGCGGCTCGACGACTGGACCGGCCGCCTGGGCCATTCGCTGGGGGCCGGGCTGGAGCGGCGCCGCGCGCGCCTCAACTCCGCCGCCGCCGGCCTGATCCGCCCCGACAAGGTGATCCAGATGGAGGCGCGCCGCCTTGCCGCCGAGACCCGCGCGCTCAGGGCCGCCGGGCGGGCCGCCGTGGACCGTGCGCGCAACCGCCTGGGTCAGGCGGCGGCCCTGCTGGATAGCTACTCCTACGAGCGCGTGCTGGAACGCGGGTTCGCCCTGGTGACCGACCGGGACGGCGCGCCCGTGACCTCGGTCAAGGGGCTGAAGCCGGGCGATCGCCTGGACGTTCGCCTGCGGGACGGCGCGCGGCCGGTGACGGTGGCGGGCGACGACGCCCCGCCCAAGGAACGGACCAAGAGGTCCACCACTCCCAAGACGGACAAGCCCGGCGACGACCGGCAGGGGCGGCTTCTGTGATCCACTTTCTTCGTGCCTTTCTTTTCGCGGCGGTTCTTTTCACGGCGGGCGGGCAGCCGGCCCGTGCGCTGGAGCTTGCCGGCAACCTGGTTCAGGGCGGGCTTGTCACCGGCAAGGCGGCGCCGGGCGCCAGGCTGACGCTCGACGGAACACCCGTGGCGGTGGCGCCGGACGGCAGCTTCATCATCGGCTTCGGGCGCAACGCCAAGGCCAAGGCGGTGCTGCGCGCGGAGCCGCCCGAAGGCCTGCCGGAGACGCGGGAACTCACGATCGAAAAGCGCAGATACAAGATCCAGCGCATCGACGGCCTGCCGGAACGCAAGGTGACGCCGACAAGGCCCGAGGATCTGGCCCGCATCAAGATGGACCAGGCCCGAATCGCCGAGGTGCGCCGGCGGGCGACGCTCAAGACCTTCTTCGACACGGGCTTCATGTGGCCGGTCGAGGGCCGCGTGTCCGGCGTGTTCGGCAGCCAGCGCATCCTCAACGGCAAGCCGCGCGCCCCCCACAACGGCGTCGACGTCGCCGCGCCGCGCGGCACGCCGGTCAAGGCCATGGGCGACGGCGTGGTCGCCCTGGTCAACCAGGACATGTTCTTCACCGGCAAGACGGTGATGATCGACCACGGCCTGGGCCTGACCTCCGTCTACATCCACATGGACGCGACCACGGTGAACGAGGGCGAATTCGTCACCAAAGGCATGCAGATCGGCACCGTGGGGGCGACGGGCCGGGTTACGGGCCCGCATTTGCACTGGGGGGTAAGCTGGTTCAACACGCACCTGGACCCGGCCCTGCTGGTCGCGCCGCAGAAGCCCGGCGAATAGGAAGCGGGTCCGAGGGCCTTATTCCTCGCCGCCCGGCCAGCGGTTGTGCAGCCACAGCCATTGTTCCGGGGTGTCGCGTACCCATGTTTCGACCTGGGCGTTGATTTGCGTCATCGCCTTGAGGACATCGGCCTTGTGGTCGCCGGTCTTCTCGAAGCGCAGGGGTGGTAGGGCCGTCATCTTGAACCGGGCCCCCTTCAGGCGCGTCACCCGCGCGCCCACCACCGGGCACCCGTGGCGCAGCGCCAGTTCGGCCAGGGCCGGCGCGGTCATGGCCGGGCGCCCGAAGAAGGGCACGGGAATGCCGTCGTTCATCTTCTGGTCGACCAGCATGCCCAGGTGGCTGCCCGCGCGGAAGATGTTGAGGAGTTGGCGCACACCCTGCGGCCCCTTGGGGATCAGCGCCCCCTCGACGGCGGCGCGGCCGTGCTGGTACAGCCATTCCACCAGGCGGTTGTTGGCCTCCCGGTAGACCCGGTCGAGCGGCAGGCCGCGCTGCGTGGCGCCCAGGGCCAGGATCTCCCAGTTGCCGATATGGGCGGAATAGAAAATCCCCGGCTCGCCGTCGTCGCGCAGCTGATCGACGTATTCCGCGCCCTCGACCCGCACCCGGCCGTCGCCGCCATAAACCTCGATCTCGTCCAGATGCGGGAACTCGGCGGCGACCCTGCCCAGGTTGTCCCACATGCCACGCACAATGCGTTTAATATCCGCTTCGGCCATCTCGGGATAGGCGGCGCGCAGGTTCCGGCGTGCCCGGTTGGACAAGCGCAAGCGGGGTCCGATGGTGCGGCCCAGGAACCCGCCCAGCGCCGATGCCCAATCCAGGGGCAGAAAGCGGAAGAACATGTAGACGGCGAACGCCGCCGCCGCCTCGACGGGGTGGAAAAGGTATCTGTTCAGCGGGGCCGGCACGTGGGCCATGGAAAACGCAGCCTGATCAGGGATTGACGGGTTGAAGCAATCGGTCGAGGGCCGCTTCGTCGTCCCATTGCAGGGTGATTGTCAAGACTTCAATGCCCGCCCGCCGCTCGGCCGGGATGCGCGCCAGGTCCTTTTCCGTGGTCACCAGGCGGGCCTTCAGCGCCTCCGCCCGGCGGCGGAGAGCGTCCAGGTCCCCTTCGGAATAGGGATGGTGGTCGGGAAACGCCTGCGTTCCCGCCAGACGGCAACCGTTGTCGCGCAGCGTCCGGAAGAACTTCTCAGGATGGCCGATGCCTGCGAAGGCAACGCCCAGGATTTCGGAAATCCGCGCGATCTCGGGCCCCGGGACGACGCGCGCCGTCAGCACCGGCAAGCCCTCGGGCCCGAAGCGGGCGGCCGCGTCGGCCACGCCCCAGGCGTCGTCGCCGATGATGACCAATGCGTTCGCGCGGGCCAGGCCGGCGCGCAGGGTTTCGCGCAAGGGCCCCGCCGGAACCATGAAGCCGTTGCCGAAGCCGTGGCGGCCGTCGGCGACGACAATGGAAACGTCCTTGGCCAGCGACGGGTCCTGGAATCCGTCGTCGAGGACCAGCACGTCCGCCCCGCCGGCTACGGCGGCGCGGGCCGCGGCCGCCCGGTCGGCGCCGACCCACACGGGCGTGGTCCTGGCGATCATCAGGGGCTCGTCCCCGACTTGGGCCGCCGTGTCCGCCGCCAGATCGACGCGGCGCGGCGCGCGCGCCCCGGCCGTGCCGCCGTAGCCGCGGCTGATCACATGGGGCCGCCGGCCGGCGGCGGCCAGGCGGCGGGCGATATCGATCACCACGGGGGTCTTGCCGGCGCCGCCCGCGGTCAGGTTGCCGACGCAGACGGCCGGCACGCCCGCGTTTTCGGTCCTGCCCAGGCGTTGACGCAGCGCCGTCGCGCAGCCGTAGACGAGACCCAGGGGCGACAGCACCGCGCCCAGGGCGGAGACCCGCTCGCCGTACCAGAACCCGGGCGCCTTCACGGCGCCCCCCCGCCGTCGAGGCGGTCCAGATAGGGGGCGAGTTCCGCCATCAGGCGGTCGATCACCCCGGCCTCGGCCTGGGCGAACGATCGCGCACGCTCGGCCAGCGCCGCCGCCTCGGCCGGATCGGCGAGCAGGCGGCCGACGGCATCCCGCAAGCCCAAGGCATCGGCGACGCCCGCCGAGGCCCCGGCGGCGGCCATGCGCGCGGCCATGTCGGCGAAGTTGGTCATGCGCGGACCGTGCAGCACGGCGCAGCCGAGGCGCGCCGGCTCCAGCAGGTTTTGCCCGCCGTCCGTCGACAGCGATTTGCCCATGAACACGACGGACGCCAGGGAGAAGAACAGGCCCAGTTCGCCCATGGTGTCGGCGACATAGACATCGGTTCCGGCGTCCGGCAGGGCGCCCGCCGCGCGGCGTCTGACCCGCGCGCCTTCGGCGGCAAGGCCGGCCGCGACCTCGGCGCCGCGGCCCGGGTGGCGCGGCACGATGACGGTCAGGAGCCCCGGATGCGTCGCCGCCAGGTCGCGGTGGACGCGCCAGGCAATGTCTTCCTCGCCGGGCCAGGTGCTGGCGGCGAGCCACAGGGGACGTTCGGCGACGGCGGACTGAAGGGCGGCCAGGGCCTCCGTGTCGGCGGGCAGGGGGTCGGCCGCGAACTTCAGGTTGCCCACGGAGCGAACCTCCGGCGCGCCCAGAGCCCTAAGCCGTTCGGCGTCGCCTTGCGTCTGGCCCAGACAGAGCGCGAAGCCCGAAAGCAGCCGGGCGATGAACCCGGGCGCCCGCGACCACCCCTTGAACGAGCGGGGCGAGATGCGGCCGTTGACCAGGATCAGGGGATGTCCCCTGGCCGCGGTTTCCGAAATCAGGTTGGGCCAGAATTCCGATTCGGCCCACAGCGTCAGGTCGGGCCGCCAGTGGTCGAGGAAGCGGCGCACGTAGGCCAGGCGGTCCACGGGCACGTACTGATGCACGGCGCCCGTCGGCAGGCGTTCGGACAACAGGCGGGCCGAGGTCACCGTGCCCGTGGTGACCAGGATATTGGCCCGGGGGACAGCCTTGCGCAGCCGGCCGATCAGGACGAGCAGCGACAGGGCCTCGCCCACGCTGGCCCCGTGCAGCCAGATCAGGGGACCCGCGGGGCGCGGCAGCGCGGCGATTCCCAGGCGCTCGTTGAAGCGGTGCGGGTCTTCCTTTCCAGCCTTGAGGCGGCGACCGAGATAGACCTGGATGATCGGACCGCCCAGGGTGGTCAGCGCGCGGTAGAGCCCCAGCATCAGCGGACCTCCCCGGCATCGGCCGGAGCGGGAGACGGCGTATCGGCGGGCGCCACCGGATCGCGGCCGGTCAGCCTGTCGGCCTCGGCGGTGATGGCGTTGAGGGCGTTCTCGACCTCGGCGCGGGCGGCCGCCAACCCGTCCGCATCCGCGTCGCGCGCCACCTCGATCGGGTCCCCCCACACGATCACTCCGCGCCCGAAGGGCCAGGCGACCAGGAAGCGGTCCCAGCTTTGCAGCAGCCGCCCGCGTTCGGCGCCGAAGGTCGCCGGGATGATCGGCACCCCGGCCAGGCGCGCCAGGTTGACGATCCCGTCGGACGCCCGCATGCGCGGGCCGCGCGGGCCGTCGGGCGTGATGCCGACACAGTCGCCGGTTTTCAGCGCCTTGACCATGGCGCGCAGCGCCGGCGCGCCGCCACGGGACGACGATCCGGCCACGGTCCTGATACCGAAATGGCCGACCGTGCGGGCGATGATCTGGCCGTCCCGATGCCGCGAGATCAGCATGTGGATCGTCCGGTCGCGCGGCCAGCAGTAGGGCATCATCAGAAGCCGGCCGTGCCAGAAGCACAGGATGAACGGCTTGCCCGCGGCCCAGCGGTCGCGGGCGCTCTGCCCGCCCACCACCTGCCAGCGCCCGGTGGCGTGCACCAGGCGGATATACAGCGAGCCCAGCCAGCACAGCAGCCGCCTGACGGCGTCGCTTTTGAGGACCTTCTTGAGCATGTCAGGTGAACCGCGCGGCCGCCTGGCGAGCGCCGTCGGCGGGCGCGTCGCCGGCGAACTGGAGTTCATAGAGATGCCTGTAGTGACCGCCCCGGGCCAGCAGTTCCGCATGCGTACCCTGTTCGGCGACCCGCCCGTCGATGATCACGCAGATCAGGTCGGCCCGCACCACGGTCGACAGCCTGTGGGCGATGACCAGGGTCGTGCGATCGGTCATGAGCGTGTCGAGCGCCGCCTGCACCTGGCGTTCCGATTCCGTGTCGAGCGCCGAGGTCGCCTCGTCCAGCAGCAGAATCGGCGCGTTCTTCAGCATGGCCCGCGCGATGGCGAGGCGCTGGCGCTGCCCGCCCGAGAGCTTCACCCCCTGCTCGCCGACCAGGGTGTCGTAGCCCTGCGGCAGGGCCGCGATGAAGTCATGGGCGGCGGCGTTCTTGGCGGCCTCGACGATCTCTTCCTCGGTCGCCCCGGCGCGGCCATAGGCGATGTTGGCGCGTACGCTGTCGTCGAACAGGGTGACTTCCTGGCTGACCAGGGCCATGGCGCCACGCAGGGAGCCGAACGTCAGGCCGCGCACGTCCTCGCCGTCGACCAGGACCGCGCCCTCGGTGACGTCGTAGAACCGGGGGATCAGGTTGAGGATCGTCGACTTGCCCGCCCCCGACGGCCCGACCAGGGCCACGGTCCTGCCCGCCGGCACGGTGAGGGAGAGGTCCCGCAGGGTCGGCTTGTCGGGTCCATAGGCGAAGTGGACGCCCCGGAACTCGATGGCGCCCTTGACCGGCTGGGTAAGCGCGCGCGCACCCGGCGCCTCTTTGATGGCCGGCTCCATGTCGAGCATCTGGAACAGCCGGTCGGCGCCGGCCAATCCCTGCTGCAGGGCGGCGTTCAGGTTGGCGAGCCGCTTCATGGGCTCGTAGGCGAGCAGCAGCGCCGTGATGAAGGAAAAGAACGAACCCGCATCCGTGTTGCCATGGATTACCCGGTAGCCGCCATAGAAGATGACGATGGCGACGGCGACGCCGCCCAGCGTTTCCATGATCGGACTGGAAAGCGCCCGCGTGCGCTCGGCCTTCATGGTGAGGTTGAAGATGCGCTCAACGATCTCGCCGACGCGGGCCCGCTCGTAGGCCTCCATGGAGTAGGCCTTGACCACGCGGATGCCCTGGATGGTCTGTTCCAGCAGCGTCGTGAACAGGCCCATTTCGCGCTGGGTGTTGGCCGTCACCTTGCGCATGCGCCGGCCCAGCTTGACGATCGGCAGCAACGCCGCGGGAAAAATGAAGAAGGCGATCAGCGCCAACTGCCAGTCCTGGTAGAAGGTGACGCCGATCAGGCCGATCAGCGTCATCGTGTCCTTGCCCAGGCTGGTCCAGGCGTTGGAGACGGCGCCGCGCATCTGGTTGATGTCGACCAGGAAGCGCGAGATCAGCCCGCCCGTGTTGGAATCCTGGAAGAATTTCACGTCCATGCGCGACAGCTTGTCGAACAGGCGGTTCTGGTTGTCGGTGACGATGCGCAGGCCCACGTAGGCCATCAGGGTCGCCTGTCCGTAGTTGGCCAGGCCCTTGACGATGAACACGGCGAACACGGCCAGGCCGACGGGCATCAGCATGTCCTCGTTGCGCTTGACGAAGATGTCGTTGACCACCGGCTCCATCAGCCAGGCGCTGATCGCCGTGGCCCCGGCCATGAGCGTCATGCAGGCAAGCGCCGCGAAGAACCAGCGCGCGTAGCCCCGCATGCTTTCCTTGAACAGGCGGCCGAGCAGGCTCGCCGTGGAGGCGTGGGCGGGCGGGTGCGTGTGGATGGCGGACGCCACGGGCCTCGGATCCTTCCGATTGTTCCTTGATCGACGGTTGGACCTTTTACCACGCGGCTCCGGAAAGGCCAAGAATCCCGCGTGATTTCAGGGATTTATAAGGGGAACCTCAGGGGCTCAGCGAAACACGTGCAGATTGCCCTCGAACTGGTCGAAACTGGCCTCCCAGGAGTACTTGAGGGCGTGCCTGCGGCAGACCTCGGGCGGGATGGCAAGCGCGCCCCGGACCGCCGCCGCCAGGTCGTCCGACAGCACCCCCGCGCCCGACCGGTCGACCACGTCAAGCGGGCCCGGCACGGGATAGGCGGCGACCGGCACGCCCGAGGCCATGGCCTCCAGCAGGACCAGGCCGAAGGTGTCGGTCCTGGACGGGAACACGAAGACGTCGGCGGCGGCGAAATACTGGGCCAATTCCTCGTCCTCCTTCACGCCGACGAAGCGCACGGCCGGATACCGGCGCTTCAGGTCATCCAATTGCGGACCGTCGCCGACCACGACCTTGGTGCCGGGGATATCCAGTTTGAGGAACGCCTCGATGTTCTTTTCCACGGCGACGCGCCCGGTGAACAGGCTGATGGGCCGGGGACCGTCCAGGAACGCCTTGTCGCGCGGCCGGAACAGGTCCGTCCACACGCCGCGCGACCAGCGCCGCACGGGCGGCTTGAAACCGCGCGCCTTGAGGTCGTCCTCGATGGTCTGGGTCGCCACCATGATCGCCGAGGACGGCCCGTGGAACCACCTCATCACGGCGTAAAGCCAGTCAAGCGGCAGCGGCACCCGGGCATGGATGTATTCGGGAAACCGCGTGTGGTAGGCGGTCGTGAAGGGATAGCCTTTTTTCAGGCAATGGGCCCGCGCGGCCATGCCCAAAGGCCCCTCGGTCGCGATATGAATGGCTTGCGGCCTGAAATCCTCGATGGTCCGCGCGACACGGCGGCCGGGAAACAGCGCCAGGCGGATTTCCGGATAGGTCGGGCAGGGCACGGTGCGGAACCGGTCCGGCGTCACCAGGCGCACCCGGTGACCGCGCCGTTCCAGGCCCTGCCTCAGCGTGTCGAGGGTTCGGACGACGCCATTGATTTGGGGAAACCAGGCGTCGGTGACGATGAGGAGTCGCATTCCTCTTCCTCTCTCAGGAACGACAGGCCGCGCAGTTCCGCCCATTTGAGGATCTCCAGATGGCCGTCTTCGTGTTCGACCAGGGCGGTGCAGCTTTCGACCCAGTCGCCGTCGTTGCAGTAGAGGATGCCGTCCATGTCGCGTATTTCAGCCGTATGGATATGGCCGCAGATGACGCCCTGGACCCCCCGCTTGCGCGCCTCGCCGGCCACGGCGGACTCGAAGCTGGACACGAACTCCACCGCGTTCTTGACCTTGTGCTTGAGGAAGGCCGAGAGCGACCAGTAGGAAAACCCCAGCTTGCGCCGCGCGATATTCAGCCACAGGTTCAGCATGAGGGCCGCGTTGTAGGCATTGTCGCCGAGGAAAGCCAACCACTTGGCGTACTTCACCACGCCGTCGAACTGGTCGCCGTGGATGACCAGGAAGCGCCGCCCGTCGGCCATGGTATGGGTGGCCTCGTTCAGCACCGCGACGCGGCCGAAGCGGTGGTTGGTGAAGTCGCGGAAGTTTTCGTCGTGGTTGCCGGGCACGTAGATGACGCGCGTCCCCTTGCGCGCCTTGCGCAGGATTTTCTGGATCACGTCGTTGTGGGCCTGGCGCCAGTACCAGGCGCGGCGCATGCGCCAGCCGTCGACGATGTCGCCGATCAGGTAGAGGTACTTGGAGTCCGTATGCTTGAGGAAGTCGAGCAGCATTTCCGCCTGGCAGCCGCGCGTGCCCAGATGGACGTCGGAAATCCAGATGGCGCGGAAGCGAAGGGGCGTCTTCGGTTGGGCCGGCTGCACGGCGTTCATGGTGTCCACGATTGTTGTTGACGCGGGTCCTATATTTAGTGTGATCTTTTATGTAATCGGCAATATGTTCGCCAATACTTTCCTGTCCTGTCATGAAAACTTCATACACGCGAAATGAAATTGAAATTATAGTCGAAACAAAAGTGCCATATTTCTGGGACACGACGCCTTATCATGCCGGATTCGAACGCCCTGCCGGGGGAACCGGATACGCTGCCGGCGGCACCTCGCAAGGTCCTTGTGATCTTCAACCCGACGGCGGGGATGCGCCGGCGCGCGCGGCTGGACCGTGTGCTGGCCCGCATGCGGGCATTCGGCGCCGATGTGACGCTCTATGAAACGGCCGCCCGCGGCGACGCCGAGCGCGCGGCGCGGGAAACGCCCGCGGGCCCCTTTGACGCGATCGTCGCGGCCGGCGGCGACGGCACCATCAACGAGGTCATCAACGGCCTGGCGGGACGGCAGGTGCCGCTCGGCATCATCCCGCTCGGCACCGCCAACGTGCTGGCCGCCGAACTGGGCCTGCCGGGGGACGACGACGGCCTGGCGCGGACCATCGCGCTGGGGTGCACGCGGCCCATCACCCTGGGCGAGGTCAACGGCCGGCGCTTCGTGCAGATGGCGGGCGTCGGCTTCGACGCCCATGTGGTGGCCTCGGTCGACGCGGGCCTGAAGCGCCTGATCGGCAAGCTCGCCTACGTGTGGGAGACGCTGCGCGGGTTCTTCCGCTTCCGCTTCCGGCCCTACCGGCTGACCGTCGACGGCAAGGCCTACGACGTGGGCTCGGCCGTCATCGCCAACGGCCATTTCTACGGCGGGCGCTTCGTCTGCGCCAAGGACGCGCGCCTCGGCGATCCCCGCCTGCATGTCTGCCTGTTCAAGTCGGTGGGACCGTGGAGTGCGCTGCGCTACGCCGCCTGGATGGTGCTGGGGCGGCTCGACAGGCTGCCCGACTACGAGGTCGTGCCGGCGACCTCGATCGTCGTCGAGGGCATGGCCGGCGAGCCCGTGCAGGGCGACGGCGACATCGTCGCGCGCCTGCCGCTCGCCGCGCGCGTTTCCGCCGACCGCCTGGACATGCTGGTCCCGGCATAGGCGTTTCTCCCGGGCCGTCCTTTGTTTTCCGGCCGCTTCCTTCCTCGTGGATAGCCCCCCGACAGTTCGCGGGAGCGAAGTGTCGGAGTCTATCCACTAGGGTGCGGAGGTTCAGGGCTCCCGGCCGATCCGCACCACCTGCTTGCCGAAATTCCCGCCCTTCAGCATGGCGATGAAGGCAGTGGGGGCGTTCTCCAGCCCCTCGGCCACGTCGACGCGGTATTTGACCTTGCCGGCCTTGAGCCAGGGGATCATCTCGGCCTCGAAGTCCGCGCGCCGGTCGGCGTGGTCGGACACGATGAAGCCCTGCATGCGAATCGCCTTGCGCACCACATGGGTCATGTTGCGGATGCCCGGCGTCTCGTCGCGGGTCAGGTTGTACTGCGAAATCATGCCGCATTCGACGAAGCGGGCGAAGCGGTTGGCGGCGTCGAGGGCGGCCTCCAGCACCGCGCCGCCGACGTTGTCGAAATAAATGTCGAGGCCGCCCGGCGCGGCGGCCTGCAAGGCCGACAGGATGTCCGGCCCGGCCGTGCGGTAGTTGAAGGCCGCGTCGAAGCCGAGGTCATTCTTGAGGAAATCCACCTTGGCGTCGGTGCCGGCCGAACCGACGACGCGGCAGCCGCGCAGGCGGCCGATCTGGCCGACGATCTGACCGACGGCGCCCGAGGCGGCGGAGACGAACAGGGTGTCGCCGTGCGTCGGCTCGGCGAAGCCGAGGCCGACCCAGGCGGTCATGCCCGGCATGCCGAGGGCGCCCAGGTGCCAGGTCAGCGGCACCCCGGCGGCGGCCGGGTCGATCGCGCGCAGCCCCTTGCCGCCCGGCACCAGGGTGTAGTCGGCCCAGTCGAGGGTGCCAAAGACCAGCGCGCCCTCGGCATAGTCGGAATTGCGCGATGCCGCGACCGCGCCGATCACGCGGGCCTGCAGCGGTTCGCCCAATTGGAAGCCGGCGGCGTAGGACTTGGCGGCGTCCATGCGCCCCCGCATGTAGGGGTCGAGCGACATGTAGATCGCGCGGACCAGCACGTCGCGTTCGCCCAGGCCGGGCAGCGGCACCTCGCGGGCGCCGAAGGTGTCCGGGGTCACCCAGCCCTCGGGCCGGGATTTGAAAATGATCTGGCGGTTCGTAGTCATGCCGTCATTTCCCGGCCACGGTCATGCCGTCGATGCGCAGGGTCGGCGCGTTGGTGCCGTATTTGAATTCCAGATCGTCGGCCGGGGTGACGGCCTTGAACATGTCCTTCAGGTTGCCGGCGATGGTCAGCTCGCTGACCGGAAAGGCCAGTTCACCGTCCTCGATCCAGAAGCCGGAGCAGCCGCGCGAATAGTCGCCGGTGACGCCGTTGACGCCCATGCCGATCAGTTCGGTCACATAGAGGCCCTTCTTGATCCCGCCGATCAGCTCGTTCGGCGAAACATTGCCCGGCGCCATGTAGAGGTTCGAGGCACCCGGCGACGGCGGCGACGAGGTGCCGCGCGCGGCGTGGCCCGTGGTCACGAGTTTCAATTGCCGGGCCGAGCGGCAGTCGAGCAGCCAGGTCGTGAGCCTGCCGCCCTCGACCACGTTCAGGCGCCGGGTCGCCACGCCTTCGCCGTCGAACGGCTTGGAGCGCAGGCCGCGGCGGCGGTGCGGGTCGTCGACGATGGTAATGCCCGAGGGGAAGACGTCCTTGTCCATGGCGTCCTTCAGGAAGGTCGTGCCGCGCGCCACGGCGGCCCCGTTGATGGCGGACGACAGATGGCCGACGATGGAATTGGCGACCCTGGGGTCGAAGATCACCGGCACCTGAGAGGTCGGAACCTTGCGGGGGTTCAGGCGCTTTACCGCCTTTTCGCCCGCCGATCTGCCGATCGCCCCGGCGTCGGGCAGGTCGGCGGCATAGACCGTTGTCGCGAAGTCGTAGTCCCGCTCCATCGCCGTGCCGTCCCCGGCCAGGACCGAGACCCCGACGCTGTGGCGCGAGGCGCGGCGCGTCTGGGCGAACCCCGTGGAGGTGACGAGCGCGATCTCGGTGGCGCTCCAGCTCGCACTCGCCCCTTCCGAATTGGTCACGCCGGGGACGGCGCGCGCCGCGTCCTCGGTCCGCGCGGCAAGCCGGATCAGGTCCTCGGCCGAGGGCTCGGTCGGATCGAAGTCGTCGATGTCGGGGATGCTCGCCGCCAGCTGGTCCGCATCGGCGAGGCCGCAGTACGCATCCTCGGGCACGTTGCGGGCCATGGCGACGGCGCGTTCGGCCAGCTCGTCAAGGGCCGAATCGGACATATCCGACGACGAAACCACCGCCTGGCGCTTGCCGATGAACACGCGAAGGCCCAGGTCGTTGTCCTCGGATCGCATCAAATCTTCGGGATTGCCGAGCCGCTGCGACAGCGACAGCGCGGCGGACCGCACGAAGACCGCATCCGCCGCGTCGGCGCCCAGGGCCTCGGCCTTCGCGATAAGTGATTGAACTCGATCGATAAAATTGGAGCTAGCGGTCATGTCGGTCCGTTTCGGTTGTTCCTGCCGGTGGGGGTCAGGCACTACATATGGTCCGCAGGCACATGGGGGCCAGCGGAATGTGGCCGGAAACACTAATTAAACTGTGGTTGTTCTGCATCAATGCATGGACTAGATAAATCGAAACAATGAAGTAACGGCCTCGCAGGGCGGTTCTTCATGGCATCGGCGGCCGGGCATGGACCGGCCGTTCGCCCCCTTTGCAGCCGCCGTTATGTATGACGCCGGATGATTGCTAATGGATTGCTTATTCATGTCCAACACCGCACTTGCCGAAAGCGACCTAGACCCCTCCCTCCGTGAAACCGTCGAATCCGCGGTCGTCCGCTTCGCGGGCGACTCCGGCGACGGCATGCAGTTGACGGGCGGGCAGTTCACCCTTGCCACGGCCTTCGCCGGCAACGACCTCGCGACCTTCCCCGACTTTCCGGCGGAAATCCGGGCGCCGGCCGGCACGACCTTCGGCGTGTCGTCGTTCCAGATCAATTTCGGGTCGCGCGTGATCAAGACCGCGGGCGACGCCTTCGACATGCTGGTCGCCATGAACCCGGCGGCGTTGAAGGTGGAGCTGGGCGGCCTGAAGCCGGGCGGCATCGTCATCGCCGACACGGGCAGCTTCGGCGAGCGCGACCTGCGCAAGGCGGGCTACGCCGCCAATCCGCTGGAAGACGGCAGCCTGGAGGGCTATCACGTGATCGCCCTCGACATCTCCAAGCTGACCCTGGAGGCGTTGAAGGACACGGGCCTGTCCAAGCAGGAGGCCCTGCGCTGCAAGAATTTCTGGACGCTGGGCTTCGTCTATTGGCTGTACGACCGCGAGCGCAAGCCGACGGCCGACTGGCTGAACGCCAAGTTCAAGGCGCGCCCGGAACTGGCCGCCGCCAACGCCGCCGCCATGGACGCCGGCCATACGGTCGCCGAAACCATGGAACTGCCGGACGGCATCCACGCCTTCCACGTCGACCGCGCCGAGATCGCGCCCGGCACCTACCGCACGGTGACGGGGTCCGAGGCGCTGGCCTGGGGCCTGGCCGCGGGCACGCACCTGGCGGGCATCAAGATGGTGTTCGCGTCCTACCCCATCACGCCGGCGTCGCAGCTTCTGCATTCGCTGTCGAAGATGATCGACCACAACGTCGTCACGTTCCAGGCCGAGGACGAGATCGCCGCCGCCTGCGCCGCCATCGGCGCGTCGTTCGGCGGCTCGCTCGGCGTCACGTCGTCGTCGGGCCCGGGCATCGCGCTGAAGACCGAGGCCATCGGCCTCGCCATCTCGACCGAACTGCCCATGGTCATCGTCAACTCGCAACGCGCCGGACCGTCCACGGGCATGCCGACCAAGACGGAGCAGTCGGACCTGTACCAGGCCGTTCTCGGCCGCAACGCCGACAGCCCCTTGTGCGTGCTGGCGGCGCGTTCGCCGTCGGACTGTTTCGAGGCCGCCATCGAGGCCGTGCGCATCGCCCTCAAGTACATGACGCCGGTGTTCCTTCTCACCGACGGCTACATCGGCAACGCGGCCGAGCCCTGGAGCGTCCCGGACATCAACGACTACGCCAAGATTCCGGTCGCCTTCCGCACCGACCCGGAAGGCTTCCACCCCTTCCTGCGCGACACGGAAACGCTCGCCCGGGCCTGGGCCGTCCCCGGCACGCCGGGCCTGGAGCACCGCCTCGGCGGGATCGAGCGCGACTACGACTCGGGGAACATCTCCTACGACCCCGCCAACCATCAGAAGATGACCGATACCCGGTTCGCCAAGATCGCCGGCATCGCCAGGGACATTCCCCCCCAGGGCGTCGAGGACGGCAACGCGAGCGGCAAACTGGCCGTGGTCGGCTGGGGCTCCACCTACGGCCCGATCAGCCGCGCCGTGTCGAACCTGCGCACGCAGGGCCTTGACGTGAGCCACATCCACCTGCGCCACATCTGGCCGTTCCCGGCCAATCTGGGCGAGCTTCTAAGGGGCTTCGACCGGGTCCTGGTGCCGGAGATGAACCACGGGCAGCTCGTCAACGTGCTGCGCGCCGAATACCTGGTCCCGGCCGAGGGCCTGAACAAGGTATCGGGACAGCCCTTCAAGATCGCCGAAATCGAAGACGCCATCCGCGCCAGACTTGAAAATTGAGATGGCTGGAGACCTGACATGAACGTCGTCACCCCGCCCGAAACGCTGACCGCCAAGGACTTCGCCACGGACCAGGAAGTGCGCTGGTGCCCCGGCTGCGGCGACTACGCCATCCTGAAGGCCGTGCAGAAGACGCTGGCCGACATCGGCGCCCGGCCCGAGAACACGGTGTTCGTGTCGGGCATCGGCTGCGCCGCGCGCTTTCCCTATTACGTGAAGACCTACGGATTCCACACCATCCACGGCCGCGCGCCGGCCTTCGCCACGGGGCTGAAGCTGGCCAATCCGGACCTCGACGTGTGGGTGATCTCGGGCGACGGCGATGCGCTGTCGATCGGCGGCAACCACCTGTTCCACCTGTTGCGGCGGAACGTGAACGTGCAGTTCCTGCTGTTCAACAACGAGATCTACGGACTGACCAAGGGCCAGTACTCGCCCACTTCCCGTCAGGGCACCCGCTCGCCCTCCACGCCCTGGGGCTCGCTCGACAATCCGGCCTCGGCCACCGTGTTCGCGCTGGGCGCCGGAGCCCGCTTCGTCGCCCGCGGCGTCGACAGCAACCAGAAGCATCTGCCGGACATTCTGGCCCGTGCGCATGCCCACATCGGCACCTCGTTCGTCGAAATCTTCCAGAACTGCAAGGTCTACAACGACGGCGTGTTCGAGACCTTCACGGCGCGCGACCTGGCCTCGGACCGGCAGATCTATGTGGAGCACGGCAAGCCGCTGATCTTCGGCAAGGACGGGGAAAAGGGCCTGCGCCTGAACCCGCGGACCCTGTCGCTCGAAGTCGTCACCCTCGGCGAGAACGGCGTGACGGAGGCCGACGTCCTGGTCCACGACGAAACCAACAGGATGATCGCCACCCTGTTGGCCCATATGGAGCCGCCGGCCTTGCCGGTGGCGCTGGGCGTGCTCTATTGCGCGCCGGGACCGTGCTACGACGACGAGGTGACGGACCTGGTGCGGGCCCACACCCCGGCAGAGAAGCCCGACTTCAACAGGCTGCTCCGTTCCGGGCGGACCTGGACCGTGGACTGACCGGGGCATCTGGGGGGACCGGCAGCGCAGATGACCATCACCGTCGCCATCGTCGGCTCGGGCCCTGCCGGGTTCTATACGGCGGACGCCCTGGTCGACGGCGGCTGCGACGTCCAGGTCGACATCATCGAACGCCTGCCCACGCCCTACGGCCTGATCCGGGGGGGCGTGGCGCCGGACCATCAGACCACCAAGAAGGTTGCGCGCAAGTACGAGCAGACGGCCCGGTTCGACGCGGTTCGCTATTTCGGCAACGTCGAGGTCAACAAGGACGTCAGCCTGGTCGAGCTGCGCGAAATGTACGACGCCGTCGTGTTGGCCGTCGGCGCGCCCGGCGACCGCAAGCTGACCATTCCGGGCGCCGACAAGGAGGGCGTGCACGGTTCCGCCGCCTTCGTCGGCTGGTACAACGGGCACCCGGATTTCAGCGACCTGGCGCCGGACCTGAACACCGCGACCGCCGTCGTCATCGGCAACGGCAACGTGGCGTTGGACTGCGCCCGCGTGCTGGTGCGCTCCCGCGAGGGCATGGCCCATGCGGACATCGCCGCCCATGCCATGGAACTCATCGCGGCGTCGCCCCTCGCCGACGTCTACATGACCGGCCGGCGCGGCCCGCTGGAGGCCAAATTCACCAATGTGGAACTGCGCGAACTGGGCGAGCTTGAACAGGCGGTGCCGCTGGCGCGCGCCGAACAGCTGCCCGATTCCGTGCCCGACGACATGGACCCGCGCGACAGGCGCCTGACCGAGCGCAACCTGGCGAGCCTGCGCGAATACGCCGGGAACGACCCCGCCGCCAAGCCCAAGCGCATCCATTTCGAATTTTTCGCCCAGCCCGTGGAAATCCTGGGCGACGACCGGGTCGAAGCGGTGAAATTCGAACGCACGAACGTGGTCGACGGCCGGGCCCGGGGCACCGGTGAGTTGTTCGAGATCCCCTGCGGCCTGGTGATCGCCGCCATCGGCTACCGATCGGACCCCGTCGAGGGCGCGCCGTTCGACGACAAGGCGGGGATCATCCCCAACGACGACGGCCGGGTCGACGACGGGCTGTACGCCGTCGGCTGGATCAAGCGCGGGCCGACGGGGGTGATCTCGTCCAACCGGCCCGACGGGGTGACCGTCGCCGAATACATCCGTGCCGACTTCAAGGAGATCGCCCACGGACCCGCGCACGGCAGGCCGGGCCGCGCGGCGCTGGCGCCCCTTCTCAAGGAGCGCGGCGTGCGCGTTGTCACCTTCGAGGACTGGAAGAAGATCGAGGCCGCCGAGATCGCCCGCGCCGAAGGCAGCGTCCGCCCGCGCGAGAAGTTCGTCACCGTCCCGGAAATGTTGAAAGTGCTGGACGCATAAGGCACCCTGGGCGATACATGGGCCGCCTCACCGAACCGACGAGCGAGCGAACCATGAGCGACGGATACGCCGGAGACATCACCCCCAAGGAAGCCTGGGAGATGCTGCGAAAGGACCCCAAGGCGGTGCTGGTCGACGTGCGCACCCATGCCGAATGGGCCTATGTCGGCCTGCCCGACCTGTCGGATCTGGGCAAGGAACTGAAGATGATCTCCTGGGTTCTGTTCCCGACGGGCGAGATCAATACGGAATTCACCGACGACCTCGACGACCAGGTTCCCGACAAGGACGCGACGGTGCTGTTCCTGTGCCGTTCGGGCGTGCGCTCCATCGCCGCCGCCAAGGCCGCGACGCAGGCCGGCTACGCCAGGTCCTACAACGTGCTGACCGGCTTCGAAGGCGACAAGGACGCGGGCCAGCACCGCGGCACCGTCGGCGGCTGGAAGGTCGACGGCCTGCCTTGGGTGCAGAAATAGCCGCAAAACCTGAGCGGCCGATTTCGACCGCGAAAGTTGTTTTGCGCAAAAAATAGACCGCTCGGTTTTCTGTTTACGCAAATCGTCGTCGCGGGCCTGAAGTCGGCCCGCTCGGGATTTGCGTTACCCGTTCGCCGCCTTCAGCCCCCGCGCCAGGTCTTCCTTCAGGTCTTCCACGTCCTCCAGCCCCACCGACAGGCGGACCAGCCCGTCGCCGATACCGAGCGCCGCGCGGTCCTCTGGCGTCAGGCGCTGATGCGTCGTGGTCGCCGGATGGGTGGTCAGGCTCTTGGTGTCGCCCAGGTTGTTGGAGATGTCGACCAGGTTGAGGGCGTTCAGGAACCGGAACGCGGCCGCCTTGCCGCCCGCCAATTCGAAGGACAGCATTGTCGAACCCGCCGCCATCTGCTTCATGGCGAGGTCGTGCTGCGGATGGGATTTCAGGGTCGGGTAGAGGACCTTGACGATGCCCGGCCGTCCTTCGAGGAATTCGGCCAACGCCTGGGCGTTGACGCAGTGCTGGCGCACGCGGATGTCCAGCGTCTCCAGCCCCTTGAGCATGGTCCAGGCGTTGAACGGGCTCATGGCCGGGCCGGTGTGACGCATCCAGGGCACCAGGTGGTCGTTGTAATAATCCTCGTCGTCGGTCAGCAGCGCGCCGCCCATGCACCGGCCCTGGCCATCGACGTGCTTGGTGGTCGAATACATGACGATGTCGGCGCCGAGGGTCAGCGGCTTCTGCAGCACCGGCGTGGCGAACACGTTGTCGACGATCAGCCGGCCGCCCGCCTTGTGCGTCAGGTCGGCCACGGCCTGGACGTCGATGATGTCGAGACAGGGGTTGGACGGCGTTTCCAGGAACACGGCCTTGGCCGGTTCCGACAGCGCCTGCTCCCACTGGGCCAGGTCGGTGCCGTCGACCAGCACGGACTCGACCCCGTACTTCGGCAGAAGATCCTGAATCACGTAGAGGCACGAGCCGAACAGCGCCCGCGAGGCGACGACGCGGTCCCCGGCCCTGACGAAGCTGGCGAGCGAGCCGAACATGGCCGCCATGCCGCTGCCGAAGGCCATGCCGAATTTCGCCCCCTCCAAAAGCGCCATGCGCTTTTCGAACATGCAGACCGTCGGGTTGGCGTAGCGCGAATAGATATAGCGCTCGACCTCGCCCTTGAAGGCCTGCTCCGCCTGTTCGGCCGAGCCGTAGACGTAGCCCGAGGTCGCGAAGATGGCCTCCGACGTTTCCTCGAAGTTGGATCGAAAAGTGCCGCCGCGCACCATCTGGGTCGCCGGGCGCCAGGATTCGGGATCGGTTTTGTCGTCTGTCATCGCACGCTCTCTCTGCATTCCGGGTCCGGCCCGGCCACAAAAAACCCCGACCGCCGAAAAAGGGTCAGGGCGAGAACGCCACAGACCGTTTAGCGGGATTTTTAACGTGGCCGCAAGCTGGTCGAACAAATCACCACGAGGCTCGGAACATACACCCGGCCGGGAAAAGGTCAAGGGTGAAGGACGCGTCCGCCCCCGGCGCTCAGGGGTCGGCGGGCGGCTTCCCGCCCGTCGATTTTTCGATCACCCGGCGCATCCGGCGCACGCCGAACCAGATGCCGGCGACCACGGGCAGGAAGGCGGCCGAGACGACGACGTAGGGATCGACGGACGACAGACCCGCCGTCTTCGCCCCCTTGGCCAGGTATGAAACGAGGGACAGCAGGTAATAGCTGATGGCGACGACCGACAGGCCTTCCACGGTTTCCTGCAGGCGAAGCTGCAGGCGCGCGCGGCGGTTCATGGATTCCAGCAGGTCGCGGTTCTGGGCCTCCAGCGCCACGTCGACCCGAGTCCTGAGCAGGGACGTCGCCCGCGCGATGCGGCCCGACAGGCTTTCCAGGCGGGTCGACAGGTTTTCGCAGCTTTCCATGGCCGGCGCGAAGCGGCGGTCGAGGAAGTCCATGGCGGGAAGCACGCCCTCAAGCCGCTCCTCGCGCATGGAGGCCATGCGCCGCCTGATCAGTTCGTGATAGGCCCGCGCGGCGGCGAAACGGTAGGCCGTCGCCACGTTGACGGCCTCGGTCTCGGCGGCCAGCGACGACAGGTCGTCCAGCAGTTGGCGTTCGTCCTCGACCGCCTCGCGGGTGCCCAGGCGGGCGATGATGCCGCCCAGCCGGGTCTCCACCGCCGCCAGACGCGGCCGCGATTCCCGGGCCAGCGGAAAGGCCAGCATGGCCATCATGCGGTAGGTCTCGATCTCCAGGATGCGCTGCACCAGGCGCCCCAGGCTCGGCGCGCTGATGACGTCGACGTCCAGGAGAAACCGGTAAAAGCCGTCGGCGTGAAGCTGATAGTCGGTCCAGAACCGCGCCTTGCCCCCCGCGACCGTCGAGCCCGTCATGGGGTTGTTGTCGAACAGGCCGGCGATCTCGGCCATGGCGCGGCCGGCGCCGCCCGTGTTCTCGACCGCCACGTGGCAGGCGGCGATGACCTGGCCCGGCAGGTCCGACAGCCAGTCCTTGGGCAGGCCGTCGATGGCCGTGCCCTTGAACGGCTGGGCGAAGGCGCCCGGGCGCAGGATGGTGAAGGTCGAGAATTCCGTGTGGCGCTCCCACTTGAGGCGGAGGTCGCCCAGTTCCGTCGAGAAATGGGTCGCGTCCGCCGCCGGCGGGGAGACGCGGAAGTGCTTGCACAGCGTCTCCAGGTGCGCGACGTGGGGCGCCATGCCGTCCTCGCCCGAGATCAGCGCGATGTGCGAGACCTGCACGGGCGCCGCCAGATCGGCGGGCGGGCGGGCGTGGATTTCTTCGGCCAGGGCGCGGCGCAGGGGATGTTCCTTGAACATGGTCACCCGTATACTCGAAAACAGGAAGAGCGGCCCCTATATAACCAGGACCGGGCCGTTCCGCGCTCCATAATTTTCAATCCCATTCATTTCGATCCCAGGGGATGCCATGACCGACCTTGCCGCCACCGACGACCTGTTCTTCAACCGCACCGGCATGGACCGGGGCCGCGTGCAGGGCCTTCTGGACGACGCGCTGACCGGCATGGACGACGGCGAACTGTTTTTGGAATACCGGCAGTCCGAGAGCCTGGTGCTTGACGACGGGCAGATCAAGACCGCCAGCTTCGACACCGCCCAGGGCTTCGGCCTGCGCGCCATCGCCGGCGAAAGCACGGGCTATTCCCATGCGTCCGAGCTGTCGGAGGCCGCCATCGCCCGCGCCGGCGAAACGGTGAAGGCCGTGCGCCGCGGCCACACGGGCGCCCTGGCCGCGCCCCCCCAGGGCACCAACCGTGCGCTCTACATGGAGGACAATCCCCTGGCCCTGGTCGATTTCCAGGACAAGGTCGCGCTGCTGCGCGCCATCGACAAATACGCAAGAGACAAGGACGCCCGCGTGCGCCAGGTCTCGGCGTCGATCCTGGGCAACTGGCAGGCCGTTCAGATCGTCCGCGCGGGCGGCCACCGGGTCGCCGACATCCGCCCGCTGGTGCGCATGAACGTCTCCGTCGTGCTGGAACAGGACGGCCGCATGGAATCGGGCGGCCATGGTGCGGGCGGGCGCGTGACCTACGAACGCTACCTGGACCCGGCCGCCTGGAAGCATGTGGTCGACGAGGCCTTCCGCCAGGCGGAAGTCAATCTGCGGTCGGTCCCCGCCCCCGCGGGCGAGGTGCCGGTGGTGCTCGGCCCCGGCTGGCCCGGCATCCTGTTGCACGAGGCGATCGGCCACGGGCTCGAAGGCGACTTCAACCGCAAGAAGACGTCGGTGTTCTCGGGCCTGATGGGCCAGCGCGTGGCGGCCCCGGGCGTCACCGTGGTCGACGACGGCACCATCGCCGACCGCCGCGGCAGCCTCACCATCGACGACGAGGGCACCCCCGCCGAGAACACGGTGCTGATCGAGGACGGCATCCTCAAGGGCTACATGCAGGACCGCACCAACGCGCGCCTCATGGGCATGGCGCCCACGGGCAACGGGCGGCGCGAAAGCTACGCCCACCAGCCGCTGCCGCGCATGACCAACACCTACATGCCGGCGGGCGACAGGGACCCGAAGGAAATCCTCGCCTCGGTGAAGAAGGGGATCTACGCCGTCTCGTTCGGCGGCGGCCAGGTCGACATAACCTCCGGCAAGTTCGTGTTCTCCTGCACCGAGGCCTACGAGATTACGGGCGGCAGGATCGGCCGGCCCCTCAAGGGCGCGACCCTGATCGGCGACGGCAAGGAGGTGCTGACCCGCGTCGCCATGGTCGGCAACGACATGGAGATGGACCCCGGCATCGGCACCTGCGGCAAGGACGGCCAGGGCGTGCCGGTGGGCGTGGGGCAGCCGACGCTGCTCATCGACCGGCTTACCGTCGGGGGGACAGGGGCGTAATTTTAGATTGCCAATGGGTTGTGTTTAAGCACGCGATATAGAGCGCGCAGAGATAAAGTATGTCCCCGGACTACAAGCCCGGGGACATCTTAGTTAAGCGGCATTCCTCCATGCATTGATCAGCGATTCGCTATCAACCAGAAGGCGGGTCCATGCGGCATCACTCGCCTCAATCACGAGAAGCAAGTCTTCGCTGCCCATGATCGTCCGCAATCGGTCACGAAGCTGTACAGATGAACCCTGGTACTGAACGTACCACACAGTTTCCAGCACACGCCCATGCACAGGGCAGATACCCTTGATATGGTCATCCATATCCTGGTGCGTCGGATGTGAACCATTGAGGTCGTAGGTTACAAAAAAGTTAGCCATGACGTTTAGACTCCTATGTCATGTGCCGGGGCTACATACCCAGGCGGTTTAAGGAGACGTCGGGCTTGACACTCGGTGTACTGGGATGATTCACTCCAGCTGGTTTTGTGCCGCTCCCGCTCCCGACGTGCAGTCTTGCGGGGGCTCGCGAAAGACTATGGAGGGTCGCCGATGTGGGGCATCGAGCGACCCTTCGCCTTTCCAAGCCGTCACAATAGATTGAATTAGAAACGAGTCGGTTCGTCAAGGACCGCTTCGGCCATTTTGTGCCCGTAATTCACAGTTTCCACAAGATATACCCACTCCACACGCTGAATCAGGAAGGAATAACCTGATTTTGCCAGGGTTTGCCTGAGGTTCCGAACACTAAATATTGAATCACGCGCTCGCCGCCAGATCCTCGCCCTTGAGTGCCCGCTCGATCAGGGCGACAGTCTCGTTAACCCCGTAGAGCGCGATGAAGGAGCCCATGCGCGGGCCCTGGGACTGGCCCAGGAGAATTTCGTAGAGCGCCTTGAACCAGTCGCGCAGGTTCTCGAAGCCGTGGCGCTTGCCGACCTCGTAGACCTGGGTCTGCAGGTCCTCGGCCTCGGCCTTGGGGTCCATGGCCTTGAGCGTGTCGGCGAGGTCGCGAAGGGCCGCCCGTTCGGCCTCGCTCGGCGCGCGGTAGACCTTGGCCGGCTTGATGAAGTCCCGGTAGTAGTCGATGGCCGTCGCGACCAGGCCGTCGAGGAACGGCGCGTTCTCCGACGTCAGGTCGGGGCGGTAGCGCGAGATGAAGTGCCAAAGGACGGACTTGTCCTCGGTGCCGCACACGCCCACGAGGTTGAGCAGGATGGAATAGCCGAGCGCCGCCTGGGGCTCCGGCGGGGTGCCGGAATGGATGTGCCAGACCGGGTTGGCGAGCTGCTGGGCCGGGTCCTGGTCCGGATAGGCGGCGAGATGCGACAGGTAGTCGTCCACGTTGCGGGGGATCACGTCGAAGTACAGGCGCTTCGCCGTCTTGGGCTTCTGGAACATGAACAGCGCCAGGCTTTCCGGCGGCGCGTAGGCGAGCCATTCCTCCATGCTGAGGCCGTTGCCGCGCGACTTGGAGATCTTCTCGCCGTTCTCGTCGAGGAACAGTTCGTAGTTGAAACCGGCCGGCGGCGTGCCGCCGAGGATGCGGCAGATCGCGCCCGACAGCCGGGCCGATTCGATCAGGTCCTTGCCGTACATCTCGTAGTCGACGCCGAACGCGGCCCAGCGCATGGCCCAGTCGACGCGCCACTGCAGCTTGCAGTGCCCGCCGGTCACGGGATGCTCGAACGGATCGCCCACCGGGTCGCCCGTGGGCGGGTCGACCTCCTGGAACACGGCGATGCCGTCGGCGACCCGGGCCTCCTTCACCATCACGTGGTGAAGGACCTGCCTGCGCTCGATCGCGAGGCGGTCGTCGTAGCGCGTGACGACGGGCAGGAACGGACAATAGGTCTTGCGCCGGACCTCGCCCAGGGTCGGCGTGACGACCTTGCGCACGTCGGCCTCGCGCTCCAGGCAGCGCACCAGAACGTCGTCGAACGCACCCGAGGCGTAGGTCTCCGTGGCGCTCTTGAAGTCGTAGTCGAAGCCGAATTCGTCGAGGAAGGCACACAGCTTCTTGTTGTTGTGGCGGGCGAAGCTTTCATAGGCGCCGAACGGATCGGGAAT
>Ga0210019_1000445_pt1 | contig 51926 bp, 48 predicted proteins | sample CryGeyCG2114_020_2_FD_183969 | JGI IMG/M metagenome (GOLD analysis project Ga0210019, IMG submission 183969) | Groundwater microbial communities from aquifer - Crystal Geyser CG11_big_fil_rev_8/21/14_0.20 (SPAdes) (version 2) | ecosystem: Environmental > Aquatic > Deep subsurface > Groundwater ...
CTCCGGGATGATCGAGTTGGACCGCCTGTGGCCGCCCAGAACCCCGCCGGGCCAGCAGCTCCGCATCGAACGCGTGACGGCTGCGCTGCCCGCGGGCGACGGGCAGGTGAGGTTCCAGGTCAAGGGCCTCGCCTCGGTCAATGTGGAGCGCGCCGAACTGACCGGCATCGGCGGACGCATCTGGGCCGAAAATGTTGCGGTCGTCGACGGGACTCTGCCCGAGCGCGTGATCCTCAACGTCGCCAACCTGGGCCTCGCGGACCTGGCGGCGCAGATGAACATCCTGGGGCTCACCGCCGAGGGCCGCCTGTCGGGACGCATCCCCATCGAACTGGGCAGGGACGGGGCGGTAACGATCCGTGACGGCCTTTTGGAGGCGCAGGGCAAGGGCCTTCTTGCCTTCCAGCCGCCGACCCGCGCTCCCGCCGGCCAGGGCGGCGGGGAGGGGCGCATGGACCTCGTGCTCGACATCCTCGAGAACCTGCGGTTCGAGGACCTGTCGCTCGCCCTCGACGGCGATGCGACCAAGGACATGCGCGTCATACTTCGGGTGAACGGCCGCAATCCCAGGATCCAGCAGGGCCGGCCGGTGGACCTGACGGTCAACCTGACGGGCAACATCGGCGACGCCATCCGCGCCGAACTGCAGAACTTCGACATCAAGGGCCTGACAGGCGCGGGACCGGCAGGGAACTGAGCCAATCAGAAGATTTCCCGAGGGCGAAAATCGAGGAATGCCGGAACACCGGGAATTCTCGATTGATGGCTGTGCAAGATTGTATACAATATATCCCATTGCCAATCCTGAGGACTCCCCCAAATGCACCTGCGCACCCGTCCCCTGAAGGACACCTTCGGCCTTGAGGTCCTGGACGTCGACCTGACGAACCTGGACGACGAGACTTTCGACGCCATCTACAAGCTGTGGCAACAGGAGCCTCTGCTGCTGTTCCGCCGCCAGAGCCTGACGGAAGGCGAGCACGTGGCCTACAGCCGGCGGTTCGGCGACCTCGACATCCTGGTGCGCGACGACATGCTGTCGCCCAAGCATCCCGAAATCATCTACATCACCGGCCTGAAGCGGGAGGACGGCACGCCGCTCGGCGGCCTCGGCAGCTACGAGGTCTACTGGCACCACGACCAGATCTACCGCCAGCGCCCGGCTTCGGGGTCGATCTTCTATGCACTGGAGATGCCGGAAAACGACGGCCGCACGTCCTGGTGCAATACCAAGCTGGCCTATGACACGCTGCCCGATGATCTGCGCCAGCAGATCGAGGGACGCCGCGCCACGGCGAAATATGCCTTGAAGGCCGAGTCCTCGACCCAGCGCGACCTCGCCAAGGACGCGGCGACCATGAAGAAAATCCACGACCGCACGCCGCCGGCCCCCCACGACATGGTTCTCATCAATCCGGTGACGGGTGAAAAGTCGATCTACTTCGATCCCAACAAGACCATTGCCATCGACGGGATGAGCGAGGCGAAAACGAGAGAACTGGTCGACGCCTTGACCGGGCACATCCTGCAGGAGCGCTTCATCTATACCCAGACCTGGCGCAACGGCGACGTGATGATGTGGGACAACGCACGCCTGTGGCACCGGCGCGAGGCCTTCGACCAGACTCTGCCGCGGCTTGCCAAGCGTACGACCATCTTCCTGCGCGGCAAGGACTTCGCAGTGCCGGAACCGGGCCTGGAGTCCGGCGCCAAGGTCGCCTGAGCCGGGTGATGGACGACAGCGACGGCAAGACGCCGCCCCTCAAGGGGCTGCGCGTGATCGACGCCGCCACCGTGATCGCCGGGCCGACCATCGGCATGCTGATGGGCGACTTCGGCGCCGACGTCATCAAGGTCGAACATCCGCGCGGCGATCCCCTGCGCACGACCGGATATCTGAAGGACGGCGTCGGCCTGTGGTCCAAGATGACCAACCGCAACAAGCGGGCGATCACGCTCAACTTCTCGACCGCGCGCGGCGCGGAAATCTTCAAGGAACTGATCAAGACCACGGACGTCCTGATCGAGAACTTCCGCACGGGCACCATGGAGAAATGGGGCCTGGGCTGGGAAGACCTGAAGGCGATCAATCCACGCCTGGTGATGGTGCGGGTCACCGGCTTCGGTCAGACCGGGCCGTACAAGAACCGGCCCGGGTTCGGCACCATCGCCGAGGCGTTCTCGGGCTTCGCCGCGACCACGGGCGAGCCGGAAGGCCCGCCGACCCTGCCCAACTTCGGCCTGGCCGACGGCGTCGCCGCCGCCTACGGCACCTTCGCCGCGATGTTCGCGCTCTATCACCGCGACGCCAAGGGGGCAGGCGTGGGGCAATACATCGACCTGTCGATCTATGAGCCCCTGTTCCAGATCATGGGCCCGCAACCCCTGCAGTTCGACCAACTGGGCGTGATCCAGGAACGCTACGGCAACCGGTCGAAGAACAACGCGCCGCGCAACACCTACAAAACGCAAGACGGTCATTGGGTCGCCATCTCGACCAACGCGCCGGCCATCGTTACGCGCGTGCTGACGCTGTGCGGCGGGCCCGAGGTCGCCGCCGATCCCAGGTTTCAGACGCCGCAAAGCCGGGTCAAGCACGTCGACGAGGTCGACGGCATCGTCGCCGGCTGGATCGGTCGCCACGATCTGGCCACGGTGCTGGACGAGTTCGAAAAAGCCGAGGCCGCAATCGGCCCGGCCTATACCATCGATCAGATATTCCAGGACCCGCAGTACGTGGCGCGTCAGGATATCATCGAGGTGGCGGACGAGGATCTGGGGCGGCTGCGGATGACCAACGCCTTTCCCTTCATGTCCGAAACGCCGGCCGAGATCCGCCACGCCGGGCCGCGCAAGGGCCAGCATACCGAGGAAATCCTGTGCGGCGAACTTGGCGTGACGAAGGACGAGCTTGCCAAGCTCAGGGACGAGGGCGTGGTCTAATGCACCTGTCGCCCCTACCTGAAAATTCGACCTGGGAAAGGGTGGTGCCAATGTGAGATGGTGGAGCGGCACCGTGCAACGCAACCGTCGATCGCGCCATGTCCATGTTCGACCGCCTCGCCGCCTTTCTTCAGGAACGCAAGGGTGACATCTATCCGGAGGAAGAAAGCGGAATACATGCCCAGATCACCGTCCAGGTGGTCGAGCTTCTGGTGTCCCGGGGCGAGCTTCAGCCCGGCCGGCGGGTGCTGGACGTGGGCTGCGGCCAGGGGCCGGCGCTGGCCGAATTCCGGAAACGCGGGATCGAGGCGACCGGCATTACGCTGGGCGACGACGTCGCCGCCTGCCGCGCGAAGGGCTTCGACGTGGTGGAGATGGACATGTCGGACCTCGATTTCGCGGACGGGTCCTTCGACTTCATCTGGTGCCGCCACGCCCTGGAGCACAGCGTCTTTCCCTTGTTCACCCTGTCCGAATTCAGGCGCCTGCTAGGTCCCGGCGGCGGCGCTTACGTCGAAGTGCCGGCTCCAGACACGGTCGCGCAGCACGAAACCAACCCCAACCATTACAGCGTCATGGGCAAGACCATGTGGCGGAACCTGTTCGTCCGGGCGGGGTTCCGGCAGCACTGGGAGCAAGACATCAACATCCCGCTCGACATCGGGCCGGACGTCTATTGGGGCTTCCTGCTGACGCGGGGCGACTGACGGCGCGGACGCCTATTTCCTCGGCGGCGGGTTGCCCGGCACGGGTTCGCCGATCAGCGACGGATGGGCGCGCTGGTACTGGGGCGGAAAGGCGGCCTCGGCCTCGAGCGCCTCCGCCGCATGCCAGGCCCAGCGCGGGTCGTAGAGCATGCCGCGGGCCAGCGCCACCATATCCGCCTGGCCCGCGGCGACGATGGTCTCGGCCTGGAAGGGCTCGGTGATCTTGCCCACGGCGATGGTGGTCAGGCCCGTCTCGCGGCGGATATCGGCGGCGAAACCGGTCTGGTAGCCCGGGCCGGCGGCGATCTTCTGCTGGGGCGAGTTGCCGCCCGACGACACGTCGACGAAGGCGCAGCCGCGCGCCTGCAGTTCCTTCACGAACGCGACGGTGTCGGGAAGGTCCCAGCCGCCCTCGACCCAGTCGGTCGCCGATACGCGCACGCCCACGGGAAAGTCCCTGGGACAAACCGTGCGCACGGTCTCGAAGACCTCGAGCGGGAAGCGCATGCGCCCGGCCAAGTCGCCACCCCAGGCGTCGGCGCGTTGGTTACTGAGCGGCGACAGGAACTGATGCAGCAGGTAGCCGTGCGCGGCATGGATTTCGATCACGTCGAAGCCCAGGCGGAGCGCCCGGCGGGCGGCGTCGGCGAAGGCTCCCTTGATGCGCGCCATGCCCTTGTCGTCGAGCTCCGCCGGTGTCGGCCACGGCCCGGCGAAAGGGATCGCCGAGGCGCTTTCCGTCTGCCAGGCGCGGGGGTCGTCGGCGGGCAGGGGAGCGCCGCCTTTCCACGGCACTTCAGTCGAGCCCTTGCGTCCGGCGTGGGCAAGCTGGAGGCCGATCCTGGCGCTGCCGAATCCGCGATAGAACTCTATCACTCGGCGCATGGCCGCTTCGTTTTCGTCGGAGTAGAGACCGACGCAGCCGGGCGTGATGCGCCCGGCGGGTTCGACGCCCGCGGCCTCGACGAACACAAGCGCGGCACCGCCCAAGGCGAACTGGCCCAGATGTACCAGGTGCCAGTCGGTCATGCTCCCGTCATGGGCCGAATACTGGCACATGGGTGCGACGATGATTCGGTTGGAAAGCTCCAGATTGCGAAGGCGGATGGGCGAGAAAAGCTGGCTGGGCATGGAAATCCCTGGGCGGTGTTGGACGCGGGAATGGCAAAGGCGCAGGGCCGCGGACTTTACGGCCGGAAGGAGGTGCCTGCGACGTTAGATCATGATCCGGCCGCCGGGCAAGCCGGTCGTTCCGGAACCATGACCGCTGTCAGGCGTTCCTGCCTGTGACGCCGGTGGTCGGCGTCATGCCAGGAGACGCAGCGATGCCGCTTTGGAGACTGACGCCCGTCGCCCGCCTGGACGACCCGCGCTGGCTGGATCACCCCGTGTGGGCCGACGTGGTGGTCCGCGCTCCGACGGCGGGCGCCGCCATCCATGAGGCGGAGCGCATGGCCCTGGAAGACGCGGGTGGCGCCATGCCCATGGGCAATGAAAGCCTGACCTTCCAAAGCGGCTTCCGGGACGAAAAGCTCTATGCCGTGCGCCGTCTCGACCCCGTGGCGGAGCCGGCCCTCTCGCCGGAAGGGGCGACGGAGGTCCTGCGGGCGGTGAAACGGTGACCGCCGCCGGGTCGGCAACCGGAGCTTGGGGCGGGACCGGTCATGGGCTATAGGACGCCCATGGAGGACATCGACGTCATCATCATCGGCGCGGGCGCCGCGGGGCTCATGTGCGCCGCCGGGGCGGTCCGGCGCGGGCGGCGGGTCCTGGTTTTGGAGCGCAACGCCAAGGTTGCCGAAAAGGTGCGCATCTCCGGCGGCGGGCGTGCCAACTTCACGAACCTCCACGCGTCACCCGCCAACTACCTGTCTGACAATCCCCGGTTCTGCGTCTCGGCCCTCAAGCGCTACACCCAGTCCGACTTCATCTCGTTGGTCGAGAAGTACGGGATTGCGTACCACGAAAAGACCCTGGGGCAACTGTTCTGCGACGGCGACTCGCGGCAGATCATCGACCTGCTGCTGACCGAGGCCCGCGGCGCCGACATCCGCACGGGCGTCTCCCTGAGCGGCGTCGCCAGGGAAGGTGGGGGGTTTCGGGTCGAGACCGACAAGGGTGCCTTCTCGGCCCCGGCGCTGGTCGTCGCGGCGGGCGGTCCGTCGATCCCCAAGATGGGGGCGAGTCGCTTCGCCTACGATATTGCCCGGCAGTTCGGCCTTCGGGTCGTCACGCCGCGCCCGGGCCTGGTGCCGCTCACCTTCGACCGTGACATGTTGGATCGGCTGAAGGACTTGTCCGGCGTATCATTAGAGGCGACGGCGACTCTCGGCAAGGTGCGGTTCACCGAAGCGCTCCTGTTCACCCACCGGGGGCTCAGCGGCCCGGTGATCCTGCAGATTTCCTCTTACTGGAGGGCAGGCGAGACGATCGTCCTCGATCTTCTGCCGGGAACCGACCTGTTCGCGGTGCTGAAGGAGATGAAGCGGAGCCAGCCCAGGAAGGAGGCGCAGACGGCGCTTGCCCAGTTCCTGCCGAAAGCCCTGGCGCAACGCATCTGCGAATGGACCGGGGTCGCGGGACGGCTTGCGGATCTGCCGGACAGGGCGCTCCGTACCCTGGGCGCGCAGGTCAATAGTTGGGCGGTCGTGCCCAATGGCACCGAGGGCGACCGCACGGCGGAAGTCACCGTCGGCGGGGTCGATACGCGGGATCTGTCGTCCAGAACCATGGAGGCACGGGACGTGCCGGGCCTTTACTTCATCGGCGAGGCCGTCGACGTGACGGGCCACCTGGGCGGATACAATTTCCAATGGGCCTGGGCGTCGGGCCATGCCTGCGGCGAAGTCGTCTGATGCCGACTGGCGCCGGCGGCCGCTCAGACGATGTCGAAGGCGATGGAGTGGCGCAGACCTTCCTGGGTGAACGGCTGGACTCCATGCCATACGTAGGACGGAAACAGAACCATCATGCCCGGTTCCGGCCGGATCAAGCGGCGGATCCGGTTCTTGTCGCTGACGAAAGCTTCGGGCGGAGCGCCGAACTGGATGCAGCCTTCCCCCGACGCCCACAGTTCCTCGGGCAGGTCCGGGACCTTCACATAGTAGACGCCGGACAACCAGCCTTCGTTGTGGACGTGGCTGGCGTCGTATCCGGCGCCGTAGAGAATCGTCGACCAGGCGCCGGCGAACCTGAAGTCCGGGTTGATATATCGCAGGAACGGATGGTCGGAATCTTCCTTCAGCCCGGCCACGAACTCGCGGACCCCTTCGGTGATCATGTTCTGCACGGTCAAGACGGCGCCCGACGCATTCTTGAACAGGTTGTTGGGAATTTGCGTGCCGCCGCGCATGGTCTGGTCGAGGGGCAGTAAGCCCTTCTTGTGGCGTCTCTCCAATTGCGCGTGCAAGGCCTCGTTGAAGGCGGCCATGTCCTGATAACCAGCCGGTGTCGGCAGACGGCGCGCGACGACGTCCTTGTCGTAATCGACGAAGGCGTCGACGGTAGCGTCCGCCGCCTCGACCATTGCGATCGTCATGTTTCCCAGGATGGAACTCATCCGCGGGCGGACGCGATGCGCGTCCTGCAGGACTTTGATGGCTTCCCGATTGCGGCCTGCGCGGATCAGGCTCTGTCCATAGCTTTGTAGGATTTCGACATCGTTCGGCTCCAGGATGACGGCGTCGGCGTAGCGGGCCAGGGCCTCGTCGTGCTTGCCTAGCATGGATAGCGCCCAGCCCAGGCCTGACAGGGCGTAGGCCCGTTTGGGGTCGATTTCCAGGGCGCGGCGCAGAACCGGCTCCGCCTCGGCGAACCGTTCCTCCGCCGCAAGTTCCAGGCCGTACTGCTCATGGGCCTGGGCGGCCTGCGGCACGACCTCGATGGCCCAGAGATAGGATTCGAACCGCTCGTCCTGACGGTTCATCGCGTTCTTGATGCCCTTGAAGGTCTTGTGGGCGTCCATATGCAACGGATCCATCTTGAGCGCCTCCCAGCACGAGGCGACAGCGTCCTCGTACTTGCCGAAGAAGAACTGGATCGACGCAAGGGCCGCATAGGAATCCGGGATGCCGCCGCTGATCTCGATAGCCTTTTCCAGGGCAGCCATGGCCTTTTCCGGTTCGTTGTAGTCGCGCAGCGCGATGCCGTAGTTGTGGAGGATTTCCGGTTCGTCGGGATTGATCCTGAGTGCCGCCTCGAAACGCGCGATCGCGCCATCCAGATCGTCGAGACGTTGCAGCGCCATACCCAGGTTGTTGAGGGTATCGGCGCTGTCGGGCGCCAGCGCGAGGGCGCGTTCATAATTCTCACGCGCCGATGCGGCGTCGCCTCTGTAGAACTGCGCCAGTCCCAGATTGTTGAAATAGTTCGGGTTTTTGGCATTAATGCGGGTCGCCTCGGTCAACGCCTCGATGGCGCCCGGCAGGTTTCCCGACTGCATGCAGGCGATGCCGAGCAGATGATGGGCTTCCGCGTGTTGCGGGTTCGTGCGGACGAAATCCTGGTACAGGCGGGTCGCGTCATGAAGCCTGCCGGATTGGTGTGCGGTGAATGCGTCCTGCAGCGAATTCAAGTTCAGCGCCCTAGTCGGTGTGATGAAGGAATGCCCAATGATTTAGCTCAGCCTCGGTCTCGGTGTCACCCGTTATCGCGGCGTCATTTTGTCGTCGAAATCGTCGAGAGACGGGTAGGCGACGGGGCTGAGGCTGTCCAGCTTGGCGAGCCGGTCCGCATAGGTCTCCAAGTATCCGGCCCGCGTGGTGTCGTCCACATAGGGCACGTGCCAGGCGGCGAAAGGCGGCAGCACGGTCATCCCCGTATAGGCGAGGGTGCCCTGGAGGAGCGGTTTCAGCATGTCGGTTAGGCGCCCGTGGATCGCCTCGTCGCGGTCCAGCATGTGCTCCCGCCCGCCGAGGGTGCACGTCACCATCGCGCGTTTCCCTTTCAGCCCGCCGCGGTCGTAGAACCGCCGCCCGCCGTAGGTCAGGCCCGAGACCAGCACCCGGTCGATCCAGCCCTTCATGATGGCCGGCACGGAAAACCAATAGAGCGGGAAGTGGAGGATCAGAAGGTCGCACCAGAGCAACTTCCCGGTCTCGGCCAGGATGTCGGGGGCCAGAGTCTTCGTCTCCCAGCCGTGGCGCTGTTCCAGGGCGTAGACGAGGTAGTCCGGGTCGGCGCGGTCCCGAAAATCGTCCGGTCCCGCGACCGGGTTGAAGTTCATGGCGTAAAGGTCCGACAGCGTGACGCTGTGGCCTTCCTTCTCAAGTACATTCACGGAGAGATCGCGCAGCGCCGTGTTGAACGATTTGGGCTCCGGGTGGGCGTGGACGATGAAAACGTTCATGCGCGCGGCATCACTCCGGCGGCGGCACGGCGCCGGTGCGTTCCGTGATCAGGCCGTAGTGCTCGGTGCGCCGGTGGGCCGCGAAGTTGAAGGTGGAGGATTTCAGGAACGCGCAGGCGTCCAGGTCGCAGTCGTGGACGATCACTTCGTCGTCCTCGGTCTCGGCCTCGGCGACCACCTGGCCGTCCGGGTTGATGATGCAGGAGCCCGCCATCATGTGATAGCCGGGCGCTTCCTCGCCTGCCTTGGCGACGCCGACCACCCAGGTCGCGTTCTGATAGGCCCCGGCCTGCATGCTGAGGCGCGAATGATGCATGCGCAGTTCCGGCGTGTCCGGGCCGCCCAGGCTGTTCCACGAGGGCGTGTTGTAGCCCAGCATGACCAGTTCCACCCCTTGCAGGCCCATGACGCGGTAGGTCTCGGGCCAACGGCGGTCGTTGCAGATGCACATGCCCATGACGCCGCCCATGGCGCGCCACACGGGAAAGCCAAGGTCTCCGGGTTCGAAATAGCGTTTCTCCAGGTGCTGGAACGAGCGCTCGGGCTCGTACTCGGCATGGCCCGGCAGGTGGACCTTGCGGTACTTGCCGACGATGTGGCCGTCCTTGTCGACCAGGATCGAGGTGTTGAAGTGGCGGCCCTCGGGCGTCAGCTCGGCATAGCCCAGGGAAAAGCCGATCTTGCTGTCGGCGGCGTAGTCGAACAGCGGGCGCGTCGCGTCGTTGGGCATCTCGCGCTCGAACCATTGGTCCATCTCGGCCCGGCTCTCGGCGTAGAAGCGGGGGAAGAAGGTGGTCAGCGCCGTTTCCGTATAGACGATCAGGTCTGCGCCCTCTGACTTGGCCTGCTTCATCATGTCGAGCAGGCGGGCGACGATCACCTGGCGGCTGTCGGATTCCAGGTTGGGGCCCTGCTGGGCGGCGGCGACGCGGACGATACGGGTCATGGCGGTTTCCGTTTCTTGGTTCTTGGCGGTGGGAAGATTACGGGAGGTTCCGTGCCCCGGACAATGGCCTAACCGAACACCACCGGCACCAGGAAAAGCGCCGCAAGCGCGATCGCGGCCGTGGCGATGAGGTTCAGGGCGATCCCCGCCGTGCACATGTGTATCACGTCGAGCCTTCCGGCCGCGAACACGATGGCGTTGGGCGGCGTCGCCACGGGCATCATGAAGGCACAGCTGGCCGCCAGCGCGACCGGCACGGCGAAGGTGAGCGCGTCGAACCCCAGGCTGACGGCGAGGGTTGCCGCGATCGGCACGAACACGGCCGCCGTTGCCGTGTTGGAGGTGATCTCGGTGAGGAACACCACCAGCCCCGTGACGGTCAGCAGCAGCACGATCAGCGGCAGGTGTCCGCCGCCCGCGACGAGGCTGCCGAGCCATGCCGCCAAGCCCGTCGACTGGATGGCCGAGGCCAGCGAGAACCCGCCGCCGAGCAGGATCAGGATGCCCCAGGGCAGGCGGATGGCGTGGTCCCAGTCCATGAGGAACTGGCGCTTCTTCAGGTCGACGGGGATGACGAAGGCGGCGACGGCGCCAGCCAGGGCGATGGCGGTGTCGCTGACCGGCACGAGGCGTTCGATCAGGGGCTGGAACACCCAGGCCAATGCAACCGACGCGAACAGAAGGGCGGTCAGCGCCTCGCCCCGTTCCGGCGGGCCCAGGCGGGCGCGTTCGCTGGCGATGCCGTCGGCGATGCGCGCAAGGTCCAGGCCCTCGGCGCGATAGAGGACGCGGGTCAGCAGCAGCCAGGCGATAAGCAGCAGTCCGGCAGCCAGCGGCACCCCCAGCAGCATCCAGCGCGCGAAGCCGAGTTCGATTCCGTGGTTCTGGGACAGGTAGCCGGCCAGGAAGGCGTTGGGCGGCGTGCCGATCAGGGTCGCCGTGCCGCCGATGCTGGCGGCATAGGCTATGGCGAGGAGGAGGCCCCGGGCAAAGCGGTTCTGTTCAGGGGTTGATGGCGCGCCGCCGTCCCGCCGTCCCTCGATGAAGGCGACGACGCTGAGACCGATGGGCACCATCATCAGGGTCGTCGCCGTGTTCGAGACCCACATGCTGAGCCCCGCCGTGGCCAGCATGAAGCCGCCGATCAGGCGGTCCGGGCGCACGCCGGCGATCGACACGATGGCGACGGCGACCCGGCGGTGCAGGTTCCAGCGCTCGATGGTCAGCGCGATGACGAAGCCGCCGAGAAACAGGAACACCAGGGGATGGGCATAGGGATGGGCCGCGTCCACCGCCTCGGCAATCCCCAGCATCGGGAACAGAAGGACGGGCAGCAGCGCCGTGACCGCCAGCGGCACCGCCTGGCTCAGCCACCACACGGCCATCCAGCCGGCGACCCCGGCGGTCAGCCAGGCCTCGCGCGACAGGCCTCCGGGGCTGGGCAGGGCGGCCAGGGTCAGGCACAGCGCGGGCCCCAGGAGCAGACCGGCAACAAGGCCCGCGGACGGCCTCGACGGCGAACCGCCTCGGCGGCCGGTGTCGTCGCTCGTTTCGGGGCGGGTTTCGTCGTTCATGCTGTCTCCCACGCTAGCAGCCGAAGCCGTTGAGGCATAGATTACGGGGCACGCCAAGGAGCCGCCATGAACGATCCGCACCACCCCGCCGCCGACCACGCCCGCGCGACGCGCCGCCTCAAGGGTTTCGCCCTGCATCTGATGGCCTATTTTATGGTGGTCGCCGCCTGCGCGGCCTTGAACTACGTCAAGACGCCGGACCAGCTGTGGTTCATCTATCCCATGGTCGCCTGGGGAGCCCCCCTTGCCGTGCACGCGGCCTGGACCATGGGGCTGTTCGACGGCCTGGCGAAGGGACCTGGCGGGCGGAAATAGGCGGACCGGATGCGGCTCAAAAGGCGAACAGGCCGGGAATCTGGGATTCTACTAGTAGAATCAACACGGGCTGCCGAATTTTGCGCTGCAATAAGATGGAAATTCGGTTACACAAAAGATTGGGGATGAGGCGGCCGCGAACGGCCGAACGGATGGACCAACGATGGTTCAAACAAGGAAACAACAGCCGGGGCGGGCCGCATGTTCAAGAAGATCCTGATCGCCAACCGGGGCGAAATCGCCTGTCGCGTCATGAAGACGGCGAAGAAGATGGGCATCAAGACCGTTGCCGTCTACTCGGATGCGGACAGGCTCGCGCTGCATACGGAAATGGCCGACGAAGCCGTGCACATCGGTGCCCCGCCGTCGTCGGAAAGCTATCTTGTGATCGACAAGATTCTCGCCGCCATCGAGCAGACGGGCGCCGACGCGGTCCACCCCGGCTATGGTTTCCTGTCGGAAAACGCGCGTTTCGCCGAGGCCCTGGCCAGGAAGGGCGTCGCCTTCATCGGTCCGCCCGTGGGCGCCATCAACGCCATGGGCGACAAGATCGAATCGAAGAAGCTGGCGGAGAAGGCCAAGGTCAGCGTCGTCCCCGGCCATACGGAGGCCGTCAAGGATCCGGACGAGGCGGTGAAGATCGCCAACAGGATCGGCTATCCGGTGATGCTGAAGGCGTCGGCCGGCGGCGGCGGCAAGGGGATGCGCATCGCCCACAACGACGCCGAATGCCGCGACGGGCTGCAGCGCGCGCGCTCCGAGGCCGCGTCCAGCTTCGGCGACGACAGGGTGTTCGTCGAGAAGTTCATCGTCGAGCCGCGCCACATCGAGATCCAGGTGCTGGCCGACAAGCACGGCAACTGCGTCTACCTGAACGAGCGCGAATGCTCCATCCAGCGCCGCCACCAGAAGGTGCTGGAGGAGGCGCCGTCGCCGTTTCTCGACGCCAAGACGCGCAAGGCCATGGGCGAACAGGCGGTGACGCTGGCCAAGGCCGTCGACTACTGTTCGGCCGGGACGGTGGAATTCATTGTCGACAAGGACAAGAACTTCTATTTCCTGGAAATGAACACGCGCCTGCAGGTCGAACATCCGGTGACCGAGTTCATCACCGGCCTGGACCTGGTCGAGCTGATGATCCGCGTCGCGGCGGGCGAGAAGCTGCCGTTCGCGCAGAAGGACGTGCCCCTGAACGGCTGGGCCGTGGAGGCCCGCATCTATGCCGAGGACCCGTTCCGCAACTTCCTGCCCTCGACCGGGCGCCTGGTGCGCTACCGCCCGCCCGCCGAGACGGGGACCGTGCGCGTCGACACGGGCGTGTTCGAGGGCGGCGAGATTTCCATGTTCTACGACCCCATGGTCGCCAAGCTGGTGACCTACGGCAAGGACAGGAACGCCGCCATGGATGAAATGGCGCGCGCCCTCGACCGCTTCCAGATCACAGGCGTCGCCAACAACATCGCGTTCCTGGCCGCCCTGATGGCGCACAAGCGGGTGCGCGCCGGCGATTTCTCGACCAACTTCATCGCCGAGGAATATCCCGACGGCTTCAATCCCAAGGACGCGGTCCACGACGACCCGACCCTGACGGTCGCGGTCGCCGCCACGCTCCACCGCGCCTACCAGGACCGCGCGGCGGGAATTTCCGGCCAGGTCGCCGGACATGCGCGCAAGGTTGCGTCCGACTGGATGGTGGTCCTGGGGCGCGATCCCCATCCGGTCAGCGTCCATCCCGCCGAGGGCGGCTACGACCTCACGCTGAACGGCAAGACACTGGAACTGCGCACGGATTGGCAACTGGGCGACACCCTGATGGAACTGACGCTGGACGGCAAGGCGCGCAGCGTCCAGGTCGGCCGCTCCGACATCGCCTATCGCATCATCCACGCGGGCACGGAATCGCGCGCCCTGGTGCTGAGCCCGGGCACGGCGGCGCTCTACCGCCACATCCCGGAAAAACAGCCGCCGGATACCTCCAAGTTCCTGATGTCGCCGATGCCGGGGCTGCTGGTCTCGCTCGCCGTCGAGGTCGGCCAGGAGATCAAGGCGGGCGAGGAACTTTGCATCCTCGAGGCCATGAAGATGGAAAACGTCATGCGCGCCGACAAGGATGCCGTGGTCAAGGAAATCAAGGCCAAGCCGGGCGACAGCCTGATGGTCGACCAGGTCATCATGGAATTCGAGTGACCGCCCGGCGGAGGTGACGCACCGCCATGCGTGATGCCGGCACTGCCGTTCACGTGACCATCTCGGGCCGGGTTCAGGGCGTCTGGTTCCGCGGCTGGACCTGCGAGCAGGCGCGGGAACTCGGCCTGACCGGCTGGGTGCGCAACCGGCGCGACGGCACGGTGGAGGCCGTGTTCCGCGGCGACGCGGTCGCCGTGCGCCAAATGGTCGAGCGCTGCCAAGAGGGCCCGCCGGCGGCCCGCGTGACGGACGTCCGTACCCAGCCCGCGGCCGACCCCGGCCTGCCCGGCTTCGAGCCCTGGCCGACGGTGTGACGGTCTACGCCGCGCGCACGCCTTCCAGGAACCTCTCGACCTGTTGTTTCAGGTGGTCGGCCTGGGAATTCAGCTCACTCGCGACGCTGGTGACCTGTGTCGCCGCGGTGCCGGTTTCGTTCGCCGAATGGGTCACCTCGATGATGTTGGAGGTGACCTCCAGGGTGCCGGTGGATGCCTGCTCCACGTTGCGGGCGATCTCGCTGGTGGCGGCCCCCTGCTGTTCGACGGCGGCGGCGATGGTGCCGGCGATCTCGCTCATCTCGCTGATGGTCGTGGTGATCGACTGGATCGCCCGCACCGCCTCCTTGGTTTCGGCCTGGATATCGGCGATCTGCTGGCCGATCTCCTCGGTCGCCCGCGCCGTCTGGTTGGCGAGGTTCTTGACCTCCGACGCCACCACCGCGAACCCCTTGCCGGCGTCGCCCGCACGCGCCGCCTCGATCGTCGCGTTGAGCGCCAGCAGGTTGGTCTGCTCGGCGATGTCCGTGATCAGGTCGACCACCTCGCCGATGCGGTTCGCGGCCCGAACCAGACCCTGGATCTGCGTGTCCGTATGATGGGCTTCGGATACCGCGCGTTCTGCCACGGTGGACGACTGGGCGACCTGGCGGGAGATTTCCTGGATCGAACTGGACAGTTCTTCCGTCGCCGTGGCGACGGTCTGTACGTTGGCCGACGCCTGTTCGGCGGCGCCCGCCACCGCCGTCGCCCGTTCGTTGGTGCCCTCGGCGATTTGGGACATGGACGCCGCGGTGGCCTCCATCTCCGTCGCCGAGCTGGCGAGCGAGCGCAGCAGTTCCGACACGTCGGCGTCGAAGGACCCGGTCAGGGCCTCAAGTTGGCGGCCGCGCACCTCGCGCCGCCGGGCCGCTTCCCGCTCCCGTTCGGCCAGTTCGTCGGCCTTGATGATGCTCTCCTTGAACACCAGCACGGCGCGGGCCATGTCGCCGACCTCGTCGCCGTTGTCCTGGCCGGGGATCTCGACCGTCTTGTCGCCGTCCGCCAGCGACGTCATGGCCGCCGTCAGGGCGGTCACCGGCTTGGCGATGCCGCCACCGATCAGCAGCGCCGCCAGCACGCCCAGCAACACGCTGACCGCGGCGACCACCATGGTCACGATCATGGCGGTCTTCATGGCCTTGCTGGTGGCGGGGCCCAGGGCCTCCTGTTCCGTCTTGAGGCTGTTCCTAAGGTCGTCCATGAGGGCTGCGATATTCGGGCCCAGGAAGCCGATGGTGCCGAGCACGAGTTCGTCGCGCTGGACGATCACGTCGTGCACTTCCAGGATGGCGGCCTCGTATTGCTCCTGAAGGGTGGAAACCTCCGCGGCCAGCGCCTTGCGATTATCGTCGAACAACTCGCCCAGAAGCTCCGCCATGCTCTCCTTCATTTCCGCGACCGCTTCCTGGGCGCGGTCGAAATCGGCCAGATCGTTGCCGGTGACGAACCGGTTCGCATACAGCCGCAACAGAAGCAGCGAGCGCTGCACCTTGGCCGCGAGGTAGGCCGCGGACACGTCGGTCTCGTCATAGGCGTTCTTCATCAGTGTGGTGAGCTTCTTCTCCATTTCCGCGCCCTGGACGTACATCCGGTTCAGGAGGATGGAGTTGCGCCGGGTCTGCAGGGACGAGACCTCGTCGAATGCCGTCTGGTAGGCGGCAAGGTTCCCGGTCGCCGTGGAGATCGCCTTCTTGTCCTTGGCGTTGACGACCTGGCCGTTCAACGTCTCGATCAGTGTCATGGTCTGGGAAATCCGCTCCTCGAACTCGGCGATTGCGTCCTCCGAGGAGTGGGCCAGGAAATCGGCGACCGCCAATTGCGCCTTCAGCAATGTCGCCTGCACCAGGGCCGCCCCGTTGGATTGGCCGGCCGTCTCTCGGTAATGGGCGAAATTGCCTTCGCCGTTCCTCAGGCTGACGCCGCCCGTCGCGCTGATGACCAGCAACAGGGTCAGCACGACCGCGAACCCGATGAAGATCTTCGACCGGATCTTCGTGTTCTTCATGAACGACAGGGACATTGTTCAGGCCCTCCTCCAAGCGTGCAACTGCGCGGACCCCCCGTCCGCGGTATTCATCGGCAATACACCGCTACACTAAGAAGAGAAATCTGGCCGATGGTCATAACTTAAATTTAGACCAATCTGAATGAAATAATTAATCCTTATAATTCAAATCGTTACTGATATTTCCCGGTGCCAGTTACGATGGAAATGTGTAGCAAATAACCGCAAAGGCGGCTGTGGCGGCCGTCTTTGCGGCACCCGGGGAACGCGATCAGTCGGCGAAGTCCAGGATGTCGCGCACGGTGTCGATGCCGCCGCGGGCGCAATCGGCGTCGATGTCGCCGCCCGGCGCGCCGGACACGCCGACCGCGCCGACCAGGGAGCCGGCGACGCGGATCTGCACGCCGCCCTCCATGACGATGACGCCTCGCATATGGTTCAGGTCGGAGCGGATGTCTCCGCGGTTCTTGCGGATGTCTCCTGAGTCGGCGCCGGACATGACGACCAACCCGGCCTTGCGTTCGGCGATCTCCAGGGTATGGCGGCTGGCCAGGGTGTCACGCTGGGCGGCGATCATGTTGCCGGCGCGGTCAAGGACGACGGCTGACGCCTGGTAGCCCTTTTCGCGGCAGGCATGCACGGCGCCCTGGGCGATCTTCGCGGCCAGGTCCGAGGACATGATGCGGACCTTGAGGATTTCTCCCTCGGCGCGGGCCGTCGGCGCGGCGAGGATGACGGCGGCCAGAACGGCGGCGGCCAGGACGGTGACGGGGCGCTTCATTACGTGGACCTCCCGGTGCTGGCGCGGACAAGGCATCCGCGCGGAATTTCATATTCTATTTTTTTTAACTGTTGTCGCGTGGTTGGACAATCCCCTGCCGGAATCCAATTCCTCGAACGGCGACGGGAAACGCCCATGAAACGCCTTCCCCTCCTGCACCCGCCGTTCGTCACTCACCGGTTCCGGTTGACGGCGTCCGCGATGGACGAAGGGGCGCGATCGAACATGGCGTTTCAGGGGGCCGTGCTTATGACCATTGTCCACTTCGGAAGGTCGGTTACTGCTGCTACTATTTCGTTCTTGCTATCCCGTACGCCCATTCCGGATCGTCTTGCGTCGATTGCTCCGCCGGGCCTCGGGATCATATGCTGTTAATCGGTACGGGATTCGTTCGGACGCACGGCATCGTCGTGAGGAAGAAAGTGCGATGAAGTTTCTGCACTCCGTGGGCCTAGGTCGCGCGCTTCTTTTCGCTGCTTTCATTCTGTTCATATTCCTTGCGGAAAACATGACCGGAACCTCGGGGGCCGTCGGACAACCAGGGACGTCGGACCATCACCGCCCGTTAGCCGACCAGGAACCGATCCGTCCGATTCCCCGTGAAATCATGCTCGACCCCGGCAAGGTTGCGCTCGGCAAGAAACTGTTTCACGACACGCGGCTTTCGCGCGACAATACGGTCGCCTGCGCCAACTGTCATGACGTGTCGGACGACGGCGCCGACGGATTGGAGCGCTCGGTCGGTATCGGCGGCGCCCAGACCCGGTTGAACGCGCCGACGGTCTTCAACAGCGGATTCAACTTCGTGCAGTTCTGGAACGGTCGCGCCGCGACGCTGGAGGACCAGATCGAAGGACCGATCCACGCGCCCAACGAGATGGCGACCAGTTGGCCGGAGATCATCGCCAAGCTGAACCGGGATTCTGGGATGGTTTCGGACTTCGCAGCGATCTATGGCGGTCCGATCCAAAGCGCGGCGATCAAGGACGCCATCGCGACCTATGAGCGCTCGCTGATCACGCCGGATTCCCGTTTCGACCGCTTCCTTCGAGGAGACGAGACGGCCATTACCGCGACCGAGCGCGCGGGATACGAACTGTTCAAGAACTATCGGTGCGTCGCCTGCCACCAGGGGGTCAATGTCGGCGGCAACCTGTATGCGAAGATCGGCGTGGTCGGCAATTATCTGGCCGACCGCGGCGGCGTTACGGATGCCGATTTGGGCCGGTTCAACGTCACCGGCCGGGAGCGGGACCGGCAGGTCTTCAAGGTGCCGTCGCTCCGCAACGTCGCGTTGACGGCGCCTTATTTCCACGATGGGTCCGTGAAAACCCTTCGGAGCGCCGTGGTTTTCATGGCGAAATACCAGTTGGGGCGGCCGATCTCGAAAGAAGACGTCGAACTCATCGTGGCTTTCCTGGAGACGCTGACCGGCGAATACCAAGGGACTCCCTTATGGCGGTGACAGTCAACAGGCACACCCTGATCGTTCCGCTTCTTCTGGCGCTTATCACGGTCATCTATTTCCAGACCAAAGGCGTGAAGCCGGAAGCGCACGTCCAGGCCTTGAACCGGCTCCGCGCCATCGAATACCAGGAAGCGCTCGTAAATCGAGAACATTCTGATGCTGCGGTCGGGCCTGCTGCTCAACCTGGATTCACTGGTCGCCAACATCGACCTGGGCCGGACCCTGATCACGGGCACGGACGAGATCATCCGTAATGTCTACGGTAGGGTCGGCGAAACCTTGTCGACGAATTTGGCCGCGATTCGGGAAACTTTTTCCCGCCGGGTTTCGATCATCGAGGATTTCAAGTCCGACAACGCGATTTTGCGAAACTCGCTCGGCTATTTCAGGGTGACGGTAGCCGATGTCTCCGCCCGCATTCGCGATCAGGGCCGGAATCCCGGCTTGGCGGACCGAATAGACAGCCTTCGGTTCGCCGTGCTGGACTACTACATCGGCGGCAGCGGGCTGAAGAACGCCATCGAGGAACAAGTCCGCGACCTGGACAAATCCCGCGACCGGTTGCGTGATCCCATCCAGATCGTGGAAGGGGTCGGGTGGCAGGAAGTGGAACTGAACTTCATCCTGTCGCACGCCAGGGTCATCCTTGACTACAAGGAGCGCGTGACCTCCCAGATCGAGGAGATATTGTCCCAGTCGGTCGCCCCGCCCCTTGCCCAAGTGCAGGCCCTGGTGGCGGGCAGATACGAGGCCGATTACGCAAAGACGAACAAATTCAAGATCTTACTTTATGTCCTGGCGGTCGCCCTAATCCTGCATGCCGCCTATATCCTGATCCGGCTGCGCCAAGGGGACCTGCGCCTTAGGGGTGCGATCGACAGCATGCAGGAAGGCTTTGCGCTATTCGACACCAGGGACCGCCTGGTCCATTGCAACGACATCTATCTGAAATCGAACCCCGTCGTTCGCGATATTCTGAAACGGCGCGGGACGTTCGAGGAACTGTTGCGGGCGACGGTGACGGCCGGGATGATCCCGGAAGCCGAAGGCTGGGAAGAGGAATTCATCCGGCAAAGGATGGACCAGCACCGCAATCCCGGGGCCCGCATCCTCCGCCGGTTCAACGACGGCACCTGGCGCATGATCAAGGAGACGCGCACGCCCGAGGGCGGCACGGCCCTGACCTACATCGACATCACGGACTTGAAGCGGGCCGAGGTCGAGCGGCTCCACGCCATGAGAGAGGCGGAAAACGCCAACCGGGCGAAATCGGACTTTCTTGCGGCCATGAGCCACGACCTTCGGACGCCCTTGAACGCGATCATCGGATTTTCCGACGTCATCCACCTGCAGCAGTTTGGCCCGATCAACGAGCGCTATCTGGAATACATCGGCGATATCCGCGCCAGCGGCCGGTTCCTGCAAGCCCTGGTCGAGGACATTCTGGACCTGTCGGCCATCGAGGCGGGACAGAAGATATTGGACAAGGAGCCCCTGGATGCCGGCGAACTGATCGCCGAGTGTATGAAAATCGTGAGCCGGCAGGTGGATGCCAAAAAGCTCACGTTGACGTCGAACGTCGAGCCGGGAAAGGCTAATCTCGTGCACGCGGACCGCCAGGCGGTCCGGCAGGTATTGTTGAACCTGCTGTCGAATGCCATCAAGTTCACGCCCCAAGGCGGTGAGATCAAGGTGAGCGCCCAGCGTGCCGGCGGCGCGACCGAGATCGCGGTGGCCGATACGGGCAGCGGGATCCCGGCCCACCGCATCCATGAAATAGTCAAACCTTTCACGAGGGAGAAAGACAGCCATTTTGCCTCGGAACGGGGCTGGGGCCTCGGCTTGGCGATCACGAAGTCGCTGGTTGAGGCGCACGGCGGCCGCTTGGACATCAAAAGCAAGGTGGGCGTGGGAACGACCGTCACGGTGTCGCTGCCGGACAGCACGGACCAGGGGGCGGATGCTACGGCCTGAAGGTCTCTTCGAACGTCGCCCGCAGAACGCTGTCCACCTCGGGCGTCGAGGCGGTGATGCCGAGATCGACCAGCGAGGTCACCCCGTGCTCGGCGATGCCGCAGGGCACGATGCCGTCGAAGTGGGAAAGGTCCGGCTCGATGTTCAGGGCGACGCCGTGGAACGACACCCATTTGCGCAGCCGCACGCCGATGGCGGCGATCTTGTCCTCGCGGTAGAGCTTGGATCCCGGCGCGCCGCGCGACACCCAGATGCCGACCCGGCCGTCGCGCCGCTCGCCGATCACGCCGAAGCGCGCGAGGGCGCGGATGATCCAGTCCTCCAGGTCGCAGACGAAGGCGCGCACGTCCTCGCCGCGCCGCTTCAGGTCCAGCATGACGTAGCCGACCCGCTGCCCGGGGCCGTGGTAGGTATAGCGCCCGCCGCGCCCTGTCGTGTGCACGGGAAAGCGGCCGGGATCCCTGAGTTCCGCCGGATCGGCGCTGGTCCCTGCGGTATAGAGGGGCGGGTGCTCCAAAAGCCAGACCATTTCCGGCACGGCGCCGGCGCGGATCGCCGCGACCCGGTCCTCCATGAAGGCGACGGCCTCCTCGTAGGCCACGGGGGTGTCGGAAATCCGCCATTCGATGGGCTGACCGGTCATGAAATTCCTATTTGCAATGTCGTGATGGCGCTTCCGCTTGATATGGTTGCGCCGATTTGCTATCTGCCGCCATGTATTTCGCAAGAGACACGCTTGCGGCAAGGAAAAATGCGGTCGTGGCGGAACTGGTAGACGCGCAGCGTTGAGGTCGCTGTGGGAGAGATCCCGTGGAAGTTCGAGTCTTCTCGACCGCACCATCCTTGAAGTCATCCCCAAGAACCTGCCTCAAAAGGGCGGGTTTTTGCGTTTTCCGGGGGAAATTGTAACTTTTTCCGGTTATTGTCGGTTCTGCGCGGGCCGCGTGCGGACAGCCCGCAATCACGCCATCAGCGGCAGCCTTGAAACCCAGGATCGGAGACCCCCGCCGTGAGCGAGCGCCCCGACGACACGCTTGAGATGGAGCCCGCCGCCAAGCCGGAGGGCGCGCCCGAGCCCGCGCACGACGAGGTCGACGCGGCGGTCATCAACGCGCTCGACACGGGCGACGCCGAGGGTCTCAAGGAGCTGGTCGACGGCCTGCACCACGCCGACATCGCCGACATCGTCGAGCGCCTGAGCCCCGACCATCGCGAACAGCTGATCACCGAGATTGGCCCGGACAAGGCGCCGGACGTGTTGGCCGAACTGGACGAGGCGGTGCGTGAGGAGATCTTCGAGGCCATGGCCCCGGAGCAGATCGCCGCCGCCGTGCAGTACCTCGATTCCGACGACGCGGTCGAGATCGTCAAGGACATGGAGGCGCCGGATCAGCAGAAGGTGCTGGACGCCGTGCCGGCCCCGGACCGGCGGCTGATCGAGGAGAGCCTGGCCTATCCCGAGGATTCCGCCGGCCGCATGATGCAGCGCGAGATCGTCACGGTGCCGACCCATTGGACCGTGGGCGAAACCATCGACTACATGCGCACGGCGGCCGAAGGCGCCGACGACATCCTGCCCACCTCGTTCTACGACATCTTCGTCGTTGACCCGACGCACCGGCCCGTCGGCGCCATCCACCTGAGCCGCCTGCTGCGCTCCAAGCGGCCGGTGAAGGTCTCGGCCATCATGCAGACCGAGTTGATTCTGATCCCCGTGACCATGGACCAGGAAGACGTCGCCTTCCTGTTCCGCCAGCGCGACCTGGTGTCCGCCCCCGTGGTCGACGAGGCGCAGCGCCTGGTCGGCGCCATCACCATCGACGACGTGGTCGACGTCATCCACGAAGAGCACGAGGAGGACATGCTGGCGATGGCCGGTGTCGGCGAGGACGACCTGTACGACGCCGCCATCGACACCACCAAGGCGCGGTTCCGCTGGCTGGCGGTCAACCTGTTCACGGCGATCCTGGCGTCCCTCGTGATCGGCCTGTTCGAGGCGACGCTGCAGCAGATCGTGGCGCTCGCCATTCTCATGCCCATCGTCGCCTCCATGGGCGGCAACGCGGGCACGCAGACGCTGACCGTCGCCGTGCGCGCCATGGCCATGCGCGAGCTGACCTCGACCAACGCCTACCGCGTGATCGGCAAGGAAGTGCTGGTCGGGGCCATCAACGGCGTGCTGTTCGCGGTCATCACGGGCGCCGTCGCCTGGGTGTGGTTCGAACAGCCGCAGATCGGCTTGATCATTGGGCTCGCCATGATCGTCAACATGGTCGTCGCGGGGCTGGCGGGGGCGTCGATCCCGCTGATCCTCGACCGGTTCGGGGTCGATCCGGCCATTGCCTCCAGCGTGTTCCTGACCACGGTGACGGACGTCGTCGGTTTCTTCGCTTTCCTGGGCCTGGCGGCGGCGTTTCTGCTGTAGGGGCCGCCCACGGCGAACTTTACGTTTACGTAAACGTAAGCTAGAGTTCCGGTCATGGCACTGGATCAGACGCAACAGACCTTCGGCATCGCCGAACTGGCCCGCGAGTTCGGGATCACCACCCGGGCGATCCGGTTCTATGAGGACAAGGGCCTGTTGAGCCCGGCCCGTGACGGTCAGCGGCGCATCTACGGCCCCCGCGACCACGTGCGCCTGCGCCTGATCATGCGCGGCAAGCGGCTGGGCTTCTCGCTCGACGAGATCCGCGAAATGATCGACCTTTACGACGTCGATCCCACCGAGGTGTCGCAGCTCAAACTGTTCATCGGCAAGTTGCAGGCGCGGCGCGAACAGCTTCGCAGCCAGCAGGAGGACATCGCCGAGACGCTGGCCGAACTGGACCGGCTGGAAACCCAGTCCCAGGACCTTCTGGCCGAACGCGAGTCCCGCCGCGGCAAGTCCGCCCGCTGACGGCCCCAACCGCCAGACCGCCGTTGATTTTGCCCGGTCCTTGTGGGAAGGAAAGGGACGGAGGATACGCCCGTGACAAACCGACAAAATCAAAAGAAGAAACAACTCCGGGTCGCCTTGGGCGGCCTGGGCGCCGTCGGCCTGCCGGTGGCGGAATGGCTCGATTCCGGTGAGGAGCCGGGCCTGGAACTGGTTGCCGTCTCGGCCGGCGACACGGCCCGCGCCGCCCGGCGCCTGGCCCATCTGAAGCGTCCGCCGCGGATCACGGATCTGGCCGAACTGGCCGCCATCGCCGATGTCGTCGTCGAATGCGCGCCGCCGGAACGCTTCGCCGAGGTCTGCGCCCCCGCCGTGGAGCAGGGCCGCACCCTGATCACCCTGACGGTGACGCAGCTTCTCCACCACATGGACCTGGTCGACCGCGCGCGCGAGACCGGCGCCACCATCGTCGTGCCGACGGGCGCCCTGGTCGGCCTGGACGCCGTGCGCGCCGCCGCCGAGGGCAACCTGCAGTCGGTCGTCATGCGCACCCACAAGCCGCCCGCCGGGTTCCAGAAGGCGCGCTGGGTGCAGGAGCAGGGCATCGACCTGATGAACCTGACGGCGCCGAAGAAATTGTTCGAGGGTTCGGTGCGCGCCGCCGCCGACAAGTTCCCCGCCAACGTCAACGTGGCGGTGGCCCTGAGCCTGGCGGGCCTGGGCCCCGACGATACGCGCTACGAGGTCTGGGCCGATCCGACGATCACCCGCAACACCCACTGGATCACCGTGGAATCGGACATCGTGCGGGTCGAGATGAACATCGCAGGCGAGCCGACGGCGGAAAACCCGGCCACCGGCAAGATCGTGCCCCTTAGCATGATCGCCACCCTGCGGGGGCTGGTTTGCCCGCTCAAGGTCGGGACCTGAAGAAAGGCGGCCGCGCGCCGGGGGCAAGGGACAGCATGAACACCGACTTCCAGCCGCTTGACGACGCCTTCGCCCAGCGGGTGCGCGACAGCTTCGACAAACAGGGCATCATGGCCCATATCGGCGCCCGCCTGGGCGAGGTACGGCCGGGCTATTGCGAGATCGAACTGCCCTATTCAAACGCCGTGTCGCAGCAGCACGGCTTTTTCCACGGCGGCGTCGTCGGCACCATCGCCGACAGCGCCGGCGGGTTCGCCGCCTATAGCCTGATGGGGCCCGGGGACGGCGTGCTGACCGTGGAATACAAGCTGAACCTGATGGCGCCGGCCGACGGGGACGAACTGATCGCGCGCGGCTACGTGGTCCGTCCGGGCAATACGCTAACCGTCAGCCGCGCCGAGGTCATGGTGGTCAAGGACGGTCATCCCGTGCCCTGCGCCGCCTTGCAGCAGACCCTGATGCGCATCCGCGGCCGCGCCGATGTGATCGGATAGGGAAGAGAGCGATGAGCGATCCTGGTCCGCGGGCGATCAACCAGATCATGCTGCGCTGGTGCATCGACGGCTGGAAGGGCAAGATCCCCCTCGGGCCCATGTTTTGGGGCGGCGGCGCGGTGTGGTTCGTCGGCTACGGGCTCGAGCGCGGCGTGGTCAACCTGTTCCGCGTGCCGCAGTCGCCCTATTTCGCGGGTGAACTCTACATCCTCGACGGCCTGCTGCGGCTGTGCGAGTGGATTTTGCTGGCGTCGTTCGTCTGGTGGTGCGTCGGCGTGTGGCGCGCCGTCGACCACGAACCGCCGGGCGTATGGCCGACCACGGCGCGCGGCATCGTCGCGCTTCTGGTTCTGGCCAACGCCGTCTCGGCGCTTGTCGGTCTGTCCCGATGACCAACGACCGGACCCCCGTCTACATCGACCTGCACGGCGGCGGCCTGCCCGGGAATGAGCCTCCGGAACCGGTGCTCGGGAAATGCTGGAACGGACGCGAGCGGCTGTGGATCGTGTTCTGGGCCTACGGCGTGTTCGGCACCGGCGGGATCCTCGCAAGCTGCCTTGCCATGATCTTCATCGGCCTTCAGATCGGCCTGTTGGTTGCGCCGCAGGACACGGACGGCGGCTACTACGGCGGCATGGCCGGGATGGCGCTTGGCGCCGCCCTTGCGGTACCCTATGTGATCTGGATGACGGTCAGTCTGTGGCGCTGCGCTCCCAACTGCGAAACCAAGATGTGGGGCCGCCTGGTGCGCGGCTGGCTGGTGGCGCAATGGCTCGGGTTCGCCATGCTGATCTATAATTACGCCCCCTTGATCAAGTTGTAAGAGCAGGAACGAAGGCCATGACCGAAGATCCGATCGTCATCACAGGCGCCGCCCGCACGCCCATGGGCGGATTCCAGGGCGACCTTTCAGGCGCCCGCGCGCCGGACCTGGGGGCGGCCGCGATCAAGGCGGCGCTGGCCCGCGCCGGCGTGGCGCCCGATGCCGTGGACGAGGTCTACATGGGCATCGTGCTGCCCGCGGGCCTGGGCCAGGCCCCGGCGCGTCAGGCGTCGCTTGGCGCCGGGGTGCCCGAGGCCGTGCCCTGCACGACCCTCAACAAGATGTGCGGCTCGGGCATGAAGGCGGCGATGCTGGCCCACGACGGCATCCTCGCGGGCGCTGGGGCGGTCATGGTCGCCGGCGGCATGGAGAGCATGACCAACGCGCCCTACCTGCTGGACAAGGCGCGCGGCGGCTACCGGATGGGCCACGGCAGCGTCATGGACCACATGTTCCTGGACGGGCTCGAGGACGCCTATGACAAGGGCCGCCTGATGGGCACCTTCGCCGAGGAGACGGCGACCCACTATCAGTTCACCCGCGAGGCCCAGGACGACTTCGCCATCGCGTCCCTGGACCGCGCCAAGAAGGCCGTCGAGGACGGTTCCTTCGCCGGCGAGGTGGTGCCCGTCGCCGTGAAGACCCGCAAGGGCGAGATCACGGTGGAGCGCGACGAGCAGCCCTTGAAGGCAGATCCCGAGAAGGTCCGCGCCCTGAAGCCCGCGTTCGCCAAGGACGGCACGGTGACGCCCGCCAACTCGTCGTCCATTTCAGACGGGGCGGCGGCGCTGGTCCTGATGCGCCGGTCGGAGGCCGAGAAACGGGGCCTCAGGCCCCTTGCCGTGATCCGCGGCCATGCGACCCATGCGCAGGAACCCCGCTGGTTCACCACGGCCCCCGTGGGCGCCATGAACAAACTGGCCGGCAAGGTGGGCTGGGACCTCAAGGACGTGGACCTGTTCGAGATCAACGAGGCCTTCGCCGTGGTCACCATGGCGGCTATGCGCGACCTCGACCTGCCCCACGACAAGGTCAACGTGCACGGCGGGGCCTGCGCGCTCGGCCATCCCATCGGCGCCTCGGGCGCGCGCATCGTGGTGACGCTGCTGGCGGCGCTCGAGAAATACGGCTTGACCAAGGGCGTCGCATCCTTGTGCATCGGCGGTGGCGAGGCCACGGCCGTCGCCATCGAACGGGTCAGCTAGGCGGAAGCGGGCAGGGAAGGGAGCCATGCCGACAGTCTTCATCACGGGCGCCAACCGGGGGATCGGCCTGGAACTGGCCCGCCAGTATGCCCATGACGGTTGGACCGTCATCGCGACATGCCGCAACACGCTGTCGCCGGGACCCATCGCGACCATTTCCGGAGATATCCGGGTGTATGGCCTGGACGTCACGGACTTCCGCCAAGTCGACCGGCTTGCCGCGGAACTGGCCCAAACCCCGATCGACCTTCTGATCAATAATGCCGGCGTCTACGGCGACCGCAATTACGGGCACGACGGCATCGACTATGCAGACTGGGAACAGTCGTTCCGCGTCAACACCCTGGCGCCCCTGAAGATCGCCTCGACGTTCCTGCCCCATGTCGCCGCCGGCGAGGGCCGCATGATCGCCACCGTGTCGTCGGTGCTGGCCTCCATCGCGGAATCCTCGCCAAATTCGGCGTCCTACGCCTACCGCACGTCCAAGGCGGCGCTGAACATGGCCATGCATGTGTTCGCCGAGGAGGTTCGGCCGCAGGGCGTCACCGTGATCCTGTTGCATCCGGGCTGGGTGCGCACGGACATGGGCGGGGCCGGTGCCGCGATCGACGCGGAGACCAGTGCGGCCGGCATCCGTCGGGTGCTGAACGGCGCGGGGATGGCGGAAAGCGGGCGGTTTTTTGCCTATGACGGCCGGGAAATTCCCTGGTAGGACGGAGAGCGACGGCATGAACACCACGCAACACAACGGTGACATCGAATTCTATTTCGATTTCTCCTCGCCCTACGGCTACCTGGCGGCGCAGAAGATCGACAAGATCGGTGAGCGCTACGGCCGCCGCGTCAACTGGCATCCCATCATGCTGGGCGTGATCTTCAAGGAAACGGGCAATCAGGCCAACGCCGACATCGGATTGAAGGGCGACTACATGCGCATGGACGTGCCGCGCGTGGCCCGGATGATGGGCGCGCCCTTCACCTGGCCGGAGCCGTTCCCCGTGGCGACCCTGGCGGCGGCGCGCGCCTACTACTGGCTGCAGGGCCACGATCCGGCCAAGGCCGTGCCCTTCGCCAAAGCGGTGTACAATCATTATTTCGGCAAGGGGGCGGATATTTCCGACGTGCAGGAGATCGTCCTGATCGCCGAGGAAATGGGTATCGACGGAGCGGCGCTCGCCGAGGCCGTGACCCGCGACGACGTCAAGCAGCGGGTCAAGGACAAGACGGCGGAAGCCTTGGACCTGGGCGTGTTCGGCTCGCCCTATTTTCTGATCGACGGCGAGCCGTTCTTCGGCTCGGACCGCCTGTGGCAGATCGAACGTTTCCTGGGCAAGGGCGCGGACACGTCCGGCCCGGACGGCGACTGAGGACGCAAAGGACGCAAGCCATGAAACTGAGAAAAGGCGTGAAGGAACTGGTCGCGGAGGCCAACGCGGAGATTGAAACCGTGCCCGTGTCCGGCGCTGCGGGGCTGCTGGACGATCCGGACGTGCAGTTCGTCGATATCCGCGATGTCCGCGAACTGGAGCGCGAGGGCATGGTGCCCGGCGCGTTTCACGCGCCGCGCGGGATGCTGGAGTTCTGGGTCGATCCGGACAGCCCCTACCACAAGGACGTATTCGCCTCGGGCAAGAAGTTCGTGTTTTACTGTCAGTCGGCCTGGCGCTCGGCGCTCGCGACAAAGGCCCTGCAGGACATGGGACTTGAGCCCGTGGCGCACCTGGAAGGCGGGTTCCGCGCCTGGAAAGACGCGGGGCATCCGGTCGGCGAAAGGCCGCCACACAAGGCGTAGTCGTTTGGCTAGGTTGTCGTCCGCCCCCCGGAAAAGTTAAGTTTCTCCTGGGTGGATGCTCGGGGTCGGCGGTATATTGGTTCCGAGCCTGGAGACGCGAATGAACACGAGTGCACCGTTCATCACCGAGATCGCGGGAGGGATCGCGACGGTCACGCTCCGTCGGCCGGAAATCCATAACGCCTTCGACGACGATCTGGTGATGCGTCTTACCCGCGAGTTGCAGGGGCTCGGCCGCGATACCGTGGTGCGGGTCGTGATCCTCGCCTCGACCGGCAAGAGCTTTTCCGCGGGTGCCGACGTCAACTGGATGAAGCGCATGGCGGAGTTCGGCCAGGAAGAGAACCTGGAGGACGCCAAGGCCCTGGCGGGACTGATGTTCACCCTGCACAACCTGCGCAAGCCTACCATCGCCGCCGTGCAGGGATCCGCCTTCGGTGGCGGCGTCGGCCTGGTCGCCGCCTGCGACATCGCGGTCGCCGCGCGGGAGGCCCAGTTCGCACTGACCGAGGTCAAGCTGGGCATTCTGCCCGCGGCGGTCGGGCCCTATGTGATCTCCGCCATGGGCGCGCGCCAGGCGACCCGCTACATGCTGACGGGTGAACGGTTCGATGCCGCCCGCGCGGTCGAAATCGGCTTGGTTACCGAGGTTACGGACCAGGACAATGTCCTGCCGCGGGCCCGGGAATTCGCGGAAATGCTGCTGGACAACGGTCCGCGCGCCATGGCAGAGGTCAAAAACCTGGTACGCTACGTGGTCGGTCACGAACGGGACGAAGCCTTGATGGCGCAGACAGCGGGGCATATCGCCCGCGTCCGCGCATCCGACGAGGGGCGGGAGGGCCTTGCGGCCTTCCTGGAAAGAAGAAAACCGAATTGGGTAAGGAAGTAGCCGGCAGCGATTAGTGGAAAAGGGGAGTGGTTTGCGATGGCTGAATACGATCTGTCACAAATCAAGGTCCTGGTCGCCGAAGACTATGCGCCGATGCGCAAACTGCTCGGCCAGATCCTGTTCGAACTGAACGTCGCCGACTTCCAGATGGTCACGAGCGGCAAGGAAGCCATCGATTTTCTCGAGGAATACCATGCCGACCTGATCCTGGTCGACAACATCATGGAGCCCATCGACGGTACCGAGTTGACGCGCCTTGTCCGCGCCGGAAAAACCCCCGCCGACCGCAACATCCCCATCATCATGGTCTCGGGTGAGACGTCGAAGGACCTGATTATCAATGCCCGCGATGCCGGGGTGAACGAGTTCCTGGCCAAGCCGATCTCTACCCGCATGGTGTACCAGCGCTTCTTGAACATCATCGAGAATCCGCGCTCCTTCGTGCAGACCGACGAGTTCTACGGCCCCGACCGGCGGCGCCGGCAGATGCGTTTTCCGGGCCTCGACCGTCGCCGCCAGGGCTATGCCTACCCGGGGCCGGCGGCTTCGGCGGCCGGCGCGAGCACCTGAAACGGGACCGGGCCTGTGGGTAACCCGGCGGGGCCGGGGCCTTTCCCGCAGCCCATTTCCTGGTAAGGTGGCGGCATTCACCCGCCCACGACCCGCCTGTAATTCGACCATGCCCCTGCACCTGATCAAGCTTTGCGTCGGCGTCGAGAGCATCGAACACTTGGCGCAGATCCAGCGCGCGCGGCTGAAGGGGCGGCGCGAGGCGGGCGAGGATGCGCGCCTCTATCACGTCACCCGCATGTGGCCGAGGCGCCAGGCGGAGCTTCTCGACGGCGGATCGATCTACTGGGTGATCAAGCGGGTCCTGCGCTGTCGCCAGCGTCTTCTGGGTTTCGATGAGACCGTCAACGGCCGCGGCCAGCCCGCCTGCGGCTTGGTCCTGGATCCGGAAATCGTGCCCGTGCGCCCGCGGGCGTCGCGCGCCTTCCAGGGCTGGCGCTACCTGACCGAGGCGGACGCGCCGGCGGATATGGACGGAACCGCCGGACAGCTCACGGACCTGCCGCCCGAACTGGCGGACGAGCTGCGCGGCCTGGGGTTGATTTAGGACCTCCGTCTCAGGGGCGCGGCAACGCCATCCTTGCCCTTGACCGTCCGGGCCATGTAGGCTTCCGGGGCAGCTGGGAAATTCCGCAGAAACCTGCGGACTAAGAGGTCCTTCGAGGACGTGATGGCGAAACCGCAGATCATCAATCCGCCGAACAGGCTGAAGTCCAAGGTCTCCATGGGCGGCCCCGGCGCGGTGGATCCGGAGCGCATCGCCCGCGCCGAAGCGGCCGTCGAAAAGATGACCGCGAACTATCTGGACTGGGTCGAGACCGACCTCAAGAAGCTGGAGACGGAACTGGCGGCCCTCAAGCCCGGAGCGGCCGACACGGCGGACCGGACCCAGGCCATCTATCGCATTTCCCACGACATCAAGGGCCAGGGCGGCAGCTTCGGCTATCAGTTGATGACCGAGGTCGGCGCCCTCATGTGCCGCTATATCGAGAACATGGACGGCGACCCGACCCAGGAAGACATCAATCTGATGGCGCTGTGCTACAAGTCCATGCGCGCGGTGATCTCGGGCCGCCTGGCCGGTGACGGCGGCGAGGCCGGCCGCATGGTGCTGGACGGGCTCGGCAGGGTGGCCGAGAAGGTCAAGGCCGTCGACGGCCTTTGAGGGGTATCAGGCGCCTTCGGACTCCAGCTTGTCGGCCATGTCCGTGAGCCAGCGGATGCGCTGTTCCAGGGCGTCGATGTCGTAATCCAACCACACTCCCAACAGGCCCGGGGCGGTCGCGTGGTGGTCGCGCAGGCTTTGCAGGCGGGCGACCTCGCCCTCGGCCGCCTCCAGCAACAGGTCGATCTGGTCCAACTGGTCGTCCTTGGCCAGCAGGTGCAGAAAACGGAACTTCAACGCCGTGATCAGCTTGTTCATGTCGTTAGACTGGGCGCGGATGCGCGCCGTCAGAAGCGTCGTCAACTCCTCGCGTCCGGCTTCGGAAATGGTCAGAAGGGCGTTGTCCTCGAGGCCCTTGCCTTCCGTCGCGGAGACCAGGCCCTCGTATTTCAAAAGCTCCAAGGACGTTCCCATGACGTCGAGCGACGGGCCCAGGATGTGGCTGGTGAAATGACGTATCTCCGCAGCCAGGTCGCTGTAGCGCAACGGACCCGACGCCAGCGTGCCGAGCGCGCACAGGCGCACGGCTTCGCGGGGGGTAAGGGTGTTGTCGGCGTACACGATGCGGCGCTTTCACCTGTTGCGGGCGGGGCGCAAGTCTATGGATTCGGCGGGGTTATGTCCAGCGGCCGGCGGGGTCGGAAGGCTGCTGGGTTCACCCGTTCTGCCGTTCCGCCCAGGCTTCCGTCTTTTTCAATGCGGTATCGAAACGGCTCAGGATTTCATTGACATCGCCCGCCGTGGCGATCAGCGGAGGACAGAACGCGATCGAATCGCCGACGGCCCGCAGCACCAGCCCCTCTTCGTAGCAGAACTCCTGGCATTTGGCGCCGATCGCCGTTTCCTTCGGCCAAGGGGCCTTGGCGTCCTTGTCCCGCACCAGTTCGATGGCGCCGATCAGGCCGATGCCGCGGACCTCGCCGACCAGCGGGCGGTCCTTGAATGCGCGCAGGCCCTGCTGCAGGACCGGCGACACGCTCTGCACGTGGCCGACCATGTCGCGTTCCGCATAGATCGCAAGGGTCTCCAGCGCCACCGCCGCCGCCACCGGATGCCCGGCGTAGGTGGAGCCGTGGCCGAACACGCCGAAGGCCTCGCTCTGCCTGACCAGGTCGCGGTAGATTTCCTCGCTGATCATCAGGGCGGACATGGGGATGTAGCCCGACGTCAGCGCCTTGGCCATGGTCACCATGTCCGACTTCATGCCGAAGGTGGTGGAGCCCCACATGTTGCCCGTACGCCCGAAGCCGCAGATCACTTCGTCGGCGATCAGCATGACGTCGTGGCGTTTCAGGACGGCCTGAATCTTCTCGAAATAACCCTTGGGTGGTACGATCACGCCGCCGGCGCCCATCACCGGTTCGGCATAGAACGCGGCGACCGTTTCCGGCCCTTCGGCCAGGATCAGTTTCTCCAAATTGTCGGCGCAGCGCGTGGCGAAGGCCTGCTCGTCCTCGCCGTCCTCGGCGAAGCGGTAGTGGTGCGGGCAATCCGTGTGCAGTACGCGAGCGATGGGCAGGTCGAAATCTCCGTGCAGGTGGGGCAGGCCGGTCAGGCTGGCGCCCGCCACGGTGACGCCGTGATAGCCCTTCTGGCGCGCGATCAGCTTTTTCTTCTCGGGTTTTCCGCGGGCGTTGTTCACGTACCACACCAGCTTGATGGACAAGTCGATGGCTTCCGAGCCCGAATTGGCGAACAGAACCTTGGACATGGGCACCGGGGCCAGTTCGAGGATTTTTTCCGCCAGATCGATGGTCACGTCCGGCGTCTTGTGGGCGAAGCCGTGATAATTGGGCAGGCGCGACAGCTCGCGCGTCGCGGCGTCGATCAGGCGCCGTTCGCTGAAGCCGAGCGACACCGCCCACAGGCCCGCCAGGCCCTCGATGTATTCCTTGCCCGCGTCGTCGTAGATGTGAATGCCGTTGCCGCGACTGACGATCTGCGGCCCCACCTTTTCGTGTTTCGCCAGGTTGGTGTAGCCGTGCACGTGGTAGGCGATGTCGCGGCTGGCGGGGGAATTGCCGGGGGCGGGGCGGGGTGCGGTCATGGCGGATGGCTCTCGTTTCAAATGGCCGTTCTCGGCGGCGTCGGGGGCCCGGACGCGGGCGCCGGGCAGTTTGGTCCAGGGGCGGGGCAAAGGGCAATGGCGTTGACGAAATTCTTTTGCGGCGCTTGACGCAAGTCATGTTCGGGACACGGTCGCCACGCTTTGATGGCGGCATGCCATTGCACGAAGGGAGGAGCGCTATGCCCCTGAAAGATATCTTGGTTCATGTGGAGTTGAACGCGGAATCGGACCGCCGCTTGAAGGCGGCGATGTCGCTGGCGCAAGCCCATGGTGCCCATATGGTCGGGCTTTACGTCGTTCCGCGTCCCTACATTCCGGCTTATGCCGAGGTGCAGATCAGCGCCGACGTCATGGAGGCCCAGCGCGAGGCGGCGAAGGAAGGAGCCGAGCGCGCCGAAACAGCGTTCAAGGCCGCGGCCGGCGGTTCCGGCCTGTCCGTGGAATGGCGCGCCCAGGAAGGGGACATGGGCCGGGTTCTCGCCTTCCATAGCCGCTACGCCGACCTGACCGTGGTCAGCCAGCCCAATCCCGATCACAGCCTGTTTCCCGGCGACCGCGACCTCCCGGACCGCCTGATCCTGACGGCGGGACGGCCGGTGCTGGTGCTGCCCTTTGAATACTCGGGCGATTTGGCGGGCAAGCGCATCCTGGTCGCCTGGGACGAGAGTCCCCTGGCGTCCCGCGCCGTCCACGATGCCCTGCCGCTCTTGCAATCGGCGGATAAGGTCGTCGTCATGGTCGCCAATCCGGCCCAGGTTCCCGATGAGAAACGCGTCCCGGGGGCCGACATCGCCGCCCACTTGGCCCGCCACGGGGTGACGGTGGAGGCCGACCACGTGACCTCGGACGAGGTCGATGTCGGCAACCTTCTCTTGTCCCGCGCCGCCGACATGTCGGCGGACATGATGGTGATGGGGGGCTACGGTCACGCGCGCTGGTCCGAACTGATCCTGGGCGGCGTCACCAACGCGGTGCTGTCGAACCAGACCGTGCCGGTGGTGTTGTCCCACTGAGGCGGGAAACCGGGCGGCTGCAGGCTATGCAGCCCCCGCCGCCCGTGCTATGCGGGCCGGATGAACGTTTCACGCCCCTCGCTCTGCGATTTGGTGCCGGTCAAGGCGGTGATCGACGTTGTCGACATCGGCGCCAATCCCATCGACGAAGAGCCGCCTTACAAGGTGCTGTTGGACGGCGGCCGGGCGCAGGTCACCGGATTCGAGCCCAATCCCGAGGCGCTTGCCCGCCTGAACGCCATGAAAGGCGGGAACGAGACCTACCTGGCGGACGCGGTCTACGACGGCAGCGAGCAGGAATTGCGGGTTTGCGTTTCGCCGGGCATGACCTCGCTTCTTGAACCCAATCGGGCAACGCTGTCCCTGTTTCACGGATTCCCCGTGTGGGGCGAGGTCGAGGCCCGGCGTCCCGTTCGGACCCGGCGGCTGGACGACATCGCCGAGATCACCAACATGGACTACCTGAAGATCGACATCCAGGGCGCGGAGCTTCAGGTGTTCCGCCACGGTGTCGCGCGATTGAAGGACTGCCTCGTCGTCCATACGGAAGTTGAATTCCTGCCCCTGTACGAGGGACAGCCCCTGTTCTCGGACGTCGAAATTTTCCTGCGTGAACAAGGGTTCATGCTGCATACCATGAGCAACGTGAACAGGCGGGCAGTGCAGCCGATGATGATCGGCGGCGATCCGCGCCGGGGGTTGAACCAGCTTGTCTGGGCCGATGCCGTGTTCGTGCGCGATCTGACCAGGCTGGACGCGCTGTCACCGCGGCAATTGAAGAAACTGGCGCTGATCCTGCACGACGTTTACGCGTCTTATGACCTGGCCCTGTATGTCCTAATGGCGCATGACGCCCGGCAGAAATCCAGGTTGGCGCTGCAATATGCGGAAAGAGTCGCGCGGATGTAAGGTCGATGGCGGGGCTCAGCCTTCGCCCGCGATGAAGGCCTGCATGGCGTCCGCCACGTCCTCGGCATAGAGATCAAGGAAGAAGTGGTCGGCGCCGTCGATCACCTTGAACCGGACCCGCTCGCCGTCGGCCTTGCCGGCCATCTTCTCGGGCAGGTCGGCGACGACCGCGTCGTTCGATCCGGCCATGACCAGGGCGGGAACCTTGACCTCGCCCAGGATCGACGGCGTGTCGAAACGCGGGTCGGCGCGGTAGTAGCTTTCGAAGCTGGCAGCCGACACCTTGGCCGACGGGCAGTAGAGGAGGCCCGGCTTGGCGAGAAGGGCCGCGCCCTTGCCCGCCTTGACCAGGGCCGCCGCGGTCCGGAAATCCGGGGCCAGGGGACGGCCGTGCGCCTTCTCGAAGCCCTTGGCCGCCTTCGCGGCGTCCCAGGTCGCCGGAGCCAGCAGGACCAGTTTCTCGATCAGCGCGTGACCTCGCTCGGCCGCGAAGCGCGCCGACTGATTGCCGCCCCGCGAATGGCCGAACAGTATGACCGGTCCGGCGCTCTGGCCCTTCAGCCATTCCAGCCAGGCGCCGATCTCGTCCAGTGCGTCCGTATGCTTGTGGATATGCGGCGTCTTGCAGTCGTACATGCCGTGGCGGTCGTCGACGCCGAGCGACAGGTTGACGGCCAGCGTATTGAGCCCGCGGTCGTTGAGCACGCTGCGCAGCGTCTTCAGAGTCTCCATGTCGTTATGCGCCAGGGTACCGTGCACCATCAGCACCACGCCGTCCTTCAGGGTCTTGCCCGGCGCCAGGTCCAGATGCGCGTTGAGGGTCAGCGATCTCGGCTTGATACGCACCTCCCCGGCGACGGCGGGCAGGGCCGCGGCCAGGCAGGCGACCAGACATAGGGCGGAAAGGCGGAACAGGCGCATGGCGGACGTCTCCCGGAATTGGCAGTTTCCGGAGACTACGCCGCAGGGCACACATATTCAAAGATTATATATCGTTTTCGAAGGCCACCTGGGCGTCGCGCGCGATCATGCCTATGATCGGCCGGACGGAAAGGTGACGATGGACGACCGCGCATTCCAGGCAAACCTGGCTGAAATCCGGGACGACCGCGCGTCGGGCGCGGGGGCGCTTGCCCGACGCTGCCTGGCGATCCTGGCGGCGAGCGCCGAGGCGGCGCCTGCGCGGAATGCCGAGTATCTTGGGGCCGTGTTGCGGGATCGCGCGGCGGCGCTGGCGGCAGCCCGGCCGTCCATGGCGCCCGTGCCCAATTTGATCAGGCGGTGGCGGGCGGCCCTGCCGCCGGCTGCGTCCGACCTGGAGGGCCTGCGCACCGCCGCTGCGGAGACGGCCCGGCGGGTCTCGCGTGACAGCGAGGCGGCGACCGCGCAGGCCGCCCGCCTGGCGGCAGGTCACTTGTACAAATCTCTGGCGGGCCATTCCGCGCCGGTGATCCTGACCCTGTCGTGGAGCGCGGTGGTCGCGCAGGCGCTTGCCGCCCTGGCGGTCAGCGATGCCGAGGTCCGGGTCGCTGAATCGCGGCCGCTCAACGAAGGCGCCAGGCTGGCCGAATTCCTGGCGGGAGAAGGGCTCGCCGTGACGCTGATCACCGACGCGCAGATGGCCCAGGCGGCCGCGCGGGCGGCGCTCGGCATCTGCGGCGCCGATACGCTGCTGGCCGATGGCACGGTGGTCAACAAGACGGGCACCGCGCCGATGGCCCTGGCCCTCAAGGACGCCGGACGGCCGCTGATCGCCGCGTGCGAAAGCTTCAAGCTGACGCCCGCGAGCGTGCCGCTGACTTTCGAGGAAATGGACGGAGCCGAACTGGGCTACGGCGAGGGGCGTCCCTTCGCCGTGCGAAACGTCTATTTCGAAGCCGTGCCGCCGCGCCTGATCGATGCCTGGGTGACGGAGAACGGCGTTGCCCGTGCGCCGGACGATCTTACGCGCCTGAATCCGTTGCCGGCGCCAGTGCCGGATTAGGGCCGGGACAAATACATTCAATAAATGCAAAATGTTTATGCCGATCCCGCTCCGCCGTTGATCGATGTCATGGCGGGTAAAGGCCTGGGCGCCGACATTGTCAGGCCTCCACCCTCGTGAAGTCAGCCCCCGACGACGGAGCGCATTCCATGACCAACTGGCTTGCCAGCGACCTGATGACCGATGACCAGAAACTCGCCCTGGGCGGGTTCGTGGTCGGCCTGTTGTTCGGGTTTTGCGCCCAGAAAAGCCGGTTCTGCCTGCGCTCCGCCTGCCTGGAGTTCTGGCGGGGGGCGTTGGGCGAGAAGTTCGCGGTCTGGCTGCTGGTGTTCGGCGCGGCGCTTGCGGCCGTACAGGGCCTCATGCTGGCGGGGCTGCTGCCGGTCCAGGGCATCCGACAGCTGGAGACCCCGGGCACGCTCTCCGGTGCCGTCATCGGCGGCCTGATGTTCGGTGTCGGCATGATCCTGGCGCGCGGTTGCGCCAGCCGCGTCCTGGTGCTGTCGGGTACCGGCAACGTGCGCGCCCTGGTGACGGGGCTGGTCGTCACCGTGGCCGCGCAGTCGAGCCTGTCCGGCATCCTGTCGCCGCTTCGGGCCAAGCTGTCGGCATTCTGGGTCGTCGCCCCCTTTGACCGCAACTTGATGCTGCACGTGCCCGACGGCACGGGCCTAGTCCTCGGCCTCGCCTTCGTGGCGGCCGCCCTGTGGTTCGCCCGGAAGAAGGGGGTCGGCGTGCTGGCCGGCCTGACGGGGGCGGGGGTCGGGCTTTGCGTGGCGCTCGGCTGGGCCTTCACCTCGGCCCTGTCTCGGGTCTCGTTCGACATCGTGCCTGTGGGCAGCGTCACCTTCACCGGCCCGTCGGCGGATACCCTGATGGTGCTGATCGCCAGGCCGGTGCTGGAACTGAGCTTCGGCGTCGGATTGGTGCCGGGGGTGTTCCTCGGCTCCATGGCCTCGGCCGTGCTGTTCCGCGAATTCGAGGTGCAGACGTTCAACGGCGAGACGGGCACCGTGCGCTATCTGGCCGGCGCCGTGATGATGGGCTTCGGCGGCATGCTGGCGGGCGGCTGCGCCGTGGGCGCGGGCATCACCGGCGGCGCCGTACTGTCGCTCACCGCCTGGGTCGCCCTGTTCTGCATGTGGGTCGGCGCGGGCGCGGCCGCCCTGGTAGCGGAGCCGGGCTCCGTGACCTCCCTCGGCCGGGCGCGGTCCAACGGGTGAGTGGTCAGCGCCGCCCGCGTTCCTGCGAGCGGGGGTCGAGAGCGTCCTGCAGGCCGTCGCCGACGAAGTTGAAGGCGATCACCGTGACGAAGATGGCGAGTCCGGGATAGACGGCCAGGGCCGGCGCGTCCCAGATCAGTTCCTGGGCGTTGGTCAGAAGGTTGCCCCAACTGGGCAGCGGCGGCTGGATGCCGAGCCCGAGGAAGCTGAGCACCGATTCCAGAAGGATCACGTTGCCCACGGACAGGGTCGTCGCGACGATGACGGGCGACGCCAGGTTGGGCAGGATGTGCACGGTCATGATGCGCAACGCCGAGGCCCCCTGCGCGCGGGCGGCCAGCACGAAGGGGCGTTCACGAAGGCTGAGGGTCGTCGCCCGCACCAGGCGCGCCACGGTGGTCCAGCCGACCAGCGCCACGATGACGACGATGCGATACAGGCTGACGCCCTCCGATTGCGCTGTCTCGGCGGAAAATCCCAGCTTCTGCAGGTCGAGCGCCGCCAGCACGATCAGCAGCGGCAGCAGGGGCAGGGCGATCACCCCGTCGGTGACGCGCATGAAGACGGCATCCAGGCGTCCGCCGAAATAACCGGACGCAAGGCCGACCGCCGTGCCCAGAACCGCCGCCGTCAGGGCCGCGGCGATGCCGACGAACATCGACACCCGCCCGCCGTAGAGAAGCCGCACCAGAACGTCGCGCCCGGCCTCGTCCGTGCCCAAGGGATGGTTCGGCCCCGGCGGCTGTAGCCGGTTGAACAGGTCGGCCGCGTTGGCGTCGACGCCCAGCCAGCCCTCGACGGTGGGCGCCAGAAGGCTCGCCGCCGCCAGGACCGCCAGCACCCCGGTGCTGACCAGGGCCAGGCGGTGGCGCAGGAACCGCCGCGTCACCAGGGCGAGGGGTGTCGAGGGGGCGGGCAAGGGACCGGCGCCGGTCATTGGATCTTGCCCTCGAAACCGATGCGGGGGTCGAGCCAGGCATAGGCCAGGTCGGCCAGGATGTTGCCCGCCAGGGTCACCAGGGTGGCCAGCAGCAGGCACACCAGGGCGAGGTTGAAGTCGTTGCCCATGACGGCGTCGAAGGTCAGCTTGCCCATGCCTGGATAGGCGAAGATGGTTTCCGTGATCAAGGCGCCCGAGAACAGGGTGCCGAAATCGAGGGCGATGATGGTCGTCACCGGGATCAGGGCGTTGCGCAACGCGTGGCCCAGCACGACCCGCCGTTCGGTAAGGCCCTTGGCGCGCGCGGTGCGGATGTAGTCCTGGCGCAGGGTTTCCAGCATGCTGGCCCGCATGTAGCGGGTATGGCCGCCGACGCTGGCCAGCGTCAGGCTCGTCGCCGGCAGGACCAGGTAAATCAGCTTGTCGGTCCAGGCGTCCCTGCCCGGTGTGCCGAGGCCGCCCGCCGGCAGCCAGCCCAGGATCACGGCGAACAGGATGATCAGCAGCAGGCCGAGCCAGAAGGACGGCACCGATATGCCCGCGAAGGCGAACAGGTTGACCGCGTAGTCGCGCGCCGAATAGGGCTTCACCGCGGCCCAGATGCCGAGCGGCAGGCCGACGCAGAGCGCCAACGTCAGGCTGATGCCGAGCAGCGCCAGGGTGTTGCCGAGGGCCGGCCCCAGGATGTCGAACACGGGCTTGGCAAACAGGCGCGAGAAGCCGAAATCACCCTGCAAGGCGGCGAGCAGCCAGTTGCCGTAGCGCTCCGCCAGCGGGCGGTCGAGGCCATGGATCTCGCGCAGCTTGGCGATGTCGGCCGACGTCAGGTCCGGATCGGCCGAGATCATCATATCCACCGGGTCGCCCGGCATCAGGCCGATCAGCGCGAAGACGACGAAGGACATGACCGCCAGGACGACGGCCGACTGGATCAGGCGTTCACCGAGGAAGCGCAGCATGCGGGGAGCCTAATCCGGCAGGTGCCGGAGACGCCAGAGAAAGTGGCCCCCCCCTCACCCCGGCCCTCTCCCCCGCTTGCGCGGGGGAGAGGGAGGCCCCTCTCGAAGTCCGCGATCTCTCACCATTGCAGCGCGCGTTGAAATGCGAAAAACCGTCCCCTCTCCCCCTTGGGGGAGAGGGCAGGGTGAGGGGGCCTTCCATGACGACATTGCCGCGCCGATTGCGAAAGTCCATGACGGATGCGGAACGCCGGCTGTGGCAGGCGCTCCGCAATCGGCAGCTGGCAGGCCATAAGTTCCGCCGCCAGCATCCCGTCTCGCCTTATGTCGCTGATTTCGCCTGTGTGGAGCGCGGATTGATCGTCGAGGTCGATGGCGGCCAGCATAGCGGACGGGAAGACGCAGATGCGGTGCGTACCCAGGCGATGCGGGCCCAAGGGTTCCGCATCCTTCGGGGCTGGAACAATGAGGTGATGGAAAACCTGGAGGGTGTTTTGGCGGTCATCCTCCAGGCATTGGAGGAATAAACCGTCCGTGCCTATTTGACGCCCCAGTTCTCGACCCACAGGCTGGTCGGGTACTGGTGCCCGGTGGGTGTCACGCCGGTCAGCCACCTGGGCATGATGTAGGCCTCGGCGCGGAAGTAGAGGGGGATGACGGGCAGCTCGGTGACGTAGATTTCCTGTAGCCGCTTCCACAGCTTCATGCGCGTCGGCTTGTCCAGTTCGACTTCGATACGTTCGATCAACTCGTCCATTTCGGCATTGCGGAAGCCCGGATAGTTCTGTCCGGCCCAGCCGTTGGCCTCCGTCGGGATATGGGCTGAATGAAGAGTGCCGCGCGGCACCGCCTCGGGCGCCGACAGCCAGGCGTACATGGCGAGGCCCGTGAACCTGCGCTGCGTCACCGTCTGGCCGAAGAATACGCGGGCCGGCTCGTTCTTGATGCGCACGTCGACGCCGACGGCCTTCCACTGGCTCTGCAGGACTTGCTGGACCAGTTCACGAACCTTGGAGCCGGCCGTGGTCATGAATTCGAAGCGCAGGGGCTCTCCTGAGTCCTTGTGATGGCGCACGCCCTGAACCAGCTTTGTAAATCCAGCCTTTACAATAAGTTCCAGAGCTTTTTTCGGGTCATATGTGTATTTCGGGACGTCGTCGGCGAAGACCCAGTCAAGCGGGTTGACGGACGAGTGGGCGACCGGCTGGCGCCCGCCGAACAGCTGCTTGGAGATCGCCTCGCGGTCGATGGCGTGGATCAGGGCGTGGCGGATGTCGCGGTTCTTCAAGAGCGGGTTGTCCTGGTTGAGGTCGATGTGCTCATAGATCAGGCCCGGTTTGTAAAGGATGCGGAACTTCTTCCCGTGGCGCTGCTCGAAGCGCAGCGCCTGATCCACGGTGAAACCCAGTTCGCCCGAGATCATGTCGATGTTGCCGGACAGAAGATTGGCCTCGAGCGCCGCCGTGTTGGGGATGATCTTGACGACGATGCGCTTGAACGGCCCCGGCTTGCCCCACCAATGCGGGTTGCGTTCCAGCACCACGTAGCTGCCGCGCTGGGTCTCGGTGATCAGGTATGGCCCGAAATAAAGCGCCTCGTTGGTGGTCTGCGTGTCGAAGGCGGTCTTGTTCTTGTAGTTCACCGGATCGGCGTCGAAGTTCACGGCGTCGACGTGGGCGGGCACCAGGTCGAAGGAGTTGATGGCGTTGTAGTCGAAGGTCAGCTTGTCGAAATGGATGGTGAAGGTGCGGTCGTCCCTGGCCTCCACCTCGTAGGCGGAGCGGTAGAACTCGATCGGCAGGATGCCCGTCTTGCCGTGCCGGCCCATGCGCCAGGTGAACAGCACGTCCTTCGTGGTGACCGGCGTGCCGTCTCCCCACTTGGCGTCGGGCCGGATGGTGTAGGTGACGGCGATGCCCTTCCTGCCGTTGGGGGCCGTTTCCGGCACCGCGAGGCCGTTCTCGATGGTCGGCAGCTTGGTGCACAGCATGCAGACCAGTTGCCAGTTCTGGTCGAATACGGTGAACGGGCGGCGCGTGAATCCCAGGATGTAGGACTTCGCGACCATGCTGTCGATGTTCGGATGGAACGTCGACGGGTACTGGGTGACGCCGATGGTAAGCTGCTCGCGGTCGGCCGCCTGAACGGGGAGCGCGGCGCAAAACAGCAACAGGGCGGCGGCGAGGAGCGTTCTGGTAACGGGTCCGGCCGGTCGCATAGTCGATCCTTCGGGTCAGTGGGGGCTAGCTGTCGTAGCCGCGCCCGCCGTGGGCCAGGGACCATTTCTCCGGGTCGTCGAGGAACGCGCGAACCCCCGCGATGGCCTCCGCGTCGAAGTATCCGCCATCCTCGGCCACCTGCAACACGTCTTTCCAGGTTGCCAGATAGCGCAGCGTCACGCCCTCCTTTTCCAGGCTTTCCAGGGCGCCTCGGAACACGCCGTAGAAGAACACCACGAAGGCGTCGGTGACCTCGGCCCCCGCGTTGCGCAGCGCATTGACGAAATTCAGCTTGGACGCCCCGTCCGACGCCAGATCCTCGACCAGCAGGACCTTCGATCCCTCGACCAGATTGCCCTCGATCTGGGCGTCGCGGCCGAAGCCCTTGGGCTGTTTGCGCACGTAGAGCATGGGCTTGGAGGCGGCCTCGGAGATCCAGGCGGCGTAGGGGATGCCGGCGGTCTCGCCGCCGGCGACCATATCGACGTCGTCCAGGCCGGCGTCGCGGCGCAGCATTTCGACCCCCAGTTCGATGATTCGGCGGCGAGCCTCCAGGAACGAGATCACCCACCGGCAGTCGATATAGACCGGGCTCGCCCAGCCCGAGGTGAACATGTAGGGCTCCCGCGGGCGGAAGTTCACGGCCTTGATGTCGAGCAGAAGTTTCGCGGTTTCCTGGGCGGGGGTCATGGGAGCCTCGTTCTGTGCGGGACCGCCGGGGGGAAGGGCGATCCGGGGCGTTCGGAAGGACTGCGGCGGCGTTGCGTTCCGTTTAACCGGTTCGCCGGGGGGCCGCAAGCGCGCGAACCTGGGGAAAACCGGGGCCGCCTTTCGCAACGCCGTGGACGGCGGTGGTTTCCGCGTTACGTCGATTTCTTCTTGTCGCTGGATGGTGTGTGGTATACCATATGCCAATTACTTGAACGTCGCCGTGTCCGACGCCCTCCCAGGAGACCTGTGCTGGCAGTTCCGGTCTCCTCCCCGCTTGGCACGGCGACCTGTGATCACTATTCTCCCTCCCAATCCTGGGGGCTCGGTCGACCACCGGCCGGGCCCCCGTTTCTTTTCATCCGCGTCGGACGACCTCCGTCCGGGGAGGGGCCCCAATCGTGAACCGCCAGGAACGGCGACGCCAGAAGAAGCTCGCGGTCGCGGCCGACCGGCCGACAGCGCAGACCCGCGCGCGCCTGGCGGCGGGCGTGCGGGCGTTCCGCGAGGGCCGCTATGCCGAGGCCGAGGAGGCCTTCGCCAAGGTTCTGGCCGAACGCCCGCGCGAGGCCGAGGCCCTCCACCTTCTGGGCCTGATCGAATACCGCACGGGAAGGCTCGGCCAGGCGGCGGACCATCTCGTCGCGGCCTCCATGGTCGACGGCGACGACCCGGCAATCCACGCCAACCTGGCGGCCGTCCTCAATCTGTGCGGCCGCGGCGCCGAGGCCGAGGCCGCGGCGCGCCATGTGCTGGAACTGCGGCCCGACAACGCGGAGGCCTACAACAATCTGGCCGTCGCCCTGGAGTTGCAGGACCGCCTCGACGAGGCCGAGGCCTGCGGCAAGCGAGCGGTCGAACTCGACCCCGCGCACCTGGAAGCGCATATCAACCTGGGAAATCTCTATTTCCGCAAGGGCGCCTTGGCCGAAGCGGCCGACCTTTACCGCCGCGCCGCCGAGATCGACCCGGCCAATCCCATGGCGCCCGGCAATCTGGGCGTCGTCCTGCGCCGCCTGGGCGATTTGGCCGCGGCCGAGGACTCTTGCCGCCGCGCGATCGCGCTGAAGTCCGATTATCCCGAGGGCTACAACGCGCTCGGCAACGTGCTGATGGCGCGCGGCGACATCGTGGGCGCGCTCGACTCCTTCCGCGCGGCGCTGGTCCACCGCGAGGGCTATCTGGAGGCGCGCGCCAACCTGGCCGGCGCCTTGTTCAAGTCGGGCGACCTGGAAAAGGCCGAGGAGGCCTATCGCGACACCGTCACCCGCTTCGACCGCTTCGCCGGCGCCTGGTCGGGGCTGGGCACGGTGCTGCTGGCCAAGGGCGACACGGCGGGCGCGGAACAGGCGTTCCTCATGGCCGTCGAGGCACACCAGGGCCTGGGCGACGCCTGGGTCAACCTGGCCGCCGCCGGGGCGCTGACCGAGGAGCACGAGGGGCAGCTTGCCGAGCTTCTCGAAACCGCGCCGGAAAATGACCAGACCGCGCAACTGCTGTTCGCCCTGGGCGCCGCGAAGGACCGGCGCGGCGACCATGCCGGCGCGTTCGACGCCTTCGCCAAGGGCAACGTCCTGCGCCGCCGCCTTCTGGAGGGAGCCGGGCAGGGTTTCGACGCCGACCGCCTGGACACCTGGGTCGACGCCATCGTCGGCACCGTCGACGCGGCGATGCTTGAGAAATCCGAGGGCTGGGGCGATCCGTCGCACGTGCCGGTGTTCGTCGTCGGCATGCCGCGATCGGGTACCACGCTGGTTGAGCAGATCATCTCCAGCCACCGCGAGGGCGCCGGGGCCGGCGAGCTGGACGCCCTGTCGCACCTGCTGCCGGACTATCCCGACGGCGTGGCCGACCTCGGCGCTGGGCGCGCGGCCGCCTTGGCCGGCAACTATCTGAACCGCCTGACCGCCGGGCGGGACGCCGCGCACATCGTCGACAAGACGCCCTTCAACATATTCCTTCTGGGCCTGGCGCAGATGCTGTTGCCGGGGGTCCGGATCGTCCATTGCCTGCGCGACGCCAAGGACACGGCGCTGTCCTGCTTCTTCACCAATTTCGCCCAGGGCCTGGCCTGGTCCACGGACTTAAGCGACATCGCCCGCATGCAGGCCGCCCAGGACCGCGTCATGGCCCATTGGCGCGGGGTTCTCGACCTGCCCATCCACGAGGTCCGCTACGAGGACCTGATCGCCGACCAGGAGGGACAGAGCCGTGCCCTGATCGATTTCCTAGGGCTGGATTGGGACCCGGACTGCCTGGATTTTCACAAATCCGGTCAAGCGGTGCTCACGGCCTCCAACTGGCAGGTCCGCAAACCGCTGTACAAGAACGCCGTCGGGCGGGCCAAGGCCTACGCCGCCTTCATGGGCTGAGCGTCCGGCGCATCCTCAGAACAGCGGCGGATCGAACTGCGGCGTCTTCTTCGTCTCGCGCAGACGCTCGACCACGACGACAAGCTTGTCGACGTCGCCGTCGGGGACGGTCAGCGGCAGGATCAGGCGCTCATGTGTTCCCGACGCGTCATGGGCGTCGAAGTTGCGCTGCATCAGGATCGGCAGGCCCGATTCCGCGCATCGGTCGTAGGCTCCCTTGACCTCGCTGAAATCGTACTGGTGGCGGGCCTCGTAGAACGTCAGGCCGGTGTGGTCGGGCACCGGCAGCTTCCACCGGTACTGTACGATCATGGTGCCGACGAAACGGTAACGGTAGTCGACGAGTCCGGGACGCCGGAGCACGTCGAGGACGAGGCAGATGGGCGCGTCCCGGTAGACGTCCATCAGGTTGAAGGCGCCCCAACCGGGGGCGCGGCCGTCTTGGTGCCCGTCGCGCCAGTAGTCCCAGACCCGGCGTGTGCGGCGGCCCGTCAGCCGGCCGTTGATGTCGTCGATTGTCGAAGGCATATCCATGATCAACGCCCTCATAAGGGATCGGCGGGCCGCGGGTAAGCTGGACGTAAGTGCTAGGCGAATCCGCACGAATGGAGTCTGGCATGGCCCGCCAATGATCCATTGCCGGTTGGGGGGGGGCATGCCATAAGCGGGCCATGTCCGAAACGGTGCGCAGCAACGACCTCCCCCGTGTCTGGGTCCTGGCCGACGACCGGCCCGGCAACCGCAGCCAGTGCCTGGGCGTGGCGCGGGTGCTGGGCCTGCCGTTCGAGTGCAAGGAGATCGCCTACGGCCCCCTGGTCCGCCTGCACAACGCCTTTCTGGGCGCGTCTTTCGCGGCGATCACGGACGAGAGCCTCAGGGCCCTGACGCCGCCCTGGCCGGACCTTGTGATCGGCGCGGGACGGCGCTCTGCCTCGGTCGCGCGAAAGATCAAACGTCTGTCGGGCGGGCGCACCAGGCTCGTCCACATCATGCATCCGGGGGCGGGGGCGGCGGATTTCGACCTGATCGCCCAGCCCGCCCACGACGCGCGGCCTCCTGCCCCGAACATCCTGAGCATTCCCGCTGCGCCCCATGGGGTCACGACCGAGATTTTGGGCGAGGCGGCGGAGGAATGGAAGGATGCCTTCGCCCACTTGCCGCGGCCGCTGATCGCCCTGATGGTCGGCGGCAGCACGCGGCGGCGCGAGTTCGGGCCCGCCATGGCGGCCGAGGTTGCGTCGCTGGCGGCCGCAATGGCCAAGGCGCGGGGCGGATCGCTGTTGGTCTCGACCAGCCGCCGCGTCGAGGAGTCGGAGGACCCGGCGACCATGCCGGCGCTCTTGGACGCTTTCGCCGACCTGCCCAATTACCTGTATCGCTGGGGCGATCCCGCGGGGAACCCCTACATGGGCTATCTGGCGCACGCGGACACGGTGGTGGTGACCGGCGATTCCGTCTCCATGTCGACCGAGGCCTGCGCCCGGCCCGGCCCGGTCTACCTGTACGCGCCTGCGCCCCTGATCACGCCCAAGCACAAGCGGTTCCACGACTTCCTGTTCCAGGGGGGCTATGCCCGGCCGCTGACCTCCGAAACCGTGTGGGAGGACTGGACGCATCCGCCCCTGAACCCGGCCGAGGACGTGGCGCGGGCGATCCGGGAGATGATGAGGCTTTAGGCCGTTATTCCGGCCAGGCCTTGACCTCGGTCTTCTGCTCGCCCAAGCCTTCGATGCCGACGCGCATGACGTCGCCCGGCTTCAGGAACCGCGGCGGCTTCATGCCGAACCCGACGCCCGGCGGCGTGCCGGTCGCGATGATGTCGCCCGGCATCAGCGTCATGTAGCGGCTGACCACGGAAACCAGGTTGAAGACGTTGAACACCATGGTCCTGGTGTTGCCGTCCTGCATCATCCGGCCCGAGACTTCGCACCAGATGCGCAGGTTCTGCGGGTCCGGCACCTCGTCCGGCGTCACCAGCCAAGGCCCGAAGGGAGCGAAGGTATCGAAGCTCTTGCCCTTGACCCACTGGCCCGTGGTTTCAAGCTGGAAGGCCCGTTCGGACACGTCGTTCATGACGGCGTAGCCGGCGATATGGGCGGCGGCGTCCGCTTCCTCCACATATTGGGCACGCTTGCCGATGACGACGGCCAGTTCGGCCTCCCAGTCACCCTTCTCGGAGCCCCTGGGCAGCACCACCGGGTCGGTCGGGCCGGACAGCGACGTGATCGCCTTGGTGAAGATGATGGGCTCCTCGGGCAGGGCCATCCCGGCCTCGGCCGCATGGTCGGCATAGTTGAGGCCGATGGCGACGATCTTGCCGACCCCGGCGACAGGGCATCCCAGGCGCGGCGACGTGCTGACGAGGGGAAATTCTTCCGGATCCATGCCGCTCAAACGGGCCAGGCGGTCGCTCATCAGCGTTTCCGGCGTGATGTCGGGAAGGCGGTCGGACAGGTCGCGGATGCGGCCGGCGGCGTCCAGCAGGCCAGGGCGTTCCTCGCCCTTGGGGCCGTAGCGCAACAGTTTCATGGGTGGCACTCCCGGGTGGATTGTCTTTTGGTGGATGGCCGGCGGGCGGCCGTTGGGCGCATTAGGCTTTGCGGTGCCTACCAGGTCAAGTCCGTTACCTGAAAATTTATAAAATCCTTATAGAATATTGAAAATATTAAATTTTTCATTGATTCGAGATGCCGTGCGTAAACTTCCCTGAAATCGGAATTCCCGTCATGACCGCATGCCGCTTCAGTTTTCGGCCGTTCGGCGCCGGTGGAGAACCGGAGGGGGAGTCGCTGGTCGATATCGCCGCCGGCCACGATCGGGTGTTCGGCACGCGCCCGGCAAAGCGGCCGAGGGAATTACGGTGTCTGCCATTAAGGCTCCGATCGGACACGCCGCCCGCCTCCAGTGCCGTTCGCGGTAAACACAGTAGGCCCGAGGGCGAAACGGGGACAAGGGCGCAGATGGAAAGCGGTTCGAGGTCGGTCGCTGGCCGCGGCTGCCAGCTAAGGCTTTAAGGAAGCGACGCTATTCCGCCGCCGCGCGGTCGGGCGCGGCGCCGCCGGTCGCGATCAGGATGGCGCGCGTCGGAAACAGGCGGTCCAGGTAGATGTAGATCACCGGCGTCAGGTAAAGGGTGATGATCTGCGACAGCAGCAGGCCGCCCACCACCGTGAGGCCGAGCGGGGCCCGCGCCTCGCCGCCCTGGCCGAAGCCGATGGCGATGGGCAGGCTGCCCATGAGGGCCGCCATGGTCGTCATCATGATGGGGCGAAAGCGGATCAGGCAGGCCTGGTAGATGGCCTCCTCGGGCTTCAGGTTCTCCTCGCGCTGGGCCGACAGCGCGAAGTCGATCATCATGATCGCGTTCTTCTTGACGATGCCGACCAGCATGATGATCCCGACGAAGCCGTAGAGCGTGAGCGGCATGTCGAACGCCATGAGCGCCAACAGGGCGCCGACGCCCGCCGCCGGCAGGCCCGACAGGATGGTGAGCGGGTGGATGAAGCTTTCGTAGAGGATGCCCAGCACGATGTAGACGACGACGATGGCGAGAGCCAGCAGCATGCCCATGCCGGCCAGCGATTCCTGGAACACCTTGGCCGTGCCCTGGAAGCTGGTGGTCAGCGTCGCCGGGATCTGGATTTCCCGTTCCAGCGCGTGCACGCGGTCGATGGCCGTGCCCAGCGAAACTTCCGGCGCGAGGTTGAACGAGATGGTGACGGCGGGGATCTGGCCCTGGTGGCTGATGGTCAGCGGCGATACGCCGCGGCTTAAGGAGGCGACGGCGGCGAGCGGCACCAGGCGGTCGCCGGGCGCGCGGATGTAGAGCTTCTTCAAGGCCTCCGGGTTCTTCTGGAACTCGGGCGCAACCTCGAGGATCACCGCGTACTGGTTGGCGGCGGTATAGATGGTTGAGACCTTGCGTCCGCCGTAGGCGCTCGCGAGCACGGCCTCTATTTCCTCGGCCTTGATGCCCATGATCCCGGCGCGGTCGCGGTCGATGTCGACGACCAGCGAGGGGCTGTGGATCTTGAGGTCCGTGGTGACGTCCTGGAAGCCGGGCAGCTTCGCCAGTTCCAGGGCCATGATCTCGGCCCACTTGTAAAGGGATTCCAGGTCCAAATCCTGCAGGGTGTATTGGTACTGGGCGTTCGACAAGCGCCCGCCGACGCGGATCGCCGGCGGGTTGCGCACGAAGGACTTGATGCCCGCGACCTTGTTCAGCTTGCGCCGCAGCTTCTGCACCACGACGTTGATGTCGGCGTCGGGCCGCGCGTTGCGCGGTTTCAGACGCAGGAACAGAAGGCCCGAATTGCTGGTGATGCGGCTGCCGGCCGCGCCCACGCGCGACATGGAAGCGGCCACGTTGGGATCCTTGGCGACGATCTCATCGACCTCTTTCTGGTAGCGCGCCATGGCGTCGAACGACACGTCCTGTCCGCCTTCCGTGTAGATGATCAGGCGGCCCGTGTCCTCGGCGGGCAGGAAGTCCTTCTGGATCACGGCGTAGAGGACCCAGGTCCCGGCGAGCGTGCCCAGGAACACGGCCAGGACAAATGGCTTGCGCTTCAGGCACCAGACCAGGGAGGCGTCATAGGCGTGCAGCAGGCCGTCGAAGGCGCGTTCGCTTGCCGCCATGAAGCGGCCTTGCGGTTTGTCCGCGCCATGCGCGGCGTCGGGGATCCAGCGGCTGCACATCATCGGCGTCAGCATCAGCGACACGATCCCCGAGACGATGATGGTGGCGCTGATGGTCAGGGCGAATTCGTGCAACAGGCGCCCGACCATGCCGCCCATGAACATGACGGGAATGAACACGGCAACCAGCGACAGGGTCATGGACAGGATGGTGAAGCCGATCTCCCGCGATCCCTTCAGCGCCGCCTGCATGGCCGACAGGCCCTTCTCCTTGTGGCGGACAATGTTCTCCAGCATGACGATGGCGTCGTCGACGACGAAGCCGACGGACAACGTCAGGGCAAGGAGGCTCAGGTTGTTGAGCGAGAACCCCATCACGTACATCACCGAGAAGGTACCGATCACCGAGATCGGCAGGGCGACGCTGGCGATCACCGTTGCCGCCAGGTTGCGCAGGAACAGGAAGATGACCAGCACGACCAGGGCCGAGGCCAGCATCAGCGTGAACTGCACGTCGTGGATGGATTCCTCGATCGACCGGGCACGGTCGTACATGACCTCCAGGTTCACGGACTCCGGCAGCTGCTGGCGGAACACGGGCAGGATGTCGTTGACCTGCCTGACGATCTGCACCGTGTTGGAGCCGGGCTGGCGGTAGATCGCCAGCATGATGCCCTGGCGGTTGCCGAAGTAGGTGGCGACGCGGGTGGCTTCGACGCTGTCGATGGCCGTGCCCACTTCCGAAAGGCGCACGGGCGCCCCGTTGCGGTAGGCGACGATCAGCCGGTTGTAGGCGGCGGCGTCGCTCATCTGGCCCGTGGTTTTCACGGCGATGGCGCGGTCGGGGCCGTGCAGGCTGCCCGTCGGCTGATAGCTGTTGCCGCCGCGGATCGCCTGTTCGACCTCGCCGATGGCGATGCCGCGGGTGGCCAGCGCGTCCGGGTCGACCTGGGCGCGCACGGCGAACTTCTGCTGGCCCCAGATCTGCACCTGGGCGACGCCGTTTATCGTCGACAGGCGTTGCGCCAGCATGGTCTCGGCGAACTCATTGACCATGGAGATCGGCAGGGTGTCGGACGACAGGCCGATGTAGAAGATGGCGAAGTCGGCGGGGTTGATCTTGCGGAACGACGGCGGGTCGGTCATGTCGTCGGGGAGGGCCCGCAGGGCCGTCGAAATGGCCGACTGCACGTCCAACGCCGCCGCGTCGATGTCGCGGTCGAGTTCGAATTCCAGGGCGATGCGCGAGGTGCCGGAGGCGCTGATCGAGGTCATGTTGCGCACCCCGGCGATGCGCGAGAACTGGCCTTCCAGCGTCGTCGCCACGGCGGCGGCCATGGTTTCGGGGTTGGCACCGGGCAGGGAGGCGGTGACCTCGATGGTCGGATAGTCGACGTTGGGCAGTTCCGAAACCGGCAGTCCGCGATAGGCGAACACCCCGAACAGGACGAGCCCCAGCATGACGAGGGACGTCATGACCGGCCTGCGGATGCACAACTCGGACAACGTCATCATTCGATCCGCGGCCTCATCGGTCCGCTCCTTCCCTCGGTGCGGCGGGGCCTCATGGCCCCGGTCAGCCA